>LNFM01005962.1_pt1 | contig 20503 bp, 20 predicted proteins | sample 596031 | NCBI WGS metagenome assembly LNFM01 (sample SAMN04254537, study PRJNA301005) | activated carbon metagenome | isolation source: dual media filters at the Ann Arbor, Michigan drinking water treatment plant | place: USA: Ann Arbor | reverse complement strand
TCCCGGGCGCCAGCGCACCGGCCATCCTGCGTGCCTTGGGCTGCGAGGTCATCGAGCTGTACAGCAAGGTCGACGGCGATTTCCCCAACCACCACCCCGACCCCAGCAAGCCCGAGAACCTGGAAGTCTTGAAGACCGTGGTGCGTGCCACCGACGCCGAACTCGGCCTGGCCTTCGACGGCGACGGAGACCGCCTGGGCGTGGTCACCAAGGACGGCAACATCATCTACCCCGACCGCCAGGTGATGTTCTTCGCGCGCGACATCCTCAAGCGCAACAAGGGTGCGACCATCATCTTCGACGTCAAGTGCAGCCAGCGCCTGCCGGTGGCCATACGCAAGGCCGGCGGCAAGCCGCTGATGTGGAAGACGGGCCATTCGCTGATCAAGGCCAAGCTGAAGGAAACCGGTGCACCCTTCGCCGGCGAGATGAGCGGTCACCTTTTCTTCGCGGAACGCTGGTACGGCTTCGACGATGCGATGTACACCGCCGCACGCCTGCTCGAGATCCTGTCGCGCAGCAAGAACCCCAGCGCCGAACTCGACGCGCTGCCCACCAGCTACTCCACGCCCGAACTGAACGTGCCCTGCGCCGAAGGTGAACACCACGCGGTGGTGGCCGAACTGCTGGCGCGTGCAGCCGACGGCAGGCTGAGCTTCGAAGGTGGCGAGATCGGCACCATCGACGGCCTGCGTGTCGATTTCGCCGACGGCTTCGGCCTCATCCGCGGCAGCAACACGACGCCGGTGCTGGTGCTGCGCTTCGAGGGCCATACGCCCCAGGCGCTGCTTCGCATCGAGGCGCAGTTCATGGACCTGCTGCGCAGCGTCAAGCCCGACGCGAAGGTCACGGCGTCGGCGCACTGAACGCGCGCCGGCGGTGAAGGAGGCGCTCGCGCGCGGTGCCTACGCGCTGCTGCTGCGCGCGGCCCTGCCGCTCTTCTTCGCCCGCCTGTGGTGGCGTGGCCGGCGTGAGCCGGCCTACCGCCGGTTCTGGGGTGAACGGCTGGGTGTCCCCGCCAGTGCGGTGTCGCCCGGCCGCCTGTGGCTGCACGCCGTGTCGCTGGGTGAGACGCATGCGGCTGCGCCGCTGGTCGCCGCGCTGCGCGCGCAGCGCCCGGGCCTGCGCCTGCTGCTCACGCACGGCACGGCCACCGGGCGCGAGGCTGGCGCGAAGCTGCTGCAAGCGGGCGACGTCCAGGCCTGGCTGCCCTACGACACGCCCGGCGCCGTGCACCGCTTCCTGCGCGCCCATCGGCCCGCCGTGGGTGTGCTGATGGAAACCGAGGTCTGGCCCGTGCTGCTGGCCGAAGCCGAGGCGGCCGGCGTGCCGCTGGTGCTGGCCAATGCCCGCCTGTCGGCACGCAGTGCGGCCAAGGGCCTGCGGCTGCGGGCGCTCTTGCATCCGGCACTGGCGCGCTTCACGCGGGTGCTGGCGCAGACCGAGGCCGACGCGCAGCGCCTTCGGGACGCCGGCGCACGTGGCGTGGCGGTCATGGGCAACCTGAAGTTCGACCTCACGCCCGACGAGAGCCTGCTGGCGCGTGGCCGCCAGTGGCGCCTCGATGTGGGCCGACCGGTCGTCCTGGCCGCGAGCACGCGCGAGGGCGAAGAGGGTCCGCTGCTGCGCGCCTGGGCCCGGCTGCCGGTGCCGCGTCCGCTGCTGTTGCTGGTGCCCCGCCATCCGCAACGCTTCGACGAGGTGGCTGCGCTGGTGACCGAAGCCGGTTTCACGCTGTACCGGCGCAGCCGCTGGGGCGGGCAGCCACCACCCGACGCCGCCAGCGCCGAGGTCTGGCTCGGCGACAGCCTGGGTGAAATGGCCCTGTACTACGCCGCTGCCGACGTGGCCTTGCTCGGCGGCAGCTTTGCCCCGCTGGGTGGCCAGAACCTGATCGAGGCTGCCGCCTGCGCTTGCCCGCTGCTGATGGGCCCGCACACCTTCAACTTCGCGCTCGCCGCCGAGCTGTCGTTGACGGCCGGGGCCGCCGAGCGTGTTGCCGATCTCGATGCCGCCGTGCCGCGCGCCGCCGCCCTGGCGCACGACGCGGTGGCCAAAGCGGCGATGGCCGCCGCAGCACGCGATTTCGCGGCCGAGCACCGCGGCGCAGCCGGGCGCATGGCGCAGGCCGTGCTGGCGCTGCTGCCCGTCGCCGGGCAGGGCGCTACTTCGCCAACAGGCGGTTGATGGTGTCGATGTCGGCCGGGCTCAGCTGCCCGGCGGCCTGGCGCAGCTTCAGGCTGCCCACCAGCACGTCGTAGCGCGCCTTGGCCAGGTCACGCCGCGTCTGGAAGAGCTGCAGCTGCGCGTTCAGCACGTCCAGGTTGACCCGCACGCCGACCTTGTAGCCCAGCTGCGTGGCTTCCAGCGCCAGCGCCGACGACGACTCGGCGGCCTCCAGCGCCGTCACCTGCGACAAGCCCGACTGCACGCCGAAGTAGGTGGCGCGTGTGCCCTGCACGACGGCGCGGCGCGCGGCTTCGAGGTCGTTGCGCGACCTTTCCTCCAGCAGCAGCGTTTCCTTGATACGGTTCTGCGTCGCGCCGCCGGTGTACAGCGGCCAGTTCAGCTGCACGCCCAGGCTGGCCACCGTGCTGGTGCCGCTGCTGCGGTTCAGTTCGGGCAGGCTGCCGCGGCTGTTGCTGGCCGACAGCGAGCCCACGGCGTCGACGGTGGGGCTTTCGCCAGCGCGCGCCTTGGTGGTCTCCAACTGCGCCACTTCCAGGCCGATGCGCGCGCGGCGCACGGCCGGGTGGCCCTGGTCGGCCAGCGTCACCCACTCTTCGGGGTTGGCCGGCACCGGTGCCGGCAGTACCACGGGCACCAGCAGCGGCTTGGGCTCGACGGCGCTGCGTCCGACCAGCGTGTCCAGCGCCAGTCGCTTGGTGCGCAGGTCGTTTTCGGCGGCCAGCTCCTGGAAGGTGCCGAGGTCGAAGCGGGCCTGGGCTTCGCGCGTGTCGGTAATGGTGGCGGTGCCGACCTCGAAGTTGCGCTTGGCCGAAGCCAGCTGTTCCGACGTGGCGGCCTTGTTGGCGCGCGTGGTGGCCAGCGTGTCCTGTGCGGCCAGTACGTCGAAGTAGGCCTGCGCCACGCGCACGATGAGGTCCTGTTCGGCCGTGTCGAGGTCGGCCTGGGCTGTGAACAGCAGCTTGCGCGCCTGCTCGATGGTGGCGCCATTGGCGCGGTTGAACAGCGGTATGCGGCCGTTGAGCGCGCCCGACACCGTGTTCGTGCCCTTGGCGCCGATGTTGGGCGGGTCGGTCTGCGTCGTGCTGGCGCCGGCCGTGGCCGCCAGCGACGGGCGCATCAGCGCTTCGCTCTGAGCAGCGCGGTACTCCACCGACGCGGCGTTGGCCCGGGCAGCAAGGTAGGTGGCGTCGTAGGCGCGCGCGGCGTCGTAGAGCTCCTGCAGGCTCTGCGCCCAGGCGCCGGCCGGCAGGGCCATCAGCAGCGCGGCGGCCAGGGCGGCGGGCCGGGGGGAGGTAGGCAAACGCATGCGGGTTCCTTGGGCGAGATTTCAGATGGCCGCTGCCGGGGGCGCGGTGCGCCGGCCTGGCGGCTGTTGGGCCGGCGAGGTTATAGCGGGACCGGGCCGCCGGCCGCCGCCACGATGCGACGACCTGCAGCCGGCGGGCGCCCAGGACCCGCGGGCGGGCGACGAACGGCGTGAGACGCAGCGTGAAGGGCAGGGCGGCGGGAACACGGGCGGATGCAATGGGGGCCGGGCAGGGCGTTCAGAAGTGGAAACGCGTCGGCGCGGCAAAACCTTCCAGGCGCGGCGCCACGGTGTCGAAGAGGTCGATCTCGGACCAGGCTGCGTCGCCGGCGCGGGTGTACAGCCGTGCGCGCATCACCGGTTCTTCGCCGACCACCGCCGCCAGGCGGCCACCGACCTTCAGCTGCTGCAGCAGCGCACGCGGCACGTCGGGGACCGAGCCCGAGAGCAGGATGACGTCGAAAGGCGCCTCGGCGGGCAGGCCACGCGCGCCGTCGGCGGCAGCGACGTCGATGACCTTGACGTTGGCGATGCCGCTGGCGCGCAGGTGTTCGCGCGCGGCCTGGGCCAGCGTCGGGCGGCATTCCAGGGTCAGCACGCGCATCGCGCGGTGGGCCAGCAGCGCCGCCATGAAACCGCTGCCGGTGCCGATCTCCAGCACCTTCTCGTGGCGCTGCACCTGCAGTTCCTGCAGCAGGCGCGCCTCGACCTTGGGCTCCAGCATGCACTGCCCTTCGCCCAGCGGCACGGGCGTGTCGACGAAAGCCAGCGCACGCAGCGCGTGCGGCACGAAGTCCTCGCGCCGCACGGTGGCCAGCAGCGAGAGCACGGTCTGGTCGAGCACCTCCCAGGGGCGGATCTGCTGCTCGATCATGTTGAAGCGGGCCAGTTCGGTGTTCATGGGCAAGGCATTCAGAGGCGGGTAACAACCGCGGAGTTTAGGCCGCCACCCTTGCAGCGGCTTGCGGCGGGCGCACCTCCAGGCCGCGCAGCACGAGGTCGAGGTGGGTCTCGAGCATGAGTGCCGGATCGACCTCGATCCGGCCCTCGATCGCACAGCAGCCGAAGGAATGGCGGCACAGCACCATGAAGAGCAGCGGCGCCATCAGCGTGTGCGCGGCCTCGTGCAACGGCATGGGCCGGAACTCGCCCCGTTCGATGCCGCGCCGGATGCAGTTGCCGAACATGCGGTCGGCTGGCGCGATGACCTCGTCGCTGTAGAACTGTGCCAGTTCGGGGAAGTTGCGCACCTCGGCGACCACCACCTTGTGGATGCCGGCGGCCGGCGTGTTGCCGAAGCGGTCCCACCAGGTGTGCATCAGTTCGCGCAGCAGGTCGGCGGTGCTGCCCTCGTAGCACCCGACGAGCTCGATGCCTTCGGCGATCAGCGCGCCCAGGTTCGAGCGCACCACCGCCTTGAACAGCTCTTCCTTGCTCGGGTAGTAGAGGTAGAGCGTGCCCTTGGAGACACCGGCGCGCTGCGCCACCTCTTCGGCCCGGGTGGCGGCAAAACCCTTGTCGACGAACAGGGCCAGCGCGGCGTCCAGCAATTCCTGCGGACGCGCCTCCTTGCGACGCTGGCGGGGGGCCGGGGGCTGGGTGGGGGCGACGCTCGCTTTGGTGGTCATGTTAATGACTGACTGGTCAGTAATGTACCTCGTCGCGGCGTGGCGGGTCAAGCTGCCGCCCCGGCTGCGGGTGCACTCCTAGAATGCCCGACATGCCCCGCCGCCGCCTGTTCCTGCGCCTGCCCGCCCTGGCCCTGCCGTTGGCGGGTGGGTGGTTGGGCGGCTGTGCCGGCCTGGTCGGGCCGCCGACGGTGACGCTCAGCGAAGCCGAGATCGGGCAGCTGATGGAACGCAGTTTCCCGCTCGACCGCTCGCTGCTGGACATCTTCGACGTCACGGTCAACGCGCCTCGCGTCCGGCTGCTGCCCGACCGCAAGCGCCTGGCCGCCGTGGTCGGCGTGCGTGCGCGCAACCGGTTGCTGGGCCTGAGCTGGCAGGGCCAGCTCGACTTCGACGCCGCGCTGCGCTGGGACGCCAGCGACCAGACGGTGCGCCTCGACCAGGTGCGCGTGCAGGACCTGGCCTTCGCCGACCCCGGCGCCTTCAACCGCAACACCGTCGAGCGTCTGGGCGCCGCGCTGGCCGAGCGCGTGCTGGAAGGCAGTGCCATCTACCGCCTGCCGGCCGAACGTGCGGCGCAGCTGCGCGCCAGGGGTTATGTGCCCGGCAGCGTCGACATCAACTCGCGTGGGCTGGAGATCAGCTTCGTGCCGCTGCCGGCGGCCGCGGCGCCGCCACGCTGAAACACAGCCGTGCGCTGCGGCCATGAACCGCCGCCGTGACCCGCAATCGGCAGGGCCCGCAAGGTGCCCGGGCCTGCCGCCGGCGCTGGCTATCATCCCCCGCCGTCTGACCGTCGCCTGCTGCGGCAGCCGCCCCTCACCGCCCCTGCCGGAGCCCACCCCCTCTTGGACCCGATACTGCTGATCAAGGCCGCCCTGATGGGCGTGGTGGAGGGGCTCACCGAGTTCCTGCCCATCTCGTCCACCGGCCACCTCATCCTGGCGGGCTCGCTGCTGGGCTTCACCGGCGAGACGGCCAAGGTCTTCGACGTCGCGATCCAGACCGGTGCCATGTTCGCGGTGGTCTGGCAGTACCGGGTGCGGCTGCTGGCCACCGTGCGCGACATCGGCTTCGACCCCGTGGCGCAGCGTTTCGCGCGCAACGTGTTCGTGGCCTTCCTGCCGGCGGCGTTCTTCGGCTTGCTGTTCGGCAAGATGGTCAAGGAGCACCTCTTCAAGCCGGTGCCGGTGGCGCTGGCCTTCATCGTCGGCGGCATCCTGATCCTCATCATCGAGAACTGGCACCACAAGAAGTATGGAGAGCGCGACCTCGAAGGGCAGCGCCGCGCACGCGTGGAGACCGTGGACGACATGGGCACGCTCGACGCGCTGAAGGTCGGCCTGCTGCAATGCCTGGCGCTGATACCGGGCACGAGCCGATCCGGCGCCACCATCATGGGCGCGATGACGCTGGGCTTCTCGCGCAAGTGCGCCACCGAGTTCAGCTTCTACCTCGGCATCCCCACGCTGATGGCGGCGGGCGCCTACTCGGTGTGGAAGGAGCGCGGTGCGCTGCACTGGCACGACGCGCCGATGTTCGCGGTGGGCCTGGTGGTGTCCTTCTTCAGCGCGCTGCTGTGCATACGCTGGCTCATCCGCTACGTGTCGACGCACGACTTCAAGGCCTTTGCGTGGTACCGCATCGTCTTCGGCCTCGTCGTGCTGGCCACCGCCTACAGCGGCCTGGTGAACTGGACGGCATGACAGCCTGAGGGCAGGCACGGCGGTCGTCGCGCCTGCCCCGTCCGCCGCACCTGCTGCGTGGCCGTGATCAGGCCACCTTCACTTCGATGCGCCGCGGCTGCGCGTGTTCGGCCTTCGGGATGCGCACACGCAGCACGCCCTGCGCGAGTTCGGCGCCGATCTTGGTCGCGTCGAGTTCCTTGCTCAGCGTGAACAGCCGTCGGTAGCGCGACTGCTGCACCTCGGCGTGGCTGGCCTGCATCTCCTGCGGCACGGCCAACCTGACCTCGCCTTCGATGGCCAGCGTGTCGCCTTCGACACGCAACTGCAGGCCCTCGCGCGAGACGCCGGGCAGGTCGGCGTAGAGGGTGATGCCGGTGGCGTCCTCGACCACGTCGACGGGCGGCAGCAGGGTGCGCTCGTCGCGTGCCGGTGCTGCGCTCTTCGTGGCCGTGGGGGTCGTGCCGGTTTCGGGGCTCTTCACGACAGTGGTGTTCATGGTGTCACTCCTGTGTCTGAGGGGCGGGCGTGGCGCCTCGCCTCACTGGATCTCGATGCGACGCGGCAGGGCCGCCTCGCGGCGCTTGACGCTGATGTGCAGCACGCCGTCGCGGCATTCGGCGCTGACGGCATTCGGGTCGCTGTCGTCGGGCAGGCTGACGACGCGGCGGAAGCGGCCGTCGAAGCGCTCGTTGCTGTGCAGCGTGAGCTTGGCGTCGCTGGCCGCCACGGCGGCGGCGCGTTCACCGGTGATCGAGAGCACACCGCGGTCGAGCGTGACGTCGATCCTGGCCGGGTCGATGCCGGGCACGAAGGCGTAGATCTCGGTCGAGGCGGGCGTCTGGCCGACGTTCACCGCCGGGAAGCCGCCGGCGAGGCCCCGGATGCTGGGCGAAGACATGTCGAAGGCCTGCTGCAACTGGCGCTGCAGGCGGTCCACTTCGGCGAACACGTCGCCGGAAAACAGGCTGCGGTACATGGTGTTGACCTCCTTCGGTTGGAGGGGGCACCGACCGATCGGCTGGCGGCCCCCGGGCAGGGAGGATGATGGGGTTGCGCCGGGCGGTTTCAAGACCCCGCTTGATTCCCGCGCTGTCGCACCCACATGCCGAGCTGGAGGCCAGTCAAGGTGCAGTTCAAGGATTACTACGCCGTGCTGGGTGTCGCGCGCGACGCCACCGCCGACGACATCAAGAAGGCATTCCGCAAGCTGGCGCGCAAGTACCACCCCGACGTCAGCAAGGAAGCCGACGCCTCGGCGCGCATGAGCGAGATCAACGAGGCCAACGCCGTGCTCTCGGACCCCGAGCGACGGGCCGCCTACGACGCCATCGGCCAGGGCCACCAGGCCGGTGAACGCTTCACGCCACCGCCCGACTGGGACGCCGGCTTCGAGTTCCGCGGCGGCCGGCCCGAAGGCATGGACGCCGGCGAGTACAGCGACTTCTTCGCCGAGCTCTTCGGCCGCATGGGCCAGGGCGCGCGGCGCCAGGCACGTGGCGCATCACCACGCGGCGGCGGCGCGGCCGGTTTCCGTGCCGCCGGCGAAGACCACCACGCCAAGATCCTGCTCGACATCGAGGACGCCTGGCGCGGTGCCCAGCGTCGCATCACGCTGAAGGTGCCGCAGGTCGACGAACAGGGGCGTGTGCACCTGGTCGAGCGCACGCTCGAAGTCAACATCCCGGCCGGCGTGAAAGCCGGCCAGCTCATCCGCCTGGCCGGACAGGGCGGGCCGGGCATGGGTGGCGCACCGGCCGGCGACCTGCTGCTGGAAGTGCACTTCAAGCCGCACCCGCGCTTCCGCGTCGATGGTGCCGACCTCGTCACCGAACTGGCCGTGGCGCCCTGGGAAGCCGCGCTCGGCGCCGTGGTGCCGGTGACGCTGCCGGACGGCAGCACGCTGAAGGTGCGCGTGCCGGCCGGCGCGCAGGGCGGCCAGAGCGTCACGGTGCGCGGCCGTGGCCTGCCGGCGCGCACGCCCGGCGACCTGGAACTGCAGCTGCGCGTGGTGCTGCCCAGCGCCTTCGACCCGCGCGCGAAGAAGCTCTACGAGCAGATGGCCAGCGACATGCCCGACTTCGATGCACGCAAGGTCGCCGCGGCGGAAGCCGAGCGCCACGGCCGCGAGGAGACCCGATGAACCTGCCCCCGCAAGCGGTCGAGGCCCTGCTCGACGAACTCTGGCTCGACATGGATGCGCTGTGCCGCCTGGCCGGCGTCAGCGAGCCCTGGCTGCGCGAACGCCTGGACGCCGGGCTGCTGCCGCGGCGGCTGCCGGCGCCCCGCGATGCGCTGCGCTTCGACGCCGCCGATCTGCGCCGCGCCAGGCGTCTGGTCTGCCTGGAGCGTGACTTCGATGCCGTGCCCGAACTGGCCGCGCTGGTGGCCGATCTCGAGGACGAACTGGCCGCGCTGCGCGCGCGGCTGCGGCGGTTGGGTCTGGACTGAGCCAGGACATGAGGCTCCGGAAGGAGCCGAATGCCTGGCGAAGGCCGAGCCGTGCTTTCTTACGGCGAGGCTAGCGAAAGAGGATCTGCCACAGCCCGACGAGCACGTGGCCCCAGACGAGGATGTTGAAGCCGGCCAGCGCAAACACGCGCGACACGTTCCACAGCGTGCGTGCGCGGCGCTCGCAGGCCGGCTCGCCGGTGGTGGCGTAGAGCAGGAAGTAGAAGATCGAGGGCGCCAGCGTGCCCACGATGAGCACGCCCATGACCCAGTAGAAGACCGTCATGGCGTGATTATCCGGGGTGATGCAGTGGGTGGTGCCGCGGGTGGTGCCGGCACGTGCCTGAAGACCAGGTCCCAGACGCCGTGCCCGAGTTTCAGGCCGCGCTGCTCGAATTTCGTCAGCGGGCGCCAGTCGGGGCGCGGCGCGTAGCCGCTCGGGTCCGCGCTGGTGTTGGCGAGCTGCGGTTCGCGGGCCAGCACCTCGAGCATCTGCTCGGCATAGGGCTGCCAGTCGGTGGCGCAATGCAGGTAGCCGCCGGGCGCCAGGCGCGTGACCAGGCGGGCGACGAAGGCCGGCTGCACCAGGCGGCGCTTGTTGTGGCGCTTCTTGTGCCAGGGGTCGGGGAACCAGATGTGCACGCCAGCCAGGCTGGCCGGTGCCAGCATGTGGTCCAGCACCGCCACGGCGTCGTGCTGTACCAGGCGCAGGTTCGTGAGCTGTCGCTCGCCGATGTGCTTGAGCAGCGCGCCCACGCCGGGCGTGTGCACCTCGACGCCGATGAAGTCGGTGCCGGGCAGCGCCGCGGCCACCTGGGCCGTGGCGTCGCCCATGCCGAAGCCGATCTCCAGCACGCGCGGCGCGTGGCGGCCGAAGACGGCGGCCAGGTCGATCGGCTGCGCGGTGTAGGGCAGCAGGTAGTGCGGCCCCAGTGCCTCCAGCGCGCGCTGCTGGCCGGTGCCCAGGCGGCCGGCGCGCAGCACGAAGCTGCGCAGCGGGCGGTGCGCGCGGTGCTCGTCGTCGTTCGCCCTGGGGTCGGGCGGGGTCTGGGTCTCGTTCATCGGGCCGCGAGTGTAGTGGGCACGTTCGCGCTTCAGCCCGCCCGCATGAAATGGCGTGCGGGGCTGCGGCAGTCAATGGGCCCCTTCCGGGCCCCCGTGTCCTGCCTCAGCCCAGCAGCACGGCCGCGTCGCGCGCCGCGACGCTGCCTTCGTCGGTGGGCACCATCCACACCTCGACCGCGCTGCCCGGGGCGTGGATGGCGTGCGCCGTGCCACCCGTCGCGGCAGCGTTGGCCGCGGGGTCGATCTGCACGCCCAGCCAGGCCAGCTGGTGGCATACATCGGCGCGCAGCTGCACGTCGTTTTCACCGATGCCGCCGCTGAAGGCCAGCAGGTCCAGGCCCTGCAGGCAGGCGACCATGGCGCCGGCCTCGCGCAGCACGCGGTGGGTGAAGAGCTCGATCGCGAAGCGCGCCTGCCCGCTGCCGTCGGCACGCAGCCGGCGCATGTCGGCCGAGATGCCCGAAACCCCCAGCAGCCCGCTTTCCTTGTACAGCAGGGTCTGCAGGCGGTCGTGGCTCCAGCCCTGCTCCATCAGGTAGAGCAGCACGCCGGCGTCCAGCGTGCCGCAGCGTGTGCCCATCATCAGCCCGTCCAGTGCACTGAAGCCCATGCTGCTGGCCCGGCTGTGGCCGCTCTGCGCGGCGCACAGGCTGGCGCCGTTGCCCAGGTGGGCCATCAGCACGCGGCCGCCTGCGCGCAGGCTGTGGCGTTGCAGCGTGTGCATCACGTACTGGTAGGACAGGCCGTGAAAACCGTAGCGCCGCACGCCCTGCGCCCACAAGGTGCGCGGCAGCGCGAAGCGATGGTCGAGCTCGGGGATGGTGGCGTGGAACGCGGTGTCGAAGCAGGCCACCTGCAGCAGCCCCGGGAAAGCGCGCTGGAAGGCGCGTATGCCCTGCAGGTTCTGCGGCTGGTGCAGCGGCGCCAGCGAGTTGAACTGCGTCAGCCGTTCCAGGATGGGCCCGGTGACGATCACGCTGGCCGAGAAGTCGGGCCCGCCGTGCACCACGCGGTGCGCCACGGCCTCGATGGCCGGCAGGTCGGCCTGCGCGGCCAGCAGTTCGCCCAGGTGCTGCAGCGCGCCGGTGAAGGCGTCGCCTTCGGACGGCGGCAGCGTCTCCGTCTGCGTGCGGCCCAGCCAATTCCACTCGATGTGCGGCTGGCCGCCGGGTTCCAGCCCCTGGATGTTGCCGCCCAGCATGCTGGGCCCCACCTCGCACCCGTCGCGCGGGTAGAGCGAAAACTTCAGCGTCGACGAACCCGCATTGACGGCGAGGATGGCCATGTCGCGGCGCCTCGGGTCAGGTCGGCCAGGCTGCGCGCGCGTGGTCGCGGCGGGCGTTGTTCGCGGCCAGCAGCGCCAGCAGCGCCGAGGCCACGCGGGCACGCGGGCCGTCGGCGCGGCTCGTCAGCGCGATGGGCACCCGCGCGCCCAGCACCAGCCCCGAGACCGAAGCGCCGGCCAGGTATTCCAGCTGCTTGGCCAGCATGTTGCCCGACTCGAGGTCGGGCACGGCCAGGATGTCGGCGTCGCCGGCCACCGCGGAAACGATGCCCTTGACCTGCGCCGCGTGCGCCGAGATCGCGTTGTCGAAGGCCAGCGGGCCGTCGAGCACGCCGCCCTTGATCTGCCCGCGGTCGGCCATCTTGCACAGCGCCGCGGCGTCCAGCGTCGACGGGATCGCCGGGTTGACGGTTTCCACCGCCGACAGGATGGCCACCTTGGGCTTGACCACGCCCAGGATGCGCGCGAAGTCGATCGCGTTCTGGATGATGTCGACCTTCTCGGCCAACGTCGGCGCGATGTTCAGTGCGGCGTCGGTGATGAGCAGCGGCTTGGGGTAGAGCGGCACGTCGAAGCGGAAGACGTGCGACATGCGCCGGCCGGTGCGCAGCGTGGGCTGCTTGAGCACGGCCAGGATCATCTCGTCGGTGTGCAGGCTGCCCTTCATCATCACCTCGACGCTGCCCTTGGCGGCCATCTCGGCGGCGGCCTCGGCGGCGGCGTGGCTGTGCGCCACCGAGACGATCTCGACGCCGCTGAGGTCGATGCCGGACTCGTCGGCCAGGTGGCGGATGCGCACCTCGGGCCCGATCAATACCGGGATCAGCAGGCCGTAGCGCGCGGCGTCCATCGCGCCGGTGAGCGACTCGGTGTCGCAGGGGTGCACGACGGCGCAGCGCGCCGGGGTGATGTCCGCGCCCAGGCGCAGCAGGTCGCGGAAACGCGCCTCGGGGTCGAAGAGCTGGATCTGCGGCGTGCCCGGCCGTGGCAGCCGCACCTTCTGCGTCGGCGCCAGCACACGGGCGGTGCCGTGCAGCACCAGCACGCCCTTCTGGTTGGTGACCTCGCAGCGCAGCTCGACGTGCTTCTTGGCGTCGTCCTTGGCCATCACGGTGGCGGTCACCGCCAGCGTGTCGCCGATGCGCACGGGTTTGGCGAAGTGCAGCGCCTGGTCGACGTAGATGGTGCCGGGGCCGGGGAACTGCGTGCCCAGCAGTGCCGAGATCAGCGCGCCGCCCCACATGCCGTGCGCGACGACGCCGTGCAGCAGCGTGTCGTTGGCGTATTCGGGGCTCAGGTGCGCCGGGTTGGTGTCACCCGAGACGGCGGCGAAGGCCTGGATGTCGGCCAGCGTCAGCGTGCGCAGCAGGCGGGCGCTCTGCCCGATCTGCAGTTCGTCGTAGGTGATGTTTTCCAGCCATTCGGTTGCGCGGAAGTCGTTCATGCGGGGTCCAGGAAAGTAGGGAATCGAGAGGTGGGCGGGCCCGGCCCGCAGGTGGGAGATCGCGGTCGGGCCTCAATCGTCGTAGCGCACCATGACATACGACCCGGGCGCCTTGCCCAGCACCGCCGAACGCACGACAGGCGGCGGCTTGCGTTGTCCGGACGAGTGCTGCCGCAGCCATTCGGCCATTTCCGGCCACCAGGAACCGGTGTGCGTGGCGGCCTGGGCCAGCCAGGCGTCGGGGTCGGTCCAGCCGCGACCGCGCGGCGTGTGGCCGATCTGGTAGCTGCGCTTGGGGTGGCCGGGCTCGGAGACGATGCCCGCGTTGTGGCCGCCGGCAGCCAGCACGAAGGTGGTGTCGGTATCGGTCAGCAGGTGGATCTTGTAGACCGAGCGCCAGGGGCAGACGTGGTCGCGCACCGTGCCCACCACCAGCAGCGGCATGCTGATGTCGCGCAGCGCCACGCCCTCGCCGCCGCAGCGGTAGTGGCCCGCGGCCAGCGCGTTGTTGAGGAACAGCGACGACAGGTATTCGTCGTGCATGCGCGCGGGCAGGCGCGTCACGTCGGCGTTCCAGCTCATCATGTCGTTGCCGCCATCGTCCTTGCCCAGCAGGTAGCGGCGCGTGTTGCGCGCCCAGACGAGGTCGCTCGAGTTCAGGAACTGGAAGGACGCGGCCATCGCGCGGCCCGAGAGAAAGCCGGTGCGCGCCATGTTCTCGCGCAGCGTGCGCAACTGGTCGTCGTCGATGAAGACACCCAGCTCGCCGGGTTCGCTGAAGTCGGTCTGTGCCGCCAGCAGCGTGACGCTGGCCAGTTCGGGCAGGGCCTCGGGCCGCAGGTCGTCGCCGCGGCGGCGTTGCGGCGGCGCTGCGGCGCTGCGGGTCATGGCGGTCGTGTTCGGGGTGGCGGGTCGGGCCGCGGCCTGGCGCTGCAGCCGTCCCAGCACGGCGGCCACGATGGCCAGGAAGGTGCCGCCCAGACAGTAACCCAGCGCGTGGATGCGGGGCGCGTCGGCACGCGACTTCACCACCGCCATGGCCTCCATCACGCCGCGGCGCAGGTAGTCCTGCATGCCGAGTTCACGGTCGCTGGCGTCCGGGTTCTTCCAGGACATCATGAACACCGTGTAGCCCTGGTCGACCAGGTAGCGCACCATCGAGTTGCGCGGCGACAGGTCGAGGATGTAGTACTTCATGATGCAGGACGGCACGATGAGCAGCGGCTCGACGTGCACCTGCGCCGTCGTGGGCGTGTACTGGATCAGTTCGAACAGCGCATTGCGGTAGACCACCTTGCCGGGCGTGATGGCCACGTCCTTGCCGACCGCAAAGGGCAGCGGCGCCATGGTGGCCGAGTCGGCGTGGCCGACGCCCGCGGCGGCCGGCGTGCTGCCGGGTTGCATTTCCTGCATGTCCTTGAGCAGGTGCTGGCTGCCGCGCACCAGGCTCATGCCGCCGCTGTCCAGCGCGGCCTGTACCGCCTGCGGGTTGGTGGCCGGCCAGTTGGCCGGCGACAGGGCATCCACCGCCTGGCGTGCGAAGAAGTCGACCATGTGGCGGTGGTGCGCCGACAGGCCCTCGACCTGCACGGCCTCGCGCCACCACGCTTCGGTGGCCTTGAAGCCGTCCTTCCAGACCCGGTAGGGCCAATGTCGCCAACCTTCGTCGGCGAAGTGCAGGTCGCTTTCGGCGGCTTCGGCCACGGCATCGACGGCCGCGGGGTTGAGCGCACGCGACCACACCTGCAGGGCCAGGGCCTGCGCCTTCTGGGCCAGCTGCATCTGGCGCCCGGGCGACACGGCCAGGTGCCAGGCCCAGTCGGCGTGGGCCAGGGCCAGGGCGATGGGCGACAGGCCCACGCTGCTGTCGGCCAGACGGGCGTGCACCAGATGGTCCAGCGCGAGGAAGGGATCGGTGGCCTGCGGGCCGATGTCGGCGCAGGTCAGCAGCGGGGTGGAGGTGTCCATGACGGTCGAGCGGAGTGCAGCAATATGCGCGCCAGACGATCCTAGGCTCGCCCGTGCCGCAGCGACCGAAAGGCGGTGCAGGCTTGCTGCGAAAACTCAAGCTTGGTGTTCGTCAGCGCGGGTTGGCGCCGGTTTTTCACTGCGGGCGCGGCGCTAGAATCCGGCCGCGTTGCGGGCGTAGCTCAATGGCAGAGCTGAAGCTTCCCAAGCTTAAGACGAGGGTTCGATTCCCTTCGCCCGCTCCAGCTGCCCTCGCGGCCGCCCCATGGGCGGGCTCGCATTGAAGGCAGCGGAAGTTCACCCCGCGTCCTTGTGTCCGACACAAACACCAACGGCCTCGAAAGGCCGTTGGTCTGCCGTCGAGCGTTGGCCAATCAGGCCCGAGGCTCGCCTTCACTGTTCACCGTGATCGTGGCACCGGGCGGCGCGGCCTGCTGAACCTTGAAGTCCTGGCCACGGAAGCGGTAGCTCACGTCGTAGTAGGTCGGCCGCGCCTCTCGGGTGGCTTCGCTGCAGCGCTGCACGTCCTGCGTCGACGCGGCCGGTGTGCCGGCGCCACCGGTGTTGCCGCCGATGGCCGCACCCGCGATGACGCCGATGCCGGTGGCCACGTCGCGGCCCGAGCCGCCGCCGACCTGGTGCCCGAGGATGCCGCCGATCACCGCACCCAGCAGCGCGCCGGGCACGTTGGCGCCGCTGCGGTCGTGCTGCACCTGTTCACGTTCCACCCAGCAGCGGCGACCGGCATCGTCGACCACCGCTCGCACCGAAGTGACCTCGGCCTGGAACAGCTGCTCGCGGTCGCGGCGGCGGTAGTCGCGTGAGACCAGCGGCGCCGGCGCGTAGCGGCGCTCGTCCACGCGCTCGTCGTTGTTCACGCTGCGCACCGACGAGATGCGGTTGTCCAGGCCCATGGCCTGCAGCGAAGGGTACTGACCCGGACGCAGCAGCACACAGCGGCCGCGGAAGCCGGTGTCGTCGCAGACTTCCCAGCGTTCGCCGGTGACCACGGCCGACGAGGCGCGGTCGTTGTAGCCGCTGCGGCGCAGGTCGTCGACGGCGTCCTGCGTCGAGAAGCTGCGGCCCTGGAAGCCATCGTTTTCGTAGAAGTCGACCTGGCCGGTGCGTGCCGGCGGCGGTGCGGGCGGAGGCGGCCGGCGGTCGTCGTCGGGGCGCAGGTTGCGGCCGACGCCACGTGCCGACGAAATGCTGTCGCCCAGGCCCATCGCGGCCAGGTCCGGGTATTGGCCCGGCGGCAGCACGGCGCAGCGGCCGCTGAAGCCAGTGTTCTCGCAGACCTGCCAGCGCCCGCCGCTGACCACGGCAGACGAGGCGCGGTCGTTGAAGCCGCTGGCACGGAAGTCGGCCACCGGTGCGTCGGCGGTGAAGCTGCGGCCGCGGAAGGTTTCGTCGCGGTACAGGACGATGCTGCCTTCGGACATGGGTGGTGCCGCGGGCGGCAGCGGTGCGTAGCGGTTGTCGGCCACGCGCGTGTTGCTCGGCACCGCACGCACCGACGAGATGCGGTTGTTCAGGCCCATGGCCGCCAGCGACGGGTAGGCGCCCGGGCGCAGCACGACGCAGCGGCCACGGAAACGGCGGTCTTCGCAGACCTCCCAGCGCGCCGTGCGGTTGCCCTTCACGACAGCCGACGACGCGCGGTCGTTGAAACCGTAACGGTCGAAGCGCGCCACTTGGGTTTCGGTGGTGAACGAGCGGCCCTCGTAGGCTTCGCTCTCGTAGAAGGTGACCTGCGCCGCGGCGTGGGCCGCCATCGCGGTGCCCGCCAGTGCCAGGGTGAATCTCGTCAGCTTGTTGATGGCGTTCTCCTGAAGGCCCGGGGGCAGCGCAAGCCGCGTTGCCTTCCCTTGACCGACAGTGTCCGACGACACGGCCGCAGCGCCGGTCGGACAGCGCCGCCGGCCGGCGTAGTTGCTGTCCTACGCGACCCCGCCGGGGGCGCGCGGCTTGCGGCATGATCCGCCCATGGCCACGCCCGCGCTTTCGGTCCTGCTCGTGGAACCGCCCGTTCCCGGGCTGGCGCAGTGGCTGCGGGCTTCGGGTTTCGAGGTCACGCCGGCCACCGATGCCGGCGCCGCGCGCGGCCACGATGCGGTGCTGCTGGCTGCGCCGACGCCCGCCGCGCTGGCCGCGCTGTTGCAGCGTGCCGACCTCACGCCCGCTGCATTCGATGCCGCGCTGCTCGTGCTGACCCCCTGCGCCGACGACGCAGCGGTGGCCACGCTGCTGGGCCTGGGTGTCGAGGACGTGCTGCCGGCAGCCGACCCGGCGCTGCCGCGCGCCATCCGCCACGCCGTGCTGCGCAAGCGTCACGAGCGCGCGGCGCGCAACGCCTACGCCACCGACCTGGCCACCGGGCTGCCGCACCAGGCGCAGTTGCTGGAACACATGACGCAGCTGCTGGCACTGCGTGAACGTGTGCCCGCGCCGATGGTGCTGCTGGTGCTGCGCATCGACGGCATGGCCAGCGCCGCCGCACGCCTGGGCGCCGAGGCCGTGAACATCCTGCGCCGCAAGGTGGCCGTGCGGCTGCGCGGCGGGCTGCGCGCCGGCGACGTGGTGGCGGCGCTGGGCGCCGATGCCTTCGCCGTGTTGCTGGGCCACCTGGAAGCGCTGGCCGACGGTGAACGCGTGGCGGCCAAGCTGGTGCGCAGCCTGCAGCAGCCGCTGGTGGTGGCGGGCCAGCCTTGCGCGGTGTCGGCGGCCGTGGGCATGGCGCTGTACCCGGCACATGGCAAGGACGCCGAAAGCCTGCTGCGCCGCGCCATGGCGCAGGCGGCCTCGGTGGCCACGATGGGTCGCGAAGGCCATGCCGGCCACGCCGAGCGTGGCACGGGCGCTGCGGCGAACGACGACGCATCCTGATCGTGCGCGCGCCGCCCGGGCGCCGTCGGCTGGGCTTGTGGGGCGCTACTTCAGGATGTCACCCAGGCACAGGTACTTCAGCTCGACGTAGTCGTCGACGCCCTGGCGTGCACCCTCGCGGCCCAGGCCGCTCTGCTTGACGCCACCGAAAGGCACCTCGGCGGTGCTGATGAGGCCGGTGTTGATGCCCACCATGCCGTACTCCAGCGCCTCGCCGACGCGGAAGACCCGCCCGATGTCACGGCTGTAGAAGTAGCTGGCCAGACCGAACTCGGTGGCGTTGGCCGCGGCGATGACCTCGGCCTCGGACTCGAAGCGGAACACCGGCGCCACGGGGCCGAAGGTCTCTTCGCGTGCGCACAGCATTTCGCTCGTCACGCCCGACAGCACCGTGGGGGTGTAGAAGTTGCCGCCTGCGCCGGCAACCCGTTCACCACCCAGCACCACGGTCGCGCCCTTGGCCACGGCGTCGGCGACGTGGCTTTCCACCTTGGCCATCGCCGCGTCGTCGATCAGCGGGCCCTGGTTGACGCCGGCCTCGAAGCCGTTGCCGACCTTGATGCCCGCCGCCTTGGCCGCCAGCTTCTGCACGAAGGCGTCGTAGATCCCGGCCTGCGCGTACAGGCGGTTGGCGCAGACGCAGGTCTGGCCGGCGTTGCGGTACTTGCTGGCCAGTGCGCCTTCGACGGCACTGTCGAGGTCGGCGTCGTCGAAGACGATGAAGGGTGCGTTGCCGCCGAGCTCCAGGCTTAGCTTCTTGATGGTGGGCGCGCACTGGCGCGCCAGGATGCGGCCGACCTCGGTGCTGCCCGTGAAGCTGAGGTGGCGCACCACGTCGCTGCTGCACAGCACCTTGCCGATCTCTATGCTGTTGTCGCCATCGGCCGTCAGCACGTTCAGCACGCCGGCGGGCATGCCGGCGCGCTGCGCCAGTTCGGCCACCGCCAGCGCGGAAAGTGGCGTCTGCTCGGCCGGCTTGATGATCACCGGGCAGCCCGCGGCCAGCGCCGGTGCCACCTTGCGCGTGATCATCGCGATGGGGAAGTTCCACGGCGTGATGGCGGCGCAGACGCCGATGGGCTGCTTGATGACCAGATAGCGCTTGTTGTTGTCGGTGGTCGGGATGGTCTCGCCGTAGATGCGCTTGGCTTCCTCGGCGAACCACTCGACGAAACTGGCGCCGTAGACCACCTCGCCACGCGCCTCGGCCAGCGGCTTGCCCTGCTCGGCGGTCATGATGCGGGCCAGGTCGTCGGCGTGCTGGTTGAGCAGGGCGAACCACCTCGTCATCACCGCGGCGCGTTCCTTGGCCGTCTTGGCGCGCCACAGCGGCCAGGCCTTCTCGGCCGCCGAGATGGCGGCGGCGCAGTCCACCGGGCCCAGGTTGGCCACCTGCGCCAGCACGGCGCCGGTGGCGGGGTCGGTGACGGCGAAGCGGGCGTGCGTGTCCTGGCCGGTGACCCAGGCGCCGCCGATCAGGGCTTCGGTCTTCAGCAGGCTGGGGTCCTTCAGCGCGGCCAGCGGAGAGTTCATTTCGGGCATGGTGGGGCTCCTTTCGGCGGCACTCTAACCGCAGGCTGTTTCAGGGTCGCGGGATAGAATCTGGTTGATTCAACCAGTCAGGGAGTCGCCATGGAATCCATCGGCCTCTTCGAAGCCAAGACCCACCTGTCGGAACTCGTGGCCCGCGCCGAGCAGGGCGAGGAGGTCATCATCACGCGCCACAACAAGCCGGTGGCCAAGCTGGTGCCCATCACCGAGGTGTCGCCGGAACTCTATCGCCAGCGCCTCGAGGCCCTGGCGGCGCTGCAGGAGATCGGGCGCGAAATGGAAAAGCGTGGCGGCCCGATCACCCGCGAGGAGATTCTCGAGTGGGTGCGTGAGGGGCGGCGTTGATCGTACTGGACTCGTCCTACGCGCTGGCACTGGTCCTGCCCGACGAGCAGCGTCCGGCGACGGTGCACACCGTGCTGGCTGCGCGACTGACGGCACCCACGATCTGGCCGCTGGAGGTGGCCAACGCGCTGCGTACCAACCTCAAGCGTCAGCGGCTCGAAGTCGCTGGTGTCGATGAAATCTGCCAACGCCTGGCGGATCTGCAGGTGGATGTCATCGGTGCCGGTCACCAACAGCCGCGTCGCTACTTCGACGCCGCGCAGGCGCATGACTTGACCCCATACGACGCGACCTACCTGGTGCTCGCTCAGCAACTTTCCGCACCGCTGGCAACGCGCGATGCCGACCTGGCCCGCGCTGCACGCCGGGCAGGCATTCCCATCTTCGACTGAACCGAACACGGCAACGATATGAAAGCTTCAGAAATCCGCTCCACCTTCCTCAAGTTTTTCGAGAGCAAGGGCCACGCCGTGGTGGCCAGCAGCCCGGTGGTGCCGGGCGACGACCCCACGCTGCTGTTCACCAACGCCGGCATGAACCAGTTCAAGGACGTCTTCCTGGGCTTCGACAAGCGGCCCTACAGCCGCGCCGCGACGAGCCAGAAGTGCATCCGCGCCGGCGGCAAGCACAACGACCTGGACAACGTGGGCTACACCGCGCGCCACCACACCTTCTTCGAGATGCTGGGCAACTTCAGCT
>LNFM01016183.1_pt1 | contig 20504 bp, 19 predicted proteins | sample 596031 | NCBI WGS metagenome assembly LNFM01 (sample SAMN04254537, study PRJNA301005) | activated carbon metagenome | isolation source: dual media filters at the Ann Arbor, Michigan drinking water treatment plant | place: USA: Ann Arbor | reverse complement strand
CGCCTCCGACAGCCTGACCGAGGGCCAGAAGCACTACGCCCGCACCCAGCTCGCGCTGTTCAACACCTGGTATGCGGAGTGGGCGAAGGGCTGAGGCTCATCGATCGCTGTGTGATGGGGCATCACGCGCGGGTCATCCCGGACGAGCCACGAAGCGGCACCGCTCCGGGTTGACGCCCCCAGGGGCTTGGTCAGCCGACCTTGCCATAGCCTGCGAATTTCGCGCTCACCCGCGCCATCTCCGCCGCGTCGAGGATGACCGGCTCCAGACCCGCGGCGAGGATGTCGAGATACTGGCCAGCCAGGTTCTCGACCTCCGCCACGATCTGGTGCGCCCCGGCGAGCGAGGCGCCGAGCGCGATGACGCCGTGATTGGCGAGCAGCACCGCCTTGCGCCCCTCCAGCGCCCGCACCGCGTTCTCCGCCAGTTCCGGCGTGCCGAAGGTCGCATAATCGGCGCAGCGGATATCGGCGCCGCCGCAGAGCGCGATCATGTAGTGGAAGGCGGGGATGCCGCGGCGCGTGCAGGAGAGCGCGGTGGCGCGCGGCGAGTGGGTATGGACGATCGCCTGCGCCTCCGGCCGCGCCCGGTAGATCGCGGCATGGAAGGGCCATTCCGAGGACGGCTTGCGCGCGCCGGAGAGAACCATGCCGTCGAGCGAGAGTTCGATCAGATCCTCGGGGAGCGTCTGCGCATAGGGCAGGCCCGACGGCGTGATCAGGAAGCCGGCCTCCGTCCGGGCCGAGACATTGCCCGATTTCGACGGACAGAAGCCCGCGCGATCGATCGCCTGCGCCACAGCGACGATGCCGGCGCCGAGTTCGTCCCTGGTCATGATCTCGTCCTGCTCACGCGGGCGGCCACCCGGCCCGTTCCGGAAACAGCCGCGCCAGCCCCTCCGCGCTCGCCTCGCAGACGCCGCGCTCGGTGATCAGCCCGGTCACGAGCCGGGCGGGGGTGACGTCGAAGGCGGGGTTCGCCGCAGGGCTGCCCGGCGCGACCACGCGGAACGCATGCACCTCGCCATCCTCCGCCAGCCCGGAGAGATGCGTGACCTCCCGTGCCGCGCGCTCCTCGATCGGGATCTCGCGCAACCCGTCAGACAGGCTCCAGTCGATGGTCGGCGACGGCAACGCGACATAGAAGGGCACGCCGTTGTCATGCGCGGCCAGCGCCTTGAGATAGGTGCCGATCTTGTTGGCGACGTCGCCGGTCGCCGTCGTGCGATCGGTGCCGACGATGACCATGTCGACTTGCGCATGCTGCATCAAATGCCCGCCGGCATTGTCCGCGATCACGGTATGCGGCACGCCATGCGCGCCGAGTTCATAGGCCGTGAGCGCCGCGCCCTGGTTGCGCGGGCGCGTCTCGTCGACCCAGACATGGACGGCGATGCCGGCATCATGGGCGAGATAGATCGGCGCCAGCGCCGTGCCCCAGTCGACGGTGGCGAGCCAGCCGGCGTTGCAATGCGTCAGGATGTTGATGGTCTTTCCCGCCGGGCGCTGCGCCGCGATGGCCGCGATCAGCCTGAGCCCATGCTCGCCGATGGCACGACAGAGCGCCACGTCCTCGTCGCAGATCAAAGCCGCCTCGGAATAGGCCATCGCGAGGCGCTGGCCCGGGTCGACCGACGCCAGGACGCGGCGCATCCGCGCCAGCGCCCAGTGCAGGTTGACCGCCGTCGGGCGCGTCGCGCCGAGCAGAGCGAGTGCCCCCTCCAGCGCGGCGTCGGAGGCATCGGCCCGCATCGCCAGCGCGACGCCATAGGCGGCCGTCGCCCCGATGAGCGGCGCGCCACGCACGACCATGCTGCGGATCGCCTCCGCGGCCGCTTCAGCCGAGGACAGGGTCACCGTCTCGAAGCGGAAGGGCAGGCGCGTCTGGTCGATGACGCAGACACGCCAGCCATCCGGCGCGAGCCAGATCGTGCGATAGGCCTGCCCGTTGATCTTCATCCCCGCCTCAATGCCCGCCGAAGGAGACCAGCGTGCGCACGGGCACGCCGAGCCGCCGGATCCGGTCGGCGCCGCCGAGATCGGGCAGATCGACGATGAAGCAGGCGGCGACCACCTCCGCCCCCAGCCGCGAGAGCAGGTTCACCGCGCCTTCCGCCGTCCCGCCCGTGGCGATCAGGTCGTCGACCAGCAGCACGCGCTCGCCCGGCGACACGGCATCCTTGTGGACCTCGATCTCGTCGGTCCCGTATTCCAGCTCATAGGTGACGCTGACGGTCTCGTGCGGCAGCTTGCCCTTCTTGCGCACCGGCACGAAGCCGGCCGAAAGCTGGTGCGCGACGGCCCCGCCCAGGATGAAGCCGCGGGCCTCGATGCCGGCGATCTTGGCGATCTTCAGCCCGGCGAAGGGCTGCACCAGCTCGTCGACGGCGCGGCGGAAGGCGCGCGCATCGCCCAGCAGCGTGGTGATGTCGCGGAAGATGATGCCCGGCTTGGGGTAATCGGGAATCGCGCGGATGCTGTCGGCAAGGTTCATCGCTGTCAGGCCGCTTTCAGGAGGCGCCCCGCCACGGCGTCGAGCTTGGCGAGCAGGGCGGGATCGCGCATCTCGGGCGCGGTGATGATGGCATTGTCGAGTGCGTTGTGCGACCCGGCAGGACAGGGCACGCGCTCCTTCGGGAAATCGGCGGCGAGCCGCGCCACCAGCCGCTTCGCCTTGTCGGCATTGTCATGCAGCACCTTGACCACGGCGGCCACGTCGACCGGGCCGTGCTCCTCGTGCCAGCAGTCAAAGTCGGTGACCATCGCGACCGTCGCATAGGTGATCTCGGCCTCGCGGGCGAGCTTGGCCTCCGGCATCGCCGTCATGCCGATCAGGTCGTAGCCCAGCGTCTTGTAGGTGATCGATTCCGCATAGGTCGAGAATTGCGGCCCTTCCATCGTCACCAGCGTGCCGCCGCGCACGAAGGCCAGACCCTCCGCCGTCGCGGCGGCGGCGATCAGCCCCTGCAGCGCCGGGCCGACCGGATGGGCGACCGAGACATGAGCGACGCAACCCCGGCCGAAGAAGGAACTGGCCCGACCGCTGGTCCGGTCGACGAACTGGTCGACCAGCACGAACAGCCCCGGATAGAGCTCGGCCTTGTAGGAGCCGCAGGCGGAGAGCGAGACGAGGTCGGTCACGCCGGCGCGCTTCATCACGTCGATATTGGCGCGGTAGTTGATCTCCGAGGGCGGGATCGCGTGGCCGCGGCCGTGGCGGGGCAGGAACACGATCCGAGTGTCGCCGATGCGGCCGAAGCGCAGAACGTCCGACGGCTCGCCCCAGGGGCTCTCGATCCGCTCCTCGCGCAGATCGCTCAGCCCCGGCAGGTCGTAGATGCCCGACCCGCCGATGATTCCCAGAACCGCTGCGCTCATGTCGATATCCTTCGTGACCGGGCGGGACTGTGCCGTGCGGTCCTCCCGGCATCAAGCGCGGGAGCATCGCGATCCGTGGCAGCGCCCAAGAAATGGTGGCACCCAAGAAAAAGGCCCCGTCGCCGGGGCCTCGTTTCGATGGAGCGTGTCGGTCAGTGCGCCGCGGTGCCGTCGGGCATGCGCGACCAGACCTTCTTCTTGGTGTAGTAGAGCAGCGTGCCGAACATCAGCAGGAACAGCATGACCTGCAGGCCGATGCGCTTGCGCGCCTCGAGATGCGGCTCGGCCGCCCACATCAGGAAGGCCGTCACGTCCTTGGCATACTGCTTGGCCGTCTCGGGAACCTGCGGCTGCCCGTCGGGCCCCTTCGGGAACTCGACCTGGCCGTCATTCAGCACGTTCGGCATCGCGATCAGATGGCCGGGCATATAGGTGTTGTAGTACTGGCCCGGCAGGAGCGTCACGCCTTCCGGCGGCGGATCCTTGTAGCCCGTCAGCAGCGCGGCGAGGTAGTCCGGCCCCTGCTCCTGGTACTGCGTGAAGATGTCGAAGACGAAGCGGGGGAAGCCGCGCTCATAGGTCCGCGCCTTGGCGATGACCGACAGATCGGGCGGGTAGGCGCCGCCATTGGCCGAGCGCGCCGCCTGCTCGTTCGGGAAGGGCGACGGGAAGGCGTCGGCCGCGCGGCCGGGCCGCTCGAACATCTCGCCGGCCTCGTTGGGGCCGTCCTTGATCTGGTAGGTCGCCGCCAGCGCCGTGACCTGGCCGGGCGTGAACTCAGGCCCGCCGGGCTGCGACAGGTTGCGGAACTTCAGGAGCGAGGCGCTGTGGCAGTTCGCGCAGACCTCCTTGTAGACCTTGTAGCCGCGCTGCAGCTGGGCGCGGTCGAAGGTGCCGAAAGGCCCCGAGAACGACCAGCTCAGCGCCGGCGGCTCGACGCGGGCGCCGGCAGCCTGGGCCGTCAGCGGCAGGGCGGCGAGCAGGAGGCCGAGGGCGGCCGAGCGAACCGAAAGAGTGATCATGATTCGTCTCAGCCCTTGGCGTTGGGTTCGGCGGCGACGGCGGTGCCCATGCGCGCACCCGACCCGCCCTGCAAAGCACCGAGCACGGAGTCGGCGATCGAGCTCGGCAGTGCCTTGGGCCGTTCGAACAGGCCGACGACGAACAGCGCGACGAAGTAGCCGAAATACAGCACGGTGAAGATCTGCGAGGCGATGACGTAGCCGCCTTCCGCCGGCATGGCGCCGAGCCAGCCGAGGCCGATGCAGACCACAACGAAGGCCCAGAAGAGCTGGCGGGCGATCGGCCGGTAGCTCATCGACTTGACCTTGGAGGTGTCGAGCCAGGGCAGGAAGGCCAGCACGACGATCGCCGCGCCCATGGCAATGACGCCGCCGAGCTTGTCCGGCACCGCACGCAGGATGGCGTAGAAGGGCAGGAAGTACCACTCGGGAACGATATGGGCCGGCGTCACGGCCGGATTGGCCGGGATGTAGTTGTCGGCATGGCCGAGGAAGTTGGGCGTGTAGAACACGAAGTACGAGAACACGAAGATGAAGCACACCATCGCGAACACGTCCTTGACCGTCGCATAGGGCGTGAACGGAACCGTGTCCTTGGCGACGTTCTTCACCTCGACGCCGGTCGGGTTGTTCTGGCCGACATGATGCAGCGCCCAGACGTGGAGGATGACCACGCCGAAGATCATGAACGGCAGCAGGTAGTGCAGCGAGAAGAAGCGGTTCAGCGTCGGATTGTCGACCGAGAAGCCGCCCCACAGGAAGGTCACGATCGTCTCGCCGACGATCGGCAGCGCCGAGAACAGGCTGGTGATGACGGTCGCGCCCCAGAAGGACATCTGACCCCAGGGCAGCACGTAGCCCATGAAGGCGGTGGCCATCATCAGCAGCAGGATGACGACGCCGAGGATCCACAGCACCTCGCGCGGGGCCTTGTAGGAGCCGTAATAGAGACCGCGGAAGATGTGGATGTAGACCGCGAGGAAGAACATCGACGCGCCGTTGGAGTGCAGATAGCGCAGCAGCCAGCCGTAGTTCACGTCGCGCATAATGTGCTCGACGGAGTTGAACGCCATCGTCGAATGCGGCGTGTAATGCATCGCCAGGATGATGCCGGTGACGATCTGCGACACCAGCATGAACATGAGGATGCCGCCGAAGGTCCAGAAATAGTTCAGGTTGCGCGGCACCGGATAGGAAACCGCCGAATCATGCGCGAGGCGGATGATCGGCAGACGCGCATCGAGCCAGCGCTCGAAACCTGTCTTCGGGACGTAGGAGCTGTGACCACTCATGCGGGTTGCCTCGGGGCTGTCTCTTACAGGCGGAATCGGAACCGAGCGCGCGGCTCAGCCGATCCGGATCTTGGTGTCGGCGCTGAATGCGTAGGGCGGGATCGGCAGGTTGAGCGGCGCCGGACCCTTGCGGATGCGGCCCGAGGAATCGTAATGCGAGCCGTGGCAGGGGCAGAACCAGCCGTCGTAGTCGCCCTTCGGATCGCCGGGATTGTTGCCGAGCGGCACGCAACCGAGATGGGTGCAGTTGCCGTACACGACCAGGAACTGCTCGTGGCCCTGCTTGACGCGGGCCTGGTCGGTCTGCGGATCGGGCAGCGAGGCCACGTTGACCGCGCGCGCCTCATCGATCTCCTTCTTGGTGCGGTGACGCACGAAGATCAGCTTGCCACGCCAGAACAGCTTGATCGCCTGGCCTTCCGCGATCGGGGCGAGGTCGAGGTCGATCGGCGCGCCGGCAGCGACCGTCTGGGCGTCGGGCGCCAGCTGGCTCACCAGCGGCACCACGACCGCACCGAGGCCGACGACACCGGCAGCGCCGGTCGCCAGCATGAGGAAATCGCGGCGTGTGGATTCGGTCGGTTTCGTATCGGTCGCGTTCGCCACGATCCAATCCTCTACAACGTCAGTCGAGCTTTGGAAAAACTCGAAATTGCAAACCTGCGCCGTATCTACGGGCGCGTCGTCACGGCCGCAATGCGGCGGCGCGTCACTGCGCGCTCTTTGGCATGCAGATTGGACGAAGTCTACTGTTGCGCGGAGCCTGCCGGTGCATGGCCCATCATCGGCAGACGAGCCTCAGGCCGGCAGCGTTTCCGGGTCCGCGGCGGCGAGAAACCCGCCCGACTGGCGCGCCCAGAGCCGGCCATAGAGCCCACCCCGCGACACCAGCTCCGCATGGCTGCCGATATCGACGATCCGCCCGCGGTCGAGCACGACCAGCCGGTCCAGCGCGGCGATCGTCGACAGCCGATGCGCGATCGCGATCACCGTCTTGCCCTGCATCAGCGTGGTGAGCTGTTCCTGGATCGCGGCCTCGACCTCGGAATCGAGCGCCGAGGTCGCCTCGTCGAGGATCAGGATCGGCGCATCCTTCAGCAGCACGCGGGCGATGGCGATGCGCTGGCGCTGGCCGCCGGAGAGCTTCACGCCGCGCTCGCCGACGCGCGAATCAAAACCGCGGCGCCCGTCCTGGTCGCTCAGCCCCAGCACGAACTCATGGGCCGAGGCCTGGCGGGCCGCCTGGACGATCTCCTCCGCCGTCGAGCCGACCCGCCCATAGGCGATGTTGTCACCGATCGAGCGGTGCAGCAGCGAATTGTCCTGCGTGACCATGCCGATCTGCGCCCGCAGCGAATCCTGCGTGACCTGCGCGATGTCCTGACCATCGATCAGGATGCGCCCGCCCTCGAGCGGGTAGAGCCGCAGCAGCAGGTTCACCAGCGTCGACTTGCCGGCGCCGGAAGGCCCGACGAGGCCGATCTTCTCGCCCGGCTTGATCGTCAGATCGAGCCCTTCGAACAGGCCGCCGCTCTTGCCGTAGTTGAAGCGGACCTTGTCGAAGCGGATGCCGCCCGTCTCGACCCGCAGCGGCACGGCGTCGGCCGCGTCGGGCAGGTCGTGCGGCTTGGCGATCGTCTCCATGCTCTCCTGCACGGCGCCGATGTTCTCGAACACCCCGCGCACGAGATGGATCAGCCAGCTCGACATCTGGACGAGGCGCAGGACCAGGCCGATCGAGGCCGCCACGGCACCGGGCGTCATCGCGCCCTGGCTCCACAGCCAGAGGCTGAGCCAGGCGGTGACGACCACGAGCAGGCTGTTCATCGTCTGCAGGATGACGCTGACGCCGGTAATCAGCCGCGACAGGTTGAGGAAGGCGGCGTTCCAGCGCGACAGCGCCTCGCGCACGGCCGAGCGCTCGGCATCGGCACGCGCGAACAGCTTCACCGTGAGGATGTTGGTATAGGAATCGACGATCCGCCCCGTGGTCGACGAGCGGCCGAGCGAATTGGCCTCCGACCGGCTCTTGGCGCGCGGCACGAAATAGATCAGCAGCACGACATAGGCCGCGAGCCAGACCAGCACGGGCAGCGCCAGCCACAGCGAGGTCGCGCCGAAGAAGCCGATGGCGACCGAGGCGAAGATCAGCGCGTACCAGAGATCGTCGATGACCTCGATCGTGGCGCCGCGGATCGACTGCCCGGCCTGGATCACGCGGGAGGAGAGGCGCCCGGCGAAGTCGTTCTGGAAATAGCCGAGCGCATGGCCGAGCGTGTAGACATGGTTGCGCCAGCGGATCTGGTTGGTGATCTGCGGGACCACGACCTGGTCGACGATGGCGTGGTTGGCGAAATAGACCAGCGGCCGCACCACGACCACGAGAAAGGCCGCTCCCGCCAGCAGCCAGCCATGGTCGCGGAAGATCGTCTCCGGCGATTGCGTCGCCAGCAGGTCGACGAACCAGCCGACCATCAGATACATCGCCGCTTCAATGCCGCTGAAGCCGAGCCCCGTCAGCATGACGAGGACGAGCCAGCCCTTCACCCCCTTGATGTGGTGCCACATGAACGGCCAGACGCCGCGCGGCGGCGTCTCGCGTTCGTCGAAGGGCGCGAAGACGTCGATGCGGCTCTCGAGCCAGCGGAACAGCGGGGTGAACATGTCCGCCCTCCTCTGGACCGGCATGACGACGAAATCGGGGCAGGGCCCGGGGCGGGTCAGACCCGGGCAGGCCGCGGATATGGCGTGCGGGCACGACAATTGCCAGCCGTGCCGACGCATGCCCCCGCCCGGCCCACGGCTTGACGCATCTCCTGCCGTCATCCCATGACAGGACACGATGACGGCGACGGACGAAGCAGCATCTCCGACAGGCCGGGCGCCGCTGCGCCTGGCGCTCTACCAGCCCGACATTCCCCAGAACACCGGCACCATGATCCGCATGGCCGCCTGCCTCGGCGTCGCCGTCGATTTCCGCCGTTCGGGAATGGATTATCTCGAACGCGCGGCCGTCACCCGCCACGCCTCCTTCGCCGCCTTCGACCGCTGGCGCCGGCAGGCGGGGTACCGCCTGATCCTGGCCGAGACCGACGGGCGCACCCGCCATCTCGATCTCGCATACGCTCCCGGCGACATCGTCATGGTCGGCCGGGAATCGGCCGGCGTGGCGCCGGAGGTCTATGCGGCTGCCGATGCGGTGGTGCATGTCCCCATGCTCGCGGGCCTGCGCTCCCTCAACGTCGCGATTGCGGCCGCCCTGGTTCTGGGCGAAGCCTTGCGTCAGGTCGGCGGCTTCGTCCCGGCGACCGGGACCGAAGACCAACATCAAGAAGCGTATCCAGGGTGAGGAGACGGGGATGACTGACCACAAGGCCGCCGCCGCGGCGCCGAGCGACCCCGCCGCGCTCGAGAAGGCCGAGGCGATGAAGCCGCGCGCGAAAGCCTGGTTCGAGACGCTGCGGGACCGCATCTGCGCCGCCTTCGAGGCGATCGAGTCCGAGGCGACAGGCCCCTTCCCGGCCGAGGCGAGCGCGCCCGGCCGCTTCGTTCGCACGCCCTGGCAGCGCAACAACCATGACGGCGCGCCCGGCGGCGGCGGTGTCATGTCGATGATGAGCGGGCGGGTCTTCGAGAAGGTCGGCGTCCATGTCTCGACCGTCTACGGCACCTTCCAGCCCGAATTCGCCGGCCAGATTCCCGGCGCGGCGGAGGATCCGCGCTTTCACGCCACGGGCATCTCGCTGATCGCCCATCCCTGGAACCCGCACGCGCCGACCGTGCACATGAACACGCGCTTCGTCGTCACCACGAAGCCCTGGTTCGGCGGCGGCGCCGACCTCACCCCGGTGCTGGTCGCCAGGCGCAACCAGGACGATCCCGATGCCATCGCCTTCCACGCCGCGATGCGCGACCCCTGCGAACGGCATGCGCCGATCGCCGACTATCCGCGCTTCAAGGCCTGGTGCGACGAGTATTTCCACCTGAAGCATCGCGACGAGCCGCGCGGCATCGGCGGCATCTTCTACGACTATGTCTGGTCGGGCGATCCGGACGGAGACCTCTCCTTCACCCAGGCCGTGGGCGAGGCCTTCCTGAACGCCTATCCGCCGATCCTGCGCGCCAACATGGGCAAGCCCTGGAGTGCGGCCGAGCGCGAGGAGCAGCAGATCCGTCGCGGGCGCTATGTCGAGTTCAACCTGCTCTACGACCGCGGCACGATCTTCGGCCTGCGCACCGGCGGCAATGTCGACTCGATCCTGTCCTCGATGCCGCCGACGGTGCGCTGGCCCTGAGCGAGGGCTGCGTCAGTCGGCCGCTCGTCCCGGGCCCGTCGACCGCAGGGCCTCATCCAGAAACCGCCATTGCGCGGCTTTGTGGGGAGGGGCGTCCCCCTCGATCCAGGCGCGCCGCGCCGCCGCCAGCACCTGCCCGACCCGAGGCCCCGCGGGCACGCCCAGCGCGATCACGTCGCGCCCCGTCGGCTGGAAAGGCGGCGTCCGAGCCAGTTCGGCGATCACCGCCTGAGCCCGCCCGGCAGCCTCGCCACGGCGTCCTGCCCGAGCCGGTGGGCGAGATGGCGCAGCTGCGCCAGCGTCGCGGGCGAACCCCGGCCCGACAGCCCCTCCAGCGCCAGCGCAATGCGCTCGATCCGGTCGAACTCGTCATTGGAGAGGCGAAGGTCCTCGCGCAGGCGCAGCGCGTCCTCGCGCACGCCGACGGCGAGCGCCGCCAGCCGGAAGGCAGGGAACACGCCCTCGCCTCCGCCCTCAGTCACCGCCTCGAAGCGCGCCAGATGCGGCACGCGGCCGATCATCGGCATCAAGAGCCCGGCCTCGGCCATGGCCCGCAGGGCGGGAGCCGCTCCCGGCGCCACCAGCAGCTTCATCAGCTCGGCGCGCACACGCTCGCGTGACAGCCCCGCCAGCCCGCCCCGCCCCGCGATGCAGGCGCGAACGCCGTCGGCATCCGGCGAACCAGACCCATAGCGGGCATGAAAACGAAAGAAGCGCAGGATCCGCAGATAATCCTCGCGGATGCGCGTCGCCGCATCGCCGATGAAGCGGATGCGCCGCACAGAGAGATCGGCGAGCCCGCCGCAGGGGTCGTGGACGACCCCGGCCCGGTCGAGCGAGAGCGCATTGACCGTGAAGTCGCGCCGCCGCGCATCGGCGACGAAATCGCGCCCGAAGCGGACCGTCGCGCGCCGGCCATCGGTCTCGACATCCTCGCGCAGCGTCGTGACCTCGCAGGCGATGCCATCGGCGACGAGAGTCACCGTGCCGTGCTCGATCCCCGTCGGCACGGGCTTGAATCCGGCCAGCCGGCCGCGCCGCATGGTGTCCTCGGGCAAAGCGGTCGTCGCCAGGTCGACGTCGCCGATCGGCTCGCCGAGCAGGGCATCGCGAACCGCGCCCCCGACGATGCGGGTTTCCTCGCCCTCGCCGTTGAGCGCGTCCAGCAGCCCGGAGAGCGACGGCCGCGCCAGCAGGGCGGCGATCCGCCCCTCGCGGGAGGTCATTTGAATCGGCCGGGCACCAGTTGCCCGTTCGCGGTCCAGCCGCCATAGGCGACGAGCGCGATCGCCAGCGACAGGCCGACGATCGACAACCAGAAGAGATGCCGGCTCCAATGCTCGACATCGAACGGGTTGCGCCGTTTGACGATGAGGTAGCCGGCGAAGACGCAGAATGGCAGGACGAAGAGAAGCACCTCTTCGATGATCGAGCGCAGCATGGCCTTGATCGTCCAGTCCTGTTCAGCCCGAGAGCCGCTCGTAGAGATTGCGGATCATTCCGGCGGTGGCGCCCCAGATATAGCGATCCCCGAACGGCATCGCATAGTAGGTGCGGTAGAGCCCTTTCCATTCGCGCCCTTCGCGCCGGTGATTGGCCGGGTCGAGCAGGAAGGACAAGGGCGTCTCGAAGGCGTCGTCGACCTCGTGGGCGTTCAGCGTCAGGGTGAACGGCGGCTCGAGCAGGGCGACCACCGGCACGATGCGGTAGCCGGTTCCCGTCAGATAGGCATCGAGAAAGCCGAGCGTGCGGACGCGCTCGCGCGGCAGGCCGATCTCCTCCTCCGCCTCGCGCAGCGCCGTCACGACCGGCGAGCCGTCGACGGCATCGACCCTTCCACCTGGAAAAGCCACCTGGGCCGAATGGCTGCGAAGGCTCGCCGCCCGCTGCGTCAGCAGCACCGTCGGCCCCTCGGGCCGCGGCACCACCCCGATCAGGACGGCGGCGGGAACGGCCGCCGTCTCGTCGGGCGCCTTGATCGGCTGGGGCTGGTGGTCGTGGTCGCCGCGCGGGCGGGCGATGACGTCGCCCAGGGCCGGCGGCTCCGCCCGCAACCGCTGCATCGCCAGCGCCGCGAACTCCTCGGCGGTCAGATTGAGAGCCTGCATCACGCTGCGTCGATCTCGCTTGCCGGCACCGCCGGATAGAAGGTGCCGGCCACGGCGACGCCGAAATGGGGCGCCCCGCCCGCCTCGCGAACCTCTCCCAGCGCCAGCAGATCATAGGTCAGCGCACGGGTGAGCCGGGCCCAGAGGTTGCGGCGCACATGGACATAGGGCTTCAGCCCGTCGCCCGCGGCCTCCCGCTCGAAGCGAATCGGATGCTCCGGACCCACCTCGACGAGATCGTCCACCTGTGTCCGAAAGGCGATCGCGCGGGCCTGGCCCTCTCCGTCCACCGCCATCTCGACCGCCTGGAAGGGGGCGTCCTCGACCGTGATGCCGAGCTTTTCCACCGGGGTCACGAGAACGTAATCCTCCCCGTCCCGCCGCAGCACGGAGGAAAACAGTTTGACCAGCGCAGGCCGGCCGATCGGCGTGCCCAGATAGAACCAGGTGCCATCGGCGGCGATCCTGATGTCGATATCGCCGCAGAAATCGGGGTTCCAGCGCTCGACCGGCGGCAAGCCGCGCTTCTCCCCGCCTTTCAGCGCCGCCAGCAGCCGCTCCATCGCGCCGCCCTCGCCACTCATCGGAAAGCCCGCCTGCGCCGCATGCGGCATAGTGGTTGCATCGTCGCCTCTGCCTTGAACTCCACATAATCGTGAAGCCGTGTTCTGTGCACCGCGTCATTCCGCCCTTGAGCCGGCATGACGCCCCGTCCACACTCAACGGCTCAGGCCGTTGCAGGTTGCGCGACGCTGGAAGGCGCGGGCCCAGAGGGTGAAGGAGATCGATATGGTGGCGCAAGTCCGTGCGGCGGAGACCAACCCGCCGGTCAGCCTCGATACCGGAATCGTCGAGGCGGCGGAAGCGGCGCTGGGCGCCATCGGTGCCGCCCGCACCGAGATCGGCCGCGTCATCTTCGGCCAGCAGAAGGTCGTCGATCTCTCGCTGATCACCCTGCTCGCGGGCGGCCATGGCCTGCTCGTCGGCGTGCCCGGCCTCGCCAAGACCAAGCTGGTCGAGGCGATGGGCACCGTTCTCGGCATGAGCGCGCGGCGCGTCCAGTTCACGCCCGACCTGATGCCCTCCGACATCCTGGGCTCCGAGGTTCTCGACGAGAGTGCCGACGGCAAGCGCCATTTCCGCTTCATCAAGGGCCCGGTCTTCGCCCAGCTCCTGATGGCCGACGAGATCAACCGCGCCTCGCCGCGCACCCAGTCGGCGCTGCTGCAGGCGATGCAGGAGCACCACGTCACCGTCGGCGGCGAGCGCTACGACCTGCCCGCGCCCTTCCATGTGCTGGCGACGCAGAACCCGATCGAGCAGGAGGGCACCTATCCCCTGCCCGAGGCGCAGCTCGACCGCTTCCTGCTCGAGATCGACGTCGCCTATCCCGACCGCGAAGCCGAGCGCCGCATCCTGCTCGAGACCACCGGCGCCTCCGAGCACAAGCCGGCCCAGGCGATGACGGCCGAGACCCTGATGTCGACGCAGCGGCTGGTGCGCCGCCTGCCCGTCGGCGAGGCGGTCGTCGACGCGATTCTCGATCTCGTCCGCTCCGCCCGCCCCGGCGAGGGCAGCGACGCCGCGATCACCGATAAGCTGGCCTGGGGCCCCGGCCCGCGCGCCAGCCAGTCGCTGACGCTGGCCTGCCGCGCCCGCGCGCTGGTCGAGGGCCGTCTCGCGCCCTCGATCGACGATGTGGTGGCACTCGCCATCCCGGTGCTCAAGCACCGCGTCGCGCTGACCTTCGCCGCCCGCGCCGATGGCGAGACGGTGGAAGGCATCATCGGCAAGCTCGTCGAGCGACTGGGATAGGGGGCGAACACGGATGCTGCGCACGCGCGTTCTCGGATCGGCCGAACGCCAGCCCGCGAGGCCGGTCGTCACCGCCTCGCTCGATCTGGCGGCGCGCCTGCCTCGGCTGATCCTCGAGGCGCGGCGCGTCTCCGCCAGCCTGCACGGCATCCACGGGCGCCGCCGGGCGGGCCCGGGCGAGACCTTCTGGCAGTACCGCCCGCTCGTCACCGGCGAATCCTCCTCCCGCATCGACTGGCGCCGCTCGGCCCGCGACGGCCATCTCTTCGTCCGCGAACGCGAATGGGAGGCTTCGCACGCGATCTGGCTCTGGATCGACCGCTCGGCCTCGATGGGCTTCGCCTCCTCGCTCGCGCTGGCCTCGAAGGTCGACCGCGCCCTGATCGCGGGCTTCGCCCTCGCCGAAACCCTGGTCGATGGCGGCGAGCGCGTCGGGCATCTCGGGCTGACGCGGGCGCTGGCCTCGCGCCGCATCGTCGAGACGCTGGCCCAGGCCATCCTGGCCGATGCCAAGGGAGCCGATCTCGACCTGCCGCCGGACGGACCGCTGCCGCGGCTGGCCGATGCGATCATCATCACGGACGGGCTCTCGCCGGCTGATTCGCTCGCCCGCCGCATCGCCACCCTCGCCTCCTCCGGCGCCCGCGGCCATGTCCTGCTGATCGCGGACCCGATCGAGGAGACCTTTCCCTTCACCGGCCAGGCCGAGCTCTTCGATCTCGAGGACGGGCTCTCGCTGCGCGTCGGCGATGCCGGCTCCTGGGGGGCGGAATACCGCCAGCGTCTGGAAGCCCATCGCGATGCGATCCGGGAGGCCTGCCGCAAGGCCGGCTGGACGCTGACCCTGCACCGCACCGACCGGCCTGCCAGCGAAGGCGTGCTGCGGATCGCGAGCCTCGTCGCAGCGTCGCGCGGAAGCGGGAGATAGCCGGTGCTGAACGCGCTGCCCCTCGCCTTCTCCGCCCCGCTCGCGCTGGCCGCGCTCGCGCTGCTGCCCGCGCTCTGGCTGATCCTGCGAGTCACGCCGCCGCGGCCGCGCCGGATCGACTTTCCGCCGCTCAAGATCATGGCCGATCTCGTCGCCAAGCGCGAGATGCCGGCCCATACGCCGTGGTGGCTGCTGGCGCTGCGCATGCTGGTCGCGGCGCTGGCGATCCTCGCCGTGGCCGGCCCGGTCTGGAACCCGACCCGCGAGGCCGGGCCGCTGCAGGGCCCGATGCTGCTGCTGGTCGACAACGGCTTCGGCGCCGCGGCCGACTGGCCCGAGCGCCTGCTGGTCGCCGAATCCCGCGTCGCCGCCGCCGCCCGCGAAGGCCGCCCGGTCGCCCTCGTCGGCCTGGCGGAAAACCCGGCCGAGATCGCGCTGTCGGAGCCGCGCGCCGCCCTCGACCGTCTGCGCGCCTTCGCCCTGCAGCCGCATGCACCCGACCGTGGCGCTCACCTGCTGCGCATCGAGACCTTCCTGCGCACCTCGCCTGAAGCCGAAGTCGTCTGGGTGGCCGATGGGCTTTCGGTCTCCGACGACGGCGCCTTCCTCGCCCGGCTGAGGCAGGAGGCCGGCTCGGGGCGCCTCTCGATCCATGCCGGCCCCATCGACCAGCTCGCCTTGACCGCGCCCGAGAATCTCGCCGGGGCGCTGGCCGTGAAGGTGCTGCGGCCGACCGCCAGCGCCGCCGCCAGCGGCCTCGTCCGCGCGCTCGACCTCAAGGGGCTGCCGCTCGGCGATGCGCCTTTCGTCTTCGAGGGCTCCGCGCTGCAGACCACCGCCCGCCTGACCCTGCCGATCGAGGTCCGCAACGCCGTCTCCAGGCTCGAGATCGTCGGCGAGCGCAGCGCCGGCGCCGTCGCCCTGCTCGACGACCGGTCGAAGCGCCGCCGCGTCGGCATCGTCTCCGGCGCGACCACCGACACGGCGCAGCCGCTGCTCTCGCCGACCTACTATGTCTCGCGCGCCCTCCAGCCCTTCGCCGAGATCCGGGAACCGCGGCCGGGCTCGACCGACCCGGTCGGCGAACTCCTGGCGCAGAACCTCTCGGTGCTCGTGCTGGCCGACATCGGCGCGCTCGATCCCGACACCGCCGGCAAGATCAACGCCTTCATCCAGCGCGGCGGCGTGCTGCTGCGCTTCGCCGGCGCGCGCCTCGCCGCGGCCTCCGACGAGCTGACGCCCGTGCGCCTGCGCCGGGGCGGCCGCACGCTGGGCGGCGGTCTCTCCTGGGAAACGCCGCGCAAGCTCGCCGCCTTCACCCGCGAGAGCCCCTTCTTCGGCGTGCCGGTCAATGACGATGTCCGCGTCAGCCGTCAGATCCTGGCGGAGCCGGAAGCCGATCTCTCGCGCAAGACCTGGGCGGCGCTGGAGGACGGCACGCCCGTCGTCACCGGCGAGCGCCGCGGCGACGGCATGATCGCGATGATGCATGTCACGGCCGACACGACCTGGTCGAACCTGCCGCTGTCGGGCCTCTTTGTCGAAATGCTCAGGAAGATCGTCGGTCTCGCCGGCACCGGCCCGGCCGAGCCCCAGGGAGAGGATGCCCGCGTGGAGACGCTTTCGCCGACCCGCGTGCTCGACGGCACTGGCAGCTTCCGCAGCCCGCCCGCGACGGCCCAGCCGGTGTCGCGCAGCTTCACCGGCCGCGCCACGCTCGCCCATCCGCCCGGCATCTACGGCCCCGCCGACGGCTCGCTCGCGGTCAACACGCTCAACCCGACCGACACGCTGCGCGCGATCGACCTCGCCGCTCTGGGGGTAGCCGTCCTGCCGGTCGACAAGCCGGTCGCACTCGACATCCGCCCGCAGCTTCTGGTGCTGGCGCTGCTGCTGCTGGTCGCCGACACGCTGGCGACGCTCTGGCTCGGCGGCCGCCTGAACTTCGCCCGCCGGGCTCGCCGCGCCGCGCCGGCCGCCATCCTCCTGGCGCTGGCGCTGGGCGGCGGCACGCTGCTGCAAGACGAGGCCCGCGCCCAGGCGCCGGCGCCCCCTGCCGCGACGCCGGCGCCGGACCAGCGCCCGCCGATCCCGCGCGAGCTTTTCGCCGCCGGAGCGGTCACCCGCCTGGCCTATGTCGTCACCGGCGACCGCACCGTCGACGAGATGTCGAAGGCCGGGCTCGCCGGGCTCAATCTCGTGCTCGGCGCGCGCACCGCGCTCGAACCGGGCGAGGCCGTCGGCGTCAACGTCGACCGCGACGAGCTCGCTTTCTTCCCGGTTCTGTACTGGCCGATCGTCTCCGGCCGGCCGATCCCCTCCTCGGAGACGCTGCGCAAGCTCGAGGCCTATATGAAGGGCGGCGGGCTGGTGATCTTCGACACCCGCGACGCGATGAGCGCTCGTCCTGGCGGCGGCACGACGCCCGAGGGCGACCAGCTCCGGCGCATGCTGCAGACGCTCGACATTCCCGAGCTGGAGCCGCTGCCGCGCGACCACGTCCTGACCAAGACCTTCTACATCCTCGACGGGTTCGTCGGGCGCTATGACGCCGGCACGACCTGGGTCGAGATCCTGCCGCCCGCCGGTGCCGACGGCCGCCGCCCGGCGCGGGCCGGCGACAACGTCTCGCCGATCGTCATCACCTCGAACGATCTGGCCTCGGCCTGGGCCGTCAACCGCCGCGGCGAACCCATGGTGCCGATCTCCGGCTCCGATCCGCGCCAGCGCGAAATGGCGCTGCGGGCCGGCGTCAACCTCGTGATGTACGCCCTCACCGGCAACTACAAGGCCGACCAGGTCCATGTCCCGGCCCTGCTCGAGAGGCTGGGCCAGTGAGGCGCGCTCGCATGATTCAACGGCTGCGGGGGCGTAGCGACAGGACCGTGATCTGATGTGGAGCCTCTCCTTCGCGCCGCTCGTCCCTCTGCCGCTGCTGACCGGCCTGGCCGTTCTGGCGGCGCTGGCGGCGGGCGCGGCGATCGTGCTCGCCGGCAAGAGCGCGATCCTGCGCGCGCTCGCCCTCGTCGTGCTGACGCTGACGCTGGCCGACCCTTCGCTCGTCTTCGAGGATCGCGAGCCGGTCAAGGACGTCGTCTCGGTCGTCGTCGACCGCTCGGCCTCGAACCGCCTGAGCGACCGCTCGGCCCAGACCCAGGCCGCCCAGGCCGAGATCGAGCGCCAGCTGCGCAGCATCGGCAATGTCGAGTCGCGCATCGTCGAGGTCCGCGATGCGCAGGGCTCGGGCGACGGCACCCGCCTGTTCGAGGCGCTGGCCGCCAGCCTCGCCGACGTGCCCTCCGAGCGCGTGGCCGGCGCGATCGTCATCACCGACGGCCTTGCCCATGACACCCCGCCGACAGCTGAGGCGCTCGGCCTGCGGGCGCCGCTGCATGTCCTCGCGACGGGCCGGGAGCGCGAGATCGACCGCCGCATCGTGCTGGTGGATTCGCCGCGCTTCGGCATCGTCGGCAAGGACCAGACGGTGCGGCTGCGCGTGCTCGAGAAGGGCGGCCCCGGCCGCGCCGCCCTGACCGTGCGGCGCGACGGCGAGATCGTCGCCCGCCGCGAGGTCACGGTCGGCCAGACCGTCTCGCTGCCGGTCCGCATCGACCGCGGCGGCCCCAATGTCATAGAGATCGAGGCCGCCCCGCTCGACAACGAGCTGACGCTCGCCAACAACCGCGCCGTCATCACCATCGAGGGCGTGCGCGACAAGCTGCGCGTGCTGCTGGTCTCGGGCGAGCCGCATCCGGGCGAGCGCACCTGGCGCAACCTGCTCAAGGCCGACGCCAATATCGACCTCGTCCATTTCACCATCCTGCGCCCGCCGGAGAAGCGCCTTCCCGACGCGCGAGCTGTTCCAGGTCAAGATCAAGGAATTCGACCTGATCATCTTCGACCGCTACGCCAACCAGTCGATCCTGCCGCTGGTCTATTTCGACAACATCGTCCGCTATGTCCGCGAGGGCGGCGCGCTGCTGATCGCGGCCGGTCCGGAATATGCCGGCGCCCAATCTCTCGCCCGCACGCCGCTCGGCCAGATCCTGCCGGCGATCCCGGACGGCTCGGTGATCGACGAGGCCTATCGCGCCCGCGTCAGCGAGCCCGGCAAGCGCCACCCGGTGACGCGCGACCTGCCGGGTTCGGAGGTCGAGCCGCCGCAATGGGGCGAGTGGCTGCGCATGGTCGGCGCCCGCGCCCGCACCGGCTCGCCGGTGATGACCGGCCCGGGCGATCGCCCGCTGCTGATGCTGGCGCGCGAGCAGAAGGGCCGCGTCGCGCTCTTCCTGTCGGACCACGCCTGGCTCTGGGCGCGCGGCTTCCGCGACGGCGGCCCGCATCTCGACCTGCTGCGCCGCCTCGGCCACTGGCTGATGAAGGAGCCCGATCTCGAGGAGGAGGCCCTGCGCGCCGTCTCGCGCAGCGGCTATATCGAGGTCGAGCGCCAGACGCTGGGCGACAACCCGGCCCCCGTCGTGGTCACCGGCCCCGACGGCCAGTCCCGCTCCATCCCGCTCGAGCCCGGCCGCCCCGGCCTGTTCACGGCCCGGATCCCGACCAGCGAGTTCGGGCTGCACCGGATCGCCGGCGACAACCTCACCGCCTTCGCCAGCGTCGGCCCCGAGAACCCGCGCGAACTGATGGAGGTCGTCAGCGACCCGGCCCAGCTCCGCACGCTGGCCGAGGCGACCGGCGGCTCGTCGCGCCGCATCGGCCAGGAAGGTGGCTCGGACGTCACCGTGCCGCGGATCGTGCCGGTGCGCTCGGGCAGCCAGTTCGCGGGCTCGGACTGGATCGGCCTGCGCATCAGCGATTCCGGCATCGTGCGCGGCGTGCAGATCTCGCCGCTCTTCATCGGTCTGATCGGGCTCGCCCTGCTCTTCGGCGCCCTCGTCGCGGGCTGGATCGGCGAGAGCGGGCGCAGGTTCAACCGCAAACCCGACGCGGCCTGACCCTGTCATTCCGGGGCGCTGCGCAGCAGCGAACCCGGAACCCACGACCGGGTGAGCGTTGTCTTGAGCCTACGACCTGGGCATCGCCCGGTCGTGGGTTCCGGGTTCTTCGCTTCGCGAAGCCCCGGAAAGACAAGAGCGCGTTATCGGATCGCCGTCACCGCGCCGCGCCGCTGCGCCATCACGCCCTCGACCAGCTCGAGCGCCAGGAACCGCGCCGGATCGGCCGGGCCGGGCAGCACGAGCTGGCCCGGCGGAATGACCCTGAAGCCGAAGCGAGCGTAATAGGGCGCATCCCCCACCAGCATGATGAGGTCATGACCGTCGGCGCGCGCGGCCTCGATCGAGCGGTTCATCAGCGCCGCCCCGATGCCCCGGCCCTCGAAGGCAGGGTCGACGGTGAGCGGCCCCAGCATCAGCGCGCCCTGGCCGCCGGCCATCACCGGCGTCACCCGGATCGAGCCGACGAGGAAGGTGCCAACATGCGCCGCGAAGGTCAGCGCCGGATCGGGCGGCACGCCCTCGCGCAGGCGGAAGGCGGTGCGCGCGAAGCGCCCGGGCCCGAAGGCGCGCTCATGCAGCCGCTCGATCGCGGCCGCATCGGCGGGAAGCTCATGGCGAATGGTCAGGGGAAGCGAAGTCATGACGGCGGCAAACCTGCGGACGGGCAGAGGCTGGGCAAGTGAGGGCGGGGTCCGCGCGCGGCGCGGC
>LNFM01005961.1_pt1 | contig 20504 bp, 28 predicted proteins | sample 596031 | NCBI WGS metagenome assembly LNFM01 (sample SAMN04254537, study PRJNA301005) | activated carbon metagenome | isolation source: dual media filters at the Ann Arbor, Michigan drinking water treatment plant | place: USA: Ann Arbor | reverse complement strand
CACGGCCCATGGAGGCGACGATGATCACCGGATTGGAAGACAGAGGCATCGACCTGGCGCTGCTCTGCCTGTGGGCCTTCGTCATCTTCTTCGCGGGGCTGGTGTTCTACCTGCACCGCGAGAGCAAGCGCGAAGGCTATCCCATGCTCGAGGCGGCGGGCGACAGAACGCGTCGCGCCTCCGTCATCGGCTGGCCCGCGCCGCCCTCGCCCAAGACCTACCGCGTTGCGGGCGGCGAGCCGGTCGTGGTGGCCGGCGGGCGCCCGGACCTCCGGCCGATCGCGGCGCGGCCCATGGCGAAGTTTCCTGGCGCGCCGTTCGTGCCGACCGGCAATCCCCTGATCGACGGTGTCGGACCGGCCGCCTATGCCGAACGCGCCGACGTCCCTGACCGCATCCATGCCGGCGGGCCGCGCATCCTGCCGCTGCGCGAGGCGGAAACCTTCCACATTGCCGACGGCGACCCCGACCCGCGCGGCATGAGGGTCGTCGCCGGTGACGGTGCGGTGGTCGGCACCGTCGTCGACGCCTGGATCGACCGGGCCGAATATGTCCTGCGCTACCTCGAGGCCGAGATCCCCGGCGCCGGCACGCCGCGCCGCGTCATGATCCCCATGGGCTTCGCGCGGGTGAACGGCCGCCGCGGCCGTGTCGAGGTCTCCGCCATCTTCGGCGAGCACTTCCCCGGCGTGCCGGCTCTCCGCGACCCGAACCGCATCACCCTCCTCGAGGAGGACCGGATCATGGGCTATTTCGGCGGTGGCAAGCTCTACGCCTCGCCCAGCCGCGCGGAGCCGCTGATATGAGCGAGGATTTCGACTTCGAGCCCATCCCCGGCCTTCCGGCCGTCCCGCCCCAGGGCGAGCGGATCCTCTGGCAGGGCCAGCCCGACGGCTGGGCCCTCGCCGTCCGCGCCTTCCACGTCCGCAAGGTCGCTGTCTATTTCGCCCTCCTCGTCGCATGGCGGGGGATCGCGGCCCACGGCGAGGGTCTGACCGTCGCGGCGGCCTCGCGCCACATGCTCTGGATCGCCCTCCTCGGTGTCGCCTGCATGGGCGTGCTGACCCTGCTCGCCCATGCCTATGCGCGCAGCACCATCTACACGATCACCTCCCGGCGGGTCGTCATCCGCTCGGGCGTCGCCCTGCCGGTCACGGTCAATCTGCCTTTCAGCAAGATCGATGCGGCCGCCCTGAAGCTGCGTGCCGACGGGTCGGGCGACATCCCGCTGCGCCTCGCGAAGGGCAACCGCATCGCCGCCCTCGTGCTCTGGCCGAACTGGCGGCCCGGACGCTTCACCCGGCCCGAGCCGATGCTCCGCTGCATCCGCGGCGCCGAAGCCGTCGCGGGGCTGCTGGCCGCCGCCCTCTCGGGCGCCCCGGTCCAGCCGCAGGGCCTGATCGCGACGGCACCCGAATCCAACGCCGGCGGCGCGCTGCCGACGCCTGCGACCTGAGGAGACCGCCATGACCGCCGCCACCCACGTCGACATCCGGTTCCGCACCTGGCCCGTCATGGCGGCGGGCCTGGTGGTGGCCCTGGCGATCCTGGCGGCGGGCCTTGGCCGCTATGCCGGCCTCGGCACCCTCTCGGTGCCGGCCTCGCCCGCGGTCGAGGCGCGGGAACTTCTCTTCCAAGACACCCGGGACGGCTCGATCACGGTGCTCGACGCCGCCGATCGCAAGGTCGTCCTGGTGGTTCCGCTCGGGGAGGGCGGATTCATGCGTGGGGTCATGCGCGGGCTCGCCCGCGACAGGAAGATGCGGGGACTGGGCCCGGATCTGCCGTTCCGGATCGAACGGCGGCAGAACGGCATGGTCATCCTCGTCGACCTCGCGACCGGGCGCGAAATCGCGCTCGGGTCTTTCGGCCAAACGAACCTGGAGGCGTTCTCCCGACTCCTCCCAAACAAGGATGGTTCACGATGACACAAGACGGGAAAAACGGGGAAAGACGGTTCGACGTGCCCTGCACGATCGACCTGGAGAATACGCCTGAGAGCCTGCACGCCTATGTCGACATCGGCACCGTGGAAATTCTTCCCGGCGACCGCGTTCTCGTCCACAACGCGCCCTCCCACATCGCCTTCGGCGAGCGGCGCGTCTTCGAGAGCACCGCGACGGTGATCCGCGCCGGGGGGCTGACGCGCCTCGCCACGAAGATCGCCGCCTATCTCGAACTGACGGAACTCTACGAGGTCGGCTTCGCGCCGGCGGGAGGCGAGCAATGACACCCGAAGGCGGCACGAGAGCCAATTTCTCCACCGACATCGCCAAGGAAGACGCGCTGCTCAGTCCGCGCTTCTACACCACCGACCACGCCGCCATGGACAGGCTCGACATCTCGTCGGTCCGGGCGGAATGGGACGAGCTGCTCGGCGAGATGCGCCGCGACCCCAACCGCGGCCACTTCAAGCGGGAAGGGGGCTTCGACTTCGACCTGAACTCCCTGCCCGAGGACCTGCGCGGCGAGTTCCTCGACTTCATGGTGAGCTCGCTGACGGCCGAATTCTCCGGCTGCGTGCTCTATTCCGAGATCAAGAAGCGCATCCAGAACAAGGACATCCGCGAGCTCTTCACCTTCATGGCCCGCGATGAATCGCGCCATGCCGGCTTCATCAACGAGTCGCTCAAGGATTTCGGCGTCGGCGTCGATCTCGGCTTCCTGACGCGGGAGAAGAAGTACACCTACTTCAAGCCGAAGTTCATCTTCTACGCGACCTACCTGTCCGAGAAGATCGGCTACGCCCGCTACATCACCATCCACCGCCTGTTCGAGCGGGACCCGGAGCGCCGGTTCCACCCGATCTTCAAGTGGTTCGAGAACTGGTGCAACGACGAGTTCCGCCACGGCGAGGCCTTCGCCCTGATCATGCGGGCCAACCCCAAGCTGCTCACCGGCGGCAACCGCCTGTGGATCCGCTTCTTCCTGCTCGCAGTCTACGCGACCATGTATGTGCGCGACCACATGCGGCCGGCCTTCCACCGCCAGCTCGGCATCTCGCCCTCGGACTACGACTACCGGGTCTTCCGCATCACCTCGGAGATCTCCAAGCAGGTCTTCCCCTTCACGCTCGACATCGACCATCCGGCCTTCAAGCCGGGGCTCGACAAGCTGCTTGCCATCGTCCAGGCGACGGAAGCGGCCAAGGAGCGCGGCGGGGTCGTCGGCCGGCTGCAGAGGGCCTGGCTGGGCCTGCGCGGCGCGGCCACCTTCCTGCGCCTCTACACCCTGCCCGTCGTCCCCAACGACCTGCCGGCCCAGGTCCGGCTGGCTCCGGCCTGGTGACGGGAGACCTGCCATGGTCGAGATCGCGCTCCCCCTTCTGATCACCGTCCTGCTCTGGTGGTTCAGCACGGGCGCGATCCTCTATGTCGACGGCCTGCCACGCCGGCTCCATCGCTGGAGTTTCGGCGTGGCGACCCTCCTCCTCCTCGCCGCCTTCGGCGTCATCGCATGGACGGCGGGGGAGACCACCACCACCGCCGCCTATGCCGCCTTCGTCGCCGCCCTCGTGGTCTGGGGATGGAACGAGCTCGCCTTCCTCTCCGGCACCATCGTCGGGCCGCGCCGCGAGCCCTGTCCGCCGGGCGCGGAGGGCTGGCTGCGCTTCCGCCTCGCCACCTCGGCGATCATCGACCACGAGATCGCCATCGCCCTGTCCGGGGGCGTGGTGGCCCTGCTCACAATTCAGGCGGAGAACCCGGTGGCGCTCTGGACCTTCGCGGTCCTCTGGGTGATGCGCCTCAGCGCCAAGCTGAACATCTATCTCGGCGCCCCCAATATTCCCGACGCCTTCCTGCCGGCGCATCTGCGCTATCTCGCGACCTATTTCCGCCGTCGCCCGATGAATGCGCTGCTGCCGGTCTCGGTCGGCGCCTCCTCCGCCGTCCTGGCGCTGATGGTGGTGCGGGCGCTCGACCCCGCCACGCCGCCCTTCCAGTCGCTGGCGCTGCTCTTGCCGGCCGGCATGCTCGCCCTCGCCATCCTCGAGCACTGGCTGATGTTCCTGCCCATCCCGTCGACATGGCTGTGGGACTGGGGCCTCGCCTCGCACCGCCGGCTCGTCGACCCCGCGCCGCAGGGCGGGACGCGCCTGCGCTCCTGGGAGGCGCCGATGCTCGGCGCCGTCGACCCCGGCGCCCTCCGCGGCGTCCTCGACCAGGTCGCCACCGGCCGCTTCGGCCAGGTGATCAGCATCAGCGGCACCAGCCGCTCCGAACAGGGCTGGATCCGGTTCCTCGTCGAGAACGGCCGCACCGAGGTGCAGCCGGTCCCGCCGCGCCGCTTCCAGCCCGCATTCGTCACGGCCGTCGGCCGCGACTTCGACGCCGCGCAACTCGGCAAGGCATTGGCCGCATGTGCGGCATGAACCGTGGAACCACGGAAAGGGAGGACATCATGACCGACGACCTGGGCTATGCGACCCGCACGGACTCCCTCTCCGTCGAATCCCCGCACGGTTCTGCGCCTCCCGAGGGCTCCGTCTCCCGCTGCCCCTATGCCGGCGCCTTCGCCCGCCGCAACACCCGGCCCATCGACCACGAGTCCTTCTTCGTCGGCGAGCTCGACCGGCTGCGCCTCGAGGGCCGCTACCGCGTCTTCGCCGATCTGGAGCGCCACGTCGGCAACTTCCCCCACGCCACCCACCGCGGCGCCCGGCGCCAGCGCGAGGTGACGGTCTGGTGCTCCAACGACTATCTCGGCATGGGCCAGAACCCCGCGGTTCTCCAGGCCATGCACGAGGCGCTCGACCGTTGCGGCGCCGGCGCCGGCGGCACCCGCAACATCTCCGGCACCAATCACTACCACGTGCTTCTGGAGCGCGAGCTCGCCGACCTGCACGGCAAGGAATCGGCGCTGCTCTTCACCTCCGGCTACGTCTCCAACTGGGCGACGCTCTCCACTCTCGCCTCGCAGATCCCCGACTGCGTCGTCCTGTCGGATGCCGGCAATCACGCCTCGATGATCGAGGGCGTCCGCCACTCCCGGGCGCCGAAGAAGGTCTTTCGCCACAACGACCCGCGCGACCTCGAGCGCTGCCTGTCCGAGCTCGACCCCTCCGTGCCGAAGCTGGTGGCCTTCGAGTCCGTCTATTCGATGGACGGCGACATCGCCCCGATCGCCGAGATCTGCGACGTCGCCGACGCCTTCGGCGCCATGACCTATCTCGACGAGGTCCATGCCGTCGGTCTCTACGGCCCGCGCGGCGGCGGCATTTCCGAGCGCGAGGGGCTGAGCCACCGCCTCACCGTCATCGAGGGGACGCTCGGCAAGGCCTTCGGCGTCGTCGGCGGTTACATCGCCGCCTCCGATGCGCTCTGCGACTTCGTCCGCAGCTTCGCCTCCGGCTTCATCTTCACCACCTCGCTGCCCCCGGCGGCGGCGGCCGGCGCCACGGCGGCCATCGCCCACCTGAAGGACAGCAACGTCGAACGTGCCGCCCACCAGGACCGGGTGGCGGCGGTGCGCCGGCGCCTGCGCGCCGCGGGCATCCCGATCCTCGACAATCCCAGCCACATCGTGCCGGTGATGGTCGGCGAGCCCGTCCGCTGCAAGGCGATGAGCGACATGCTGCTCGACGAGTTCGGTATCTACGTCCAGCCGATCAACTATCCGACCGTGCCCCGCGGCACCGAGCGGCTGCGCATCACGCCCTCGCCGCTTCATACGGATGCCGACATCGACCACCTCGTCCGCTCGCTGAAGGCGGTCTGGAAGGCCGTGCCCTGAACGGGGCGCGGGGCGGCAGACATAAAGAAGGGGGCCGCGAGGCCCCCTTTTTCCTGACGGGTCGGGAGGGAGGCGCTTACGGCGTCCGCTGCCCCTCGGCGTTGAACTGCTTGAGATAGGCGATGAGGTTGGTGATCTGCGTCTCGTCGCGCAGGCCGTTGAACACCATGCGCGTGCCCGGCGTCACCTCCCGCGGATTGCGGATGTAGACGCGGAAATTCGCCTCGTCCCAGGTCTTGTCGAGGCTGCGATAGGCCGGCGAATAGTTGAAGTTGGGGAAGGAGCCCGCCTTGCGGCCGAAGAGGCCGTTGAGCGGCGGCCCGACGCCCACGCGGGCCGTCGGTCCCACCTGATGGCAGGCGCGGCACTGGGCGAAGATCCGCTCGCCGGCAGCGGCGTCACCGCCCTCCGCGGGAGCCGCGGCGGCGGGAGCCGCGGGTGCCGCAGGCGGGGTGGTCTGCGCCAGGACCGCCGTGGCGGAGAGGGCGAGGGCCGAGGCTGTGGCGATGATCGTGCGACGAATGAATGCCATGGGAATGCTCCTCCGTGACGGCGATGCTTCGCGGCCCGCCTGTTGGTGATGAAACGAGGGGTCTACGAACGATCGCGCCCGGCGGATCGCACCCGCCGGGTTGCCGCGAGGGCAGACGGGGCGCGCCCCGTCAAAGTGCTGCCACCCCGACGCCGGCGCTCCGGCGCGGCGAGGCCTCGGCGGATCGCGCCGGGGCGAGGGTGCGGGTGATGAAATCGGCGATGCCACGGGCATCGAGACCGGCCTCGCGATACATGCCGGCGGGGGAATCCTGGGCCTGGAACCTGTCGGGAAGCGTCAGGCTGCGCACCGTGAGGCCCTTATCCAGCAGGCCTTCGCCCGCCATCCATTGCAGCACATGGGCGCCGAACCCGCCGGCCGCGCCGTCCTCGATGGTGAGAAGCATGTCGTGGGTGCATGCCAGACGGGCGATGAGCGCAGTGTCCAGCGGCTTGGCGAAGCGGGCGTCCGCGACGGTGACGGAGATGCCGCCGGCCGCGAGGGCCTCGGCCGCCGCCAGCCCGTCGGCGAGGCGGGTGCCGAAGGAGAGGATCGCGACGTCGGTGCCATCGCGCAGGACGCGGCCGCGGCCGATCGGCAGCGGAACGCCCCGCGCAGGCATCTCGACCCCGGCGCCGTCCCCGCGCGGATAGCGGAAGGCGATCGGTCCGGCGTCGTGGGCCGCCGCCGTCGCCACCATGTGGACGAGCTCGGCCTCGTCGGCCGCCGCCATCACCACCATGTTGGGCACGCAGGTCAGCGCCGCCACGTCGAAGGCGCCCACATGCGTCGGCCCGTCGGCGCCGACCAGCCCGGCCCTGTCGATGGCGAAGCGCACGGGCAGGCCCTGCAGCGCCACGTCGTGGATGATCTGGTCGTAGCCGCGCTGCAGGAAGGTCGAGTAGATGGCGACGAAGGGTTTCAGCCCCTCGCAGCTCAGCCCGGCGGCGAAGGTGACCGCGTGCTGCTCGGCGATGCCGACGTCGAAGCAGCGCTCGGGAAAGGTCTTGGCGAAGAGGTCGAGCCCGGTCCCGGTCGGCATGGCCGCGGTGATCGCCACGATGCGGGGATCGCGCTCCGCCTCGGCGACGAGGCTGTCGGCGAAGACCTTGGTGTAGCTCGGGACGTTGGACTTGACCTTCACCTGCACGCCGGAGCCGACGTCGAACTTCACGACGCCGTGGTAGCGGTCGGCGGCGCATTCGGCGGGCTGGTAGCCCCGGCCCTTTTCGGTGACGGCGTGCAAGAGCACGGGTCCGGCGGGGCCGTCGCGGATCTCGCTGAGCAACGGCACCAGCCGGTCGAGGTCGTGGCCGTCGATGGGCCCGACATAGCGGAAGCCGAGATCGGCGAAGAGCCCGCCGTCGGCCAGCGGGCTGCGTGCGCGCTCCGCCGCGGGCGTCAGGACCCGCTCAGCCGTTCCGGCGGGCAGGGCAGGGGCGAGCCGCCCGAGGAAGCTCGACAGCGCCCCGACCGAGGGCGAGATCGACATCTCGTTGTCGTTGAGGATGACCACGAGGCGCGAGCCGAGGGCCCCGGCATTGTTCAGCGCCTCATAGGCCATGCCGCCCGAGAGGGCCCCGTCGCCGATGATGCAGACCACGGCGAAATCGTCGCCGGTGAGGTCGCGCGCCACCGCGAAGCCGAGGCCCGCGGAGATGGAGGTGGAGGCATGGGCCGCGCCGAACGGATCGTATTCGCTCTCGGCCCGACGGGTGAATCCGGACAGCCCATCCTTCTGCCGGAGCGTGTGGATGCGGTCGCGCCGGCCGGTGAGGATCTTGTGGGGATAGCACTGGTGGCCGACGTCCCAGATGATCTTGTCGCGCGGCGTGTCGAAGACGTGATGCAGCGCCACGGTCAGTTCCACCACCCCGAGGCCGGCGCCGAGGTGCCCCCCTGTTTGCGAGACCGCGTCGATGGTTGCCGTCCGCACGTCGCCGGCGAGCTGCCGCAGCGCGTGAGCGTCGAGGCGTTTGATGTCGCGGGGCGAGGCGAGGCTGTCGAGAACCGGAGTGGGGTGCATGGCGCGTCCTCCGTGTGCATGACGGCACGGAGTGTCAGAATATAGTGACACTTATGATTGTCAAACAAGTTTGTCGGACCGGTTCCATTGCCGTGCCTGAAAAACAGGCGGCGTGTGGTTAGGAACCGTGCAGTCCCCTTTCCGTTGTCCCCTCACTGTCAACGGAGGCTCTATCCCATGAAGACGTTCCTTACGGCTGCCGCCGCGCTGGCGCTGGTCAGCGCAACTGCCCTGGCGCAGACCACCGCCCCCGGCACCGCCCCGACCGCTCCCGCCACCAGGCCGGCCGCTCCGGCCACCACGCCGGCCACGCCGGCTCCGGGTGCCGGCACGCCCTCGGCCCCCGCTGCCACCACGACGGCCCGCGCCGTCAACGCCGCTCCGCTGGAGAACGGCGCCAACAGCTTCACCGAGGGCCAGGCCACCGAGCGCTTCCGCGAGGCGGGCATCACCGGCGTCACCGGTCTCGCCAAGGACGACAACGGCGTCTGGCGCGGTCGCGGCCAGTACCAGGGCCGCTCCGTCGAGATCGGCATCGACTACCGCGGCAACATCCAGGCCCGATAACAGGAAAGATCAAGCACATGGAACAGTCAGTCACGGCGATCTTCGATACCTACGCCGCAGCGTCCCAGGCCGTCGATCGCGTCCGTCGCGAAGGCGTGGCCGATCGCGACGTCTCCATCATGTCCAACGACACCTCGATGGAGCGCTCCAAGTACGGTGACTACCGGCATGACGCCGATTCCGAGGCGGGCACCGGTGCCGGCACGGGCGCCACCATGGGGGCGGTTGCCGGCGGTGCCGCCGGTCTGATGGCCGGCATGGGCCTTCTCGCCATCCCGGGCCTCGGCCCGGTGGTCGCGGCCGGCTGGCTCGCTGCCACGCTGGTGGGTGCCGGCGCCGGTGGCGCCGCGGGCGGTCTCGTCGGCGCGCTCGTCGGTTCGGGCATGTCCGAGGACGAGGCCCACGGCTACGCCGAGGGTCTGCGCCGCGGCGGCTCGGTGGTGACGGTGCGCGTGCGTGACGGTGGCGATGCCGCCCGCATCCGCCAGGTGCTCAACGAGGGCTCCTACGACCTCACCGAGCGCTCGCAGTCCTGGCGCAGCGAAGGCTGGGCGGGCCGCGCCTCCTGAACCCGCTGAAAGACCCTGACGCCGGGAACGACTCCCGGTCTCGTTCCGGCCCGGACGACGCCCTTGGCGCCGCTCCGGGCCGTCGTCGTAGAATGGCCCCATGGACGTTCTCACCCTTCTGCGCGACGGCGGCGATCCCGTCGCCCTCGCCCGCGGACTGATCGGCTGGACGTTTCTGGTCGACGGGGCGGGCGGGCTCATCGTCGAGACCGAGGCCTACGGCCGCGACGATGCGGCCTCCCACAGCTTCCGCGGCCTGCGGACGGCCAATGCCGCCATGTTCGGGCCGCCGGGCACCATCTACGTCTACAGGTCCTACGGACTGCACTGGTGCCTCAACATCGTCGCGGCACCCGGTGCCGCGGTTCTGCTGCGCGCCCTCGCACCCACCGCCGGTCTCGACATCATGGCGGAACGGCGGGGACCTGTGCCGCCTCATCTCCTCTGCGCCGGCCCCGGCCGGCTCGCCCGTGCCCTGGGTGTGACCGGCGCTGACGACGGGGCCTCCCTCTTCGACCCGCCCTTCGCCCTCGTGCCGGGCGCCGAGGCCCCCTCGGTGCTCGCCGGTCCGCGCATCGGCATCAGCCGCGACACCGAAAGGCCGTGGCGGTTCGGGCTCTCGGGCAGCCGCTCCCTCAGCCGGCCCTTCCCGCGGGCCACGCATTAGGAACGCTCTCCGCAACGGGCAGTTGTCCCAACGTCCCGGCACAGGAGAGAGCCAATGTTCATGCGCATCGACAAGCTGCAGGTCGAGCTGCCCGCTCCCAAGGCGGCTGATCCCAATGCAGCCAGCGCGCTGCAGGAGCTCCTAGGCGGCAAGTACGGAGAAATGTCGACGCTCGGAAACTATCTGTTCCAGAGCTTCAACTTCCGGTCCAAATCGAAGCTCCGCCCCTTCTACGGGCTGGTCGCGGCCATCACGGCGGAAGAACTGGGCCATGTCGAGCTCGTCAGCAACGGCATCGCCATGCTGGCCAACGGCCCCGACGACGTGATCGTGGGTCCCGGCGACCCGTCCGACGCGCCCTACGAATTCATGAAGGACGTGCGCTCCTTCAGCGGCTTCGCCTCCCATGCCGGCGGCGCGACCCCGGTCAACGGGAACAGCATGAGCTGGAATGCCGATTTCGTCACGACGACCGGCAACGTCATCTTCGACCTCCTGCACAATTTCCATCTCGAGTGCGGCGCGCGCCTGCACAAGCTGCGGGTCTACGAGACCCTCAGCGATCCGACCGGCCGCGAGGTCTGCGGCTATCTGCTGGTGCGCGGCTCGGTTCACGCCCATGCCTATGCCCTGGCGCTCAAGCAGCTCACCGGCGTCGACATCGAGAAGATGCTCCCGGTGCCGAACATTCCGCTCGACCGCATTCCCGAGTGCCAGAAGTACCTCGACGAGGGCTCCCACCGCCGTCTCTACACCTTCAGCGACACCGACTACCGAGAGATTGCCGGGGTCTGGGCCGGCAAGGCCCTGCCGACGGATCCGGCCGGAGAACTGGAGGTCGTCGAGGGCATGCCCGAGGGGGGCAAGATCCACGATCTCGAGGGTGAGCCGAACATCTTCGCGCCGGACTACGCGCCGGAGGAGATGTACGAGATCGCCGCAAAACTGTTCAAGAAGTCCAGGTGACCAGCACGCGCCCGGACGCCGTCGGGCGTCCGGGCGGAATTCGCGCGGATAAACGTGTGTTAGTGCGCCTGCCCTGCTGAGAGGCCACCATCGTCAGATGAACGCCAATCGAAAAAGCCACGAAGTCTGGTTGAAACCCTTGATGGCCACCGCCGCGCCCGAACGTCAGTTTCGTCCCGGAGACTGGGTGCAGGTCCGCTCCGGTGGCGCGCCCATGCAGCTCGTCGGATACGAAGACAACGGTGACGCCCTGTGCCGCCTCGGCGCGCGCACCTTCGCCATGCCCGAACTCCTCCTGCGACCGGTCGGCGAGAAGCCCCGCCGTCGCGGTCGCAAGCCGGGCATCAGCCCGGCCAAGCTGCAGACCGAGCCGCCGGCGGAGGTGGCCGCGGCCGGCCTCGACGTCCCCGTCGAACAATAACGCCGCCCGGGGGTCCGGGCGGCGCTGGAAGGCGTGAGCCTTGGTTTCACCGGGAGCGGCGGCGCATCCGGCGACGACGACGGGTGCGGGTCATTCGCGGGGCGACCGTCGGCGCAGTCGGGTTCGGCGCGGTGCGTCCGCGCGGGGAGCTGCCGGCGCCCGTATCCTGGCCACCGCCGCCACCGCCGCCGGCACCACCACCACCGGCGCCGCCGCCGGCCTGCATCTCGATCGGGCGGGCGTGGGCCGCGCCCGTCGCCACCGCCGCGAAGACCGCCGCGGAGAGCGCGAAGAAATTGCGTCTGGTCTGCATCGTGCTTCCTCCGGCCGGACGGGTTCGTCCGGCATGCCAATGCAACGCGGCCCGGTGAGGGATGTTCGACGGGGTGCCGCGAGGCAGCCACGCGCGACGCTTTTGGAACCGATGGCGCGACGAAAGGTTGGCAGCGGTCTCTCATTCTCACGTGCAGAACGGACCGAACCCCATGGCAGCCTCCGACGTCTATCACCTCGCCGAGATCGACCAGATGATCGAGAGGCTCCGCGCCGACCTGCGCGACATCAGCGAGCGGGCGGCCAGCGCCGACGGGAACGCCAGCGAGGAGCGCCTTGCGGACATGCTGGCGACCCAGGAAGCGCGCCTGCAGGAACTGCTCGCCAAGCGGGAGGCGATCGTCGCCGGCGCCGACAAGGGGCAGGAGGAGCGACGTCCGGCCTGACCGGCCCCGGTCCTGCCCGGTTGTCTGCGGAAGGCTCCGGGCGTCTAAGGAACAGCCACAATCCCAAGCCGTTTCAATGGGGATGCTTCAACCAGACCAGACCTTTCCGGCACCGGAGTCGATGCGATGGCGAGCTATCTCTTCGATGTCGATGAGGACGGGGCCTCCCAGCCTGCCGAGCAGTCCCTCGACTTTCCCACCTCCCAGGCGGCCTGCAGCGAGGCCGTTCGTGCCCTGAGCGAAATCATGGCGGAGACCCTCCTGTCCGACGGCCCCAGCCGCTATCTCGCCATCACGGTCCGCGACGGCGTGGGCGCCGCCATCTTCAGGGCGACGCTGCGCTACGATGCCCAGGTGCTCGGGTCGCAGCTCACCGGCACCGAGCGTGACTGATGCGGGAGCCCATCCAGCCCCTCGTCGCCGCCTTGTCCGTCCGGGATGACCTGTCCGGCGAGGAGGTTCGCGCCCTCCACGATCTGCCGATCCACCTGCGCAACTTCAAGCGCGGCGAGGAGATCGTCGGTGACCACACCCGGCCCGGCCGCAGTTCGCTCGTGATCGAGGGGACGTGCGGGCGGGTGGTGCAGGCGCGGGAAGGCCGGCAGATCACCGCCGTTCACGTTCCCGGCGATTTCGTCGATCTCCACTCGCTCCTGCTGAAGGTGATGGACCACTCCGTCGTGGCGCTGAGCGATTGCGTCGTCGGATCGGTGCCGCACGGCCATGTGGCCAGCCTCTGCGAGCGCCACCCGCATCTGGGGCGTCTGCTGTGGCTCTCCACGGTCATCGACGGGGCGATCCAGCGCAGCACCATCGCCAATATCGGCCGCCGGTCCGCCCTCCAGCGCCTGGCCCACCTCGTCTGCGAGCTGCATACCCGCCTCGGCGTGATCGGCCTCGCGTCCCCGAACGGCTTCTCCTGTTCGTTCACCCAGACCGACCTCGGCGACATCCTCGGCCTGTCCGCGGTGCACGTGAACCGCACGATCCGCGACCTGAGGGCCCGGAATCTCCTCTCATGGTCGGGCAACCAGGTGCTGTTCTCCAGTTTCGAGACCCTGGCGGCCTTCGCCGATTTCGACCCGACCTATCTCAATCTGCACAAGGAGCCCCGCTAGGCGGCGGGGCCCTGGCTTAACAAAAAGCAGTCCGCGCCCCTCCGCCCGCCGGTATCGTCCCCGCGGAGGAGGACGCATGAGCATCCGTCGGCGCCTGTTCGTACTCGGTGGCATCTTCATCTTGCCGGTGCTCGGGGTCGGGGCATGGAACGAGTACACCGACTATGCCCACCGGGAGCGCCAGGTCCGCCAGGCGGTCGCGCAGGAGGCCCGCTATGTCGGGGCCGAATTCGAGCGGCTGCTGGACGGCGCCCGCAGCCTGGTCGAGACCGTCGCCCATGTCCCCGCGGTGCAGCAGGGGGCCTGGCCCGCCTGCAGCGAGCTGCTGACCACCCTCAGACCCTTCAACCCCGGCATCCTCGCCATCGCGGCCACCGATTCCGCCGGGACCGTCATGTGCGCCTCCGATCAGCCCCCCGGCGCGAGCCTGCCGACGGTCGGCGACCGCCCCCACTTCCGGCTCGCCCTCCGGCAGGAGAGTTTCGTCATCGGCGGCTATGCCTATGGCCGGCAGACGGCGGGCCACGTCATGCACGTCGCCGTCGTGCGCCGTGACCCCGTCGGCGCCGTGGCGGGCATCGTCTTCGCCACGATCAGCCTCGACTGGATCGCCGCACGCTACGCCCGCTCGGCCTGGAGCGAGGATCACGTCGTGACGGTCGCCGACGCCGCCGGCACGGTCCTGATGCGCCAGCCGGGTCATGACCGCTTCGTCGGCAAGCCCATTCCCGAGGCGGCCTGGTCGCGCCTGCGGCAGCTCACCGGCAACGGCAGCTTCGAGGACGTCTCGCCCCTCGACGGCGTCCGGCGGATCGTCGGCTATGTCGCCCAGGCGACGCCGTCGCCGGGCCTCTTCATGGCGGTCGGCGTCAGCCGGCAGAGCGCCTTCGCCGATCTCCACAGCGCCACCCTGCGCGGGATCCTCGCCTCCGGCATCGGGATCCTCGCCGCGTTCGGCTTCGCCTGGTTCACGGCACGCAGCCTGATCGCGAGGCCCTTCCGCCAGATCCTCGGGGCGGCCAAGGCCCTCGCGGCGGGCAGGCTCGACGCCCGCTCGCCGGTTCCCGGGAGCGGCGAGTTCGGCCAGCTCGCCGAAGCTTTCAACGTCGTCGCCGACCGGCTGACGTCCGAGATCCGCGGCAAGGACATGCTGCTGCGCGAGCTGAGCCACCGGGTGATGAACAGCCTCCAGATGCTCAACTCCACCGTCCTCCTGCAGCAGCGGGCAGTGAAGGACGAGCGCACGCGGGAGCTGCTCGGGCAGGTCGGCGGCCGGGTCATGGCGATCGCCGAGGCTTATCGGCAGCTCCACCGGGTGGAGGGCGAGGACGTCATCGACGTCGGCGATCTCATCGCGGAGGTGGCCGAGCAGACCTGCCACTCGCTGCTGGCCGACGGTTCGATGTGCCAGATCGCCGTCCAGCCTCTCACCCTCGCGCCCGACAGGGCCATCCGGGCCGGGCTGATCGCCAACGAGCTGGTGATGAACGCGATCAAGTACGGTGGCGGGCCGCAGGCCGTGGTGCGCGTCGATTTCGCCCCCGAGGGCGACTGGGCCGTGCTCGCGGTGCGCAACCGCAAGGTGGAACAGGAAGGACAGGCCGGCGGCGGGTTCGGCTCTCGCATGGTCTCCCTGCTCGCGACCGATCTCGGCGGGACTGTCGAGATGCGCGAGGAGGACGGCGAGGCCACCGTGACGCTGAGGTTCCCCGCCCAGGCGCCGACGCTCGCGGCCGCTCCCTGAGCTCTCCGCGCGGCGTGGCTTTAAGGAACGGCCTGCCGAACTAGCTGTTGATCGTCGGAAACGGGCTCGTGGCGACCAGCTGCAGGGTTGCAGGCACAACATGATCGATCTCGTCGAAGCCGTGATGGACGCGCTTGAACGGCGCAAGTGGACCGTCGCCTGCGCCGAATCCTGCACCGCGGGGCGTCTTGCGCAGGCGCTCGCCGGCGGGCGCGGCGCCTCGCGCATCTTCCTCGGCGGCATCGTCGCCTACACACCCTCGACCAAGCAGCGGGTCTTGTCCGTCTCCGCCGAAAGCCTCGCCCGCCCGGAGGGGGCGGTGAGCGAGGACGTGGCGGCGCAGATGGCCCGGGGAGCCGCCGAACTCACGGGCGCAGACCTCGCGCTCGCCACCACTGGTGTCGCAGGCCCCGCCACCGACGATCAGGGCAATCCCGTGGGACGCGTCCTCGTCGCGCTCCACGATGCGACGGACCATCCGGCAACGGCGACCGTCCGGCGGTTCGATTTCGGCGAGATCGGCCCCGATGAGATCACCGCCAGAACCGTGGACGCCGCCGTCATTCTCCTTGCGGGCCATATTGCCGCCGCCCCGGACGTGAAGCCGGGGCAGCAGGATCGATCGTGACGCTTCGCATCGCGCCACGCGTGAGAGGCGTCGGCTGCCTTCAGGCGGCCTTCCGGTTGACGGCCCGCACCGCGATGTCGGTGAGTGTCTCGTCGGTCGCCTGCTCTTCCTTTAGCGTCTTCTCGAGTTCCGCAGCGCAGTCCGGGCGGCCGAGCTGCTTCGCCCACGCGACCAGCGTGCCGTAACGGGTCATCTCGTAGTGCTCGACGGCCTGCGCCGCGGCGATCAGGGCCGCGTCGAGAACCCGCTTGTCCTCCACCTCGCCGGCGATCTCCTCCGCCTCGTCGATGATGCCGTCGATCGCCGGGCAGTCCTGGCCCTTGATGGTCGCACCGTGCATGCGGAACACCGCCTGCAGGCGCGTCACATGGGTCTCGGTCTGCCGCAAATGATCCTCGAAAGCGGTCCTGAGCTCAGGATCGGTCGCCTTGTCGATCATGTTGGGCAGCGCCTTCAGGATCTGCTGCTCGGCGTAATAGATGTCCTGCAGCTGGTGGACGAACAGGTCGTCCATGGTCTGGATGTCCTTGGAAAACCAACCCATGACGGGCCTCCTTCGCGGGGTGACGATGCTGAACAACCGGCCGGCGCGGGGCGATGTTCCAGAAGGACCGCCGAAGCTGACCGCAAAGCGAGGAACCGCGCGCCGCGCCGGGCCGTTCCCACCCCGCAGGCCCCCAACGCGGCCTGCAGATGAGGCCATGACCATGACCGACGACGATCGCGCTCCCAGCTCCGGAGAGCCTGCCAAGCCTACCCGCTTCAACGGAACGAAACCCCAGGACGACGTCAGCCGGCCTGCCGTTCCCGGCGCCGCCGGCCGTCCCGACACCGGCGACCGCGGCGGCGAGGACTATGTGGAAAGCCAGCCCGGAGGCCGTCGCGACGACCTGATGGACCGGGCGAACCGGCCCCCTCCCGCCAAGGACTGAGAGGTTCTACTCTCCCCGCCGAATGCGGCCGTCCGCCGACCGGTTGTCCTCGATGAACCGGTCGAGCATGCCGCCGGCGGTGGCCCGATCGTTGCGCGTCACCATGGCCCGGCCGCCGGCGGGAAAGATGTCGGCCTCCTCCAGCGGCGTGTCGAGGTAGCCGCAGCGCACGGCCCAGTCGTGGAAGGCGAGACGCAGCGCGTCGTAGCGGCTGAGACCGGGATGCTGTTCGGCGATGAAGGCGTCCAGCGCCCTCAGCAAGTCTTCGGACAGAAACCTGTCGACCATGCTTCGGCCCCTTCGGCATGACGGACGCGCCTGAAACGCGGCATCGCCGCCGCGGTTCCCTGTCTCTCTTTCGGAAGCCGCGAGCGGACCGGGCCCCGGGGAACATCGCCCGCCCTGACGCGTCTCCTCTCGACAAGGAGACACCGATGATCGATCGCACCGACGCCCAGACGGACAAGCCCCGCCGCAGCGAATTCGCCAACGAGGCGGAGGTCACGCGGAGCGACCGGGCCCTCCTGGAGACGCCCGCGGGGACGAGCGCGGAGCGGGAACCCGGCGAGGAAACCCTGGTCGATGCGGAGGTCCGGGACATCTCGACCGCGCGGCCTGCCAGCGACGTCACGGACGTCCGCGACGCCGGGACGGACGACGAGACCCCGGACGGCCTCACGGCCACGGAGGAATCCCTGCGGCAGGCCGCCGAGGACGTTCCGGTCGGTGAGCGCTCGGGGCGGGACGACGTGCCCGTCTTCGATCGCAGCGGCGCCCCGCCGCGGATTTAAGGCCGGTACCGCACCGCCCGGCCCGTGGTGGTCGGCGAACGGGGGCCTTGCGCTTACGGTTTCCCGGCGACGGGTGGCGGGGTCGGCCGCGAGGTGGGCGCGGGCATGGTGCGGTTACGTCCCTCCGCCTTGGCGCAATAAAGCTGACGGTCGGCCTCGCGGATGATGGCGTCGAGCCTGTCGGGAAAGCCCTCGCTCGATGCCACGCCGACGCTGACCGTCAGGCGTTGGTCGGCGACGAGATCGCGGCCGGCGACGGCAAGGCGCAGCGTCTCGCCGATGCGAACCGCCTCGTCGAGATCCGCCTCCGGCAACAGCGCGATGAACTCCTCGCCACCCCACCGGCAGAAGAAGTCGGCCGGCCGGAGCAGCCGCGTGCAGATGGTCGCGACGGCGACGAGGGCCGCGTCGCCGGCGGCGTGGCCCAGCTTGTCGTTCAACGCCTTGAAGTGGTCGATGTCGAGAATGAGGATGCTGAAGCCGCGGCCTCCCCGGGCGAGGCGCGCCATCTCCCGCCCGGCCTGATCGGTGAAGGCCCGCCGGTTGCCGATCTGGGTCAGGGGATCGGTGTGGGCCGCCCGCTCCAGTGCCGCCCGCGTCTCCAGCAGGCGCGATCCCAGCGAGAGCACGGCATAGGTGACCACCGGTGCGACGATGGCTGGAACGGTGATGGCCGGAAACACCCAGTGCTCCCAGGGAACCGGCACGGAGACGAGCAGTCTCAGGTGAACGCTGGTGAGGACCAGGGACAGGGAGATCGACACCGCCGTGACGACGAGGACGCCGCGGACGACGCCCAGCCGGACCAGCCATTCCAGCCCGGCGAATGCCCTGTCCGTCGGCTTGCCCATCGTCACGTCTGCCGGAAAAGTCCACCACGGTTACGCGTTTGGGGCCAGCTCATGAAGCCGGCATTCCCCAACGTAATAACAGGGCGTTAACGTGCGATAAACGGTCGGCGGGCTGTCGCGCCGGGGGCGTCGGTGTCACGTGCGGGGCTTCGGATCCTCGGACGTACGGTCGGGCAGGGCGTCCACGGCTTCCTCGACACCCTCGTCCTCGCCCGTCGCTCCGCGCCTCAGCACCTTCGTTGCGGCCTCGTCCTTCGCGCGCGAGTCGGTCGGAATGGGCGCGGTATCCGGCGTGGCGGTCAGGCCGATGTCGTCGGGCTTCCGGCCGTCAGCCCGCGCCGCCTCGGCGAAGGTCGCGAGGGCTTCGGGCTGCTGGCCGCTGCTCTTGTCGGTGCTCATGCTGTGGCCCTCTCGTGGTCCCTACCTCCCAGCCCAACGGTAAACCAGCGGTGCGGTTCCCTGCGCCGCCGCCAAATCGCGCCTGACGCGATTGCGGCAGATTGTTGACAATCTACAATGTGGCCTGTTCACTCCCTGTCCGAGCCGGTCCGGCTCCGCGACGACGCGACCTGGAGGGGGATCCATGACCATCGACCGACGCAGTTTCGCCTCGGCTCTCGGCCTGACGGCGGGCGGTGCCCTCCTCGGCGCGCCGGCCTTTGCTCAAGGCGCCGGCACCCTCGACCAGGTGAAGCAGCGCGGCTCGCTGCGCGTCGGCGTCACCCAGGCGCCGCCCTGGTACTCCAAGGACGTCCGTACGGGCGAGTGGTCCTCCGGCGTCGGCGTCTCCCTCGGCAAGGCCATGGCAGCCGCCTTGAACGTCCGCTTCGAGCCGGTCGAGGTCACCTGGGGCACCGCCGTCGCCGCGCTCCAGGCCAACCGCATCGACATCATGTTCGTGCTCGACGCGACGCCCGAGCGCGCCCAGGCCGTCGACTTCCCGAAGTCGCCGCTCCTCTACTATTCGCTCGCCGTGCTGGCGAAGGACGACCTCGCCGTCCGCACGTGGGAGGATCTCAACAAGCCGGAGGTCCGCATCGCCGTGCCGCAGGCGACCAGCATGGACCGGTTCCTGACCGCCGAGGTGTCGAAGGCCGCCATCCAGCGCTTCCCCGGCAATACCGAGGCCATCGCCGCCTTCCAGTCCGGCCGCGTCGAGGCGGTCTGCCTGTTCCACCCGCCGCTGATCGCCGCGCGCCAGCGCCTCGGGGCGGGCAAGATCGTCGTGCCGCAGCCGACCCAGTCCAACCCCTCCAGCGCCGCCGTGCGCAAGGGCGACACCGCCTTCGTCGAATGGGTCGACGCCCGCATCGCCGAGTACTACCGCACCCGTCAGATCCAGACCTGGTACGAGGAGTTCCTGACCGGCTTCGGGCTCGATCCGAAGGCGGCGCCGCCCATCATCAAGGAAATGCTCGGCTGACGCGACGCCGGCCATGTACGCCTGGGACTTCGGCCCCGTCCTCGCCAACGGCGATCTCCTCTGGGATGGGCTGCGCAACACGCTCGCCCTGACGGCGGTGGCGCTCGCCGGCGGCCTGCCGGTGGGCCTCGCGCTGGCGCTGGCCCGGCTGTCGGGACTGAAGTCGCTGTCCGTTCCGGCCGGCATCGTCATCGAGGTGTTCCGCACCACGCCGCCGCTGGTCCAGCTCTTCTGGTTCTATTTCGGGCTGCCGATCGTCCTGAACGTCGAGATGACGCCCTTTCTCGCGGCGACGCTCACCTTCATCATCCAGTCCGGCGCCTTCTTTGCCGAGATCTTCCGCGCCGGCATCGTCTCCATCGACCGCGGCCAGCACGAGGCGGCCCGCGCCATCGGCATGAGCCGGTCGCAGACCATGGTCCGGGTCGTGCTGCCGCAGGCGGTCAAGCGCATGTTCCCGGCCATGATGGAGCGCTCCATCGAGCTGATGAAGACGACGACGCTGGTGGCGGCCGTCTCCTATGCGGACCTCCTCTACCAGGCGAACGAACTCGCCCAGAAGGTCTTCCGGCCCCTCGAGGTCTTCACCGTCGCTGCGCTGATCTATTTCGTCACCATCTCGCTGTTCAGTGCCCTCGGCGCGCTCATCGAACGGCGCATGGCGGCGAGCGGCGAAATGGCGGCGCGCTGATGGCCTATCGCTGGGACTTCGCCTCGATCCTCGACAACTGGCAGGCGCTCGCCATGGGTGCGGTCGGGACGCTGCGCCTGTTCGTGATCTGCCTCGTCCTCGGCCTCGGCTTCGGACTCGTGGTCG
>LNFM01005958.1_pt1 | contig 20512 bp, 13 predicted proteins | sample 596031 | NCBI WGS metagenome assembly LNFM01 (sample SAMN04254537, study PRJNA301005) | activated carbon metagenome | isolation source: dual media filters at the Ann Arbor, Michigan drinking water treatment plant | place: USA: Ann Arbor | reverse complement strand
GCAAGAACACGCTGCCGGGCCTGACCCTGCCGCCCTTCGACTGGGGCTTCGTCAAGCTGGCGCAGGCCACGCCGGTGGACGGCGGGCTGCTCGCGGTGGTGGCCTTCGAGAACGTGTCGGGCGGCATGGGCACCGCCGCCTTCCTGGCTTTCCTGATGAGCCTGTGCAACCGGCGCTTCACGGCCACGCAGTTCGCGCTGCTCAGCGCCTTCGCGTCGGTGGGCCGGGTGTGGGTCGGCCCGCTGGCCGGCGTGCTGGCCGAAAGCATCGGCTGGCCGACCTTCTTCATCATCAGCACCGTGCTGGCCGCCCCGGCCCTGGTGATGCTCTGGCGCATGCGCGACAGCGTGAGGGCGCTCGAAGCGCCTGAGGAGCCGCCCGGCGCGGCCGCCGGGCCTGCCGCGGCGCCAGATCCCGCCCGATGACGCGCGAGGCGGAGCCTCCCTACGCCTGGGTCGTCGTGTGGGCGACCTTCGCGGCGCTGGCCGTGATCTTCGGCGTGTCCTACTCCTTCGCCGCCTTCTTCGAGTCCTTCGGCGGCCAGTTCCAGGCGCAGCGTGCCGACGTCTCGCTGGTGTTCGGTGTCTCGGGCCTGGTGTACTTCCTGTTCGGCGCCGCCGGCGGGCTGCTGGCCGACCGCTTCGGGCCGCGCGTGGTCACCAGTGCCGGCATGCTGTGCATCGCAGCCGGGCTGCTGGCGAGTTCCTTCGCCGGCTCGATGACCACCATCTACTGGGCCTACGGCGTGGGCGTGGGCATCGGCATCGCGCTGGTCTACACGCCCGCCATCGGCTGCGTGCAGCCCTGGTTCACGGCACGCCGCGGCCTCGCGGCCGGGCTGGCCAGCGCCGGCATCGGCGCCGGCACGCTGGTGGTGCCGCTCATTGCCGCCGCCGTCATTGCGGCCTGGCAGTGGCGCGATGCGCTGCGGGTGCTGGCCGTGGGCGTGCTGGTGCTCGGCCTGGGCGCCACGCTGCTGTTGCGCCGCGCACCGGCGGCCACCTCCAGCGGCGGCCGGGCCGTGGCCGGCATGACGCTGAAGCAGACGCTGGCCAGCGCCGAGTTCCGCTGGCTCTACGGCGCCACCGTGGTGGCGGCACCGACCATGTTCATCCCCTTCGCCCATGTCTCGGCAGCCGCGCGCGACCTCGGCATCGCCGACGCGCAGGCGGTGGGCCTGGTCGGCCTCATCGGCATCGGCAGCCTCATCGGGCGCTTTGCCATCGGCGCGCTGGCCGATCGTGTGGGCAGGCCGCTCACGCTGGTGCTGGCCCAGGCCGCCATGGGCGCGGCCTACCTGCTGTGGCTGGGCGCCGGCGGCTACCCGATGCTGGCCGTCTTCGCGCTGGTGTTCGGCCTCAGCTACGGCGGCATCGTCTCGCTGCTGCCGGCGCTGTGCATGGACTTCTTCGGCGCGCGCGCCGTCAGCGGCATCATCGGCACGCTCTACACCGGGGCGGCCCTGGGCAACCTGGCGGGGCCCTGGCTGGCCGGCCGCGTCTTCGACCTGACGGGCGGCTACGGCGGCGTGCTGTGGGCCTGCATGGCGCTGTCGCTGCTGGCCACCCTGGCCAGCGCCCGCCTGCTGCGTCGACGGCCGTCGGCGGCGTAGGCCAGGCGCCGCCGCACCGGCGGGCCTGCGGCCCGGCCGGCCATCAACGCCGCACGCCGTGCGCCAGGCCCAGGGCTTCGAACGCCCGCACCACCCACCAGCCGATGTCGGGCTGCCGCCAGCCGCGGCCGAAACGAGCCGAGGTCGGCGCGGCGTGGTGGTTGTTGTGCCAGCTCTCGCCCCAGGACAGCAGGGCCAGCACCGCCACGTTGCTGCTGTGGTCGGTGGTGTCGTGCGGGCGCGTGCCGGCCAGGTGGCACCAGGAGTTGATGGCCCAGATGACGTGGTGCCCCAGCGCAATGCGCAGCACGCCGCCCCAGAAGGCGCCGAAGACGGCGCCGAACAGCAGGCCCTGCGAAGGCCCCAGCGCGACGGCTCCCAGCAGGGCCGGCAGCAGCACACCGGCCGCCACACTGGCGTGGTACGCGCGGCCCAGCTTGCGCACCAGCGGGTCGGCGATCAGCTCGCGCGCGTAGCGCGTCGGCTTGGGCACGTCGTGGCCCAGCACCCAGCCCAGGTGGCCCTGCCAGGCGGCGGCGAAGCGGCCCTTGCCGTGGGCGGCCCAGGCCGCGGCCTGCGGCGAATGCGGGTCGCCTTCGCGGTCACTGGCGGCGTGGTGCATGCGGTGCAGGGCCACCCAGTAGGTGACGGGCCCCTGTGCCGCCATCTGGCCGCACACCCCCAGCAGCCAGCGCACGCCCGGCGGCGCGTCGAAGGACCGGTGCGAGAAGTGCCGGTGCAGGCCCACCGAGACGCCGATGCCGCCGACGATGAACCACATGCCCAGCAGCAGCGCGGCGGCCCAGCCTGCGTTCGAGAACAGCGAAGGCCCGGCCGGCATCAGCGCGGAGACCCCTGCGGGCAGCGTCAGCGCCAGCAGCGTCGGCAGCGCCACCGATCCCAGAAAGTGTTGGCGCTGCGCGCGCAGGAAGGGTGCAGCCGGCATCGCGTGCACGACCGCGCCCGGGCGGCCGGGCGGGGCCGCGCCCGCAGGCTCGATTCGGACATCAGCCATCACGCAGGCACCTCGCTGCGTCCGGTCTGCCCGGCGCCCAGTTCGATGTAGACCACGTTGCGGTGCGGGTCGTGGAACGACGACACGCTGCCCGCGCCGGCCGCCACCGCCATCTCGCGAAAGGCGACTTCGTTGCGCACGATGAGCGGCCAGTCCATGAACATCTCCATGTAGCCGCGGCCCGAACCGGTGGGCACGAAGTTGGCCAGCAGCAGGCGGCCGCCGGGCCGCAGCATCTGCAGCAGTCGTGCGGTGAGGCGGCGGGCCAGCACCTCGGGCAGGTAGTCGTAGAGGCCGGCCGAGTAGACGAGGTCGAAGCAGCCGAGGCCTTCGCCACCGTCCACCGGTCGGGCCAGCAGTTCGCGCACGCCCTGCTGCACCACGCGCACGCGGTGGCCGGCCGTGCAGCGCGAGACCTCGGCGCAGGACAACGGGTCCTGGTCGAGCGCCACGAACTCGCCCTGGAACAGCGGCGACATCACCAGGCTGCCCTCCAGTTCGCGACAGTGGCCCGAGGCCACCGAGAGGATGCGCCCGCCGTCGATGGACGCCGCCACGTCGTCGATCAGGCTGCGCAGCAGCACGCGGCGGTAGAGCACGCTCAGCCCCATCGGGCTGCGCGTGGTGGCGGCCATGATCTCGCGGCCCAGCGCGCTGGTGCCCTCGGGCGCCTGGCCACGGTAGACATAGTCCATCATCACCGCGTCGCCGGCATAACCCCGCGGCTTGGTGGCGGCCCGCTCGGTGTAGGGGTCCTGCCGCACCAGGGCGAACAGGCGGTGCGCGCGCACCAGGGCCAGCGCTTCGTCGGTGCGCGAGCTGCCGCGGGCCTCGGCCCACAGCGCCGACAAGGGCGCACCCAGCAGGCGGAAGGCGTTCACGCTCTGGCCGCGGTCGATGTGGGCCGCGGCGTCGTCGAGCAGCACCGTCAGCCGGGCCGCCAGCATCGGCAGCAGCGGCCGTGCGGCCGGCGGGGCGTCGAAAGAAGTGATCATGGGTCTCTCCCTGAGATTCGGATGCGCCCGAGACTAGGGAAGCGGAAGGGCACGCGCCTCATGAAAACTGAGGGTTCGTCTCATCTCGGCCTCATCCGTTCTAACGAGGCGAAGGCGCGCGGGCGCTCGAGAGGCGCATGCCTAGAATCGGCCGCAGCCGGAACCTTCACCAGGCCCCGGCACTCGGAGTCCCCATGACGCGAACCTTCTGCACCCAGGCCGACGTGCCGGCACCCACGATGGTGTCGGCCTGCCGCTGCGCGCTGCACGGGCGCCGCCTGTTCACCGGCGCGCTGCTCGGCGCAGGCCTGAGTGCAGCCGTGCCCCCCGCATCGGCGGCCATCCCCGAGTGCAGGCGCTCGGGTTTCACCAAGGCCGTCTCGGCGGAGCAGGTGGAGCAGGGGGCGCAGCAACAGTACCGCCAGATGCTGCAGCAGGCCAAGGGACAGAACGCGCTGGCGCCGGCCGACCAGCCCCAGCTGCAGCGCCTGCGCTACATCGCCGAACGCATCATTCCCTTCACGCCCGAGTGCAACGAACGCGCGCGGCAGTGGCAGTGGGAGGTCAACCTCATCGGCAGCCGCCAGATCAACGCCTTCTGCATGCCGGGCGGCAAGATCGCCTTCTACTTCGGCATCCTGTCCGAGCTGCAGCTCGACGACGACGAAGTGGCCATGATCATGGGCCACGAGGCCGCGCATGCGCTGCTGGAACACGCACGCGAGCAGATGGGCAAGAACTTCCTGGCCAACAACGGCCTGCGCATGGGGGCCGCGCTGCTGGGCCTGGGCAGCCTGGGCGACCTGGCCGCGCAGGTCAGCGCCAACCTGCTGTCGCTGAAGTTCAGCCGCGACGACGAGACCGAAGCCGACCGCCTGGGCCTGCTGATGGCGGCGCGCGCGGGCTACGACCCTCGCAAGGGCGTCACGCTGTGGCAGAAGATGATGGGTGCCGGCGGCGGCGCACCGCCGCAGATGCTGTCCACCCACCCGGCCGGGCCGACGCGCATCAAGGACATCCAGTCCCACCTGCCGCGTGTATTGCCTCAGTTCGACGCCGCCAGGAAGCCCGAGCGCCGCTTCGCGCCGCCGGCCCGACAGCCGGCCCCCAGAGCCGCCCCGCGCTGACAACTGGTTACCCCGCTCCCCGCCATTGGGGGGCCGGTGCAGGCCGGCAGGCGTTGCAAAATGAAAGACCTCCACCGACGGCCAGAGGTTTCGCCATCGGACCTTCTCTGCGTCTTCGCCTTGCAGCCCCCGGCCTGCTTCTGCTGCTGCCTTGGCTGGGCGCGGGCGCAGCGGGGCCGCCGCCGGACGCTGCGGTCTGGCCTTACGTCATCGAGCGCGGCGATACGCTGATCGGGCTGCAGCAGCGCCTGCTGCGGCCGGGCACCCGATGGCAGGACCTGCAGCGGCTCAACCGCATCGCCGACCCGCGCCGCCTGCGCCCCGGCAGCACGCTGCGCATTCCCGTCGACTGGCTGTTGCAGCAGGACGTCAGCGCCGAACTGCTGCACACCCACGGCTCGGTGACCCTGGAGCGCAATGGCAGTGCACCGCGTGCCGCCGTGGGTGGCGACACCCTGCTCAGCGGCGACCTGCTGGTGACCGGCGCGCAGTCGTCGGCCACGCTGCGCTTTGCCGACGGCACGCGGCTGCTGCTGCGGCCCGGCAGTCGCCTGCGCGTGGAACGCCACGCGCGGCACGAGCGCAGCGGCAGCGTCGATTCCCGCGTCGGCCTGGACCAGGGCGGCATCGAGGTGCGCGTGCCTGCGGACCAACCGGTCAAGCCGCGCTTCGACGTGCGCACGCCGGTGGCCAACCTGGGGGTGCGCGGCACCGAGTTCCGTGCGCGCAGCGAAGGCGCGCGCACGCTGACCGAAGTGCTCAGCGGGGGTGTGGGAGTGGGTCCGCAGCGACTGGGTGCGGGCTTCGGCAACGTGGCCACGGCCGCCGGCGCGGCAGCCCCCACGCCGCTGCCCACGGCGCCGCAGCTGTCGGGGGCGCCGACGCTGGTCGAGCGCTTGCCCCTGGCCCTGCCCTTCGCCGCAGCGGGTGCCAGCGACGGCCCCTGGCGCGCGATGGTGCTGCAGGCCGGCCCCGAGGGACGGCTGCTGCTGGACGGCCTGTTCGATGCGCCGCAGGCCCAGTGGCCGGTGTCGCCGCCCGACGGCGACTACGTGCTTCGCGTGCGCCGCGCCGACGCCCAAGGCCTGGAAGGCCCCGACACCAGCATCGGCTTTCGCATCAAGGCGCGGCCGGAGCCCCCCTTTCTGACGCAGCCCGACGCCGATGCGAGCCTGACGCAGCCGATGGTGCGGTTTGCGTGGTCCCGTCACCCCGAGGCGCAGCGCTACCACCTGCAGGTGGCCGACGACCCGGGCTTCGCCACGCCCCGCGTCGACCGCAGCGACCTCACCGGCACCGAGTTCACCAGCGAGCTGCCCGAAGGGCGGCACCACTGGCGCGTGCGCAGCGTGCGGGCGGGCAACGATGCCGGGCCGTGGAGCACGCCGCAGTCGCTGCAGCGCATCGCACCGCCTCCACCGCCTCCACCCCCGCCGCCCGGCCCGCCGGGCACGCAGGCGCCTGAACGATCGGGCGAGGGCCTGCGCATCCGCTGGCTGGCGGCCACCGGCACCGATGTCCGCTACAGGCTTCAGCTGGCACGCGACCCTGCCTTCACGCAGCTGGTGCTCGACGAGACCACCGACCAGACCTCGTGGCTGCTGCCGGCACCCGCACCGGGCACCTACCATCTTCGGGTGCAGTCCCTGTCGGCCGGCGGACAGGCCGGGGCCTTCGGTCCGACGCAGGTGCTGGAAGTTCCGCGCAGCTGGCCTGCCTGGCTGTTGCTGCTGCCGCTGCTGCTGCTGCTGTGAATAGCGACCGTCACGCCCCGAACCTGTGGTGGATTCCGGTGGCGGCCCTGGCAGCCGGCCTGGTGCTCTGGGCCACGCCGCTCAACGAGCTGCTGTCGCGGCCGGCCACCGACTGGCAATTGCGGCGGCTGGCGCCGGTGACCCCGCCGCAGGGCGTGCTGGTCGTCGACATCGACGACGCATCGCTCAACGCATTGAAGCCGCTGATCGGCCCCTGGCCCTTCAAGCGCGACGTCTACGCCCTGGCGATCGAGCAGCTGCGCGACCTGGGCGCACGCGCCATCGCCATCGACCTGCTGCTGGCAGACGCCCATCCGGGCGACGTTGCCCTGGCCCGCGCCATCGCCCGGCCTGGCGCACCGGTGGTGCTGGCCGCCGCCGGCCTGCGCGTGGCCAGCGACAACACGCCGGCCCCCACGACAGGCGGGCCTGCTTCGACAGCGGCCCAGGCCGCCACCACGCCGCGGCGGCCTGCCGTACCCTGGAGCAGCATCGCGCTGCCGGCGGAAAGCCTCTGGCCCGCGGCGGGGCAGCCGCCGCCGGTGGGCATCATCACCACGCCCACCGACGACGACGGCCGCCTGCGCCGCCTGCCGCTGTGGCACGAGGCTGCCGGCCGCCTGTGGCCGACGCTGCCGCTGGCGGTCTGGATCTCGCTGCATGCGCCGACCGCAGCGGCGGGGACGGCAGACGCCGCCTGGCCGGTCGACACCAAGGGCCAGGTGCGCATCGCCTTTCCCGGCCCCGAGGCCGGCGCCCCGGTGCTGCCCTTCGAACGGCTGGCGCGCGCTGCACTGGGGGCCGCCCCCGACCCGGCGCTGGCCGCGCTCGTTCGCGATCGGGTGGTCTTCCTGGGCAGCAGTGCGCTGCTGGCCGACAGCGTCATGACGGTGACAGGCCAGGCCAAAGGCACGAGCACGCTGGCCCACAGCTACGCGGCCCTGCGCGACGGCACGCTGGTGCGCCCGCCGGCCCGCTGGGCCGATGGCCTGCTGGTGCTGCTGGCGGCCGTGCCGGCGTTCCTGACCTGGCGGCGCGGCCGCGCGGCCATGCGGCTCGACCTCGCCGTGGCGGGCGCCGTGGCAGTGGCGGGCGCCATCGCCGCTGCTGCCTGGATGGCCGCCAGTCACGGCACCACGTTGTGGGCCGCGCCCATCGCCACCTTGCTGGCCGGCCTGCTGGCCGCCGCCGCGGCGCGCCAGTGGGCGCTGCTGCAGATGCAGCGCCAGCTGGCCTACGAACACGCCGTGGCGGCCGAAGCCAACCGCGCCAAGAGCGAGTTCCTGGCCAACGTCAGCCACGAGATCCGCACACCGCTCAATGCCCTGCTGGGCGTGGCTGAACTGCTGGGCGAGAGCTCGCTCACGCCCGGTCAACGGCGCCAGGTGCAGGTGTTCCAGGAGTCGGGGCAGGCCCTGCATGCCCTCATCAACGACCTGCTGGACCTGTCGAAGATCGAGGCCGGCCGCTTCGAGATCGACGCCGCGCCGTTTTCGCTGCACGCGCTGCTCGGTCGACTGCAGCGGCTGATGCACCCGCGCGCCGAGGCCAAGGGGCTGGTGCTGGAGTTCGCACGCGACGGCGACCTGCCCGACGGCGTGCGCGGCGACGCGCAACGGCTGGAGCAGGCGCTGCTGAACCTGCTGGGCAACGCCATCAAGTTCACCGAATCGGGCACGGTCCGGCTGCGCAGCGGCAGGACGACCGGCGACGAGTCGCTGAGCTTCGTGGTCGAAGACACCGGCATCGGCATCGCCCCCAGCCGCCGCGACGCCGTGTTCGAGCCCTTCGCCCAGGGTGACGGCAGCGTGACGCGGCGCTACGGCGGCACGGGCCTGGGGCTGTCGATCACCCGCAGCCTGGCGCAGCTGATGGGCGGCGACATCGCCGTCAACAGCACGCCCGGCATCGGCAGCAGCTTCACGCTGACCGTGAAGCTGCCGCCGGCCGAACTGCCGGTCGCCACAGTGCCCCGCATGCTGCCGCTGCTGGGCCGCGGCGACTCCGGCGGCGCAGCCAGCTTCACGCCCGCCCGGCCGCTGCAGGTGCTGCTGGCCGAGGACAACCCGGTCAACGTCTTCGTCTTCTGCGGCATGCTGGAACACGACAGCGTGTCGATCGACGTGGCCGCCGACGGCCCCACGGCGCTGGAGCGCGCGCGCCAGCGCCCGCGGCCCTACGACATCGCGTTCGTCGACCTGCAGATGCCCGGCCTGGACGGCCTGACCGTGGCGCGTGAACTGCGCTGGCACGAAGCCGCCCACCGCCGTCCCCGGCTGCCGCTGGTGGCGCTGACCGCCAACGCCTATGCCGACGATGCGCGCCGCTGCATCGAGGCAGGTTTCGACCGCCACCTGGCCAAGCCGGCGGCCAAGGCCGCGCTGCTGCAGGCCATCGCGGACATGGTGACGGTGGTGCCCGAGGACGAGCCGGCAGCGGCGGCGGGCAGGGCGGGTGAAGGACCGGCGACAGGCGAATCCGCGGTCGACGTGGACCTGCGCGTCGACGAAGGAGCCGATGCGCCGGTCCCTCTTTCCCCCGAACCCGCCCCCGCCCCCGCTTCCGCCCCCGTCATCGACCGCGACGCTGCCCTGGCCCGGCTGGGCGGCGATGCCGCGCTGTACGACCGCATCGTGCGCCACGCGGTCGTCTTCATGGGCCGCTGGAGCAGCGACTTCGACGACGCCCGGCGCGAGGGCCGGCACGACCGGCAATCGAGGCTGGCGCACGACCTGAAGAGCATTTCGAGGTCGGTGGGGGCGATGGGGCTGGGGGACGCGGCGGAGCGGCTGGAGCGCTCGATGTCGGCGGCCCCGGGCGACACCGCAGCCGCAGCCGCCGCCCTGGCCCATGTTCGTGTCGGCCTGCCGCGGGTGCTGGCCCAGTTGTCGGGGCATTGATCTGGCGCTTTCGTCCACTGCCTGGTGGATGAACACGGCCCCTGGCTGCAGCCCTGCTCGAAGGCCCGCTTGCCGAGTGCAGGTGCACACGGCCAGAATCCCCCAGGGGCGGACAGGACTTATGGACACCACGAACAGCGCGGGCACCAAACCGCCGGGAGCAAGCTTGCGCTGCCTGGCGTGGGCGCTGGTGTCCGTGACGGCATGGGCTGCGTCGCCGGCGTTCGCGCAATTCAATCGCCTGGCCGACGAGATCGAGCTGAAGCGGCTCGACCTGCATCCCAGGCCATCACTGCGCAACGAGATCGGCACGCGCCTGTACGGGGTGATCGACCTGGCTGTCGCCTCGGGACGGGCCGAAGCGAAAAGTGGGGACTGCGATCCGGCGCCGAGTCAGGGCCTCAGGGTCACCGGTATCGGCCCCAGCCTGATCGGCATCCGCAGCGACGTGCTGCTGGACAAGGGCTGGCAGGTGCACGTGCAGCTGGAACACGGCTTCAACGCCGACAGTGGAACGTCGAAGGCCGTGCCCGAGGCCGCTGCCGTCGGGAGCGCCGCGGTGAATCCCGGCGGGTGCGACGACGATCGGCAGCTCGAGGGTGACTTCATCGCGTTCTGGGACCGTCGTGCAAGCGTCGGACTGTCGCACCGGCACTACGGCCGCCTGGACATCGGACGGGTCGAGCAACCCGCCCAGCAGATCGCCTTCATGGCCAGCCCCTGGGGGCCGGATTCCGTGGCCTCGGCGGGCGACCGCAGCCTGTACGTGCCGGCTGGCGACGGCCTGAAGGCATTGCCGGGCCGCAGCGACCACGCCTTGACCTACCAGACGCCCTACTCGCCCCACCTGGCCCTGCAGGTGCAGGTCGGCGTGCTGCGCCGGCCTTCCGCGCCATCGGCGCCGGCGGGCGTCGCAGCGCGATCCGTCGACCAGCATGGCGCCTCGCTCGTCCTGAGCTTCGGCGCATTGCGCGCCGGCATCGGCTGGCAGCGCTGGGACGACGGCAGCCATTCGCTGCCCCTGGCCCTGCTGTACCAGCTGGGACATTGGCGCGCTCACACGGGCCTCACCGTCGGCCAACGCGCAGGCCTCGACTTCCGCAACGTGTTCGTGGGCGCCAGCTATCGCGAGCGCAGCGGCGCCCGCCCCGGCGAGATCAAGCTGGGCCTGAACGTCTTTGAGATGGACGGCAAGGCCCGGCAGTGGACCGTGGGCGCAGGCTACGAATATCCGTTCTCCCGCCGCACCGCCTGGCAGGCCAACGTCGGCGTTCGCTCTTCGAATGCCACGGCCTCGCGCGTGAGCGCCGAGGTCGGTTTTCGCCACGCCTTCGCGCTGTGAAGTCCCTCGCACTCCCTCTTGTGGGGGACACCCCGGGTTTAGGGAGTGCGCGCAATTCCCGCACAATGTCTCAGTCTTTACGCCAGGGAACATTGCGCCTCATGACGGCTGCGCCCTCCGAACAGCCCGGGTCCTCGCTGCCCCTGCCCTCGCAGCGGCTGGCGATCCTGGTGGCCGACCTCTACGACTCGGTCGGCAAGATGCGGGAAGACGAGGCGGGCACCATCGCGGCGTGGACCCGCTTTATCGAGGAAGTCCGCCTGAAGACCGTGCCCTCGCGCGGCGGCAAGATCGTGCGCACGCTGGGCGACTCGCTGATGCTGGTCTTCGACCGCGTGCCCTCGGCTGCGGCGGCCGCACTGGAACTGCACGCGCGCATCGCGCAGTTCAACGTGGGCAAGCCGCGCGAGAAGTGGATGCTGCTGCGCATCGGCTTGCACGTCGGCGAGGTGTCCTCAGGCGCCCTGGACATCTATGGCGCCGCGGTCGACCTGGCCGCGCGCTTCATGCAGAACGCACTGCCCGGCGAGACCTGGGTCTCTGGCGAGATCCGCGACCATCTGGTGCCTGGCGTCGACGCCGACGTCGAGGACATGGGCGACTACTTCCTGAAGGGTGTGCCGGGAGGCACGCGCGTCTATCGGCTGGGGCCGGCGGTGGACAACAGCACCATCGAAAGTTCGGCCCACCGCCTGGCCAACAGCCTGCGACCGGGCATCGCCGTGCTGCCCTTCCGTTGCCTGTCGGGGCTGGACGTCCATGCAACGCTGGGCGACGCGCTGGCCGACGAGGTGATCTCCCATCTGGCCCGCACGGCCGAGCTGCACGTGATCTCCAGCCTGTCCACACGCAGCCTGAGAGGCAGGGCGATCACCGTCGATGAGGTGGGCGGCCACCTGGGAGCGGCTTATGTGGTCTCGGGCGGCTACCACGACCGGCTCGGCCGTGTGCGCCTGACCATCGAACTGGCCGACGTGCGCTCGGGCCACGTGCTCTGGTCGGACGTCTTCGACACCACGCTGCAGGACGCCTTCGACCTGGACCAGGGCCTGGCGCCCCGCATCGTGAAGGACGTGTCGCGGGCCGTGCTGTCGCGCGAGGTCGAGCGCGCCACGACGCAGCCCCTGCCGACGCTGGAAAGCTACACGCTGCTGTTCGGCGCCATCACGCTGATGCACCGCGCCTCGGCGCGCGACTTCGAGGCCGCCCGCGGCATGCTCGACGAACTGGCCTACCGCCATGGCCGCATGGGGCTGGCTTATGCGTGGCTGGCCAAGTGGCACGTGCTGCGCGTGGTGCAGGGCTGGTCCCACGACCGCGACGCCGACTCGATCGAAGCGCTCAACCACGCACGGCGTGCGCTCGATTCCAACCCCAGCAATTCGCTGGCGCTGGCCATGGCCGGGCTGGTGCACGGCTACCTGCGCAAGGACCTCACCGCAGCGCGCGAGCACTACCTCGATGCCCTGTACGCCAACCCGAACGAGCCCTTCGCCTGGCTGTTCAATTCCACCTGGCATGCCTACCGCGGCGAAGGTCACGAGGCCCGCGAGTCCTGTGACATGGCGCTGCGCTTGTCGCCGCTGGACCCGCTGCGCTACTTCTTCGATTCACTGGCGGCCACGGCGCTGCTGGCGGGACAGCACTGGAGCCAGTCGGTCGACCTGGCCCGGCGCTCCATCCGCGCCAACCGCAGCCACGCATCGACCTGGCGCACGCTGGCCTACGGCCTGGTGATGCAGGACGACCTGGAGGGCGCCCGCAGCGCCGTGCAACACCTGCTGGCCATCGAGCCGTCGTATTCGGTGAAGGCCTTCCACGCACGCTTCCCGGGCTCGGAGGGCCCGATGGCCGCGCCTTGGGCCGACGCACTGCGCAGGGCCGGGTTGCCGGATTGACCGACCGTCGCCACACGGGCGATGAAACTGAAAGGGAGGACGCATGAGCTCATGGGGACCGATGGCCGCTGCTGCTGGATCAGCGGGCAGTGCAGGAAGTGCGGGCAGCGCAGGGAGCGCAGGATCGGCAGGCAGTGCAGGCAGTTCAGCGCCGATCGTCGGCCTGGACGGCGGAGTGGGCTTTCCGGGCTACTCGGGGCTGTTCCCTAACCCGATGCTGGCGCACAGCATCGTGTTGACGCGGGATCTGTTGCTGTCGGGCTCGGCGAGTGCCGGTTTGACCGACATCGCCCCAAAGGCGACTGACTTCGAAAGACCTTCAACGCCCGACCAGTGCAGCATCATTGCCCAGCGCCTGCAACCCAACGTTCGTGCCGTTCTTGCGGAGGGGGAGGTGCTGCAGGACTTGAGAGTGACCTGGAGTCCGGCCACCGAAACCGCTCAACTGTCCCATTCGCAAACACCCCTGGTGGCCTTGACGCGTCCAATTTTCGACACGTTCAGGAAACAGACCAAGGAGGTCCTCAGTTACGCTGATTTGCGGGGGGAGCGCGTCAACGAGATTCTGGCCCAGGTGGTGCCTCAATCGGCGTATTGGTCCTCCATCACCGGAATGACCCCCGAGCGGCACAAGTACTCGCTGGAGTTGTTGGGGGTGGGGCTCCGCTGTGCAATGCAGATCGTGATGCAGTTCAAGCACGTGCTGGGCGTGCCGCGGCCGACAGCGCTATCGGTACTCACCCAACCTGTCGTGCTGACGCCAGGTTACACCGCCTACCCTAGCGGCCACGCCACCGAAGCGGCCTTCGCCGCCGAGCTGCTTTCGATGTTGTTCCATCAGGCCTTGCATGCCGACAAGCCATTCGTGGCCGACCCGAAGGATGACACCCTCAGGCTGACGACCCCCCGATCCCAATTACACCGGCTGGCATACCGAGTCGCCGAGAACCGGGTGGTCGCCGGATTGCACTATCCAATCGACAGCATGGCTGGCTTTGGGTTGGGCATTGCAATGGCGCACTTCTTCGTGAGCCGCTGCGTGACTTCGGTCGATACGACCACAAAGATCGGCAGCGCTTGTTTCCTCAAGTTCGATCCCAAAGGGGCAGACATCCAACCACGCCTCGACAAGCCTTTGGATCTTTGGACCCAGCCCACTGTGGCGAGTGTCGGCACAGGGCAGGCGGGCGCGGTCGTGGCGTCGTTGTGGCGACTGGCGCTGGCGGAGTGGAAGCTGCTGTGACATTGACTGGACTCGGCGACTCCTTAGCGACGATGCCATGTTGAAGGTGAATGCCCTTGTCGCGGATGCAGCGGCTTTCTCGAGCGACCTGGGAATCGCCCGCGCGGATCTGTCCGGATTTGTCGACCGACTGGGCTTGACGCTCGAGCGCAGCAGTGTTGACCCGTACTTGGCCTGGGCACTGCTTTCCACGCGCTTGTCCGACCTCGAGGCTGAATTGCCATTGCTGGTTGAGTTCTCGGAAACCGTTTTCGACTTGTCCAAGGTCTTTAAACCTTCAGCTGAGCCCAGCGCAAAGACGCCACCCCTCTCTCCAACTTATGTCTCGCCTCGTCATGAACACCCTGCGCCATCGAAGGTTCAGCCCGTGATCACCAATTTGAGAGGCTTGAAGCAGCTTCTGGAAGGCCGCACCTCCGTGAAGGTACGGCGGATTGAAATCAGCCTCGCCCGCTACGCGACTTCGAATGCCAATATCGCGATGGCAGAGAAGGAGTACGCCAACAGCAAAGAATTGAGCCGCCAGGCTCTCGACGCCGTTGCCGATCATGTCAGCCGCTTGGACCCAAAGCTACCTAGCGGTATGCCGCAGTCCTATGCTGAATGGCAAGAACATGGCAGGCGCCTGGAGGAAGAGGCGATACGCGCCGGGCAGAGGCCGCCGCCTCTTGACAACTTCGCGCCCCAGCAGGGGCAACTGCCGCTGGTGTGCGTGGTGGACGACCGCTGCAACTTCTCGAGCCCATCACACGCCTCTCGAATCGGCCACTTGTGGCACCAAGGGGGAGATTCGGACTCCCTCGACCGGTTGCCCATTTCCGCGTGGGGGCCCCCGATGGCTGCGAAGAAGAGCTTCCACGCCAACGGCGTCCGAGCCGACTTTGCAGGTGCGTTCTACGGCCGCTACCTGAAGATGCAGCGCACTTCATCCGCCTCGGACAGCGAGGACGAGGCGAGGACTTATCGCGATCTCGGCTACATGAAGTCCGTGCTTCGATGGAGTCACGGCAGCGCTGTGATGGACCTGGTCGCCGGCCCGCGGGTTTGGGGGCGCGACCATGCCGAGCGCTGGGGATGGCGAGATCGGCCTCATGCACCGACGGGGATACGCTTCGTCCAATTGCCGAACCCCACGGTCGCCGATACGTCAGGAGGCTCACTTTCAAGCCATGCGCTAGATGCGATCCGATTTGCCGTTGACGAGGCCGAACCAGGACAGAAGGTGATCGTCAACCTCAGCTACGGCACACACTCGGGCGGCCACGACGGCACATCCCTGTGGGACGAGGGCCTTCTGGAACTGCTCAATACCTTCAATGGCTGTAAGACGGAGTCTTTGCGCAAGACCTTGCATGTCGTGCTTCCCGCTGGCAATTCGCAGTTGCTCCGCGGCCACGCCTGCAAGATCCTCAACGACCAAGACCGCCAATTGACGCTGCTGTGGAAAGTTCAACCAGACAATCCGGCAGAGAGCTTCATCGAGATCTGGTTGCCCGACGGATTCGATGCAGACATAGACGTGGATCCTCCGAACGGTGCCGCTGCTGCCGAAGTGGATGAACTGGCTACGAGGAAGAATCTGTTGGTTTGGGGCAAGGATGCCGCATCGGGTATCCAGCCATACGCCGCCTTGGTCGCTCCTGGTTCGGTATCGCAGAGCAAGCGAGGGCGAATGGCTCTGCTGGCGGTGGCGTCAACCTTGGCCAGCGACGCGGCCCAGGCCGCCGGGTGGATATCACGCAGCACCAATGCCGAAGACCAAGTTCAAGCGAAGCTTCGCACCGCCGCCGCACCACACGGCGTCTGGAGGATCACGATCACTCGGACAGCAGGGCACGGAGCTGTACATGCCTGGGTGCAGCGCGGCGACTTGGCGCCAGGTCGAGTGCAGCAGTCGCGTGGCCATCGAGGTCGGCAGTCCTACTTGCTCGACACCCTCGACGACCCACAGGGCTGGCCTGTCGACCCGAACTTCACGCTCAACGGCATTGCGACCGCCGTCCACCCGCAACTCCACGTTATCGGCGCCATGCGAGACAGCGACCATGGCGTGACGCCGTACTCGGGCGCTGGGCCGAATCGCCTTTGTGAACTGCGCTTTGAAGGCCCCGACAGGCTGGTCACTGCGGACCAAAGCCTGAACCAGCCGGGACTCTTGGTCAACGGTATGCTGGGCGGGTCCAGAATTCGCCTCTCCGGCACCAGCATCGCCGCAGCTGCCTATACGCGTTTGCTGTACGAGCGTCTGGCGCAGTGCCCGGACAGTGATGGCAAAGACATTTGCAGCGATGCGCTGGTCAGATGGACTCCCGAGGAGCGCATTCCGAGAGGGTCGCCGCCGCGCGCCGACTTGATGCATCGCGGCGAGTGGTCCAAACTGGTGGCGGAACACCCGAACGGCACAGTCAGCGTCCCTTCGGGAGGCTCTTGCAAGCCCTTCTCTGCTCACCCGGCACCGCCGCCCAGAGCGGGAGATTGGCCGCCGAGTCTTCGATAGAGGACGCGGTCCAGGCAGTCAATACCTTGGCGGCAAGCGCTTCAACAGTTGGATCCGCCCCTCGTGCACTCGAACGTGTCCACCCACCTCCAGCGGCTTCATCAGCAGGCTGACGCGCTCCCGCGTGCACCCGATCCGATTGGCGATCTCCTTGTGCGTCAACCTCTCGTCGACGCGGCGCGTGCCGTCGGCCTGCGGCACGGCCAGGGTGTCGAGCAGGAATTTCAGGCGTCCGTAGACATCGTTCAACGCCATCTGCCGCGTCGACAGCGTCGCCGCCCGCGCCCGCCGGATCACCTTGGCCAGCAACTCGAACGCGAAGCCCGGGCATTCGGCGATGTGCTGCTCCAGCGTATGCCGCGTGATCACCGCGCAGTGCGTGGTCTCCAGCGTGATGACACTGGCCGCCCGCTCCCCCCCGTCCAGTCCGAACTCCCCCACGTACTCACCGGGCCCGTAGGTGCCGTAGGTGACCTCGCGGTCGTTGTCATCGCTGCCGCTGTACACGCGCACGCGGCCGCTGGCGATGACGTAGAGCGTGTCGTCCACGGCCCCTTCATGGATGATGATGCTGCCCTTGGCATAGCGCTTGACCGTGCCTCGCCGCGACAGCGCGCGCACGCTGTCGGAGATGGCGGGGTGGTCCAGCGGATCGTCGGGCAGGCGACCAGGCAGTGCAGGCATTCACGCATCGTATCTGCCCGGCAGTGACACTTGTGCGTCCTTCGTCGCGCGCACCACAGCCCGACGGCAGGCGCGGCCCAGGGGCTGACCGCGCCTGCCCCTCACGCCGCTGCGCGCAGCACCCCCACCATCGGCGGCAGCACCGCCACCTGGCGCACCAGGTCGCGGATGCTCTCGGCCGCGGTCTTCTGCCGGATGCTGCCGATCTGCGAGCGCACGGTGGCCATGCCCACGCCGTGCTGGTCGGCGATCTCGCGCGGGTCCAGGCCGCCGCACAGGCCTTCCAGCACGCGCGTCTCGGCCGGTGTCAGGCCGTGGCTGCGTGCGAACCACTGCACCGACAGCGGCTCGCACACCTGGCGCTTGCCCATCACCAGCAGCGTGGCCGTGGTGCCGCCGCTGCCCAGCACGCCCAGCGGCACCACCGCCACGCTCACGCGCTGACCGGGCCCGCCCATGGTGATGAGCTTGCGCAGGCCGCGGTGCGCGCCGGACAGCGCGTCGTGCAGCCGCGACACGTCCTGCGGCTCGCGGGCGCGCAGCTCGCGGCCCAGCAGCTGCAGCGGATGGCCGGCGTCCAGCTCGGCACGCGCCGCGTGGTTGACGTGCAGCACCTGCGCGGTGTCGGCCAGCAGCAGCATGCCGTAGTCCACCTCGTCCAGCATCAGCGACAGCCAGCGCGTGGCCTGTGACGTGGTGGAACGGCGTTCGGGGCCGCCGTAGGCCTGGTGCAGCACCTGCAGGCCGGCGGCCGTCAGCAGCGGGTGGGTGCTCAGGGGGCGGGTGTTCTTGGAATCACCGAAGCTGTGCAACATGTTCTTCTCCCTTGGTGTGGCTCCTTGCCGGGATGGGCGGAGCACGGGTGCAAGCGTAAGAAGTCGCACCCCCTCCGGGCGGTAAGTCATTCGCTGCGCCCTGGTGATCCATTTACCTTGCACCACATCGGCGCTGTGTACGCATCGCCCGCCTTGGGGATCGAGGCCGTCGGGCTCCTGCATCGGTCGGGCGTGGCCCCGGCACGCCCTGCGCACAGCTGTCCCCGTTCCATCATGGACAGGAGCCACGCATGTTTCACTCTCCTCTTTCCCTTTCAGCCGACGCCAGCGCCTGGCTTGCCCCCTGGCTGCAGTGCAAACCACCGGCGAGTTCGGTGCCAGCAGGCTCGGCGTCTTCGGGATGTCGGCGCCGGAGCAGTAGCTGGCGCCTCCGCGCGAAGTCATGGAGCCGGCCGCGCAATGCGACGCCATGCCGGCACGACATCTGCGCGAGGAATGCCGCAGAGGGCGGCTGGCGTCGCGGTTGCCCGCCGATGGAGGGAAGGACCCGACCTTGCGCGTGGCCGAAGCGCCCGGCCCCGCCGTGCGCTGAACCCGCCGGCCCCTACGTGCCGCGCACGTAGGGGTTGTGCTGCCGCTCGCGCCCGAAGCTGCTTTCGGGCCCATGGCCGGGCACGAACACCGTGTCATCGCCCATCGGCCACAGGCGCCGGGTGATGGAGTCGATCAGCGTATCGTGGTCGCCGCCGGGAAAGTCGGTGCGGCCGATGCTGCCGGCGAACAGCACGTCACCCACGAAGGCGCGCTGCGCCTGGGCGCTGTGGAAGACCACGTGGCCCGGCGTGTGGCCGGGACAGTGCCGCACGTCCAGCGTGCAGTCGCCCACCGTCACCGAGTCGCCGTCGGCCAGCCAGCGCGTGGGCGTGAAGGGCTCGGCGCGCGGAAAGCCGAACATCTGCGCCTGCTGCGCCAGGCCGTCGATCCAGAACTGGTCGCCCGGGTGCGGCCCGACGATGGGCAGGCCGTCTTCACGCGCCAGCGTGCCGGTGGCGCCGGCATGGTCGATGTGGGCGTGCGTGAGCCAGATCTGCTGGAGCGTCACGCCCAGTTTCGCGATCGCCGCCCGCAGCTTCGGCAGGTCGCCGCCGGGGTCGACGATGACGGCCTGCATCGTGCGCGTGCACCAGAGGATGCTGCAGTTCTGCTGGAAGGGTGTGACGGGAACGGTGAGGTAGTGCAGGGGCATGGTTTACGGGCAGCAGCTGCGGCGTGCAGGTGTTGCTCTTCGCGCCGCCCGCTCAGGTGCCGATGATGCCGCCGTCCAGCTTGCGAACCACCACCGTGGCAGAGCGCGGTCGGCCGTTGGGCTTGAAGTCGGGCCAGCGCGAGAACCGGCCCGGGCTGGCGGGGTCACTGCGGTCGCTGGGCGTCTCGCCAGGATGCTGGATGTTGACGAACATCGTGCGACCGTCCGGGGTGAAGGTCACACCCGTCACCTCGCAGTTGGTGGGCCCGGTGAGGAAGCGTCGCGTCTGTCCGGTGGCGGGGTCGCAGGCCAGCATCTGGTTGTTGCCGATGCGCTCGAACTCGCCCTTGTACATCTGCGTGGCGTGAGCGTCGGTCTGGATCCACAGCACGCCCATCGGTCCGAAGGCGATGCCGTCCGGGCAGGCGTAGATGTCGCCGTTGATGTTGCCCTTGGCTTCGGCCCGTGCGTTGGCGGGGTCCCCGGCATGCACGAGGTGGTTCCAGGCGAAGCCCAGGCCGTCGAAGTCGCCGTCTTCCTTCCAGCGGATGATCGAACCCATGCTGTTGTTGGCGCGCGGGTTGGCGGCATCCACGCCGGGCATGTTGGGTTGACCCCGGTTGCTGTTGTTGGTGAGCGTGCAGTAGACCCAGCCCGAATTCGGGTCGATGGTCAACCACTCCGGACGGTCCATCTTGGTGGCCCCCAGTGCATCGCTGGCCTGGCGCGCCTTGATGACCACTTCGCCCTGATCGGCGAAACCATTGGCGGCCGTCAGCGGCCCCTGGCCCTGGGCCATGGGCAGCCACCGCCCGCGACCGTCGGCGTCGAAGCGCGCCACGTACAGCGTACCGTGGTCCAGCAGTTCCCGGTTGGCCTTGGCGCCGCCGGGCGCGATGCGGTCGCGGGTGATGAACTTGTAGATGTACTCGAAGCGCGCGTCTTCGCCGGAATAGACCACCGCGCGGCCGTCCTTGGTCACCGCGATCCAGGCGCCTTCATGCGCCGCGCGGCCCAGGGCCGTGCGCTTGATGGGGGTGCTGGTCGGGTCCATCGGGTCGACCTCGACCACCCAGCCGAAGCGGTTGGGTTCGTTGGCTTCCTTCGTGGCGTCGAAGCGGGCATCGAACTTCTCCCATTGGTAGAAGCCGTCCTTGCGCATGCCCCAGCGCCGGTGATGCGCGGAGATGTTGTCGCCACCGCCGAAATAGAACATGAAGTTCTCTTCGCCCGACAGGTAGGTGCCCCACGGGGTCTGGGCCGAAGCGCAATTGTTCAGCGTGCCCAGCACGCGGCTGCCGGTCGGGTCGGCGCCCGTCTTCATCATGGCGTGGCCGGCGGCCGGCCCGCGGACCTCGAAGGGCGTGCTCATCGTGAAACGCCGTGCATAGCGAGATGGCCGCACCATCTGCCAGCGGCCGCC
>LNFM01021301.1_pt1 | contig 20515 bp, 22 predicted proteins | sample 596031 | NCBI WGS metagenome assembly LNFM01 (sample SAMN04254537, study PRJNA301005) | activated carbon metagenome | isolation source: dual media filters at the Ann Arbor, Michigan drinking water treatment plant | place: USA: Ann Arbor | reverse complement strand
GAAACCGTGGACCTGCAGGGGCCGAAATTCGGCGAAGTGCTGGTGGAAATCAAGGCCACCGGCATCTGCCACACCGACTACTACACGCTCTCGGGCGCCGATCCCGAAGGCATCTTCCCGGCCATCCTGGGTCACGAAGGCGCGGGCATCGTGGTGGATGTGGGTCCCGGCGTGACCTCGCTCAAGAAGGGCGACCACGTCATCCCGCTCTACACGCCCGAGTGCCGCCAGTGCAAGTTCTGCCTGAGCCGCAAAACCAACCTCTGCCAGTTGATCCGCGGCACGCAGGGCAAGGGCCTCATGCCCGACGCCACCAGCCGCTTCAGCATGGACGGCCAGCCCATCTTTCATTACATGGGCACCAGCACCTTCAGCAACTACACCGTGGCGCCTGAAATCTCGCTGGCCAAGATCCGTGAAGACGCGCCGTTCGACAAGGTCTGCTACATCGGTTGTGGTGTCACCACCGGCATCGGTGCGGTGCTCTTTTCGGCCAAGGTCGAGGCGGGTGCCAACGTGGTCGTGTTCGGCCTGGGCGGCATCGGCCTGAACGTGATCCAGGGCGCGAAGATGGTGGGCGCCGACAAGATCATCGGTGTGGACCTGAATCCCGCGCGCGAAGCCATGGCGCGCAAATTCGGCATGACGCACTTCATCAACCCCAAGGACGTGCCGAACGTGGTGGACGCCATCGTCCAGCTCACCGACGGTGGCGCCGACTACAGCTTCGAGTGCATCGGCAACACCAAGGTGATGCGGGATGCGCTGGAGTGCACGCACAAGGGGTGGGGCCGCAGCATCATCATCGGCGTGGCCGAGGCCGGCGCAGAGATCTCCACCCGTCCTTTCCAGCTGGTCACCGGGCGCAAGTGGGAGGGCTCCGCCTTCGGCGGCGCGCGTGGCCGCACCGACGTGCCCAAGATCGTCGACTGGTACATGGAGGGCAAGATCAACATCGACGACCTCATCACCCACAAGCTGCGCCTGGACCAGATCAACGAAGGCTTCGACCTGATGAAGCGCGGTGAATCGATCCGCGCGGTGGTGGAGTTTTGATGGGTCTTGAAACGCTGAGCGAACACCGCTGCTTCGGCGGTGTGCAGGGCTTTTACAGGCACGCCTCCACCGAGATCGGACTGCCGATGAAGTTCGGCGTGTTCGTGCCGCCGCAGGCAGCGCTGGGTCCGGTGCCGGTGCTTTTCTTCCTGGCGGGGCTCACGTGCACCGAAGAGACCTTTGCCATCAAGGCCGGTGCCCAGCGCGTGGCGGCCGAGCTGGGTTTGATGGTTGTCACGCCCGACACCAGCCCGCGCGACACCGGCATTGAGGGCGCGAGCGCGGCCTGGGACTTCGGCCATGGTGCGGGCTTCTACCTGGACGCCACCGAGGCGCCGTGGTCGAAACACTTCCGCATGGAAAGCTGGATCACCGCAGAATTGCGTGCAACGGTGCTGTCGAACTTTGCGGCGGATGCCCACCGCGTGGGGATCTTCGGTCATTCCATGGGCGGGCACGGCGCGCTCACGCTCGCGCTGCGCCACCCGGGCCTGTACCAGAGCGTGTCGGCGCTTGCGCCGATCGCTGCGCCCACGCAATGCCCGTGGGGCGAGAAGGCGTTCACCGGCTATCTGGGCGCAGACCGCGCAGCCTGGGCCGAACACGACGCCACCGAGCTGGTGAAAGCCGGTGGCCGACTGCCGCCGCTGCTGATCGACCAGGGGCTGGCCGACAACTTCCTCGCAGCCCAGCTGCACCCGCACCGGTTTGAAGCCGCGTGCCAGCAGGCCGGCCAGCCGCTCGCGCTGCGCCGCCACGACGGGTACGACCACGGTTACTACTTCATTGCCAGCTTCATCGAAGACCATTTGCGACACCACGCGCAGACCCTGGCCACTGCCTGACACCATGCGCCACCGCCAATACGACCTCATCGCCTTCGACTGGGACGGCACCCTGTTCGACTCCACGGCTCTGATTGCCCGCAGCATCCAGCGGGCCGTGACCGACGTGGGGGGCGCCACGCCCACCACCGAGGCCGCCAGCTACGTGATCGGCATGGGGCTGATGCAGGCGCTGACCCACGCCGCGCCCGACGTGCCGCCCGAGAAGTACCCGCAACTGGGCGAACGCTACCGCCACCACTACACGGCGCACCAGCACGACTTGAGTTTGTTCGAGGGCGTGCTGCCCCTGCTGGCCGAGTTGAAAGAGCGGCAGCACCTGTTGACCGTGGCCACCGGCAAGAGCCGCCGGGGACTGGACGAGGTGCTGCGCACGGTGGAGCTGGTGGGTCTGTTCGACGGCTCCCGCACCGCGGACGAGACCGCCGGCAAGCCGCATCCGCTGATGCTCCAAGAGCTGATGAGCGAGTTCGCGGTGGCGCCCGAACGCACGCTGATGATCGGCGACACCACGCACGACTTGCAGATGGCGCTGAACGCCGGCTGCGCGAGCGTGGGCGTGAGCTACGGCGCGCACGAGCCCGACGCATTCCACGAACTCAAGCCCTTGTTTGTTGCGCATTCGGTGCGCGAACTGCACGACTGGCTCACCCAACACGCCTGAGGCTGCCATGACGCCACCCACCGACGACCCGGTCCACCCGCTGTGCAACAGCCGCGATCTGGTCGACGGGGGGAGGGCGGTGTCGTTCGACGTGAACTTCGCTGGCCAGACTTGCCGCGCCTTTGCGGTGCGCTTCCAGGGGCAGCCACACGCCTACCTGAACCGCTGCTCGCACGTGGCGATGGAGTTGGACTGGCAACCCGACCGGTTTTTCGACGACACCGGCCGATGGCTGATGTGTGCCACGCACGGCGCGGTGTACGAGCCCGCGACCGGTGAGTGCCAGGGTGGGCCGTGCCGTGGCGGGCTTTTCAAAATCGAACTGCTGGAGCTCGATGGGGTGATTCACTGGCGGTCACAATACCACCTCAAACCTGTTGAATTCTGAGAAACCCCCACCATGAACGACGACAACCCGGGCTCGACGAGCTCTGCTGGCAGCGACCGACACCACGGTGTGGCCTGGGAGCGCGCCACGCTGGAAAAGCTGGTGTTCGCCACCATCCGCGAGCAGCAGGCCGCACGCCGCTGGAAGATGTTCACCCGCTTCATGTGGCTGGCCATCCTGGGGGCGGTCGTCTGGTTTCTGTACACCAGCGCGGACATGACTTCAGCGACCAGCACGCCGCACACGGCCGTGGTGGAAATCAAGGGCGAGATTGCCTCCGGTGCAGAAGCCAGCGCCGAAAACGTGGTCGCCGCACTGCGCTCGGCGTTCGACGACGAGGGCGCCCAGGCGGTGGTGCTCTTGATCAACTCACCCGGCGGCAGCCCGGTGCAGGCAGGCATCATCAACGACGAGATCACGCGCCTGAAGGGCCTGCACGACAAGAAGGTCTACGCGGTGGTGGAAGAAACCTGCGCCTCGGCGGCCTACTACATCGCGGCGGCCGCGGACAACATTTACGTGGACAAGGCCAGCCTGGTGGGCAGCATCGGCGTGCTCATGGACGGTTTCGGCTTCACCGGTTTGATGGAGAAACTGGGCATCGAGCGGCGACTCATGACCGCCGGTGACAACAAAGGCCTGCTGGACCCGTTCAGCCCGCAAGACGAGTCGCAGCGCCAGTTCATGCAGAACCTGCTGGCCGAGATCCACACGCAGTTCATCGACGTGGTGAAAAAGGGCCGTGGCGACCGCCTGAAAGAAACGCCCGAGACCTTCAGCGGCCTGGTGTGGAACGGGCAGCAAGCCGTGGCGCTCGGGCTGGCCGATGGCCTTGGCAACCTCGACTATGTGGCGCGCGAAATCGTCAAGGCCGAAGAGCTGGTGGACTACACCCGCCGCGAAAACGTGGGTCTGCGCCTGGCCAAGCGCTTCGGCGCCAGCGTGGGCGAAGGCATTTTCCTGGCGGCTCGCTCAGCCGGCGTTCAGCTCCGGTAACCGTTGGGGTTGGCGCGCTGCCAGCGCCAGGCATCGGCACACATGTCGTCCAGCGTGTGCAGTGCCTGCCAGCCCAGCAGGCGCAGCGCCAGGGCCGGGTCGGCCCAGCACTGGGCCACATCGCCCGCACGGCGTGGTGCGATTCGGTAGGGCACCGGCTTGCCACTGGCGGCCTCGAACGCCTTCACCACGTCCAGCACACTGTGGCCGCGGCCCGTGCCCAGGTTGACGGTGAAGCTCTCGCCCTGACCGAGCAGCGTCTTGATGGCGGCCACATGGCCGGCGGCCAGGTCCTGCACATGGATGTAGTCGCGCACGCCGGTGCCATCGGGCGTGGCGTAGTCGTTGCCGTACACGTTGAGGTGTTCGCGCTGGCCGACCGCCACCTGCGCCACATAGGGCATGAGGTTGTTGGGAATGCCGGCCGGGTCTTCGCCAATGAGCCCACTGGGGTGCGCGCCCACCGGGTTGAAGTAGCGCAGCACGCCCACGCGCCAAGCCGGGCTGGCGGTGCGCAGGGCCGAGAGCATGTCCTCGATCACCAGCTTGCTGTGGCCATACGGGTTGGTGTGGCTGCGGGGAAAGTCTTCGGTGATGGGCACCGTGGCCGGGTCGCCATAGACCGTGGCGCTGCTGGAGAACACCAGCGAGGGCGCCTGATCCGGGTGGTCGGCACGCACAGTTTCCATGGCGCGCAGCAGGCTCACCGCACCACCGATGTTGTTGTGAAAGTACTTGAGCGGCAACGCCACGCTTTCGCCCACCGCTTTGTCGCCTGCAAAGTGCACCACGCCCGCCGGCTGGTGGCGGCGCAACACGTCTTCCACCCACGGTGTGTCGAGCACATCGCCGCGTTCCAGCTCAATGGGTCGGCCGGTGATGGTGGCCAGGCGGTCCATGACCACCGGGTGGCTGTTGGCAAAGTTGTCCAGAACGATCGGGTCGAAACCCGCCGCCACCAAGGCGACCGCCGTGTGGCTGCCGATATAGCCGGCACCGCCGGTGAGCAAGATCTTCATGCGGGTTGCCTCAGGGTTGGGCGGCATCGGGCTGGCGGCCGTATTTGTCTTCCAGGCGAACGATGTCGTCTTCACCCAGGTAGCTGCCCGACTGCACCTCGATCATTTCCAGCGCCAGCTTGCCGGGGTTGTGCAGGCGGTGCACCTCGCCGATGGGGATGTAGGTGGACTGGTTTTCCGACAGCAGGTAGGTCTCCGCCCCCCGCGTGACCTCGGCCGTGCCCTTGACCACGATCCAGTGTTCGGCGCGGTGGTGGTGCTTCTGCAGACTCAGGCTGGCGCCCGGTTTGACGCCGATGCGCTTGACCTGGAAACGTTCGCCCATGTCCACGCTGTCGTACCAGCCCCAGGGGCGCGCCACGCGGCGGTGCAGCGCGGCTTCCGGCACTTTCAGGCGCGACAGGTGTGCCACCACGTCCTTGACCTGTTCTGCGTGGTCGCGTTGCGCGACCAACAAGGCATCGGGCGTGTCGATGATCAGCAGATCTTTTGTGCCCAGGGCGACCACGGTGCGTCCCGGTGCATGGATGAAGGTGTTGCTGGCGTGCAGGGTGTGGGGCTGAGGTCGGCCACCGCGTTCCAGCTGCCCACGTCGCTCCACTGGCCCTGGAAGGGCACCACGGCCACGTCGGCGTGGCGCTCCATCACCGCATAGTCGATGCTTTGGGAGCGGCAGGCCAGGAAGGGCGCGGCCTCGGGCCGCACAAAGTGGATCTGACCCACGGTGTCCTGCTTCGGGTTGGCCATGGCCTGGCGGCATGACTGCAGGATGTCGTCGGCATGCTGGCCGAGCGCGGTCAGCAGGGTGCTGGCGCGCACCAGGAAAATGCCGGCGTTCCACAGCACGTTGCCCTGCAGCAGCAAGGCTTGCGCAGCGGCGGGCGCGGGCTTTTCGATGAAGCGCGCCACGCGGCGGCTGCCGTCGGCTCGGGCGTCGCCCTGCTCGATGTAGCCGTAGGCGGTGCTCGGGAAGCTCGGCACCACGCCGAAGGTGACGATGGCGCCGGCCTCGGCCGCGGGCACACCCTGGCGGATGGTGTGGGCGAAAGCCTCGACGTCGGGGATGTGGTGGTCCGACGGGCAGAACAGCAGCAGCGGGTCGGCATCCGCCGGGCTGGTGGCCAGCAAGGCGGCCAGCGCCATGGCCGCCGCCGTGTTGCGTGCTGCGGGCTCCAACAGCACCTGGCCCGCCGAGCCTTGTGATTCCATGGCGTCTGCGACCAGGAAACGGTGGTCCTCGGACGCCACGCACTGGGGTGGGTTGCCGCACCAGGCCAGGCGCGCCAGCGTCAGCTGCAACAGGCTCTGGTCGCCCACCAGGGGCACGAACTGCTTGGGAAAGCTTTGGCGGCTCAAGGGCCACAGGCGGGTGCCGGAGCCACCACAAAGAATGACGGGCGTGATGTTCATGTGCTGCTGTTCGGGACGTTGGACGGCGGGGCGGTGGCCCGTCGTGGAGCTGGCGGCAGTGTAGCCTTTCGATGTGATTTCACACCGCGCCGTTACCATGCAAGACCGCATTTCAGAATCAACAAGTCAGAGAGAGAGATCATGAAAATTCGCAAAGCTGTTTTCCCCGTGGGTGGCCTGGGCACCCGATTTCTGCCCGCCACCAAAGCCATCCCCAAGGAAATGCTGCCGGTGGTCGACAAGCCGTTGATTCAATACGCCGTTGAAGAGGCTTACGCCGCCGGCATCCGCGAGATGATCTTCGTGACCGGGCGCCACAAACGTGCCATCGAGGACCACTTCGACACCGCTTACGAACTGGAGATGGAGCTCGAAGCGGCCGGCAAGTCGGCCCTGCTTGAGCTGGTCAACTCCATCAAACCCGACGACATGGACTGTGTCTATGTGCGCCAGCCCCGGGCGCTCGGTCTGGGACACGCGGTGCTGTGCGCCGAGCGCCTGGTGGGCGATGAGCCGTTTGCCGTGTTGCTGGCCGACGATCTGATGATGGGCGCGCGCCAGGCCGAGGGCGGCCCCACCGTGTTGCAGCAGATGGTGCAAGCCTACGAATCGAGCCCCGGCACCGTGCTGGCCGTGCAGGACGTGCCGCGCGCCGACACCCGTCGTTACGGCGTGGTCGACGTGCACGGCGTGAGTGCCGCATTGGCCGAGGTATTCGCCATGGTCGAGAAGCCTGCGCCCGACGTGGCGCCGTCCACCTTGGCGGTGGCGGGTCGCTACGTGCTCACGCCAGCGGTGTTCGAAAGCATCCGGCGCCAGCCGCGCGGTGCGGGCGGGGAAATCCAGCTCACCGACGGCATCGCTGCCCTGATCGGCACCGAGAAAGTGCAGGCCTTCCGCTACGACGGAACACGCTACGACTGCGGCAGCAAGGAAGGTTTCCTGGAGGCCACGATCGATCTGGCGCTGGCCAACGCCGAACTGGGCAAGTCGGTGCGCGCGCACCTCCGGCGCGTGATGGGCTGAGCGCTCAGCGACCGAACAAAAAAACCGCGGGGGTGTCCAGCGGCAGACCGCTGGCGGTGCCCGGGCTGCGCTTCCACTCGCTCACCAATGCGCTGCGGCTCACCTGTTGCGGCAGCGACATGGCGCAGCACACCGCCAGCCGTGTGTGTGGATGCAGCGTCTGCAGCAACGCTTGCAGCAGCGCGGTGTTGCGGTAAGGCGTTTCGATCAGGATCTGGGTTTGCCCGGTTTTGAGCGACAGCGCTTCCAGCTCTCGCAGTCGTTTGCCCCGTTCCGTTGCTTCTTGCGGCACGTAGCCCACAAACGCAAAACTCTGACCGTTCAAGCCGCTGGCTGCCAAGGCCAGCATCAGCGAAACCGGTCCCGTGAGCGGTACCACCTTCACGCCCAATGCGTGTGCCGCACGCACCACGGCGCTGCCGGGGTCGGCAATGGCCGGCATGCCGGCTTCGCTCACGAGGCCGATGTCGTGGCCCAGCAGAGCCGCGGCCAGCAACTCGCGCGCCTGCGCGTCGCCCCCGGCCTGCGGGGTGTGGTCGCCTTTCTTGTGGGCGGCACGGGGCAGTTCCGTGATGTGTTGGGCCTGCACCGGTGCCGCGATACCCACCGTTGCTTCCACCCGTTTCAGGAAAGCACGCGTGCTTTTCGCGTTTTCGGTGATCCAGTGCGTCAGGCCACTGGCCACCGTCAGCGTTTCGCGGGGCAACCATGTGTCGGCCGGTGCGGCCTCCTGCGCCATGCCGAAATCCAGCGGCGTGGGCACCAGGTACAGGGTTCCTTTGGGAGCGAGAGCGCCGCTCACGGCACCTGCACGCCGGCGGCGCGGATCATGCGGCAGGTGCGGATCAAGGGCAGGCCGACCAGCGCCGTGGGGTCGTCGTTGTCGATGCGCTCCAGCAACGAGATACCCAGACCTTCGCTTTTGGCACTGCCAGCACAGTCGTAAGGTTGCTCGGCACGCAGGTAGCGCTCAATTTCGGCGTCGCTGAGTTTGCGGAACACGACCCGCACCGAGGCCAGGTCGCACTGCTCGAAGCCCGTGGCTGCGCAGACCACCGCCAATGCGGTTTGAAACACCACGGTTTCGCCACGCAGGCGCTTGAGCTGAACGACCGCACGCTCGTGGGTGCCTGGTTTGCCCAGCGGCTCGCCGCGCAGATCCGCCACCTGATCGCTGCCGATCACCACCGCCTGGGGATGGCGCGCCGCCACGTCGCGCGCCTTGGCCAAGGCAAGGCGCACCGCCAGATCCGCCGGGTTCTCACCCGACCGGGGGGTTTCGTCCACGTTGGGCGCCACGGCTTCAAACGGCAGTTTCAAGCGGGACAGCAGTTCGTGCCGGTAGCGGGAGGTGGAGCCCAGGATGAGTGGGCGCGAAGTGGAAGTGCTGGGGCGGTCGGGCGTCATCCCGCTATTCTGCGTGCATTCTTTTAAACTGCCCGTCATGACATCCACTCCCAAGACCAGCTGGCATCCCGACAGGCTGGACGTGCGCGCCTTTGCGTTGGCTGGCGCCGATCTGCAAGCCGACGATCCCATGACCCGTTTTCAGCGCCTCTCGGCCGAAGCCCACGCCGGGGACGGCCTTCCCGCCTTGGGATTGGTCACCTGGCAGGCCCGGGGCGAGATGCGCGCTGGCGCATCCGGTGGCGCGCAGGCCGTCTGGCTGCATGTGCATGCCGATGCAACGATCCCGTTGACCTGCCAGCGTTGTCTGGGACCGGTCGACACTCCGCTGACGGTCGACCGCTGGTTCCGTTTCGTGAACGACGAGGCCACCGCGGAGGCCGAAGACGACGACTGCGAAGAGGACTTGCTGGCGCTGGAGCCGCGACCCCGTCTCCACGACGTCCTGGAAGACGAATTGCTGATGGAGTTGCCGCTGGTCCCCCTGCACGACATCTGCCCGGTGCCGGTGGTCATGCAGGCGTCGGACCCCGGGGTGGGGATGGACAACGGCGAGCCCGAGCGCAGGAATCCGTTTGCCGAGCTGGCCAAACTCAAAAAGTAGGCCGGTTGCGCGCCCTTCGTCGGCGTTTGGGCTCGAGCAGGCGCTTCGGGCGTGCATGGTTTCAGGCGCACCCGTTTGTCCCTACCGATTTCAGGAGCCCACCATGGCTGTTCAGCAAAACAAAAAGTCCCCTTCCAAGCGCGGCATGCACCGTTCGCACAACGCCTTGAACGTGCCGGGCATCGCTGTGGAGCCGACCACCGGTGAAATCCACTTGCGCCACCACATCAGCCCCAACGGTTTCTACCGTGGCCGTCAGGTGCTGAAGAACAAATCCGAAGCCTGACGTGACTGTTCGCCGTTGGCCTCGGTGCGCCATGCGCTCGAGGCCGGGCGGACTCCACAGGCACGGGCCCGCATGTTCCATGCGGGCTTTTTTCATGGATGGGGCACCTGCCGTGCCCGCCTCAGGAAATTGAGATGATCACCATCGCCGTGGATTGCATGGGTGGGGATGTCGGTCCGGGCGTGACCATGCCCGCCTGCCAGGCCTTTCTCGCCAGTCACCCGCAAGCCCAGCTCTTGTTGGTGGGCAAGCCCGAGGTGTTCCGAGCGTGGCCCCAGGTGCTCAACAACGTTCGGTGCACCGTCGTGTCGGCGACCGAGGTGGTCGGCATGGACGACTCGGTGGAAGTTGCACTGCGCCGCAAGAAAGATTCTTCGATGCGGGTGTCGATCAACCAGGTGAAAGACGGCCTCGCCCAGGCGGTGGTTTCTGCCGGCAACACGGGCGCGTTGATGGCCATTGCCCGTTACGTGCTCAAGACCCTGGATGGCATCGACCGACCGGCCATCGCCACCCAAATGCCCAACGCCCGCGGAGGTGCCACCACGGTGCTGGACCTGGGCGCCAACGTCGATTGCTCCGCCGAGCACTTGTTGCAGTTCGCCGTGATGGGCTCGGCGCTGGTGGCGGCGGCCACCGGTCGTCCGGAGCCCAGTGTCGGTCTGCTGAACGTGGGCGAAGAAGTGATCAAGGGCAGTGAAGTGATCAAAAAGGCGGGCGTTTTGCTGCGAAATGCTGCCAACACCGGCGATCTCAACTTTTTTGGGAATGTTGAGGGTGATGATATTTTCAAGGGGACGACCGACATCGTCGTGTGCGACGGGTTTGTGGGCAATGTCGCGCTGAAGGCCAGCGAAGGCCTGGCTTCGATGATCAGCGGGTTTCTTCGAGAAGAATTCTCCAGCAGCATTTTCCGCAAAATGGCTGCTATCGTTGCCTATCCGGTCCTAAAATCTTTTAAAAATCGTGTTGACCATCGTCGGTACAACGGAGCAGCCTTGTTGGGCCTGCAAGGCCTGGTGTTCAAGAGCCACGGATCGGCCGATGCGTTCGCGTTCGAGCAGGCTTTGGGGCGGGCTTATGATGCGGCCCACAACCGGTTGCTCGACAACGTGCGAGAACGCATCGCACATGCCAAGCAGCTGATGTCCCCTGAGACGCTGCCGAGCGAACTCAAGAGCATCCCGACACTTTGAAACACCCCACAAGCAACGCATGACCCGTTTTGCCCGCATCACCGGCACCGGCAGCTGCCTGCCACCCAACCGCCTGACCAACGCCGACATGGTGAACATGCTGGCCCAACGGGGCGTGGAAACCAGTGATGACTGGATCGTGGAGAGGACCGGCATCCGGGCGCGTCACTTTGCTGCAGACGGCGTGTTCGCCAGCGACCTGGCCGCTGTGGCATGCCGCGAAGCCATGGCAGCCGCAGGCGTGTTGCCGGCCGACATCGATCTGATCATCGTCGCCACGTCAACGCCCGACATGGTCTTTCCGTCGACGGCGGCGTTGTTGCAACACAAGTTGGGCATCGCCGGCTGTCCGGTGTTCGACGTGCAGGCGGTCTGCAGTGGTTTCATTTATGCACTGACGGTGGCCGACGCCCTGATCCAGTCGGGCACCGCGCACAAGGCGCTCGTGGTCGGATCCGAGGTGTTCAGTCGTATCCTCGATTTCAACGATCGCACCACCTGCGTCTTGTTCGGTGATGGCGCTGGTGCCGTGGTGCTGGAGGCGTCCGACCAGCCCGGCATCCTCGCCACCGACATCCATGCCGACGGCAAGCATTCGGGGATCCTGTGCGTGCCCGGGCATGTGTCGGGCGGCTCGATTTTGGGCGACCCGCTGCTCAAGATGGATGGCCAGGCGGTGTTCAAGCTGGCGGTTGGCGTGCTCGAAGACACGGCGCGAGCCGTTCTGACGAAAGCCGGCAAAACGGCTGAGGACGTGGACTGGCTGATTCCCCATCAGGCCAACATCCGCATCATGCAAAGCACGGCGCGCAAACTCAAGTTGCCCATGGACAAGGTCGTGGTGACCGTCGACCAGCACGGCAATACGTCGGCAGCGTCGATTCCGCTGGCGCTGGACCACGCGGTGCGCCAGGGGCAGGTGAAAAAAGGCGACACCCTGATGCTCGAAGGCGTTGGCGGCGGCTTCACCTGGGGCGCCGTGCTGCTGGACTTCTGAGCAGGATTGCCCGGGGGGTTCCTTTGCACAAGACCATTTGAAGACCACATGAAGAATTTTGCTTTCGTATTTCCCGGCCAGGGCTCGCAGGCCGTGGGCATGCTGGACGCCTGGGGCGATCATCCCGAGGTGGTGGGTGCCCTGGCCGAAGCCTCTGACGCTCTGGGAGAAGACGTGGGTCAACTGATCCACGATGGTCCCAAGGAATTGCTGTCTCTGACCACCAACACCCAGCCGGTGATGCTGGTCGCCAGCGTGGCCGCCTGGCGTGTCTGGCGCGCCGAGGTCGGCGCCTTGCCCTCCGTGTTGGCGGGGCACTCCCTGGGTGAATACGCGGCCTTGGTGGCCTCTGGTGTGTTGACGCTGGCCCAGGCCGCGCCACTCGTGCGTTTCCGTGCGGCGGCGATGCAGGAAGCGGTGCCGGTGGGCACCGGGGCCATGGCCGCGATCCTCGGCATGGACACGCAGCGCGTGATCGCAGGTTGCGCTCAGGCGCAGGCGACGTTCGGCGAGGGCAGTGCCGAGGTGGTGGAGGCTGTCAACTTCAACGACCCGGCCCAGACCGTGATCGCGGGCAGCAAGGCTGCGGTCGACAAAGCCTGCGAAGTGCTCAAGGCCAACGGCGCAAAACGCGCATTGCCATTGGCGGTGTCTGCGCCCTTCCATTCCAGCCTCATGAAGCCTGCGGCCGAGCGGTTGAAAGAAAGATTGGCGAGCACCGTGTTTTCGGAGCCCCGGATTCCCGTCGTGAACAACATCGATGTGGCGGTAGAAACCGACGCAGACCGGATCCGTGATGCGCTCTACCGTCAGGCTTTCGGTCCGGTGCGTTGGGTGGAATGTGTTCAGGCCATGAAGGCGCGCGGCGCCGACACCATCGTCGAATGCGGTCCGGGCAGGGTGCTCGCCGGGATGGTCAAGCGCATCGACCCCGATCTCACGGGCGCTGCCTTGTACGATCCGGCAACACTGGCCGAGGTCACAACCCTGTTGGCCTGAGTCCAGGAGCACACCATGTCTGAAGTGAAATTTGCGGGTCAAGTGGCCCTGGTGACGGGCGCCTCGCGCGGCATTGGTGCGGCCATCGCACACGAACTGGTTGCACGAGGCCTGATCGTGATCGGCACGGCCACCAGCGACGAAGGCGCGGCGAAGATCACCGCCAGCCTCACCGGTTTGGCCGGTGCCGCTGCAGGCTGCCGTGGTGCCAAGCTGGACGTGAACGATGCCGCTTCGGCCGAGGCGCTGATCGATGAGATCGTCAAGGCGCACGGCGGCCTGCAGGTGCTGGTGAACAACGCCGGCATCACCCGCGACATGCTCGCCATGCGCCTCAAAGACGACGACTGGGACGCTGTGCTGGACACCAACCTCAAGGCGGTGTTCCGCATGAGCCGAGCGGTCATCCGCCCGATGATGAAGCAACGGTACGGCCGCATCATCAGCATCACCAGTGTGGTGGGCGCCTCAGGCAATGCAGGTCAGGCCAACTATGCGGCTGCCAAGGCCGGTGTGGCGGGCATGACGCGTGCGTTGGCCCGTGAACTCGGCAGCCGCAACATCACGGTGAACTGCGTGGCTCCCGGCTTCATCGAGACCGACATGACGGCGTCGCTGCCCGAAGAGCAGCAGAAGGCCTTGCTGGGTCAGATTCCGCTCGGACACCTGGGAAAACCGGCCGACATTGCGCACGCCGTGGCCTACCTGGCTGGTCCCCACGCGTCCTACGTCACAGGTCAAGAGCTGCATGTCAACGGCGGCATGTTCATGTCCTGACAGCGCTGCCTGCATTCAAATGTGTTCATTCGCCGCGCCAGCCGCCCGGCGGGCTTGCATTTCAACCACCCTCAGAGGGACTTATGAGCGATATCGAAGCACGTGTTAAGAAAATCATTGCCGAACAACTCGGTGTTGAAGAGGGCCAAGTCACCAACGAAAAAGCTTTCGTGGTCGACCTCGGCGCCGATTCCCTGGACACGGTCGAATTGGTGATGGCTCTCGAGGACGAGTTCGGTATTGAAATCCCCGACGAAGACGCCGAGAAAATCACGACGGTGCAAAACGCCATCGATTACGCAATGGCCCACCAGAAGGCCTGATTGTTGACTTGCATGCGTTCAACCGCGGCCTGTCCCGAACGTTCCTTTGAACCCGGGTTGCCAGGTGTGCGGTTAAGAGCGCGGGGGAACTGAATGAGCCGTCGTCGTGTAGTCGTGACCGGCCTGGGCTGTATCAGCCCCGTGGGAAACACGGTGGACGATGCCTGGGCCAACCTGTTGGCCGGGCGCTCCGGCATTGACCTGATCACCCGGTTTGACGCTTCCAACTTCGCTTGCAAAATTGCGGGCGAGGTCAAAGGCTTCAACATCGAGTCCTACATGAGCGCCAAGGAAGCGCGCACCATGGACACCTTCATCCATTTCGGCGTCGCGGCGGCTCACCAGGCCGTGATCGACTCGGGCTTGCCTCTGGGCGACGCGCTGGATGAAGAGACCGCTGTGCGCATCGGGTGCATCATTGGCTCGGGCATCGGTGGTCTGCCACTGATCGAAGAGACCCACGCAGAGCTGGTGAGTCGGGGGCCGCGCCGCATTTCGCCATTCTTCGTGCCTGCTTCGATCATCAACATGATCGCCGGCCACGTGTCCATGCGGTACGGCTTCAAGGGCCCCAACCTGGCGGTGGTGACCGCGTGCACCACCGGGTTGCACTGTATCGGTGAGGCCGCCCGCAAGATCGAGTACGGCGACGCCGATGTGATCGTGGCTGGCGGCTCCGAAGCGACGGTGTCCCCCCTGGGTGTGGGTGGGTTCGCCGCCATGCGCGCACTGTCCACGCGCAACGATGATCCGGCCACGGCTTCCCGCCCTTGGGACAAGGACCGCGATGGTTTTGTGTTGGGTGAGGGCGCTGGTGTGATGGTGCTCGAAGAGTACGAGTTCGCCAAGGCACGAGGCGCGCGCATTTATGCGGAGCTCTCGGGCTACGGCATGAGCGCCGACGCGGGTCACATGACAGCGCCCAGCATGGACGGTCCGCGCCGTGCCATGGTCAGCGCACTGCGCAACGCGGGTCTGGATGCCGATCAGGTGGACTACCTCAACGCGCATGGCACTTCGACGCCTCTGGGTGATCTGAACGAGACCAATGCCATCAAGGCGGCGCTGGGCGATCACGCTCACAAGGTGGTGGTGAACTCCACCAAGTCCATGACCGGTCACTTGCTGGGTGGCGCAGGTGGTATCGAGAGTGTGTTCACGGTGCTCGCATTGCACCACCAGAAGAGCCCACCGACGATCAACATCTTCAGCCAGGACCCCGAGTGCGACCTGGACTACTGCGCCAACACGGCGCGAGACATGAAGATCGAGGTTGCACTCAAGAACAACTTTGGTTTTGGTGGTACCAACGGTTCGCTGGTCTTCAAGCGCGTTTGAACCGTTCGACCGCCCCTGTTCAACACGCTCCTCATGCGCAGCGCCCCATCCGTGGTCTACCCGGTGGGGCGTTGTGCGTTTCAGGGCTGGGTGGTGGTGGTGTTGGGTGGGGTGAGTGCCTCAGCGGGGTTGATGTTCCTGATCCAGTCGGACGTCCGCTCTCAAGGTCTTTGGGGTTGGCTGATCTGCTGCGCGGTGCTCTTCGGCTGGTCGGCCTGGATGGCGTGGGCGTTCCTGAACTGGCGTCGCTCACCCGTGGGTTCCCTGCATTGGAGTTCAGGCGACGGGCAGCGCCTGGACGACGCCGGCGCGTGGTCCTGGACCGATCGGGCGGCGGTCGAGTCCCTGGGGCTGGCCGAAGTGGAATGCGTGCTGGATCTTCAGCGCTGGGTCTTGCTTCGCGTTGTCGGGGTGGACCGGGGGCAGCATTGGTTATGGGTCGAACGCAGCGCCCGGGCTTCGCGCTGGCGCGACCTTCGCCGAGCCCTGGTATCGAGCCGGGCCTGAAGCCAGCCTGGCCTGTGGCGGGCCATGCGCTGGCAGCGCCTGGGCCTTTCAACCCTTGGGTTATATTTCCGCGCGCATGACTCCCGAAGACCACACCGCCCCCCCGCCTCCCGACAGCGATGTCATGTTGGTGCAGCGCACACTGGGCGGCGAGCAGCGCGCGTTTGAGTTGCTCGTCATTAAATACCAGCGCCGCGTCGAACGGCTGATCGGTCGCATGGTGCGCGACTCCGATCTGGTGCAAGACATCGCGCAAGAAACCTTCATCCGCGCCTACCGGGCGCTGGCTCAGTTCCGTGGCGATGCCCAGTTCTACACCTGGCTCTACCGGATCGCGGTGAACACCGCCAAAAAACAGCTGATGGAGCTCAAGCGAGATCCCCTGGTTTTCCAGTCGCAGATGAAATCGTCGGACGACGATGAAACTTCCTCGTCCGAACGCGAACTAAATTTCAACGCGGCCGACACCGAGACGCCCGAAGCGGTGCTGGCCAGCAAGGAAATTGCCCAAGCGGTCAACGCGGCCATGGACGCGCTGCCCGAAGAGTTGCGAATGGCGATCACCTTGCGGGAAATCGAGGGCATGAGCTACGAGGAAATCGCGCAGGCTTTGGAGTGTCCGATTGGAACCGTCCGTTCGCGGATCTTCCGGGCCCGCGAGGCGATTTCCGGACGCATCAAGCCGATGTTGGAACGCCAAACAGGCAAGCGCTGGTAATGGTATTGCGCAGTCGAAGCCAGCAAGCCGATTGCATCGCATACGGGGAAACGAATCATGAATGCCGAACAACTTCACAAGCGTCTGCCAGCTGAAAACGCCGCTGCGACGCCAGGCCAAGATCTGGGTACTGCGCTGTCTGCCATGGTCGATGGTGAGCTCAGTGCTTCCGAACTGGACGCCTTGCTGGAATCGCTTCCGTCGGGTTCCCTGGCGAACTGGCATGCCTACGAAGTGATCGGGGATGTGTTGCGCGGCCACGCAGACCCGACTGGGATCCAGCCAGCGGCCGATTTTCTGGCAGCTGTGCGGATCGGCCTGGGAGCTTCCAACACGGAAGTTCAGGAGGCACCGCGCCCGGTGGTCGAAGCCGCCCGGGTGTTGTCTGGCGGCGAGCGCCGCGAGGCTGCCAACGATGCGGTGTTTCGTTGGAAATTGGTGGCGGGCTTTGCATCGCTGGCGGCCGTGATGGCGGTGAGTTGGAGCATGATTTACGGCCCGGGGTCGACGGGCGCTGCGGGCGCCCAGCTGGCATCGGTTTCAACCGGCAGCACTTCAGCACCTGTGCTGGTGTCAACGGTTGGGGCACCTGCTGCCAACTCGCCGGTGGCGGTCAACACCGGCCAGGGCGTTCTGATTCGCGACGCGCAACTGGAGGCCCTCCTGGCAGAACACCGCCAGCACGGGGGCATGTCCGCTTTGCAGATGCCATCCGGTTTCATTCGCAATGCGACCTACGAAGCCGCCGGGCGCTGAGTCGCCATGAAGCCCCAACTGTTCGACGCCAAACCTGCAATGCCTTCTTTTGTTGCGACTTTCTCACGTCACCCGTCTGAGCGCGTTGCACGTCCGCACGCCCGGCGCTGGCGCCCGGTGGGTGCCATGGCCCTGCTGACGGCGGGCTTGCTGCTGGTCGGTCCGGTGTTGGCGCAGGTCGGGTCGACCTCCCAGCCCGGCACGCGAACGGTGAACGAATGGCTCAGCCGCATGCACGAGGCTTCGCGGCAACGCGCCTACACCGGCACGCTGGTGGTGTCGGCGGGGTCTTCGATGTCGGCATCGAAGGTCTGGCACGTGTGCGACGGGAGTCAGCAGATGGAGCGCATCGACACGCTCACCGGTCCACCACGCACCACCATCCGGCGCAACAACGAGGTGATCACGTTCGAGCCGGAAACGAAGACGGCGTTCGTTGAAAAGCGCGACTCCCTGGGCGTGTTTCCCGAGCTCTTGCGAACGCCGAGCAACCTGATTCCGCAGTTCTATTCGGCGCGCGAGACTGGCGTGCAGCGGGTGGCGGGCCACCTCGCCGACATGGTGGAGATCTTGCCCAAGGACGAGCTGCGCTTCGGTTACCGAATCTGGTCCGAGCGCCAAACCGGTCTGGTGGTGAAGTTGCAGACGCTGGGCCAGCAGGGCAACGTCCTGGAACAAATGTCTTTCTCCGAACTGCAGCTGGATGCGCAGGTCAGCATGGACAAGCTGCAGAAGCTGATGAAGGACACGCGCGGCTATGAAGTGCACAAACCCTTGCTCAAAAAGACCACGGCCGAGGCGGAGGGCTGGCGCTTGAAAGAGGCGGTGCCCGGCTTCACCGCCATGAGTTGCCACACGCGTGACGCAGGTGCGGCGCAGTCGCCAGGCACCGCACCGATGCAGTGGGTGTTCTCCGATGGGCTGGCTTCTGTCTCGCTGTTCGTCGAACCATTTGATGCCCAGCGTCACGGCCAGGAAAAGGCGGCTGCCGTTGGTGCCACCCACTCCGTCAGCAAGCGCGTGGGAGACCACTGGGTGACGGTCTTGGGCGAAGTCCCGCCGCCGACGTTGCGCCGATTTGCCCTTGCGCTGGAGCGAACGCGCTGAACCTGCCAGACTTGCTTTTCGCAGGCCGAACCGCACATGCGCAGGGTCCGGCCGAACGCTTTCGCGCGCACAGCCCGGTTCTGCCATTTGCTTGTGTGTAAAGGATCACCATGACGCACCTGAAATCCATTCAAAAGCCCTTGCTGGCCATGTCCGTTTCCGCCGCATTGGCGGCCGTCGGCACGGCGGCGCTCATCCTGCATGCGCCGTTGTCAGCGCAGACGTCGGTGGTGCCCGTGGCACCGGCGGCAGCCAGTGTGCGAGGCCTGCCGGACTTCACCGATCTGGTGGATCTGGTGGGTCCATCGGTGGTGAACATCCGAACCCTGGAGCGCGCCGCAGCCACGCGCCCGGGCGCCGGCGGCGCACCCGATGAGCAGATGCTCGAGTTCTTCAAGCGTTTCGGTATTCCGGTGCCTCCCGGCATGACCCCGCGCACGCCACGCCAGGAACGCGGTCCATCCGAAGATGCACAGCCCCGCGGCGTGGGCTCGGGCTTCATCCTGAGCGCAGACGGGCTCATCATGACCAATGCACACGTGGTGGAAGGCGCTGACGAGTTGCTGGTCACCCTGCCCGACAACCGCGAGTTCAAGGCCAAGGTGGTGGGTGCCGACAAACGCACCGATGTCGCGGTCGTGAAGATCGAGGCCACTGGTTTGACCGCGGTGAAGATCGGCGACGTGAACCGTTTGCGTGTGGGCGAGTGGGTGATGGCCATCGGCTCACCGTTTGGTCTTGAAAACACGGTGACCGCCGGCATTGTCAGCGCCAAACAGCGCGACACCGGCGATTTCCTGCCTTTCATTCAAACCGACGTGGCCATCAATCCCGGTAACTCAGGCGGTCCCCTCATCAACATGCGGGGCGAAGTGATCGGCATCAACAGCCAGATCTATTCGCGATCGGGTGGTTTCCAGGGCATCTCGTTTGCCATCCCGATCGATGAGGCGGTGCGCGTGTCCGATCAACTCAGGACCACGGGGCGTGTGACGCGTGGGCGCATCGGCGTGCAGATTGACCAAGTCAGCAAGGACGTGGCCGAGTCGCTGGGACTGGGCGCTTCAAAAGGTGCGCTGGTGCGGGGCGTTGAACCCGATTCTCCCGCCGCCAGGGCGGGCGTGGAGCCGGGCGACATCATTCTGAAGTTCGATGGCAAGACCATCGAGAAGTCGGTGGATCTGCCCCGCTTCGTGGGCAACACCAAGCCGGGCAACAGAAGCGTCATGACCGTCTTGCGCCGCGGGGCTCAGAGAGATTTGTCTGTCACGGTGGCCGAGCTCGAACCTGAAAAGGCCGAAGTGAGGGCTGCGGCGCCCGAGCCTGCCAAGCCTCAGGCGAGCAATGCTGTGCAGTCGCTGGGCCTGGGTCTGGCGGAGCTGACCGCTGCAGAAAAAAAGGAGCTCAACCTCAAAGGCGGTGTGCGCATTGCATCGGCCGAGGGTCCGGCGGCACGCGCCGGTTTGCGCGAGGGGGATGTCATCGTGGCGATCGCCAACACGGACACCGCCAGCCTCAAGGACATGGAAGCTGCGTTGAGCAAGATCGACAAATCGCGTCCGGTGAATGTGTTGTTTCGCCGCGGTGAGTGGGCGCAATACGCCGTGATCCGGCCGCAGCGCTGATTGGCCTCGCCAGCCGCTGCGCATCGGGCGGCTGCGCCAACGACCCTCAACCCTTTTGGGTTCGGGGGTTTTTTTCTGGGGGTGGCCGATTCGCCACAGTGGAAGAATCCGGATGAATGGAAGGTCAGCCCTGTTTTGTTAGTGGATGCTCACTATCGGCGAGGGGATGTTGACCGATTTCGCTAAAATGAGCACGTTTTTGGATCAATTCCTGCGTCAGGGTGCCGCATCGAACCACGATGTGGGAGCGGACGCGGTAGTCCCCAAGTCGTCCACAGTCGGCCCACAAGTTTTCCCGTTGTCTTGTGGATATGCTGTGCATAAAGTTCACGTTGCTGCGTCGCAACAAGGGGCTGAAGGTCGTTCGGTGGTGTGCGTTCCGGGCTTTTTGCCTACAATGAAACCCCAACTATCGCAGTTGCCATTGATTGTTGGTTACGGGCGCGTCAGCAGCTGACGCGCCCTTTTTTA
>LNFM01005956.1_pt1 | contig 20519 bp, 22 predicted proteins | sample 596031 | NCBI WGS metagenome assembly LNFM01 (sample SAMN04254537, study PRJNA301005) | activated carbon metagenome | isolation source: dual media filters at the Ann Arbor, Michigan drinking water treatment plant | place: USA: Ann Arbor | reverse complement strand
CCGCTTAGGCGGGCCGTTCGCGGGCGTAGTTCAGAGGTAGAACGTCAGCTTCCCAAGCTGAATGTCGTGGGTTCGATTCCCATCGCCCGCTCCAGTATTTCAATGACTTAGCGACAGCTTCGAATTTCGAGGAATCGCGTAGCTACAGCAGAGCTATAATCGGGCGGTGTGATTGTGGATCACAATGCGGCCGTTTGGGTTCGAGCCCCTCCCTCGCCCTCAGGGGTGGCGCAGAGCGGCTGAAGAGATTCGAATCCTGAGATTGAGCTGTTGCCGACGATGCCCTGCTTTCTCAATGAAGCATCACATCCTGCATAGCCTGCTCGTACGAGAAGGCTGCATTCCTCGGCTGTAAATGTGTTGAGGCGCGTTCTCATTGTTGCAGCTCGGTATGTTTCCGCTCTGGAGAAAGGAAGCGCATCGGCTAGGCCATAGTCCTCAATGGAAATGTCGAGTCCCCAATAGGCAATCCGGCGCTGTCCCGTGTTGTGAAGCCCGAAAAGGATACGCCGCCGCGAATTTTCGGCCTGCTGCTGCACAAGCGCGAGTGTGCGGAAAATCTGCCCAATCCATCTGCCTGTCGGCTTGCCAATTTGGGGCGTGGATTTGCCAGCATTGCTCACAAACACGGTCCGGCAGCGTCGCCAGACTCGCTCAAGGCCCAAGTTGTCATAAACGCCGCCATCCGTCAGTACGGCCATCTCTGTGAATGGCGCATGGTGAAGGTCGGCGCCGTCCATTGGCTTCATGCTGCCGGGCTCAAAGGTCAATCGCACGGGCGACAGAAATGGAGGAAACGCTGACGAAGCCGCGACAACACGGGAAAGGGGAAGTACCGGATTTTCTATCCGGCCGACTCGGTGGTCCGCTGCATAATCCTTTGCAAAACGCCAACCGCTGCCTGTTTGCAGGTTCGTAGCCATGAAGGTAAAGCGAGGACGGTCAGGCAAATCCTGCAGTGTAGCACCTCGAAAGAGATATCTGTCGTAAGCGGAAGCAATGCCGTCTGCAGCGGTGCGCCCGGGTAAAAAGCCAAGCAAGATCGATTTCACGTCAATCGAGATGCCAGCGAAGGCGAGTAGCGGCAAAGCCACTTCCTCCGCGAAATTCGTTGCGACCCCGTCCGCGGTGAACTGAAGACGGTTCCAAGACTCAGCGAGTTTACCGGCCGTGATCGAGCCCCCCGATACGCTTGCGACCTCTGAAATCTTCGGCAGCAAGCCCGCTTCGTTCAACCTGACGAGAACCCCCACATGGTAGATCAACGCACGGAACCCGCCGCCGGACAGGCAAAGCCCTATCGTGTCATCGACCTTCCCGGCCGTCAGGAAATCGGCCTTGTGTGGGTGCTGTTCGAACTGGTTCTGAAGATCGTCAGCCGGCAGCATCGAGCCGCTCCGATGCCTCGGGGATATCGACCGTGAGCGCCAGGCGAAAGTCGCCAAAGTCGCCGGCGATCATCATCAGTCCGGGTAAGCCTTCTTTCGCAAGTTCGGTACCGAGCCACGCGAGCTGGACGAGGTCTCTTCCGCTTGGATTTGCCCGCGAGTACTTAGGATGCGAATGCCATTCGCCAACATAACGCAGCTGTTCCATCGTCCTCGCCCGCGCGATTTCGATGTCTTTCGTAAGATCGACGATGCCGCGTTCGAACGCGGTGACCGAACCCTCGCTGTCTATGGGCTCCGGCATGGCATAGGCAAGGTGGATCGATCGGCGGCTCATATCGGCGATGCCGAGCAAGACGCCGCCGGTTTCGCGCGGGAGCTTTTGACGGCGCATGTCAGCAAGTTGTTCGAGTAATCCGCGGTCGCGGCGTACTTCCCAATCACCCGTCGCCGTCGAAAAGACCTCCGCGCCGGGCCGCGCGATCACGTCTACGCCGCCTTCATCCGTGAGCGTACATACTTTAATATGCGCGTCTGGCTTTGACGCGGCGGTTGCGATGCCTTGCGCAATTAGAGCGCTTAACAAGCCTGCATTGCTCGCCGGGATGCGGTTGGTCAGAGCGCGGCACGATCCACTATAGCGAACGCCCTCCCGGACGCCGACCAGATGGTCCGCCAGCGACGGCTCCGTGAGCACGAGGCGATAATATTGAGCCTCAAGATCGCGTAGCGTGATTGTGCGTTCTGCGTCCTCCGCGAGAAGAACGGCGGAAGTTCCGGCCGGATTGAAGAAAACGCTAACACGCCTTGCCTTTGTATTGATGTGATCGCTGATGTGGCGTGAAACCGCAACCGACGCTGACGCATCTATAATCAAGTCCGCTTCCGCGAGACTTGTGGTCAGCGACTTTTCCGCTTCGCCGGACGGCGAGAGCACGTCGTCGGCAATTGCGTCGCAGGGCTCACCGAACAGCAGACCGGATATCTCGTACGCAAGCGCTTTCGCTTTCGGAGCGGCGATATGGCTGCGGAACAGCCCGTGGCGTGCGAGATTGTGGGGAAGGAGCATATCGTCATCGACGACCGTCCACCGGAACCTGCCCTCGCGTGCAAGGAAGAGCGCAACCTGGGATCCGAGCGATCCCGCGCCGATGAGTACGGCGCGCCGTTCGTCGGCTTTCTCTTGACCGCTGATAGCGGCCGCCATGTCGCGGTTGAACTGCAATTGGACCTCCGCATGATAGACTGGGAGTCCGTCCGCCTGGCACTCACCGGCAGGCATCGCGACAATGAAACTCTTTCCGTCAAGGCCGTGCGCGAGCGTTCCGAGGGCAACACCGAGATCGCCGATGATGCCTTCCGGCAGAAACGCGCGGATGTCGTTGGCCGCGACGCCGCCCGCCGTCATCGGAAACTGCACCACGATCACGAGCCGTTCGCGCAGACGCTGTGCCGACGCGCCGCCGCCCGCCCACGAACGGATGCGCGCTTTGAGGTCCCCGACAAGATCGAGCCCATTCTTCTTGAGTTCGGCGTCCAATGCGCCAAGCGTCCGCGGGGCTCTGCGAAGGCGCGGCATTGCTTGCGGTGGCAGTTGATAAGTCACGACGGCAAATCCCAGCGCGCCCGTTGCAGCCTCGGGATAGGGGGTCGCGATGATGCAGGTCGGATTATCCTGCCGAAAATAGCCGGCAAGTTCGGCAGGCTGTCCCGCATTCTCGATTACGGACGCGGGCAGCAGGAGTGTATCGCCGCTTTTCAGGAAAATAGGGTCGAGGGGCTGCGCCTGATCGTGGAGTTCGCCGCAGGCGGCTTTTGAGAGCCAAAGCTCGATCCGCCACAAGAAATCTGCAGCGGTATAGGAGAGCTTCGCCTCTTCCCATGGCCGGTCATCGACGCAAAGGGAAGCGGCCGCGCCATCCGGCATCCAGTTCTGGTGAGGCGTATCGGGAAAGTCTTCGCGACCCGAGAAAACGCCCGGCCGCGCGCCGCCGTCTGTAAAAAGGACGACAATCGGCTCAACTTTGCGGATCGGCGCGGCGAGCTTCTGCGGGCGCTGAACCGAAACCTCGAGCGCAAGGAAGGTATAGCCCTTTTGAAGATCCCGCCTGATCTCCGAGAGCCGCACGGTGTCGGAGTTGCGATCACGAACGAGCTGCGCCAGGTCCCTCGCGGGACCCGGCGCAACCTCAGCCTCATCGATGACCTGTCCGAATGCGGACCACCACGGCTCGGCGCTCATATCAGCCCGCGCGCGCCGTGGTCGACGTGACCGATGCGGCGCCGGCTGTCGACGTGCCGAGGATCACGAGTTCCGCGCCGTGCGAGGTCATCTTGATCACGCTCGGGCGGGGCTTGCCTTTATTCGGCAGGTCCATCGTGACCTTGTACTGACCGTCGAGACTGTCTGCGACGCGCTCATAGTAGTTCGCCGCCTGACGGTGCGGTGGCTGCACGTCGTCGTCCTCTGCGCTGCCTTTCGCGGGGATGGACCAGCTCGTCGATATCATGATCGAGCGTTCCTGACCCTGTTCCTCGCAGAGCCACTTCACCTCGGCGGTCGGCTTCGTCTCGTCGACACCCTTATCGGGGCCAATCGCGGTATAGGAACTGTGATGTGGTACCTTGAAGATGTCCCATTCGAGACGGTGGGCGTTGCCATAGCGCTTCGACGCCTTCACGATGAGATCGATCGTGCCGTAGTCGATGTCGGACATAAACAGCGCGCGCGTCAGCTCTGCTCCCTCGTTGAACGTCGCTTGGAATACGATGCTGTCGTTATTGCGGTCGATGACTTCGTTTTCGTTGACGCGCCACGCGAACGGCGAATGGACGAAGAATTCCGCGCGTTCCGGCCCGTTGAGGGAGTAGTCCGGAACGAGCTTACCGGCGTCAACGATCAGGTGCGCGCGATCTTCGAGGGTGAGACCGTTATCGGCGAGCCAGGTCTTGAGCTGGCCCGGGCGCGAGAAGACCCGAATGCCGTAGCCCTCGCGCAGACGGTGACGGGCCTCTTGGCGGATAACACGGGCCGCGTCCGCGCAACCCTCTTCGAGGATCGCGCCGGCTGGCACCCAGAGGGTTTTGACCTTAATCCGGCCCTCGGCCTGATACTTCTTGGCGTGATCCCACCAGAAAAACTCGTCGGAGCCGCAGCAGTGGTCATTATCGAGATGCGTGAAGCACACAGTATCGAAATAGTCTCGGCGCGCGAGGCGCAGGTCCGCCTTGAGTTCCGAGGGAAGATCGACCCGGTTGTCCCAGCGATCGTCTGGATTACGCATGTCGGCGTAGTCGATGAGAAGCTTGCGGCCGTCGGCCAAGTCGATGCGGGTGCAATCCGCGTTTCCGAGAGGATGAAAAGTCATCGAGGCTGTCATAGTTTCACCTTCCATATCAGTCGTTTACCGGTTGGCGGCTTATCGATTCACGCGACTGTGCCGTGGGCGCTTGCCCTCGGTGAGCGAATGAAGGATGGTGACCCCGACCCGTCTTGTTGTTAGATGGATCGTCTTTCTATACCCGTCAAGAGACTATAGGGATTTTTTATGGCTGAGGATGGCCGACGTCCGTGGACCCAAAGCAGGCGGTTCGAATTCATCGAATGGAAGCTGTTCTGGGAGGGGCAATTGAACCGGATCGACCTAGAAGACCGGTTCGAGATTTCTACTCCTCAAGCCTCGGTAGATCTGCGGAATTATCGGGAGGCTGCCGGCTCTAACATCGAGTACAACTCCACGGAAAAAAGCTATCTCCCCGCGCCCACAATGACCCCGCGGTTCTTGAAGATATCTGCCGACCGGCTGTTATTACAACTGAGAGCTTGGCTAACAGGCGCGCTCCCACGAGAGGACCTCTGGTTCAAGGATATTCCACAGGTAGATATGGCTCCCGACATTATTCGTCATGTCGACGCCGAAGCTCTGAGGAGCATTTTGCGAGCAATCAAACAACGTGAGGCGCTGGAGCTTCATTATCAGTCGCTGACGAGTTCTCGCCGCCGAAAAATTGCGCCACACGCGCTAGCATTCGATGGTTTCCGTTGGCATATCCGAGCTTATTGCTGCGAGAATATGGAGTTCCGAGACTTTGTCATTACAAGAATCAGCGACATCGGCAAAGCGGAGAAAGCTGAGTTTGATCCACGAGACGATGCGTTGTGGAACACGCGAACAACGCTTCGGTTGTGCCCGCATCCTAAGTTGAGTGACGAGCAGAGCCGGGCGATTCAACTAGACTACAACATGACCAGCGGATGTCTCGAAATCGACGTGCGACTGTCGATGGCCTACTATTTCATCCGGAGAATGAATCTAGATCTCGAGTTGCCTCCGGCCCGCGTGCAGATATGTCTGGAAAATGCAACGGAAGTGAACGAAGCCATCGATCAAGCGGCCTCTTTGACCAAGAAACTGGTTCAGGCCAGATCGCGGTCTAAACTGGCATAACTTCCAAGTGTCGCCCTATCGCAAATACGTACGTATTCGCCACGGGCACGGGCATCCCCCTCGAGCTAGGTGAACGACGTTGGAAATCGGTCTTAAAAGCCGTTCGCAAAATCAAAACTCTCGTTTTCTCTGACACCGACGTTTTCGAGAAGGTTTTGATGTCTGCTCTGCGCCAAAAGCAGACGTTCGGAAACGCATTGTGAGGCTTCATTCGATCGCGAAGACCTTCTGCTCGCCAGAGATCTCAATGATCCTGAACAGCTTCGTCTTGGTTCCGGACATTCCCGGAGAGCCTGTCGGCATTCCGGGAAGCGAGATGCCGCGGATGTCCGGGCGTTCGTTCAGGAGCTTCCCAATCGAGCCGACTGGAACGTGCCCCTCGACAACATAGCCGTCGATCAGCGTCGTATGGCAGCCTTCAAGTGAGGCCGGCACATGGTGCTCTTTTTTTATCAGTGGCAGGTCGTGCGTCGCAGTGACCTTCACCTCGAAGCCGTGATCGCGCAGATACGTCGCGTATCCCTCGCAACAGTCGCACTGAGGATTCTTGTAGAGCGTCGCCTGCTTCGCCTGACCCGCAGCGGCATTGCCGGAGAGCGTCAGCGCGACGGCTAGGACGATATTTCTTAGAATTTGCATCGGTAATCTCCGATTCTGTTGTCAGGCGACGCGGACGACGCCCATCATGCCGCCGAGCTGATGCTCGAGGATGTGGCAGTGAAACATCCAGTCGCCGGGGTTGTCGGCCACGAAAGCGATGTCCGTGCTCTCGCGGGCCGGAATAAGGACAGTGTCCTGCCATTCGCGGAACTCGGTTGATTGGCCATTCCGGGCGATCACGCGGAAGGAGTGGCCATGCAGGTGCATTGGATGCGGCCATGCGGTGTCGTTCATAATATTCAGCACGTACGATTGGTCACGCTCGCACGTCAGCAGAGGATCGTGCATATGGCCCGTCGCAGCGACGCCGTTGATCGCCCACGCCAAGCCGTTGTGCATCATGGTGCGGATGTCGAGCTGATGCCCGCCGACCACGGCCGAGGTCATGCGGCCCATCATGCCGCCGCCGAGCACCACCTCGTGCCGCCGCGCGGCCGAAATGTCGGGTTCGGGCAGGCGGTTCTCTAGTGGTCCTTCGAACGGCTCGGGCGTGGTTTCGCGTAGCGCGGCGTCTGCATAGGCAAGGTCGATCAGCCTGTATCCGAGGTCCTTGTAGAAGCTGTCGACGACTCGGAACTTCTCGCCGGGCTTCCCGACCATGTCGACGACGAGGTCCATGCGCATGGCGGGTCCAAGCACGATGCGCCCCGTTTGGGGGTGCGGCTCGACCGGTTGTCCATCGATCGCGACCACCAGCGGTTCGTGACCTTCGAAGGCGAGGCCAAAGATACGCGCGTTCGCGGCGTTGATCAGGCGAAGCCGAATCCGCTCGCCCGCCCGGACGGCGAATTCGTTCGGCACTTTTCCGTTCACGGTCGCGGTGTTGCCTATCCGCCCAGCGTGCGAGACGTCGTGGAGATTGCCGAAGTCGGCGCTGATGGAGGCGTCGTTCAACAGCCGCCAGTCGTCGAGAACCCAGGTGACCTCGCGGTCGACCGCTAGCGGTCGCTCCTCCTCGACGATAAGCGCACCGTACAGGCCGCGGCCGACCTGTTCGTGGCTACGCTGGTGCGGATGATACCAGAACGTTCCCGCGTCTGGACATTCGAACTCGTAGGAAAAGGACTTGCCCGGTGCGATCGGCACCTGGGTGAGGTGCGGCACCCCGTCCATGCTGTTCGGAACTCGGACGCCGTGCCAATGCACGGTCATCTCCTCGTCCAGGCGGTTCTCAACCAGAACCCTGAGGCGCTCGCCCCTGCGAACGCGGATTTCGGGCCCAGGGACACTGTCGTTGAAGCACCAGACGTCGGTGTCGGGATGGGGAGCTCCGATCAGCGAAACCCGGCCTCGCGTGGCGACAAGGGTGACTTCCCTGGGAGCGGGCGGGACCGACAGAGCGCTTCGAGAGCGGAGGGTCGCAAGCAAACCGACGCCGCCGAATGTTACCGATCGGCGAGTGGGTCCGTGGCTAGATGACGGGCGCATCGATCTCCGTTTTTCTTTTCCGAGTAGCACGGGGATTATCGCCTGTTGCGTCCTTCCTGAAACTCCCGTTCGTGCTGCGACCACGTACTTTTGATGAAGGCGAGCACGGCGTGAATCTCGTCGTCGGAGAGCACTCCTCCGAAGGCGGGCATCGCGCTCCGGTAGTTCGGTACGATCACCGTAACGCCCTTCTTGGTGATCAAGCTGCTCGTCGGAATGGTGCCAAGTGTGGCCCGAGGCGTCGTGTGGGGAAGCGGGAAGAAGCCCGGCCGCCCTCTTCAGCCAATGCCGATGTCACCAAAAGTGAGCCGACGACCAAGGAGGCTAGCGATACAAACCATAGGGTTGCTCGCCCGACCGAGCCGTTGCTGAGTTCAACCTCGGGCAACGATATCAGCTATGGCAGCACGACGTCTCGGCTTGAACAGGCGGACACGGCAACGACCCGAATGAGCAGAACACGCAGCAATCCCCCGGCAGCGGCTTGAGCGTGTCGCCGCAGGCCTTGCACGTATAGAAGTACACACAGGCGTCAGCGGGCATGTGCTCTGCAGACTGATGCCCGCACCGCGGACATGTGATGGTGGACACCGAAGCAGCGCTTTTCATAAGGGCCTCGCGGGTTTGGCGATGATCTGCAAGATCGAGCCTGAACTCACGGCAAATCTCCTGGGCCGGCCGGTGCGACGAATATGCCAGACGCACAGCCAAACGCCGAGGACGGCTGGGGCCACCGGGTCCTGATTATAGCGGATGCGGGCGGCGGCTCAGGCGGGATCATACCCTCAATTGTGGTCAAATACCTCTCTGGATCGGCCGCCCCGGATTCGTCGATTTTGGCGATGGACCTTCGTTGCCGCTGAACTCTTGGGAGGGCGTCGCTCTTCCCACGCGTTCAAACTTATGGAATGTAGAACCTGATGAGGGTTCGGCTCTATCTCTTCCGGCTACTGGCGATCATCGCGATCGCCGGTATGGCCATGTCGCCCGTCGCGGCCCCGCCGACGAGCAGCGCACAGATGTCGATCATGTCCGACATGGCGATGGACGACATGTCCTGCTGCCCTAGTGGGCAGCCGATGGTCCCCGATTGCCAAAAGGCTTGCCCTTCGGCCACCTTCTGCTTTGCCAAGTGCGTTCGCGACACTCCCTCGGTCGTTCAGATCATAAGCCCGCCGGTTCGGGTGGCGACGGTCCTGCGCGACGACCCGACCCGAGACGCGCTTTCGCGGCGTCCGCCGCCTAGACCCCCCAGAGCCTGAGACCGACCGCGCCCCCGTGGCGCTGATCGCATCTGCGCGGTCCGTCCGCCGTGGAGACGCGCCTTCGTGGCCGTCCCCGTCCGGCGTCCCGCGTGCCGATGAATGACGAACTCAGGAATACAGACAATGAACACTTTTGAGATGAAGTCCGTCGCGTTCGCGGCGGCAATGGGCCTTGCGGTGGTGGGAACCGCGGTCTCGGCTCGAGCCGAGATCAACGACTACGAGTTCCAGCTGGTTGAGAAGGAGATCAAGAAGGGAGATGCGGTGATCGCCGTTCGGCTCGTCGACAAGCGATCCGGCAAATTCGTGCCGGACGCTGTGATCTTCGCCCGCCGCGTCGATATGGCGCCGGACGGGATGGAGACGATGGCCGCTCCGATTGAGCTTCTGCCGACAGAGGAGCCCGGCGTCTATCGCTTCAAGGCCAATCTGATGATGGAGGGCGGCTGGCGCCTTTCGCTCGGCGCCAAGGTGCAGGGCGAGACCGGAAGCATCGAAAACCGTCTCCAGTTCAAGGCGATCCCATGATCCGCCCGGGTCTTGTTGGCCTCGCCCTTGCCGCCGTTACGGCGGCGGGAGCTGGGGGCTACTGGCTTGGTCGGAGCGATATCGCTCCGCTCGAGACCATCCGCCTTGCCCCAGGTTCCGCATCGGCCGGGGAGGCGTCGGCGACGACCTCCTCCGACCCTGCCGCCTACTATCGCCACCCCGATGGAAAGCCATTCTACTCGCTGGCACCGCGAAAGACCGATGAAGGCCGCGACTACCTCGCCGTCGGCGTCGATGAGGATGTGCGCTTCGACAAGACGGCGCCCGGGGTCAAGGCCGCGGAGGAGACGGGGAAGGTCCTCTACTACCGCAACCCGATGGGACTGCCGGACACCTCGCCGGTGCCGAAGAAGGACTCCATGGGGATGGACTACATCCCGGTCTACGAAGGTGAGGACGGCGGCGATGGCTCCACCGTCGTTGTCGCACCGGGGCGGCTGCAGCGGACGGGCGTCCGATCCGAACTGGTAAGCGAGCATGTCATCGCCGCCCCTGTCCGGGTGCCGGGGGCGGTCCAGTTGGACGAGCGCGGCGTTTCCATCGTGGCAACGCGTACCGACGCGTTCGTCCAAGAGGTGTCCAACGTCACGACAGGCGAGTTCGTCAGGCGCGGTACGCCCTTGATGCGTATCTACTCTCCCGAGATCGCTGCTGCCGGAGCCCAGTATCTCAGCGACGTGAACGCCAACCGCCGCTCACCGGGTTCCCGGCAGCGGCTGGAGAATCTCGCTATACCGGACGAAGCGATCGCGGCGATCGAGCGCACTCGTGAGGTTCCTGTACTGATCGAGTGGAACTCGCCACGCGACGGCGTCGTCCTCGAACGCAATGCCGTTCCGGGGATGAAGGCGGAGCCCGGCAGCGTGCTGTTCCGCATTGCCGACATTTCGACTCTCTGGGTCGTCGCGGATGTGCCGGAATATCAGATGTCATCGGTCAGGGTGGGCTCGGTGGCCACGATCCGTGTTCGCGGACTGCCCGGGAAGATCTTCATTGGTCCGGTCACGCTGGTCTATCCGGAGGTGGACAAGGCGACCCGCACCACCAAGGTGCGGATTGAAATTCCAAATCCTGACGGGATTTTGCGACCGGATATGTACGCCGAGGTCGAAATCGCGACCGGCGACGAAAAGCCTGTCGTCGCGGTGCCCGACGAGGCGATCATCGACACGGGCACAAAGCGGATCGTCATCATCGACGAGGGCGAGGGGAGGTTCAAGCCGAGAGATGTGGAAACGGGAGCCCGTGGCGGCGGTCTGACCGAGGTTCGCAGTGGCGTCGCAGCGGGCGATCGCGTGGTCGTCGCGGCGAACTTTCTGATCGATGCCGAGAGCAACCTGCAAGCCGCGTTCCGCGGACTGACCGCCGCGGAGGGCGCGCAATGATCGCTAACGTCATCTCCTGGTCGTCGCGCAATCTCGTTCTGGTTCTCGTCGCAACGGCGTTCGCCGTTGCCTCAGGCATCTATGCGCTGAAGACCTTACCGCTGGACGCGATCCCAGACCTCTCGGACGTTCAGGTGATCGTCTACACCGACTTTCCCGGTCAGGCGCCGCAGGTCGTGGAAGACCAGGTCACCTATCCGCTTACGTCGGCCATGCTGACCGTGCCGAAATCGAGAGTGGTGCGCGGTTTCTCGTTCTTTGGCGTCTCCTTCGTTTACGTGATCTTCGAGGACGGCACTGATCCGTACTGGGCGCGAAGTCGCGTACTCGAATACCTCAACGCCGCCGCGCAACGCCTGCCCGCAGGCGTTAATCCAGCTCTCGGGCCCGACGCGACCGGAGTTGGCTGGGTCTACCAGTACGCCGTGATCGCCAAGGAGATGACCTTGGCGGAGCTGCGGTCACTTCAGGATTGGGTGGTGCGCTTCGCCGCCTCCAAGGCCGACGGCGTTGCCGAGGTGGCGAGCGTCGGCGGCTTCGTAAAGCAGTACAATATCGTCGTCGACCCGCTGCGCCTGCGCGCCCAAGGCATATCCCTGTCTGAGGTCCAGCAGGCAGTCAGGGCCAGCAACCGCGACGTCGGCGGTCGAACGCTGGAGCTGTCGGAGTTCGAGTTCATGGTGCGTGGCCGAGGCTATGTGGCCGGCGCCGACGACATCGAGAACATTGTCCTGCGGTCGGAACGGGGCGTTCCCTTGAGGCTGCGCGACGTCGCACGCGTTGAGGTCGGTCCAGACGAGCGGCGCGGCATCACCGAGCTCAACGGCGAAGGCGAGGTCGCCAGTGGCATCGTTCTGCAGCGGTTTGGTGCCAACGCATTGACGGTGATCGAGAACGTCAAGGAACGGCTCGCCGGAATCGCCGCCAGCCTGCCATCCGGCGCCGAGATCGTGCCCGTCTACGACAGGTCAGAGCTGATCGACGCCGCAATCCGGACGCTCGCGAATACACTCGTCGAAGAAAGCGTCATCGTGGCGATCGTGTGCATCGTGTTCCTGCTGCACGTCCGCAGCGCACTCGTCGCCATCCTTATGCTTCCGGTCGGCATTCTGATGGCCTTCAGCGCGATGAAGCTCATCGGCCTGGGTTCGAACATCATGAGCCTTGGCGGCATCGCGATCGCCATCGGTGCCATGATCGATGCTGCGATCGTGATGGTCGAGAATGCGCACAAGCATCTAGAACGCGCGCCGTCCGGCAAGCCGCGACAGAAGATCCTGATCGAGGCCGCAGCCGAGGTCGGCCCCGCGCTGTTCTTCAGTCTGCTGATCATTACCGTCTCCTTCCTGCCGATCTTCACGCTGGAGTCGCAGGAGGGGCGGCTATTTGGTCCGCTCGCGTTCACCAAGACGTTCGCTATGGCGGCGGCTGCGCTGCTGTCGGTGACGCTGGTTCCGGCGCTGATGATGATCTTCGTGCGAGGACGGATCGTCCCGGAACACCGCAACCCGATTAACCGTTTCCTGATCTGGACCTACAGGCCGGTTATCTCCGGAGTGCTGCGGGCCAAGGTCCTGACCGTCGTCATCGCCGTCGCCGTCCTCGCCGTCTCGGTATGGCCTGCGCGCCAGCTCGGCTCCGAGTTCATGCCGAATCTGAACGAGGGCACCCTGATGTACATGCCGACGACACTGCCGGGGCTCTCCGTCACCAAGGCGGCCGAGCTCATGCAGATGCAGGACAGGATCATCAAGTCGTTCCCGGAGGTGGAATCCGTCTTCGGAAAAGCGGGGCGAGCGGCCACCGCTACCGATCCGGCGCCGATGGAGATGTTCGAGACGATCATCAATCTGAAACCGCAAGAGCAGTGGCGGCCGGGCGTGACAATCGATTCATTGAAAGAGGAGATGGACCAGGCGCTCCAATTCCCGGGTGTGTCCAACGCCTGGACGATGCCGATCCGGGCCCGCATCGACATGCTGGCGACGGGAATTCGAACCCCGGTGGGGGTGAAGGTTTTCGGCACCGAACTTGCGGAGATGGAGAAGATCACCCGCCGTATCGAGGCCGTCCTGAAATCGGTGCCGGGAACCTCGAGCGCTTACGCCGAGCGCCTGATCGGCGGCTATTACCTCGATATCGTTCCTGACCGCCAGGCACTGGGCCGCTACGGCCTGTCGGTCGATGATGTCCAGGACGTGATCGCAACCGCCCTCGGCGGCGAGACCGTGACGACCACCGTCGAGGGAAGGGAGCGTTACGGCGTAAACATCCGCTACCCGCGCGATCTCCGCTCCAGTCCGGCGGCGATTGCGACAGACGTGCAGGTGCCGATGAAGGACGGCGGCGCCGTGCCGCTGGGCGAGGTCGCCGAGGTCAAGCTCACCCGAGGAGCGACGTCCATACGTACGGAGAACGGGCAATTGGCGGCCTACGTGTTCGTCGACATTACCGGACGCGATCTCGGCGGATATGTCGACGAGGCGCAGCGGGTGGTGCAGCAGCAGGTGCGTCTGCCGCCGGGTTACTCGGTCGAGTGGAGCGGACAGTTCGAGTACCTGAAGCGTGCCGAGGCGCGGCTGAAGATCGTCGTGCCGCTGACGTTGCTGCTGATCTTTCTGCTGCTGTATCTGAACTTCCGCAGGCTCGCCGAGACGTTCATCGTCATGCTGTCGCTGCCCTTCGCCCTGGTCGGCGGCGTCTGGTTGATGTGGTGGCTCGGCTTCAACATGTCGGTCGCCGTCGCTGTGGGCTTCATCGCCCTCGCCGGAGTCGCGGCCGAGACAGGCGTCGTCATGCTGATCTACCTCGATCAGGCGATGGAGGAGGTGCGCGCTCGCAGACAGCTGGAAGGACGTCCGTTCCTTCGCTCCGATCTCCACGAGGCGATTATGCTTGGCGCCGTCGAACGGGTGCGGCCGAAGATGATGACGGTGGTCGCCATCATGGCGGGGCTGGTGCCGATCCTTTGGAGCCACGGCGCGGGATCGGAGGTAATGCAGCGGATCGCGGTGCCGATGATCGGCGGCATGATATCGTCGACCGTGCTGACGCTGGCCGTCATCCCGGCGATCTATGGCCTCGTCAAGGGCTGGCGATTGCCGATGGCTTCCGCGAACGAACTCGACGTGAGAAGCGCAGACGAGGCGGGCCTTGAGGCGATAACGTGAATTAGACCGGCGCGCGCCGCAGGCGGGCAAATTCCGTTGAAAAGGATCGCTGCCTGGGATCTGCTATTGCGACGTGAAATGCCCGCTTCGGGTCAGAAGCGGACTTCAAGCGGCAACCGGTAGCGATCGCGCCATAACGGCTATAAATTGTCACTATGATTGTAGGTTATGTACGTACTTCAACCACTGATCAGAACCCCGACCTTCAAATTAGAGCGCTTAAAGCAGCTGGTTGCGAACGCATCTTCGTTGAAGCGGCATCAGGTGCCCACATAGACCGGCCTCAATTGATCGCCGCTATCGAATTTCTACGGCCAGCAGATACGTTGGTCGTATGGAAGCTTGACCGGCTTGCGCGTTCATTGCGGCAACTGATCGAGACGGTCGACCGGCTCAAGTCGGAAGGCATTGCCTTCAAATCACTGACGGAAGCTATCGATACCAGCACGCCATCAGGTGAACTGTTCTTCCACATCTTCGGCGCGCTCGGTGAGTTTGAACGTGCCTTGATCCGTGAGAGGACACATGCAGGGTTGGCTGCTGCACTGGCCCGCGGGCGCAAGGGCGGGAGACCAAAGAGTCTATCGGAAGCCGATTTGGTTGCTGCGCGGCAACTTCTGCAGAACCCTCTGATATCCGTGAAGGAGGCGGCTCGCCGAGTGGGCGTCAGCGATTCCACCCTCTATCGGTATGTGCCAGCCATCAGAACGGCCGCAAATTTACGCTAGGATTTCGGAGGGCGGCCTCGGTTGCTGACCTTCCTCGCCCGGTTGGCGGTCGGCTTGAGAAACTCTGCGACTTCGGCATCCAGCGCTACGGCCAACTCATAGAGCGTGATGACGGTTGGGTTGCGCTTTCCCCGCTCCAGTTCGCTCAAATAGTGCTGAGAGAGACCGGACGCGTCGGACAGGGCTTCCTGTGTCAGCCCTCGCCGCTCTCTAAGCCGGGCCAAATTAGCCCCCACCAACTTCCGCATGTCCATTCTGCCATGGGTGGCAGGTTGGAAACGCCTGAATTATATACTATAGTTCATAAATGGCTGTTGGGGGTTGTCATGAGGATCGCTGTTTTAATCATCGGGCTGTGCCTGACGATGTTGGTTGGCCTGCAATCTTGTGCGGTTTCGTTGGGTGGGGATGTCTCCGACAGGACGGATCTTTCGGAGGGTGGGGCGGTCGGAATCTTGATCGCATTCCTTTTCGTTCTTGGGTCGGCCTTTTCGCTGGCGCTGCCAAAGGTCTCGACGGGCTTGTTTGGACTTGCGGCCATTCTCGGTCTCCTCGTCGCAGGGACAACCGGGTTCCGGGATATGTACTTCTGGGGCGGCGTCGCGGCCGTGCTGGCCGTTATGTCCTATTTCGGTGTGCGCGAACTGGCCCGGAAAAAGACGGGTGCAGCATGAGACGCTTCGCAACTAGAGCCGTTGTCGGCGCGCTTGCTCTGATGCCGCTCGTGCTTGCGGCTGCGGAAAACAACGATCCCTATACAGCCGTCAGATGGCAGTTCCTTCTCGTCCACGGATCAGAGTATTGCGCGGAGCACGCGGGCAATTTCAGCACAAAGGAGCGGCTGGCTTTTGTTGATGCAGCTACCCGCATGACCGACGATCCAAGCCTGGACAAAGACCGGGTTTCTCAGATTTTTAAAGAGACCGGGGCCGAAGTAGCGCTTGCCCGGAAAGTGGCGTTGGACTCTGTCCTCTACACCCGTCTACAATTCTGCGCGTATATGGACGTTGTCCAGTACATGCTTGAGCAAGCAGAAAACTGATGCGGCAAGCTCTACTGGCGTCTGCCCTGCCGATCCTTCTGCTGTCTGTTGCAGCGACCGCGGAAGAGGAACCCCGATATTCTGAGAAGGCTGTGTTCGGTCAGTACCGGCTTGCGCACGCAGCCAGGTACTGTGCCGAAACAACGGGTGTCTTCAGCGACTCAGACGTTGAGGAGATCACTGACCTCGTAAAGCGCATCAGTGATGCATCAGGTTTAGATGCCGACACGCTTAAAAGGCTCTGGAAGGAAACCGAGGACGAGTTGGCTTTTGCTCGCGCCGCTAGCTTCGATGCCAACTTTTCGGCGCGCCACAAATACTGCTCGCGGATGAACTCGCTCCGGCTGATGCTGTTGCCTCGGGCGCAGTCAGAAAACCCGTTCGTGAAGTAGGGGATCGATATGCGCTATCGGTGGTCGCCATGCCTTGCTTGCTTAGCTATCGGGTTACACGCACCGGCCGCCATCGCTGAACCCTTTTTTCAATACCCGGATGGAGCAGAAATATTCATAGAGAAGATCACTGCTTGGAAGCGCGCCGGTAGGGTCGGGAAGATCATGGATACGACATATCACCACCAAGGACGTGTTGTTCCCAGCAGATGGGTCATCACTTGCCATCCAGCCAAACATGCTTCCGCGAGCATGAAAGAGGGGAACACAAACGTCCCGATAGATGTTGCAAGGCAGGCAAACCGGAACGACCATACCGAGGTGATATACGCGATGTGGGAAATTGCGTGTGTCTACGACTAGCGCCGTATAGGTGTTACCCGTCGTCTGGGAACCACGCTCGATCCAAATCATTGAAATTGTCAGGTCGGCGCCCTTCGGGCCTTCTATGCGCCAGATATAGGCGTACGGCCTTCCGGATGAGAAAAGAGCGGGTGGTGTCGGCCTCCACCGCGATGCGGTCCAGATCCTTTGTTACCGCAGCATCTAACAGGAGTTCAATGCGCCGGTGCCTCATTGCGGATAAACGTCCCACAGCAATGAGCGATCTTTAAAGAAGCCACCGCGTCCAATGACGCCCTTCATGCAGTAAGTTGCCAATTCCGGCAGCGAGCCCTCAGCGGGATTGAATGGCCGGATGTCCCCTAGATGCTTTCCCGCATCTAATAAGTGGTCGGCGCGTTCCACGTAATCCGGATGGATCATCATGAGGGCGTGGATATGAGGGACGTGTGAACTCGTTCCGCCTCCGGTGCGGCTGCCTTCGTGGTCTACATACGCATAAGCCAGCGGCTGCCACCGTTTCTTGCGACCGAGATTGTTGCCGAGGAGTTCTGCCGACAGGTCGAAATAGAACCTGCCGAACTCCTTCAGCGCAATTTGTCCGTTGGCTGCTCCAACGGTGCGTGTGATGAAGCGGACTATAAGGGGACATGCTTCAGCGAACTGATCTGAGCTGAAGCCCCAATCGAGAATAAAGCGATTCCTGAAATGTGATGCTGTGGCATAAGCCATCGAATATTTGTTTAGATGTTCCATTCTCTGTATGTATTTTTCCATAGTGAACTATCCGGCCGGATCGATGGCCAGAGAATGCAGTTCGGATAAGGTGAATGCGTGGAACGGCCTCGCCGCGATATATAATCGGTCCAGGAGGGTGCCTGCGCAGCCTTATTTATAAAGGGCGGCCCGGAAACCCGGGTCGGTCTCCTCAAAAAATCAGGGTAAGCGGACCTCGCTGGAGTCCAGCTTCTCCAGGCCTCTCCTAAGATTCGTGTCCAGAGATGAGCGACTTTTCTCCTCCAGCTTTGCTAGGGCATTCCAACCCGCGCTTTCCTCGTAAAGACGAGAGAAATCGTCATTGTCGCCCCGGCCAAGATACATGAGCGCGACAATCTCCCTGCGCTTTTCAGCATCGAGCGCCTCCAACAGGCGAGTTATCGCCAAGTCGATGGTTGTCCGTTGCGGTTCGGACGCTTTGCTGTGTAGCGCCGTCAGTTCCAGAATGGCGCGAACGTGCTCGCGTGTCAGGTGGTTCATTCCTTTGGCTCCGGTTCGTTGTTGTCGATGGGCGTGACGGGCTCCGGCTCGACCGATGTGAAGAACTGATCGAGAGTGTTGTCTGGATCGACAGGGGCGGAGTAGCCGCGCTTTTTCTTCCGGAAGAGCCCGGAGATTTTCGGGCGCCTGGCCGTAAACCTCGCCTTGTCGGCGGCCCCAACAAGTTCGGCGGAGTCCGGCGTCGCGAGCATCCTGCGCTGTGCGCGCTTGTGTGCACTGCTGAGGTACCGTCGCAGAGATTTTTCTACGATTTCTGTTAACTCGCGGCCTTCGCTTTTCGCGATCCTCTTCGCGACGTCATACAGCTCCACATCGACAGCGATGTACTCCGGGCGCATGCGAGCGATAGCCAACGCAATCGCGTCCTCCTCCGTGATTCCGCCTCGCGGATCGCCTTCGGTGTAAAAATGCGGGGATTTTGACTTGGGCGGCATCGGTTCCTCCTAGTACTCGGAGGTCGAGCGGAAACGGCGCAGCCAACTCAGCAGAACGCCGAGACGATAACGTACGACTCGGGGGCCGCATTTCTCGAATCCGGGTCCGACGCCCTGGGTCCGCCACCGTTCCATGGTGGACGGGCTGACGGACAAAACATCCGCCGCTTCTTTGGTAGTTAAAAGCTTATCTGTCATCGTGTGCTCCTACATCGAGGAACAGCTAAAGATCAGGCCGAAAGCGGAGCTGCAACTACGAAATTTTGGCGCCGATGAAGCTTTTCGAATTTATAAAAGTACGGACGATTTAATCCCAAAAATCGTTATCAAGAAAATGCAGGTGCTTGGCCCTTCGAGCGAAGAATTCAGATTATCGGTCGAGGGGTGCGACATTTGGTTTAATCGGAGGCGGCATAGCGGCTCCAATTTGCTCGGCTGCCGCTTTTAAATCGTTGCGGCTGAGATGGGAGTACCGCGCGGTGGTCGTTGGGCTGGCATGTCCCAGCAGCTTCCCGATCACCGCCAGCGAGAGCCCGTTTCTGAGCGCCAGGGACGCGAAGCTGTGGCGAAGATCATGAATGCGAACATCGGGCAGTCCGGCGGTTTCGCGGATGCGGTACCAAGGCCGTTGCAAATCGATCAGATGGCCGCCGTCCCGACCTCCGACGATCACGAACGGATTGGACGCGAGGCGGGGTAGGCCGCGCAGCACAGCTTCGGCAGCGGTGTTGAGAGCTATCGACTTTCTACCGGTCTTGGACTCAGGAAGTTCGAGCGATCCGGCCTCAAGGTCCACGAACTCCCAGCGAAGGGTCAGGATCTCGCCGAGTCTCGCTCCGGTCAGAACGAGGAGTTGGATCGCGCCAATCGCATACGGCGATTCCGAACCGGCCCGAGCCGCTTCCGACAGGGTTGCCATCAGGCGCGACAGTTCGGGGTCCGACAGAAAGCGGTCGTGCGACTTTTCCGGAAACCTCTGAATTCCGCGCACCGGATTTGATCCGGCCGGGCGAAGTTCCCACACCTCCGCCAGATTGAACATCTTGGATAAGAGCGTCAGGCAGCGGTTCGCGACACCGGGACCTCCAGTCGTGACCTTGCCGCCGCCTTGGGCACGCCGCACGGCGATGGGGTCCGTCGGTGACGTCTTGCCGGTACGGACCGCATTGTGAAAAGCGGCGATATCTCGTTGCGATACGTCATCGACAAAGAGATGGCCCAGAAGCGGAAGAACGTGGTTCTTCAGGTTCTGCCGATCTGTCGAAACGCTCGATGCCTTCTTATAGGGCTCGGCATGGTCGCGCAGATAGCGGTCGGCGAGGTCCGATATGCGTGTCCGCATATGCCGAGGCGGCTGAGGGAATGAGCCCTGCTGAATCGCTGCCAAGAGGCGAAGCGCTTCCGTGCGAGCGGTGTCCGGCGTCCACTTCCCATGAGGTCCTATGGTGATCCACCTCTGCTTCCCGCGGACGGTCGTGCAGAGGATATAGGACGCTCGCCTTGTTTGCCGGCGGACGCCGAAACCCGGCACAGCACCATCCCAGATGGTCTGACCAGGCGCGAGGGAATCTACGACTCGTTTTGAAATCCGAACTCGATCTATCATGTTCTTCTAGCTAAGAATTAGCTACGCTCCTGCTGCAAACGTGAGCGTGTTTCTGAGCACGAATGCCGGGCAGGTTTAATGGCTCGGCCAGTATATAGGGGCGTGTGCGTACAAGCGACGGCTAATGTGAACACATTCCCAAGCTGAATGTCGTGGGTTCGATTCCCATCGCCCGCTCCATTTGCCGACAAACCAACCTGTAACCCTCCTTTGGGCGTACGGATTGGAATCTTCCGCTAAACGCCCATTTCTGATAGGTTGCAGCGGCAGATCCAGGAGAAGCCGGGTTTCCGGCTACCGAAGGCGCAAGACCCGAAAAACGCTCAGGTCAGATACTGGATAGGCACATAGGATCTGGAGAGCGCCCCGGCAGGGGCCGCCGAAGGGGCAAGTGGAGCACGTCT
>LNFM01005955.1_pt1 | contig 20520 bp, 15 predicted proteins | sample 596031 | NCBI WGS metagenome assembly LNFM01 (sample SAMN04254537, study PRJNA301005) | activated carbon metagenome | isolation source: dual media filters at the Ann Arbor, Michigan drinking water treatment plant | place: USA: Ann Arbor | reverse complement strand
GCGGCGTCATCGACCGCTTCGACGCGATCATGTCGAACTGGGTGCTGGTGTCGCTGCCGATGTTCGTCTACATGGGCCTGATGCTCGACCGCTCTGGCGTGGCCGACATCATGATGCGCAACTTCGTCAAGGTCTTCGGCGGCATCCGCGGCGGCCTCGGACTCACCGTGGTCGTGATCGGCGTGCTGCTGGCCGCCTCGACCGGCATCGTCGGCGCATCGGTGGTGCTGCTGGCCATGCTCTCGATGCCCATCATGCTGCAGCACCACTACTCCAAGGCCATCGCCTCGGGCGTGGTGGCGGCGTCGGGCACGCTGGGCATCCTGATCCCGCCGTCCATCATGCTGGTGCTGATGGCCGACCAGGTGTCGGTGTCGGTGGGTGACCTGTTCGCCGGGGCGATGATCCCCGGCGTCGGCCTGGGCGTGCTGTACATGGTCTTTCTGGTGGTGGTGGGTTTCGTGCGGCCCGACCTGGTGCCGCCGCGGCCGCACGATGCCGAGAAGCTGACGCTGCGCCAGGTCGGCATCGCCTTCCTGTCGACGCTGCCCACCTTCGGGCTGATCGTGCTGGTGCTGGGCAGCATCTTCTTCGGCATCGCCACGCCCACCGAGGCTTCGGGGCTGGGCGCCGCCGGTGCCATCCTGCTGGCGGCGGCCAACCGCAAGCTCAGCTGGAAGGTCATCCGCCAGGTGGGCATCGAGACCACGCTCACCACTTCCTTCATCTTCGCCATCTTCATCGGCGCCACGGTGTTCGCCTACGTGCTGCGCCTGATCGGCGGCGACGAGCTGATCGCGGAATTCTTCAAGGGCCTGGGCCTGGGCCCCACGGGGCTGGTGCTGGTGGTGCTGCTGGTGGTCTTCATCGCCGGCTTCTTCCTCGACTGGTTCGAGATCGTGCTCATCATCCTGCCGCTGCTGGCACCGGTGATCAAGCTCGCCGGCGTCGACATGACCTGGTTCCTGATCCTGATCGCGCTGATGCTGCAGACGTCCTTCCTCACGCCGCCGGTGGGCTTCTCGCTCTTCTACCTGAAGGGTGTGGTGCCCAAGGAAGTGACGATCATGGACATCTACGTCGGCGTCATCCCGTTCGTGCTGCTGCAGATGCTGATGGTGGCCATGTGTTTCATGATCCCGGGCCTCATCACCTGGCTGCCGCAGCAGATGTACGGCACCAGCGGCGGCTGACGGCCCGCTGCCCGGCGCCGTGTGAGCGCGGCGCCGCGGCGACGTTGCCGCGATCGTCGGGCCGCAGGTCGACAACGGGGGGCGTTCGCCGCGGCTTCCTCAGCTCATGCGACACCTGAGTTGACGAAGTAGTTGCAGCGGCCCATGAAGCCGAGCTCGGTCTGCCCTTGCGGGCCACCGTGGAGGCTCTTCCAGCGCACGGACTGCTGCTCGCTGAAGCGGCTCACGCCGCCCGCGTCACGGCGTTCGACCAAGCCCCGTTCGGCCAGCCCCTCGGATGGCAGTGATCGCCCTTGCCCCGTTGGTCGTCGAATCCAACGACCCGTCCCCCGATAATTCCCCGGTAGCTGACGGCCGACTTCTCGTCGATCGCTGCGACCCGCAGGCAAGTCTTTGATGCAAAAAGAGATTCCACCGCCCATCGCGAAGAGCACCGACCTGTCTGCCCACACGCCCATGATGGCCCAGTACCTGGGCATCAAGGCCGAGTTCCCCGACACGCTCGTCTTCTATCGCATGGGCGATTTCTACGAGCTGTTCTTCGACGACGCGCGCAAGGCCAACCGGCTGCTGGACATCACCCTCACCACGCGCGGCGCCAGCGCCGGCGAGCCGGTGGTGATGGCCGGCGTGCCGGTGCATTCGGTCGAGGGCTACCTGGCACGCCTGATCAAGCTGGGCGAGGCCGTGGCCGTGGCCGAGCAGGTGGGCGACGTGGCCACCGCCAAGGGCCCGGTGGAGCGCAAGGTGGTGCGCGTGGTCACCCCCGGAACGGTGACCGACAGCGAGCTGATGGCCGAGCGCGCCGACACGCTGCTGCTGGCCATTCACCAGCAGCGTGCCACCTGGGGCCTGGCCTGGCTGGGGCTGGCCAGCGGCCAGCTGGGCGCCACCGAGTGCGGCGAGCGCGAACTGCCCACCTGGCTGGCGCGGCTGGACGCGGCCGAGATCCTGCACGACGGCGGCGCCCTGCCCGCGGCCGTGCTGGCGGCACGCGGCGCGCGCACGGCGCGGCCGGCCTGGCAGTTCGACAGTGCCTTGGGCGAGCGCAAGCTGCGCGAGCAGCTGCAGGTGGCGTCGCTGGCCGGCTTCAACGCGCAGGACCTGCGCGCGGCGCAGGCCGCAGCCGCGGCGCTGCTGAGCTATGCCGAGCACACGCAAGGCCAGGCGCTGGCGCACGTGCGCACGTTGCAGGTCGAACGCAGCGGCGAACTGCTGGACCTGCCGCCGGCCACGCAGCGCAACCTGGAGCTGGTGCAGACCCTTCGCGGCGAAGACAGCCCCACGCTGCTGAGCCTGCTGGATACCTGCCGCACCGGCATGGGCAGCCGCTTGCTGCGCCACTGGCTCACGCACCCGGCGCGCGAACGCGGCCCGGCGTCCGAGCGCCACGAGGCCATCGCCGCCTTCATCGCCCAGGGCTTCGAGCCGCTGCGCGAGGCGCTGCGCGGCGTCAGCGACGTCGAGCGCAGCACCGCGCGCACGGCGCTGCGCCAGGTGCGCCCGCGGGAACTGGCCGGCCTGCGCCACACGCTGGCCCAGCTGCCGGCGCTGCGCCAGCGCGCGCCGCAGGGCACGCCGCTGCTGGACCGGCTGCAGCAGGGCCTGGCGCCCGCGCCCGAACTGGCCGAGGCGCTGGCCGTGGTGGCCGATGAACCCGCGGTGCTGCTGCGCGACGGCGGCGTCATCGCCCCCGGCGTGGATGCCGATCTGGACGAGCTGCGCGGCATCAACCAGAACTGCGACGCCTTCCTGCTGGCGCTGGAGGCGCGCGAGCGCGCGCGCACCGGCATAGGCAACCTGCGCGTGCAGTTCAACAAGGTGCACGGCTTCTACATCGAGGTCACCAGCTCGGGCCTGGACAAGGTGCCGGCCGACTACCAGCGCCGCCAGACGCTGAAGAACGCCGAGCGCTACATCACGCCCGAGCTCAAGACCTTCGAGGACAAGGCCTTGTCGGCGCAGGAGCGCGCACTGGCGCGCGAGAAGTGGCTGTACGAGCAGCTGCTGGACCGCCTGCAGTTGCACCTGGGCACGCTGCAGGCGCTGGCACGCGCACTGGCCGCGCTGGACGCGCTGGCCACGCTGGCCGAACGGGCAGCCACCCTGGCGTGGTGCCGGCCCCAGTTCGTGCCCTACCCCTGCATCGAGATCGAAGCCGGCCGCCACCCGGTGGTGGAAGCGCGCCTGGCCGAGTCCGCCCGTGGCGGCCCGGGCGGCCCCTTCATCGCCAACCACTGCCGGCTGGACGCGCGCACGCGCATGCTGGTCATCACCGGCCCCAACATGGGCGGCAAGAGCACCTTCATGCGCCAGGTGGCGCTGATCGTGCTGCTGGCCGCCATGGGCTCGTACGTGCCGGCCACGGCCTGCCGGCTGGGGCCGATAGACGCCATCCACACGCGCATCGGCGCGGCCGACGACCTGGCCAATGCGCAGAGCACCTTCATGCTCGAGATGACCGAGGCCGCCGCCATCGTGCACGGCGCCACCGAGCAAAGCCTGGTGCTGATGGACGAGATCGGCCGCGGCACCAGCACCTTCGACGGCCTGGCCCTGGCCGGTGCCATCGCCAGCCAGCTGCACGACCGCAACAAGAGCTTCACGCTGTTCGCCACGCACTACTTCGAGCTGACGGCCTTCCCGGCGCGGCACGAGCGCGCCGTGAACCTGCACGTGGGCGCGGTGGAAAGCGGGCACGACATCGTCTTCCTGCACCAGATCGAGCCCGGCCCGGCCAGCCGCAGCTACGGCGTGCAGGTGGCGCGCCTGGCCGGCATGCCGGGCACGCTGATCCGCCAGGCCCGCGCCACGCTCGAGGCGCTGCAGGCGCAGGCCGAGCAGGGCCAGGCCCAGGTGGACCTGTTTGCCACGCCCGCGCCGGCCCCGGCGGCCGAGGCTTCGGTGGTGGAGCGTGCCCTGCTGTCAATCGAGCCTGATAGCCTCACGCCCAGGGAAGCGCTGGAAGCGCTGTACCGCCTCAAGCAGCTGCACAAAGAAAGCAAGTCATGACCTATTGCGTCGGCATCAAACTCGCCGCCGGCCTGGTGTTCCTGTCCGATTCGCGCACCAACGCCGGGCTGGACGCCATCAGCACCTTCCGCAAGATGATGATCTATGAGAAGCCAGGCGACCGCTTCATGGTCATGCTCTCGGCCGGCAACCTGTCCACCAGCCAGAGCGTGCGCGAGATCCTGCAGGTCGAGAAGATCGACAACGGCGACGAGAAGCCGATCACGATCTGGAACGCCAAGAGCATGTTCGACGCCACGCGCGTGCTGGGCGCGGCGGTGCGCCGCGTCTACAGCCAGGACGGCCCTTCGCTGCGCGCCGCCGGCATCGACTTCAACGCCAGCATGATCTTCGGCGGCCAGATCGCGGGCGAGGCGATGCGCCTGTTCCTGGTGTATTCGGCCGGCAACTTCATCGAGGCCACGCGCGAGACCTGCTTCTTCCAGATCGGCGAAAGCAAGTACGGCAAGCCCATCCTCGACCGCGTGCTGACCCCGGCCACGCAACTGGACGAGGCCGCCAAGTGCGCCCTGGTGTCGATGGACAGCACGCTCAAGTCCAACCTCAGCGTGGGCCTGCCGCTGGACCTGATGGTCTACCGTGCCGGCGCGCTGCGCAGCGATGAACACGTCTGCATCGACGAGCGCAACCCGTACTTCCAGATGATCCACACCACCTGGGGCCAGCGCCTGCGCGAGGTCTTCGAAGGCATCGAAGACCCGTGCTGGGACGGCGGCATGGCGCTGCACCCGCTGATGGTGAAGAGCGAGCGCTTCGAGCAGATGCGCAAGATCGGCACGCCGGGCGAGCGCATCGTATGAAATGGCTCCCCCCGAAGCGCCTTCGGCGCCTCCCCCCAAGGGGGCACCGCCAGCGGCCCGGCGGAGCCGGTTCCGCGGCGGTTGCTGGGTGGCAGCGCATCCACGCGCAGACAGTGCCGCACGGCGCCATGGTTTGCTGAGATGCCGCTTCGCCCGGGTGCGCGCGGCACCCTCGTCTTCAGCCACGCCAACGGCTTTCCGGCCGGCACCTACCGGGTGCTGTTCGAGGCCTGGCGCGACGCCGGCTGGGAAGTGCTGGCGCTGGACCGCATCGGCCACGACCCGCGCTACAGCGTCACCAGCAACTGGCCGCACCTGCGCGACGAGTTGCTGGCCTTCATCGCCGCGCAGGCACCCGGGCGCAAGGTGCAGCTGGTGGGGCATTCGCTGGGCGGCTTTCTCAGCGTGCTGGCGGCCTGCAAGCGGCCCGACCTGGCTGCCGGCCTGGTGCTGCTGGATGCGCCGCTGCTCACCGGCTGGCGCGCGCACAGCGTGCACGCCATGAAGCTGGGCGGACTGTTCCAGCGCCTGACCCCCGGGCGGGTGTCGGTGCGGCGGCGCTGGCAATGGCCTTCGGCCGAGGCAGCGCACGCGCACTTCGCCGCCAAGAGCGCCTTTGCGCGCTGGCAGCCCGAGGTGCTGCGCGACTACATCGCCGCCGGCATGGAACCCGACCCGCAGGGCGCGGGCCCCGAGGCCGTGCGCCTGGCCTTCCGGCGCGACATCGAGACGCGCATCTACAACACCCTGCCGCACCACCTGGGCCGCGTGCTGCAGCGCCACCCGCCGGGCTGCCCGGCGGCCTTCGTCGCGGGCACGCGCTCGGTCGAGGTGCACCAGGTGGGCCTGGCCGCCACACGCGCGCTGGTGGGCGAGCGCCTGACCTGGATCGAAGGCTCGCACCTGTTCCCCATGGAGCGCCCGGCCGAAGCCGCGGCCGCGGTGCTGCACTGGCTGGGCTGACGCGGGGTAGCCCGGGTCCACGCGGGCGCGGCGCTGCGACCGACCAGCGCGTGCGCCGGTTCTGATCGACCGGGCCTTGAGGATTCTCAAACCATGCCGGCAGCCGGGGCGCGCGGTCGCCACTATCATCGCCTGATGATCAAACGCAGCATTGCCCTTGCCCTCATCCTTGCAGCCGCCCTGGGCACGGCCGCAGCAGAAACCGTGCGCGGCGAGGTGCTCGAAGCGCGCGACGCCGACATCTACACCTACATGCGCCTCAAGACCGCCAACGGCGAGACCTGGGCCGCCGTGCCCAAGACCGCCGTGGTCAAGGGCTCGCAGGTGGCCATCACCGACGCCATGGTGATGAACAACTTCAAGAGCAATGCGCTGGGCCAGACCTTCGACAAGATCGTCTTCGGTTCCATCGCGACCGGCGGCGCCGCAGCGGCTGCCCATGGCGGCGGCACGATGGCGCAGATGCCCATGGGCATGCCGGCGCCGGCCGTCACCGCACCCGCCACCGCCATCAAGGTGACCAAGGCCAAGGGCAAGGACGCCCGCACCGTGGCCGAGGTCGTGGGCGGCAAGGACAAGCTCAAGGACAAGGCCGTGACCGTGCGCGCCCAGGTGGTGAAGGCCAACTTCGGCATCAAGGGCAAGAACTGGCTGCACCTGCAGGACGGCAGCGGCAACGCCGGCGCCGGCACCAACGACATCGCCGTCATCACCAACGACAAGGCGGCCGTGGGCGACGTGGTCACCATCAAGGGCACCGTGCGCACCAAGGTCGTGATCGGCCCGGGCTACGAGTACGACGTGCTGGTCGACAGCGCTACCGTCAGCAAGTAATCCGCGGGGCCCGGCCCCTTGCGCCCGGCGGCTTGGCGCCGCTGTCGGGCTGTGACCTGGACCTCGCGCCCCTGCACGACGGGCACCGCGCCTGAGCGCGGCACCAGGCCGCCCTCATCGGCGCGGCCGTGCCGGTGGAGGCGGCGACTTCAGGCCCTGCAGATAGGCGTCCAGCGCCTGGCGGCCCACGCGCACCAGGTCGAAGGCCTGGGGGTCCAGCATCCAGTGGTTGATCAGGCCGTCGACCAGCGCGTGCAGCGCCAGCGCCGATGCGCGCGCCGGTAGCCGCGGCGGCAGCTGGCCCAGGCGCACGGCGCGGCGCAACCCGCGCTCGACCTGGGCCACGCGCTCGGCCAGGCCCTTGACGCGGCGTTCGCGCACCCCGCGGGTCTCATCGACGTACTCGACCTTGTGGAAGGCGATCTCGACCGCGCGGCGCACCTGCGGGTCTTCCACCGTGGCGCGCAACGCTGCCAGAAAGCTGCCGCGGATCTGGCCCATCGGGTCTTCCAGGCCGGCCTCGCCGCTGCGCAGGATCTGCTGCGCCAGCGGCGAAGCCGCGCGGTTCATCATGGCGTTGAACAGCTCGGCCTTGTCCTGGAAATGCCAGTAGATCGCGCCGCGCGTCAGACCTGCTGCCTGCGCGATGTCCTGCAGCGTGGTGCCTGAAACGCCCTGACGCTGGAACTGCAGTTCGGCCGCGTCGAGCAGGCGCTCGCGCGTGAGCCAGGCATCGGCCTTGGTGCGGCGCACCATCGCTTGGTGCCCTTTAGAACATACATGCACGCATGTATGTATAGTAACGCGGCGCCTGCCTGCCCCGGGCGCGCCGCGAAAGCCCCCCATATGAAACTCAGGCCCTACACCCCCTCCGGGGCAGCCGCCGGCATCGCCGCCCTTGCGCTGCTGCTGGCGGGCTGCGGCCCCTCCCAGCCGGGCGCGGCCCCCGGTGGTGGCGCGGCGCCACCGCCACCGCCGCCGGTGGAGGTGGGCGTGGTCACCGTGCAGCCGGCCCTGGTGGGCCTGGCGACCGAGCTGCCCGGCCGCACCGAGGCCTCACGCGTGGCCCAGGTGCGGGCGCGTGTGCCCGGCATCCTGCTCAAGCGCCAGTTCCGCGAAGGCAGCGACGTGCGCGCCGGCCAGCCGCTGTTCCAGATCGACGCCGCGCCGCTGCAGGCCGCGCAGGCCGCCGCGGCCGCCGGCCTGGCGCGCACCGAGGCCAACCTGGCGCAGGCCCAGGCGCTGGCCGAGCGCTACAGGCCGCTGGTCGAGGCCAAGGCCATCAGCCAGCAGGAATACGTCAACGCCGTGGCCGCGTACAAGCTGGCGCAGGCCGATGTCGCCGCCGGCAAGGCGCAGCAGCAGGTGGCGCAGCTCAACCTGGGCTATGCCAGCGTGCGCGCGCCCATCGCCGGGCGCATAGGCCGCGCGCTGGTGACCGAGGGCGCGCTGGTCGGCCAGGGCGAAGCCACGCAGCTGGCACTGATCCAGCAGACCGACCCGATGTACGTCAACATCACCCAGCCGGTGGCCGACGTGCTGCGCCTGCGCTCGGCCATCGCCGCTGGCAACCTGCGCGCGGCCGGCGCCGATGCCGCGGCCGTGCGCCTGCTGCTGGACGACGGCAGTGTCTACCCGCTGCCCGGCAAGCTGCTGTTCAGCGACCTCACGGTCGACCCCACGTCCGGCCAGATCACGCTGCGCGCCGAAGTGCCCAACCCCAAGGGCGCGCTGCTGCCGGGCATGTTCGTGCGCGCACGGCTGGAACAGGCCGCGGCGGCCGGCGCGGTGCTGCTGCCGCAGCAGGCGGTGCAGCGCTCGGGCCAGGGCGACAGCGTGCTCGTGGTGGGTGCCGACGGCGCACTGACCACGCGGCCGGTGCGGGTGGGCCCGGGCAAGGACGGGCAGTGGGTGGTGCTGGAAGGCTTGAAGGCGGGTGAGCAGGTGATGGTGGACGGCTTCCAGAAGCTGCGCGGCCCGGGACCGGTGAAACCCGTGCCCTGGTCGCCACCCGGCGCCGCGAAGGCGGCGGCGGCTTCAGCATCCAGCGCCGCCAAGCCAGCGGCATCAGCGCCGGCCGCGTCGGCGCCCGCCTCTGCGGCCTCGCGCTCGTAAGGGCTGCGCATGGCCGCCTTCTTCATCGACCGCCCGATCTTCGCCTGGGTCATCGCGCTGTTCGTGCTGGTGCTGGGCGGCGTGGCTATCACGCAGCTGCCGGTGTCGCAGTACCCGCCGGTGGCGCCGCCGTCCATCGTGGTGTCGGCCGGCTACCCCGGCGCCAGCGCCCAGACGCTGGAAGACAGCGTGCTCTCGGTGATCGAGCGCGAGATGAACGGCGCACCCGGTCTCATCTACATGGAGTCGGTGGCCCAGGCCGACGGCAGCGGCTCCATCACGCTGAGCTTCCAGCCCGGCACCAATGCCGACCTGGCGCAGGTGGAGGTGCAGAACCGCCTGGCGCGCGCCACGCCGCGGCTGCCGGCGGTGGTGGCGCAGCAGGGCGTGCGCGTGGACAAGTCGCGCAGCAACTTCCTGCTGTTCACCATCCTGTCGTCCACCAACCCGGCCTACGACCCCATCGCGCTGGGCGACTACGCGGCGCGCAACGTGCTGCCCGAACTGCAGCGCGTGCCCGGCGTGGGCCAGGCCCAACTCTTCGGCACCGAGCGCGCGATGCGCGTCTGGCTGGACCCGGCCAAGCTGCAGGGCCTGCGCCTGTCCAGCGCCGAGGTCGTGGCGGCCATCCGCGCGCAGAACGCGCAGGTGGCCTCGGGATCCATCGGCGACCTGCCCAACGTGGCCGGCCAGGGCGTGGCGGCCACGGTGGTGGTGCGCGGGCAGCTGGGCACGGCCGAAGAGTTCGGCCGCATCGTGCTGCGCGCCAACACCGATGGCTCCACCGTGCGCCTGGCCGACGTGGCGCGCATCGAGCTGGGTGCCCAGGGCTACGCCACCCAGGCACGCCTGAACGGCAACCCGTCCACCGGCATCGGCGTGCAGCTCTCGCCCACCGGCAATGCGCTGGCCACCGCGGCCGCCATCCGCGTGAAGATGGACGAGCTGCAGCGCTACTTTCCGCAGGGCATGAGCTACAGCATCCCCTACGACAGCTCGCGCTTCGTGCGGATCTCCATCACCCAGGTGGCGGTCACGCTGCTCGAAGCCGTGGGCCTGGTGTTCCTGGTGATGTACCTGTTCCTGCAGAACTTCCGCTACACCATCATCCCCACCATCGTGGTGCCGGTGGCGCTGCTGGGCACCTTTGCCGTGCTGCTGGCGCTGGGCTATTCGATCAACGTGCTCACCATGTTCGGCATGGTGCTGGTCATCGGCATCGTGGTCGACGACGCCATCGTGGTGGTCGAGAACGTCGAGCGCATCATGAGCGAGGAAGGCCTGCCACCGCGCCAGGCCACGCGCAAGGCCATGGGCCAGATCCAGGGCGCCATCATCGGCATCACCGTGGTGCTGGTCTCGGTGTTCGTGCCGCTGGCCTTCTTTGCGGGATCGGTGGGCAACATCTACCGTCAGTTCTCGGCGGTGATGGTGGCCTCCATCGGCTTCTCGGCCTTCATGGCGCTGTCGCTCACGCCGGCGCTGTGCGCCACCTTGCTGAAACCCGTGCAGGCCGGCCACCACCTCGAGAAGCGCGGCTTCTTCGGCTGGTTCAACCGCTTCTTCAAGCGCCGCACCCAGCACTACGAAAGCGTGCTGGGCAGCATGGTGCGCAAGGCCGGGCGCTACCTGATCCTGTACGCCGTGATCATCGGCGCCGTGGGTTACGTCTACCTGCGCCTGCCCACGTCATTCCTGCCGGCCGAAGACCAGGGCAGCATGATCGTCAACGTGCAGCTGCCGCCGGGCGCCACGCAGGAGCGCACGCGCGCGGTGATGGAGCAGGTGGAGGCCTACATCCTGAAGCAGCCCGAAGTGAAGAGCATGGTCGCGGTGCTGGGCTTCAGCTTCTCGGGCCTGGGGCAGAACGCCGGCCTGGCCTTCGTCACGCTCAAGGACTGGGACGAGCGGCCCGACCCGGCCAACTCGGCGCAGGCGCTGGCCGGCCGTGCCTTCGGTGCGCTGATGGGCATACGCGACGCCTTCATCTTTCCGCTGAGCCCGCCGCCCATCCCCGAACTGGGCTCGGCCTCGGGCTTCAACTTCCGCCTGCAAGACCGCGGCGGCAACGGCCACGAGGCCCTGGTGGCGGCGCGCAACCAGTTGCTGGGCATGGCCGGGCAAAGCAAGCTGCTGGCGCAGGTACGCCCCGACGGCCTGGAAGACGCGCCACAGCTGCAGGTGGAGATCGATCGCGACAAGGCCGCGGCACTGGGCGTGGGCTTCGACAGCATCAACGCCACGCTGTCCACGGCTCTGGGCTCCACCTACGTCAACGACTTTCCCAATGCCGGCCGGTTGCAGCGCGTGGTGGTGCAGGCCGATGCGCCAGCGCGCATGCAGCCGCAGGACCTGCTGCGGCTGAACGCCAGCAACGCCCGCGGCGACCCGGTGCCGCTGGCCGCCTTTGCCAGCACGCGCTGGATCACCGGCGCCATGCAGACCGTGCGCTACAACGGCTACCCGGCCATGCGCATCGGCGGCAGCGCGGCACCGGGCTACAGCACCGGCTACGCCATGGCAGAGATGGAACGCCTGGCGGCGCAGCTGCCGGCCGGCTTCGGCTATGAGTGGACCGGCATCTCGCGCGAGGAAAAGATCGCCGGCAACCAGGCGCTCATCCTCTACGGCTTCGCCATCCTGGCGGTCTTTTTATGCCTGGCGGCGCTGTACGAGAGCTGGTCCATCCCCTTCAGCGTGATCCTGGTGGTGCCGTTGGGCGTGTTCGGCGTGGTGCTGGCCACGCTGCTGCGCGGTTATGCCAACGACGTGTACTTCCAGGTCGGCCTGATCACCATCATCGGCCTGTCGGCGAAGAACGCCATCCTGATCATCGAGTTCGCCAAGGACCTGCAGGCTCAGGGCAAGAGCGCGATGGAGGCCGCGCTGGAAGCGGCCCATCTGCGCTTCCGCCCCATCGTGATGACCTCGCTGGCCTTCATCCTGGGCGTGATGCCGCTGTTCCTGGCCAGCGGCGCCGGCTCGGCCAGCCAGCGCGCCATCGGCACCGGCGTGGTGGGCGGCATGATCACCGCGGTGACGCTGTCGGTGCTGTTCGTGCCGGTGTTCTTCGTTGTCGTGCGCCGCTTCTTCAAGGGCAGCGAGCGCCAGCGCCGGCTGTACACGCACGAGACCGATGCGCCCGACGCGCCTGAAGCACCGAGCGCGCCGCCGCCCACCCGGAGCGACGCATGAAGCCGCGCACCCTGTTCCCGCTGGCCATGGCCGCGTTGCTCGCCGCCGGCTGCGGCATCCCGACGCCACCCTACCAACGCCCCGCCGCACCGGTGGCCGCGGCCTTCCCCGGGCCGCAGGCCGCCACGCCCGGCCCGGCCGCCGACGAGTTGCCCTGGCAGCAGTTCTTCGCCGACGCGCGTTGCCGGCGTCTGATCGAGCTGGCGGTGGACGGCAACCGCGACCTGCGCATCGCCGTGCTGGCCATCGACCAGGCCGGCGCGCAGCTGGGCCTGCGCCGCGCCGACCAGTGGCCCACGGTGAACGCCGGCCTGAGCGCGTCACGCCAGACCGCCGCGGGCGGGGGCAGCAACAGCAGCTACGCCGCCGGGCTGCTGGTCAGCGCCTACGAGATCGACCTGTTTGGCCGCGTGCGCAGCCTGTCCGACGCCGCGCTGGCGCAGCTGCAGGCCAGCACCGAGGCGCGCAAGGCGGTGCAGATCAGCCTGGTGGGCGCGGTGGCCAGCACCTGCCACACGCTCCAGGCCGACGAGGAACTGCTGCGCGTCACGCGCCAGGCGCTGGAGACGCGCGCCGAATCGCTGCGCCTGACCCGGCTGCGCTTCGACAACGGCGCCAGTTCGCAGCTGGACCTGCGTCTGGCCGAATCGCTGCTCGAAGCCGGCCGCGTGACGCAGGCCCAGGCCGAACGGCAGCGGGCGCTGGATGAGAACGCGCTGACGCTGCTGATCGGCCAGCCCTTGCCAGCTGACCTGCCGCCCGCCCTGCCCTACGCCAGCGGGCCCGCGCTGCCCGAACTGCCCGCCGGCCTGCCTTCCGAAGTGTTGGCACGCCGGCCCGACGTGCGCCAGGCCGAGCAACTGCTGCTGGCCGCGCACGCCAACGTGGCCGCCGCGCGCGCCGCATTCTTTCCGCGCATCACGCTCACCGGCAGTCTGGGTTTTGCCAGCACCGAGCTGTCCAGCCTGTTCAGCGGCGGCCTGGCCTGGAGCATCGCGCCGCAGCTGCTGCAACCGTTGTTCGACGCCGGGCGCAACCAGGCCAATCTGCGCGGGGCCGAGGTCGGCACCGAGATCGCGCTGGCGCAGTACGAGCGCACGCTGCAGCTGGCCTTCCGCGAAGTGGCCGACGCGCTGGCCGGCCGCGCCACGTTGGCCGATCAGCTGCGCGCCCAGCAGGCGCAACTGGCAGCCGAGCAGGACCGAGCGAACCTGGTGGACTTGCGCTGGCGCAATGGCGTGGCCAGCAGCCTGGAGCTGCTGGACGCGCAGCGCTCGCTGTTTGCCGCGCAACAGGCGCTGGTGCAGGTGCAGACGCAGTGGACGCTCAACGGCGTGACGCTGTACCGCGTGCTGGGCGGTGGCTGGACGGAGCCGCCGGCGCGCTGATTTGCGCCGACGGCGGCTTGCAGATCAACGCGCGCCGAGCAGGCGCGCAGGCAACATCAGCAGCGCGCGGATCAGCGCGAACAGCGCCGAAACAGTGATACCCAACAGGCGCAGCGGCAGCGAGATCAACCACACCACGGGCATGATCAGCAGCGCCAGCATGGCCAGCGGCGCGCTGAACACGAACAGCAGGAACCAGGCGACGAGCAGGATCAACGCGTTCATCGCCGGCCTCAGGCGCGCGGCGCCGGGTTCTGCGCCCATTGCGGCGCGGATTCGGGCGCCGACTGGGCCAGCTGGTCGACGCCGCCCAGCATGGCCAGCGTGAGCAGGACCGACAAGGCGAGTGAGGCGATACGGGCAGTCTGGCGGGTTTGCATGGTGGGCTCCGGTGGGCGGGAAGGGATGCGATGGGGTGACTATCGTTTCCAGGCCCCGCCCCTGCCACCGGCTTGCGACGAACGGCGCCCGCGCCGCGCCGAACTGCGGTCTTTGAGGATCAGCCGTCGCGGTGCTCGTGGCCAGCCGCCCAGTCGGCCAGCGCGCGATGCATCTGCTCCAGCCCATCGGTCAGCGCCGCCGGGCCGGGCTGCAGGATGTCGCAGGACTTGATCTCGTGCAGCCGCCCCTGCACCACCGCCGGCACCGCCGCCCAGCCCGGCCGCGCGGCCACGCGCTCGGGGCGGAATTTCTTGCCGCACCACGAGCCGAAGATCAGCTCGGGCGCGCGCCGCGCCGGTTCTTGCACGTCGGCCACGATGCGCCCGCGGCCCATGGGCTGCAGCGCCAGTTCCGGAAAGACGTCGTCGCCACCGGCGATGGCCAGCAGCTCCGACACCCAGCGGATGGCGCTGATCATCGGCTCGTCCCATTCCTCGAAGTACACGCGCGGCCGGCGCGGCCAGGTCGCCGCGGTGGCGGCGATCTGCGCGTGCCGCGCCAGGCAGGCGCCGATCCAGGCTTCGGCGCGCGTCTGCTCGCCCACCAGCGCGGCCACCAGGCGCATGGTCTCCAGGATCTGCGCCACGCTGCGCTGGTTGGTGATCAGCACGTTCAAGCCGGCGCGGATCAGCTGGTCGGCCAGCGCCGCCTGCATGTCGCTGAATCCGATCACCAGGTCGGGCTGCAGCGCGACGATGCGGTCGATCTTGCCGTCCAGAAAGGCCGAGACGCGCGGTTTCTCCTGCCGCGCGCGCCGCGGCCGCACGGTGTAGCCGCTGATGCCGACGATGCGCTGCTCCTGCCCCAGCAGGTACAGCCACTCGGTGGTCTCTTCGGTCAGGCAGACGATGCGTTGCGGGCCCATGGTGGATTCTCTACAGCGATGGCAGAGCAACCCAACGCGGCCCTTGCGCGCTGACCACGCGTTCGATGCTGAAGGCGCCGCCGAACACCGCCACCAAGGCCGATTGCAGTTCGGCATCGGCCGGCGCGCCATCGGCCACCAGGCGGCCGGCGGCCAGCACCAGCACGCGGTCGGCGGCCAGCGCCAGGTTGACGTCGTGCAGCACCGCCAGCACCGCCTGGCCGGCGCTGGCGCGCGCGCGCAAGCTGCGCAGCAGCGCGCGCTGATGCGGCGCGTCCAGGTGGGTGGTGGGCTCGTCCAGCAGCAGCACCGGCGCGCCCACGGCCAGGGCGCGCGCCAGCAGCACGCGCTGGCGTTCGCCGCCCGACAACTCGCCCAGGCGGCGCGCGGCCAGCGCGGTGCAGGCGGTCTCGGCCATGGCCGCGGCCACGGCGGCAGCGTCGCTGGCGTCGGCCACGCCCAGCAGCCCGTGGCGCGGCAAGCGGGCCAGGGCCACGACGTCGCGCACGGCGATGTCGCCCTCGGCCTCGCCCGCCTGCGCCAGCCAGGCCAGGCGGCAGGCACGCTCACGCGCCGGCCAGTCGGTCAGTGGCCGATCGTCCAGCAGCACCTGGCCGGCTTCCGGTTTCAACAGGCCGGCCAGCAGTTGCAGCAGGCTGCTCTTGCCGGCGCCGTTGGGGCCCACGATTGCTGCCCACTCGCCGCCGCGCAGCGCCAGCGACACGCCGTCGACCACGCGCTGCCCGCCCAGGCGCAGCAGCAAATCGCTGCAGGCCAGCATCAGCGCCGCCGGCGCAGCAGGGCCAGCAGGTAGGCGCCGCCGAAGACCGCGGTCAGCAGGCCCACCGGCAGCTCGCGCGGCGCCACCACGGTGCGCGCGGCCACGTCGGCGGCCAGCAGCAGCACGCCACCGGCCAGCGCCGACAAGGCCAGCAGCGCGCCATGCCGCACCACCACGCGGCGGCGCACCAGGTGCGGCGCCACCAGGCCCACAAAGGCCACCAGCCCGGCCTGGGCCACGGCGCTACCTGTGGCCAGCGCCACCAATGCCAGCAGCGCCAGGCGCAGGCGCGGCAGCGCCAGGCCCAGGCTGGTGGCGCTGGCCTCGCCCAGCACCAGCGCGTCCAGCACGCGCGCCAGCGGCACGGCCAACGGCAGCACGATGGCCAGTGCCGCGCCCAGCCACGCCACGCTGCCCCAACCGAAGAAGCTGGTGGTGCCCAGCAGAAAGACCTGCTTGCCGCGCAGCGCTTCGGGCGCCAGCTGGATGATCAGGTCCGACACCGCCGTCAGCAGCACACCCACCACCACGCCCGCCAGCAGCAGCACCATGGGCCGCGCGGCGCCGCGCGCCAGCATCAGCGTGAGCAGCATGCCGCCCAGGGCGCCCGCAAAGGCCGCGCCCACCAGGCCCAGGCGCAGCAGCGCCGAGGCCGCGGCCGGGCCGAACTCGCGCCCGATCAGCCCGCCCGCGGCCAGCACCAGCACCACGCCCAGGCCGGCACCGGCCGCCGAGCCCAGCAGATAGGGATCGGCCAGCGGGTTGCGGAACAGCCCCTGCGCCAGCGCTCCGGCCAGGCCCAGCAGCGCACCGGCGCACAGCGCGCCCAGGGTGCGCGGCGCACGGATGGCGGTGATCAGGTCGGCATCGGCAGCCCAGTCCAGCGACCAGCCGTCGGCGCCGGCCGAAAGCCCGGCCACCACGAGCAGCAGCGCAGCCAGCGCCAGCAGCGCGGCCAGGCGCTGCGGCGGCGTGCTGCCCAGGCGCAGCGCCTGCGGATCCAGGGGTGGGGCCGGCGGCAGGGCAAGACTCATGGCGCATCCTCCAGCTTGTTCAGGCAGCTCGCAAGGGCCCAGGCGGCGTCGCCCAGGCGCGGCCCGGCGCGCATCAAGGTGTCGAACTCGGCGGGGGCAAAGCCGCAGGTCTGGCGCTGGCGCAGCGCGCGCAGCGCGTCCCAGCCGGGGCGGCGCGGCATCTGCGCCAGCTCTTCGGCGCTGGCCATGATCAGCGCCGGCTGGGCGCGCAGCACGAACTCGGGGTTGAGCTGCGGGAACGGCCCCAGCCCGGCCGGCACGATGTTGACCAGGCCCAGGCCGGCCAGCAACTCACCTACGAAAGACGACGTGCCCGCCGCAAAGGGCGTGGCCGCGACCTCGAAGTACACGCTGCGCCCGCGCAGGCGTGGCGGCACATGGGCCGCCGCTTCGGCAATGCGCGCCTGCACCGCCTGCACCAGCGCATCGCCGGCGGCCGGCTCGCCCAGCGCCTGCGCCACGGTGGCGATCACGCGGCGCGTGTCGGCCCAGTTGCGCGGCTCCAGCGCCAGAACCGGCAGGCCCAGCGCCTGCAGGCGCTCCACCGCGCGGGTGGACACCGCCGCCAGCACCAGGTCGGGCTTGAGCGCGGCCAGGCGCTCGATCTGCGTGTCGTCCAGCCCGCCCAGCTTGGGCAGGCGGTGCAGTTCGTCGGGCCAGTTGGAATAGCGGTCGGCGCCCACCAGCCGGCCGCAGGCCTTCAAGGCGCACACGGTCTCGCTGAGCGAGGGCGAAAGCGACACCACACGCTGCGGTGGCTGCTGCAGCGTGACGCGCTGGCCGCGGTCGTCGACCACCGTCACCGGCGCGGCCACAGCCGCGCCCAGCCCGCAGGCGGCCAGTGCGGCCAGCGCGACGAAGCGGCGCAGCCCGTCCATCAGCGCATCTCGTAGCGTATCGATAGCCAGGCCTGCCGCCCCAGCCCCTGGTAATCGCGCGAAGGCTCCAGGTCCACGTCGGTGGCGTTGATCAGCTTGGCCTGCAGCGTCCACTGCGGCGCCAGGCGCCAAGTGGCAATCAGGTCCAGCGTGTTCTCGGCCGCCAGCATCTTGCCCAGGTCGGGGCGTTCGCCCACGCGCAGGCCGCGCGCGCCCAGGGTCCAGTCGCCCGAGGTCCAGTCTGCGCCCAAGCTGACCTGGTGCGCGGCGCGGCGCGCCAGGCGGTCGCCGCTGTCGCGGTCCACGGCGCGCAGCAGGTCGAGCTGCGCCTTGAGCGCCAGTGCGCCCAGGCGCTGGCCGGCCACCAGCGTGGCGCCGCGGATGTCGGCACGGCGCGTGTTGGCGGCGCAGCCGAAGTCGTACGACGGGTCGGGCGGGCAGCGGCTGCGGTCGCTCTCGAAGCCGATCAGGTCGCGCACCGGGTTGCTGTACAGCGTGGCCGAGGCCTCGCTGGTGGCTTCGCGCCACTCCAGGCCGATCTCGGTGCTGCGCCCGCGCTCGGAACGCAGGCTGGTCACGCCGTAGCCGGGGAAGTACAGGTCGTTGAAGGTGGGCGCGCGGTAGGTCGTGCCGGCCAGCGCGCGCAGGCGCAGGCCCGGCATCAGCACCACGCTGCCCCCCAGGCGGCCGGTGACGATGGCGCCGGTGTCCGATGCGTCGTCGCGGCGCAGGTCGGCCTGCCACGACCAGGCGCCGGCATGGCCGGTGAGCTCCACCACGGCGGCGTCGTTGCGCCGCTGCACGGCTGCGGCAAAGCTGGTGGAACGCGCCTGGTCTTCGCTGTGTTCCAGCGCCAGCACCAGCTGGCCAATGGTGCCGGTCTGCCAGGCCAGCTGGGCCGCCAGGCGCTCGCGCTGGGTACGAAAGCGGTCGGGCTGCGTGCCGCCGTCCACTGAGGCGTCGACGCTGCGCGCGGCGCTGGCCGTGGCGCTCAGGCCCGCGGCCAGCGTGCCGCGCCATTCCAGCTGCGTCACTTCGGTGTCCAGGCGGTTGCGGAAGTTGGGGCTGGCGTCCGCGGCAAACGTGGGTGGCAGGAATTCGCTGCCGTCGTAGTACGAATCGAGCCGGCTGCGCAGCAGCGTCAGGCCGATGCGGTGGCCGGTTGCCGGCTTGAAGCCCAGCGACGCGTTGGCCGCGTCCAGTCGGTGGCCGTCCAGGTCGGGGTTGTGGTTGCCGAACAGATCGCCCGGGCGCAGCGCCGAGACACCGCGGCTGCGTTCGCTGCTCAGGCCCAGCGCCGCGTCCCAGGCACCGGTGGCGCCGGCCACGCCGGCCGAGGCCTCGCGCGCGCCGTAGCCGCCCACGGCGATGCGCCCGTCCAGCTGCAGCCCAGGCTTGCCGCGGCGCGTGATGACGTTGATCACGCCGCCCACGGCGTCGGCGCCGTACAGGCTGGAGCCGGGGCCGCGCAGCACCTCCACGCGGTCCAGCTGCGCCAGGCCCAGCGATTCGAAGGACGCAAAGCCCAGCGTGGCCGAGCCTATGCGCATGCCGTCGACCAGCACCACGTTGTTGGACGAAGCCGTGCCGCGCAGCAGCATGCCACTGCTGTGGCCGGGGCCACCGTTGCGCGAGAGCTGCACGCCAGCCTCACGCCGCAGCAGGTCGGCCAGTGAATCGGCGCTGCCCAGGTGCACGGTTTCGGCGGCTATCACCACCACGTCGGCGGCCAGGCGTTCGGGCGCCAGCGGCTCGCGTGAACCGGTGATCACCACCACCGGCTGCGCCTGCGCGACAGCGGCCATGAAGAAGGCAAGACAAGGCAGCAGCCCACGCGGGCCGCGATGAAGGGAAACAGAGAGATGCAAGAAGGTCTCCAGCCGCACACCCCGTGCGGACAGTCCGGTCCAGGCCGGCCCTGCAGCGTGCTGGCGCGCCAGTGGTCGCGCGTGCCATCGGCACGCACGACACCACCCACGCGCTGCCCGCCGCAGCGCCGGCATCCCATGCACCGGGCCGGTATCCGGGCTCGCGAGTGCCGGGCGGGAATGAAACCCGTCCGGAGGCCTGCCGCGCCTTCCCAGCCCCTTCTCATCGATAGGGGGCCAGTGGCCTGTCGTGCGGCACGCTCCTCGCTGACCGTTGCGGGGGCAGCGCCGGAATCGCGGGGGGTCGAGGACATCCGACCCGCGCTCACCGGCTTCCCGTTCAACCCGACGCCCTGAACGGGGCGGCAGGCACCTGGTGCAAGCCCGGCGATGCTAGCGCAGCGACATCACCGCCCAGCTGACGCCGGCGCCGCCGACCCCGCCGATATACTTGCGCTTTCCACCACGGCATATGCGCCCTCAGGCGCCGTGCTGCACGCAATGACCAAGTTCGTCTTCGTCACCGGCGGCGTGGTGTCCTCGCTGGGCAAGGGCATCGCAGCGGCTTCGCTGGCGGCCATTCTCGAGTCGCGTGGCCTCAAGGTCACCCTCATCAAGCTGGACCCCTACCTCAACGTCGACCCGGGCACCATGAGCCCGTTCCAGCACGGCGAGGTCTTCGTCACCGACGACGGTGCCGAGACCGACCTGGACCTCGGCCACTACGAGCGCTTCATCACCACCAAGATGAAGCGCGCCAACAACTTCACCACCGGCCAGATCTACAAGAGCGTGCTCGAGAAAGAGCGGCGCGGCGACTACCTGGGCAAGACGGTGCAGGTGATCCCGCACGTCACCGGCGAGATACAAGAATTCATCAAGCGCGGCGCGGCCGAGGTCGACGTGGCCATCGTCGAGATCGGCGGCACCGTGGGCGACATCGAGAGCCTGCCCTTCCTGGAAGCGGTGCGCCAGATGAGCCTGAAGCTGGGGCCCACCAACAGCGCCTTCGTGCACCTGACCTACGTGCCCTGGATCGCCGCCGCCGGCGAGCTCAAGACCAAGCCCACGCAGCACACGGTGCAGAAGATGCGCGAGATCGGCATCCAGCCCGACGTGCTGCTGTGCCGCG
>LNFM01005953.1_pt1 | contig 20521 bp, 19 predicted proteins | sample 596031 | NCBI WGS metagenome assembly LNFM01 (sample SAMN04254537, study PRJNA301005) | activated carbon metagenome | isolation source: dual media filters at the Ann Arbor, Michigan drinking water treatment plant | place: USA: Ann Arbor | reverse complement strand
ACACGCCCAGCTTCGGGCTGATGGGGCACGAGTCGCTGATCATGCAGCAGAGCGACATCGGCGCCATCAGCGAGAGCATCAAGGACTGCCTGCGTTGCGGCAAGTGCAAGCCCGTCTGCGCCACGCACGTGCCGCGCGCGAACCTGCTCTACAGCCCGCGCAACAAGATCCTGGCCACCTCCCTGCTCATCGAGGCTTTTCTGTACGAAGAGCAGACGCGCCGCGGTGTCAGCGTGAAGCACTGGGAAGACTTCGAGGACGTGGCCGACCACTGCACCGTGTGCCACAAGTGCGAGAGCCCGTGCCCGGTGAAAATCGACTTCGGCGACGTCACGATGAACATGCGCAACCTGCTGCGCAAGATGGGCAAGCAGAGCTTTCGGCCCGGCAAGGCTGCGGCCATGACCTTCCTGAACGCCACCAATCCGCAGACCATCAAGTTCATGCGCAGCGCGATGGTGGACGTCGGCTTCAAGGCCCAGCGATTCATGCACGGCCTGCTCAAGCCGCTGGCGCGCCAGCAGACGGCGGCGCCGCCGGCCACGCTGGGGGCCGCACCGATCAAGGCCCAGGTCATCCACTTCATCAACAAGAAGATGCCGGGCGGCCTGCCCAAGCGCAGCGCGCGTGCGCTGCTGGACATCGAGGACAAGGACTACGTGCCCATCATCCGCAACCCGGCCGCCACCACGACCGAGACGGAGGCCGTGTTCTATTTCCCGGGCTGCGGCAGCGAGCGCCTGTTCAGCCAGGTGGGCCTGGCGACCCAGGCCATGCTGTGGCATGCCGGCGTGCAGACCGTGCTGCCGCCGGGTTACCTGTGCTGCGGCTACCCGCAGCGCGGTGCCGGCCAGGCCGACAAGGCCGAGAAGATCATCACCGACAACCGCGTGCTCTTCCACCGCGTGGCCAATACGCTGAACTACCTCGACATCAAGACCGTGGTGGTGAGCTGCGGCACCTGCTACGACCAGCTGCAGGGCTACAAGTTCGAGGACATCTTCCCGGGCTGCCGCATCGTGGACATCCACGAATTCCTGCTCGAAAAAGGCATCACGCTGAACGCCGGGCAGCAGGGCGGCTACCTCTACCACGACCCCTGCCACAGCCCGATGAAGCTGCAGGAGCCGATGAAGACCGTCAAGGCGCTGGTCGGCCCGAACGTGCTGAAGAACGAACGCTGCTGCGGCGAAAGCGGCACCCTGGGCGTGACGCGGCCCGACATCAGCACGCAGGTGCGTTTCCGCAAGGAAGAAGAACTGCAGAAGGGCGAGAAGGCGCTGCGCACGATGATGGCCAACACGCCGGGCTTGAGTTCGGCGGCCCAGGCCAACGTCAAGATCCTGACCAGCTGCCCCAGCTGCCTGCAGGGCCTGAAGCGGTACGAGGACGACCTGAACAGCGGCCTGCTGGAGGCCGACTACATCGTCGTCGAGATGGCGCGCGTGATGCTGGGCGAAGACTGGCTACAGGCCTACGTCGCCAAGGCCAATGCGGGCGGCATCGAGCGCGTGCTGGTCTAATCCGGCCATGAGCACCGGCAGCCCCCAACCCACCAACCTCACCGTGCACCAGACCTCGCGGGTGCTGGAGATCAGCTTCGACGACGGCAGCACCTTCAAGCTGCCTTTCGAGCTGCTGCGCGTGTATTCCCCCTCGGCCGAAGTGCAGGGCCACGGCCCCGGCCAGGAAGTGCTGCAGACGGGCAAGCGCGATGTCTCCATCGTCGAGATCAGCCCGGTCGGCCACTATGCGGTGAAGCCGGTGTTCAGCGACGGCCACGAGAGCGGCATCTTCAGCTGGACCTACCTGCACCAGCTGGGCAGCCAGCAGGCCGAGCGTTGGGCGATGTACGAGGAGCGACTGCGCGCCGCCGGCGTCGACCGTGACGCACCGATGGCCGGCAAGGGCACGGGCGGCGCCTGTTCCAGCCACTGAAAACCCGAGCCCGCGCCATGGCCCAAACCCACTTCGGCTACCAGACCGTCGACGAGACCGAGAAGGCGCGCCACGTGCGCGGCGTCTTCGATTCCGTGGCATCGAAGTACGACCTCATGAACGACGTGCTGTCGATGGGGTTGCACCGTGCCTGGAAGGCCTACACCGTGGCCGTGGCCGCGGTGCGGCCGGGCATGCAGGTGCTGGACATCGCAGGCGGCACCGGCGACCTGGCGCGTGCCTTTGCCAAGGCGGCCGGCCCCACCGGACGCGTGGTGCTGACCGACATCAACGAAGCCATGCTGCGCGTGGGCCGCGACCGCCTGCTCGACGAAGGCCTGGTGCTGCCCACGGCGGCCTGCGATGCCGAGCACCTGCCGTTTGCGGACCAGAGTTTCGATCTCGTCAGCGTGGCTTTCGGCCTGCGCAACATGACGCACAAGGAAGCCGCGCTGGCCGAGATGTGCCGCGTGCTCAAGCCCGGCGGCCGGCTGCTGGTGCTGGAGTTCAGCAAGCCCATGGCCGCGCTGCAGAAGCCCTACGACTGGTATTCGTTCAGCTTCATGCCGCTGATGGGCAAGTGGGTGGCCAAGGACGAGCAGAGCTACCGCTACCTCGCCGAGAGCATCCGCATGCACCCCGACCAGGCCACGCTGAAGGGCCTGATGCAGGGCGCGGGCTTCGGCCACGTCGACGTGCACAACCTGGCGGGCGGCATCGTCGCCCTGCACGCAGGCATCAAGTGCTGAACCGCTGGCGGCGCCTGAAGAACGCCGCGCGCTGGCGGCCACGGCGTGCCGCCGCGAAGGAACGCCAGGCCCTGGAAGACGAACTGCTGCAGCTGGCGCGCCTGAGCTTCATGCGTCTGCAGGCAGCCTGGGACGTGGCCGATCTGAGCGCGCTGCGCGACCTGGCCACCGCGCCCTTGCTGGACGATCTGCGCCACCAGCTGGCGTTGCGCGGCCCCGGCCCGAACTGCACCGAAGTGCTGCAGCTGCGTGCCCGCCTGCTGTCGCTGGACGACCTGCAGGAGGCGCTGCTGGCCAGCGTCGAATTCAGCGGCTACATCCGCGAGCGGCAGGAGTGTGACGCCGCGCCTTTCCGCGAACTCTGGATGCTCGCCAGCGTCAAGAGTGCTGGGCCGGGCTGGAAGCTGGCACGCGTTCAGTCCCTGTGCTGAAACCGCTGTGAAGCGGCCTGCGGACGCAGGTGGTCAGCGGGGCCGTGCGGTCCCTTGGCGGGGTCCAGTTTGTTGTGAAGTCCTGCCGCATCGGGGCCCCGTGTAGGGGGGCCGCGCATCACGAGATGCCGCAGGGAAGGCGTTTACACTGGCCCGCTTTTCGCATGGGCCATTGGCCTATCGGTGACCACTGGGCCTGCAGTGTGCAAATGCCTCTGCGGCTGGGTCGAGAAATCCCAAGGACAGACCGCATGATGCTGATGAACCTCGATACCTCTCGCCTGGCCCGCCGCAGCGGCCGTGTGTTGGCCCTGAGCCTGGTGGCTGGTGCTGTGCTTCTGGCCGGTTGCGGCGAAAAGAAGGACAAGACGGCCACCCAGACCGCAGCCAAGGTCAACAAGGACGAGGTCACCGTCCACCAGATCAACCAGGTGCTGCAGCAGCAGCGCAACCTGCGGCCCGAGCAGGCCGATGCCGCCAGCCGCCAGATCCTCGAGCGCCTGATCGACCAGCAGCTGGCCTTGCAGAAGGCCGACGATCTGAAGATCGACCGCGACCCGCGTGTGGTGCAGCAGATCGAAGCCGCGAAGCGGGAAATCCTGGCGCGCGCCTACCTCGAGAAGGTCGGTGAGGCGGCCCCCAAGCCCACGCCCGACGAGATCAAGAAGTACTACGACGAGAAGCCGGCGCTGTTCCGTGAGCGCCGCATCTACAGCATTCAGGAGATCGCCATCGAGGCCAAGCCCGAGCAGGTGAACGAACTGCGCGAGCAGCTCTCGGGTGCGAAGAACATCAACGAGTTCATCGAGTACCTCAAGGCCAAGGAGTTTCGTTTTTCGGGCAACCAGGCCGTGCGCGCCGCCGAGCAACTGCCGCTCAACAGCCTGGACGCCTTTGCCCGCCTGAAGGATGGCCAGGCCATCCTGGCGCCCAACGCCAACGGCGTGCAGGTGGTGCTGCTGGCGGGCTCGCGCAGCCAACCCGTCAGCGAAGAGCAGGCCCGCCCGGCCATCGAGCAATACCTGCTCAATGACCGCAAGCGCAAGCTGGTGGAAGACGACATGAAGGCCATGCGTGCTGCAGCCAAGGTGGAGTACATGGGCAAGTTCGCCGTGGCGGCCGCTTCGGCGCCCGCTGCCGCTGCGGCCACACCGGCCGCCGCCGCGGCCAGCACCGGGCTGTCCGCAGGCGACATCAGCAAAGGCATGGGCTTGAAGTGATGAAAGCTGTGTGCCTGAAGTGGCTGGCGGCCAGCGCCGCCAGCATCTGCCTGCTCCTGCCTGCGGTGCATGCGCAGGCCACGAGCGCCGCGACGGGCACCGCGGCCACCCCGGCGGCCGAGTACCGGGTGGGTGCCGGCGACGTGCTGCGCATCGTGGTCTTCCAGAACCCCGACCTGACGATGGAAACCCGGGTCACCGACGCGGGTGTGGTCTCCTACCCCTTGCTGGGCAGCTTGCGCCTGGGCGGGCTCACCATCACTGCGGTCGAGAAGCTCATCGCCGACGGTTTGCGCAACGGCAACTTTGTGCGCCAGCCCCAGGTGACGGTGGCGCTGCTGCAGGTGCGTGGCCACCAGGTCAGCGTGCTGGGTCAGGTGAACCGGCCAGGCCGCTACCCGCTGGAAACCGGCGACATGCGCCTGACCGACGTGCTGGCCACCGCCGGCGGCACGGCGTCTTCAGGTGCCGATGTCGTGGTGCTCAGTGGCCAGCGCGAGGGCAAGCCCTTTCGCCTGGAAGTGGATGTGCCCACGCTCTTCGCCGACGGCGGCCGCGACAAAGACCCGGTGGTGCTGAACGGCGATGTCGTCTGGGTCGAACGCCAGCCCATCGTCTACATCTATGGCGAAGTGCAGCGTCCCGGCCCGATGCGGCTGGAGCGCGAGATGACGCTCCTGCAGGCCCTGGCCACCGGTGGCGGCCTGACGCCGCGCGGCACCGAAAAGGGTGTGCGTGTGCACCGCAAGGCGGCAGATGGCAGTGTGACGGTGATGACGCCCGGCATGACCGACAAGCTGCGCGAGGGCGATGTCGTGTTCGTGCGCGAGAGCCTGTTCTGACGGAGTGATGCAATGACTTTCGGGCAGTTTCTCTCCATCCTCAAGGCGCGCTGGCTGGTTGCAGCGCTCTTGCTGGGCATCACCGTGGTGACGACCTTGGTCGTCAGCCTGCTGTTGCCCAAGAGCTATGTGGCCACGGCCTCGGTGCTGGTTGATTTCAAGCCGGACCCCATCAGTGCCGCCTTCTACGGCAGCGCCACACCGCCGGCGGTGATGGCCACACAGGCCGACGTCATCAAGAGCGACCGTGTTGCGCTGCGTGTGGTGCGCAACCTGAAGTTGGCCGACAGCCCGCAGGTGCGCACGCAATGGGAGCAGGAGGCCAACGGCCAGGGCACCATCGAGCAGTGGCTGATCGAGCTCTTCCAGCGCAACATGGACGTGCTGCCTTCGCGCGAGAGCAGCGTCATCAACATCACCTACAAGGGGCAGGACCCGCGTTTTGCCGCCGGCCTGGCAAATGCCTTCGTGCAGGCCTATGTGGAGACGGCGCTGGAACTGCGTGTCGACCCGGCGCGCCAGTACGCGGGTTTCTTCGACGTGCGGGCCAAGGAAGCGCGTGAGGCGCTGGAGAAGGCCCAGAGCCGCTTGTCGGCCTTCCAGAAGGACAACTCCATCTTTGCCACCGACGAGCGCTTCGACGTCGAGAATTCGCGGCTGAACGAGTTGTCCTCGCAGCTGGTGGCCCTGCAGGCGCTGGCATCGGAATCCACCAGCCGCCAGGCGCAGGTGAACTCCGCGCAGGGCGACCGCATGCAGGAAGTGCTGAACAACCCGGTCATCGGCGCCCTGAAGGCCGACCTCAGCCGCGCCGAGGGGCAGTTGCAGGGTCTGAACTCGAGGCTGGGTGATTCACACCCGCAGGTGGCCGAGGTCAGGGCCAACATCGCCGAACTGCGCGCGCGCATGAACGCCGAGGTGACCCGCGTGACCTCGGGTGTCGGCGTCAGCAACTCCATCGCCCGCCAGCGCGAGGCGCAGACCCGCGCCCAGTTCGAACAGCAGCGCGCCAAGGTGCTGCGCATGAAGGCTGTGCGCGACGAGGGCACCGTCATCCAGCGCGATGTCGAGAACGCCCAGCGTGCCTACGACGCCATCTTCGCGCGCCTGAACCAGACCAGTCTGGAAAGCCAGACCACGCAGAGCAACGTGAATGTGCTGACGCAGGCCATCCCGCCCGTGGAAGCCACGTTCCCCAAGGTCTGGCTGAACGTGCTGCTGGCCTTCGTGGTCGGCGCCCTGCTGGCCATCGGCGTGACGCTGTTGCTGGAACTGCGCGACCGCCGCGTGCGTGCGCTCGATGACGTGGTCGCCGCGCTCGACCTGCCCGTCATCGGCGTGTTGCCACGCCCCGGCGCCAAGCGCCTGGACGACCGGACGTCTTCGCCCCTGCGGCAGCGCCTGCTGGCGCCGCTGCCCGCACCCAAGGAAGCCTGATGGCGAAGTTCAGAGATTCCGCCCCTGACGAGGTGGCCAGCGTGATGGATGCCAGCGCCGTGGAGAGCCGGCCCGTGTCCGCGCAGGCTGGCGACGAAGGCGGCGTGCAAGACCGTTCCATCGGCGACATCATCCGCGAGCTGCGCAACCTGTCTGCCGAGCAGGTGGAAAGCGTGCTGCGTTACCAGCGTGAACATGGCGTGCGCTTCGGCGAAGCCGCGGTGGCGCTGCGTTTTGTCACCCAGGACGACGTGCTGTACGCGCTGTCGCAGCAGTTCCACTACCCCTATGCGCCGGAAGAGCAGCGCAAGGGCAGCCCTGAACTGGTGGCGCTGAACCAGCCGTTTTCTTTGCAGGCCGAGGCCTTCCGCGCGCTGCGCAGCCAGGTCGTCATGCGGGTGTGGGGCGAACGCGGGCAGAGCAGCGCGCTGGCCGTCATCAGCGCCGACCACGGCGACGGCAAGACCTTCTTCGCCGCCAACCTGGCGGTGGCGCTGGCCCAGCTGGGCGGTGGCCGCACGCTGCTGGTGGACGCCGACCTGCGCAGCCCGCGCCAGCACGAGGTGTTCAAGCTCGACAACCGCACCGGGCTCTCGGGCATCCTGTCGGGCCGCTCCGACACCGACGTCATCCGCCAGGTGACCAGCGTGCCCAGCCTGTTCGTGCTGGCCGCAGGCACCACGCCGCCCAACCCGCTGGAACTGGTCGAGCGCCCGGCCTTCGGCCTGCTGATGCGTGAACTGGCTGGCAAGTTCGACCACATCGTGGTCGACACACCGGCCGCCAGCAGCGGTGCCGATGCCTCGGTGATTGCGGCGCGTTGCGGCGCAGCCGTCGTCATCGCGCGCAAGAACCAGTCGCGGGTGTCCTCGCTGCAAGACCTGATGGCCTCTCTGGCCGGCACCTCGGCGCGCATGGCTGGCGTGGTCGTCAACGAGTTCTAGCCCCGGCGTCGCACCGCATGGCCGCTGTACTGCCCCCCACCCCCGAGCCGACTGCGCCCGGCAGTGGCCGCCAGCCCGTGCTGCCACGTGGCATGGACTGGCTGGCCTTCCTGTTGCCCCTGCTGGGCTTTGCACTGCTCTACCTGCCCACCTACCGTGAGCTGAGCAGCACCATCTGGGCCACCGACGAACAAGGCCATGGCCCCATCATCCTGATGGTTAGCGCCTGGCTGCTGTACGCCAAACGCCACGTCATCGCCGAGGCCGAAGTGCGCCCGCTGCCCGTGCTGGGCTGGTCGCTGATGGTGCTGGCGATGTTCATGTTCGCCTTCGGCATCAGCCAGCACATCATCTCGGCGCAGACCCTCTCGCAGATCGTCGTGCTGATGGCCTTGCTGCTGATCTTTCGCGGCACCAGGGCGCTCAAGGCGGTGTGGTTCCCGCTGTTTTTCCTGCTCTTCATGATTCCGCTGCCCGAGGCGCTGGTGGCCTCGGTCACCGCGCCGCTGAAGAGCGCGGTGTCCGCCGTGGCCAGCAACCTGCTGTACCACGTCGGTTACCCGGTGGGCCGTTCGGGTGTGATGCTCACGGTCGGGCCCTACCAGCTGATGGTGGCCGATGCCTGTGCCGGTCTGAACAGCATGTTCACGCTGGAAGCGCTGGGCATGCTGTACATGAACCTGATGAACTACACCAACGTGCGGCGCAACGTGGCGCTGGCCATCCTGCTGGTGCCCATCGCCTTCTGCGCCAACATCGTGCGCGTGATGATCCTGGTGCTGGTCACCTACCATTTCGGCGACGCCGCCGGCCAGGGCTTCGTGCATGACTTCGCCGGCATGGTGCTGTTCATGGTGGCCTTGGCGCTGATGCTGGTGACCGACAAGCTGCTGGGCCTGTTCATGCCGGCCCATGCCCGGCCGGCACGGGCCGCAGGGCGTGCACCATGACGCTGCCCCGCATCAAGGCCCTGGTGGCCCTGGCATTGATGTGCCTGGCGTTTGGCGCCGGGCACTGGTGGAAGCCGACCAAGTTCCTGTCCGACGGGCAGGCCAAGGTCGACCTCGAGCAGATGTTCCCCAAGGCCTTCGGCGACTGGGTGGTCGACACCAGCCAGCCGGTGCAACTGGTGTCGCCCGACACCCAGGCCATCCTCGACAAGCTCTACAACCAGATCCTCAGCCGCACCTACGTGAACCGCAGCAGCGGCCAGCGCGTGATGCTGTCCGTGGCCTACGGCGGCGACCAGAGCGACGGCACACGCGCCCACCGCCCCGAGATCTGCTACCCCGCTCAAGGCTTCGAGGTGCTGGCCAACCAAGAAGCGCGCCTGCAGGCGCCGGGCCAGTCGATCCGCGTGCGCCAACTCGTCGCCAAGCTGGGCGGGCGTGTCGAGCCCATCAGCTACTGGGTCACGGTGGGCGACCACATCGCGCTCGGGCCGGGCGAGCAAAAGCTGGCGCAGCTGCGCTACGGCATTGCCGGCTACATCTCTGACGGCATGCTGGTGCGCATTTCCAACATCGACCGCGACGCTGAAAAGTCCTATGCCCTGCACCAGGACTTCTTCGCCGGCATGACGCAGGCCATGCCGGCGCCGGTCCGCGAGCGCATCATCGGTGTGCCGGGTGGCTGAGTGCCGCGTGCGGCCCTTCTGCCATGAATTGCCGGCCATGCACCCGTACCGCCGCTCCGCGTCGCGCTTCAGCACCACCGCCAGGCCCTCACGATGAACGGGCGCACCCGGCTGGTGTCCAACACAGCCTGGAACTTCGCCGGGCAGCTGCTTCCGCTGGCCGTGGGCGTGTTGACGCTGCCCTTGCTGATACGGCTGGTGGGGCTGGAGCGCTTCGGCTTCATCTCGCTGGTGTGGGTGCTGGTGGGCTACGCCAGCATCTTCGACTTCGGCATCGGCCGCGCCTTGATACGCACGGTGGCCGCGCACCTCGCCGTGGGCGACCCGCCACGGGCCGTGGCCAGCGCCCACGCGGCGCTGTTTTTCCTTGCACTGTTCGGTACCGCGCTGGCCTTGCTGGTGGCGCCTGCCAGCGCCTGGCTGGTGGGCTCGGTGCTGAACCTGCCAGCCGAGCTGGTGCCCGAGGCCGTGCCGGCCACCGTGCTGCTGGCGGCCTCGTTGCCCTTCGTGATGCTGACCACCGGATTCGGCGGTCTGCTCAGCGCGCACCAGCATTTCAGGGCCTTGAACCTCATCCGCATCGTGATGGGGGTGGCTGGCTATCTCGGGCCGGTGCTGGTGGCGTTGTGGTCGAACCGTCTCGATGCCGTGGTGGCGGTGGTGCTGGCGCTGCGTGTGCTGGGCACCTTGCTGCACGCCATCGTCTGCGCGCAGCAATGTGCTTGGCGGCCCCGCCTGGCGCTGCCCAGCGCCGAGGCCACGCGCGAGCTGTTCCGGCTGGGCGGCTGGATCGCGGTGTCCAACATCATCGGCCCGCTGCTGACCTACCTCGACCGCCTGCTGCTGGGCGTGCTGGTGCCCATGCGCGCCGTAGCCATCTACGCCACGCCGTATGACGTGGTCAGCAAGTCCATGATGATCCCGTCCTCGATCGTCGCATCGTTGTTCCCGCTGGCCTCGGGCGTGGAGCGGGGCTCTGCCTACGCCCGCCGCATGCTCACGGATTCCGTGCGCCTGCTCTTCATGCTGATGGTGCCGGTGATCTTCCTGTTTGTCGTGCTGGCCCGGCCGGGGCTGGAAAGCTGGCTCGGCCACGAAATCGCCGAGCAAGGCGCCACGGTGATGCAGATCCTGGCCGTGGGCGTGCTGCTCAACGCGCTGGCTCAGGGGCCGGCGATGTTGATCCAGGCCGCTGGCGAGCCGCGCTGGATGGCCAAGCTGCACCTCATCGAGCTGCCGCTGTTCGTCGCCATCCTGTGGCTGCTGACCTCGCGCTTCGGCATCGTCGGCACCGCGGTTGCTGCATGCCTGCGCAACAGCATCGACGCGGCGGTGGTGTTCTGGCTGGCCTATCGCCGGGTCAGCTTCAGCAGCGTCGACTGGCGTGCGGCCCTGCCGCCCGCCCTGCTCGCCTCGTTGCTGCTGGCCGCCGGCGCCTGGCCGTCCAACTGGGCCCAGGCGCTGCCGGTGGCGCTGGGGGGCTGCCTGGTGTTTGCGGGCTACGCCTGGGCGTGCATGTTGTCGCCGTCAGAGCGCACGCAGCTGCTGGGTTTGCGCCTGCCGGGTTTGGGGCAGCGATGAGCTCAGTCTCGGAGCCCGAACTGCAAATGCCGCGCGGCGGTGTGGCGCCGGCCGGCAATGCGGGTGGCCGTTACCACCGCAACGCGCGCCCCGAGATGCTGCCTTTTGTGCCCATGGCCGCGCGGCGCATCCTGGACGTGGGCTGCGGCGCGGGCCTTTTCGCGGCGGCGATGAAACTCGAACGGCCGGGCGCCGAGGTCTGGGGTGTGGAGCCCGAAGCCTCGGCCCATGCCAGCGCCGCCAAGCTGCTGGACCACACGCGTCACGGTTTCTTCGACGACGAACTGGGCCTGCCGGAGGCCCGCTTCGACGCCATCGTCTTCAACGACAGCCTGGAGCACTTTCCCGATCACCGCCCGGCACTGCGCCTGGCGCGGCGCCTGCTGGCCCCGGGCGGCGTGCTGGTGGCCTCGGTGCCGAACGTGCGCTACTGGCCGCACCTGCGGCACTACCTGTTCGAGGCCGACTGGCGCTACGAAGACGAAGGCATCCGCGACCACACCCACCTGCGCTTCTTCACCCGCCGCAGCTTCGTCCGTTCGCTGCAGGAGGCGGGGTACGAAGTCACTGCCGTCCAGGGCATCAACCCCTGCTGGGGCGGGGCTCGCCAGCGCCTGGCACGGTGGCTCTTGCCCAGCGGCATGCAGGACATGCTTTATCTGCAGTTTGCGGTGACGGCGCGCGCCGCCGCCGCGGCCGCAGCCACCAGCCCAGCCGCGCACCCAGGCCGGCGGCCACTGCCATGAGCACCTATCCCGCCCGACTTCCACAAACCCTGAACGCAGCCCTGCAGGTGCTGGACAACGCCCGCCTGAAGGTCTGGGCCGGCCATGCCAAGAAGCTGGTCATCTTCCTGGCCCTGCTGGCCCCGGCCTTGCTGCTGGGCGTGATGATCGGCATCTTCCCGCCGGGCTTCACCGTGCGGATCATCGCGCTGCCGATCTTCATCGGCTTCCTCGTCCTGGCCTGGATGATGCGCAGCGAGAAGGTCACGATGCCCGGCACGGCGAGCATGCTGCTGCTGGTGGGCACGGCCGCCCTGTCCGTGCTGTGGCCGCGTTATGTCTATTTTTCCATCGGCGGACCGCAGGTCAACCCGCTGACACTGCTGACCTTTGCTGCCATCGTGCTGGCGCTGGCCTTGATTGCCAGTTCGCCGGCGCTCACGGCACGCATGTCCGAGGTGCACCGCGCTTCCAAGCCCATCGGCACCGTCCTGCTGCTGTGGCTGGTGTGGCGCTTCATCGCCACCTTGTCGGGCAAGTACCCCTTGGCGGCAGGCTTCGACTTCGTCCGTGAGCTGGCCTACCTCACGTCCTTCTATCTCATCGGCACCATCATCGCGTGCAGTGCCGACGGGCCCAGGCTGCTGATCCGGGTGCTGCTGGCCTGTGCGCTGGTGGTGGGCGCTGCAGGCCTCGTCGAGGCGCTGGTTCAACGCAACCCCTTTGTGCGTTTCGCCAGCGGGGGCGCCACGCTCTCGGCCATCGACGCGCTGAAGGTCATCGCGGCGGAAAAGGTTCGCGGTGGCAGCTACCGCGCGCAATCCACCTTCGAGCACCCGTTGGTCTTTGCGCAGTTTCTCGTGGCGGCCCTGCCGCTGGCGGGCTACGCCGTGTTCTGGGAAAAGTCCAAGTTCTGGCGCCTGGTCGCCCTGGTCTTCATTCCGATTGGGCTGTTCACCTTGTACAAGACCGGCTCCCGGGCAGGCGTGGCCTGTCTGGCTGGCACGCTCGCATTTCTGGTGCTGTTCGGCTGGGTGAAACTGGTGAGGTCCCGCGGCTACGGCAAGGCTGTGGCGTTCGCCGCCGTGCCGGCGGTGATCCTCGTGTTCGCGGCTGTCGCGCTGCTGGTCGAGGAACTGGCTTCTGGCCGCAACCGCGTGGAACAGAGCAGCACCTCCGTGCGCATGAAGATGTTGCAGTTGGGCGTGCGCGCGCTGGAAGACAGCCCGGTGCTGGGCTTCGGTCAGGCTTCGGCCATCTCCAAGGCCGGCATCCTTGACCCCGCCACCGGTGCTGGCACGCTGGACAGCCTGCTGCTGACCACGGCCCTGGACTCCGGCTATGTCGGCCTGGCGCTCTTTCTCTTGTTCGTGGTCTTGGTCGTCGGCAAGGGCACGCTCGCGGCGCTGCGCCTGCGGGGTGCGGACAGCGCGCGCCAGATCTGCTTGGTGGCGGCGGTGCTGGCGGTGTTCGGTGCCTTCATCACGCTGTCGATCAACAGCAATCTCACGTTGTTCTGGCTGCTCTGCACGGCCACGCTGCCGGCCATGGCGGCAAGCTCACCGAGGCCGGCCCGTGCAGTGGAGACATGAGCCTGTTTGTCGTCATCCTGAACTGGAACGGCAAGACCGACACGCTGGCGTGCCTGGAGAGCCTGCTCGCGTCTGAAGGCGCCGACTTCCGTGTCGTGGTCTGCGACAACGGCTCGGGCGATGGCTCACTGGCCGCCTTGGGCCTGTGGGGGCGGCAGCGCTTCGGGGCGGGCTTTCGCCAGCTGACGGTGGCCGACATCGGCGCTTCGTCGCCCTTGCCCCACGAGCGCTGTTTTCTCATCGACAACGCCGCCAACCTGGGCTTTGCCGCCGGCAACAACACCGGCCTGCGCTGGGCCCTGCGCGACCCGGATTGCCGCCACGTCTGGCTGTTGAACAACGACACCGAGGTGGCGCGCGACGCCCTGGCACAGGCCGTGGCGCTGATGGAACAGCGCCCGGAGGTCGGCCTCTGTGGCTCGACCCTGGTCTACGCCCACGACAGGCGCACGGTGCAGGCCTGGGGCGGCTCGGCCTACGGCCGCTGGAGCGGGCGCACGCGCCACCTTGGCGCGCACAGCACGCTGGCCCAGGTGCCTGCCGACGCCGCGCCGGTGGAAGCGCAGATGGCCTGTGTGGTGGGCGCTGCGATGCTGGTGCGGCGCGAATGGCTGCAGACCGTGGGCCTGCTCGGTGAGGGCTATTTCCTGTACTTCGAAGAAATGGACTGGGCGGCGCGCGCGGCAGGCCGTTTTCGCCTGGGCTGGGCGCCGCGCAGCATCGTCTTCCACAAGGAAGGCGCGTCCATCGGCACCGCAGCGGGTGGCGGCTCGGCACTGTCCACCTACTACCTGTTCCGCAACCGGGTGCGCTACGCCTGGCGCCACAACCGCAGCCGCTGTGCCACGGTGCTGGCCTTCACGCTGCTGGACGTCGCCAAGCTCGCCCTGAAGGCGCGCTGGCCGCAGGCGCGCGCGGCGCTGTGCGGCACCTTGCAGCTGGCCAGGACGTGAAGATCCTGGTCGTGCCCAGCGAGATGCCGCTGCCTGCCAACAGCGGCGGACGCATCGACGTCGCGCGGCGCCTGCGGGCCCTGCGCGACGGCGGCCACGAGACCGCCGTGCTCACCTGGCACAACCTGGCCATCAATGGGCCGCTGCCCGCGCAGCGCCTGGCGGAACTGGGTCACCTTTGCAGCAGCCACCATGTTGCGCTGATCCGCCGCTCGGTCCCGGAAAGCCTGCGCCGCCTGGCCCACCTGTGGCGACTGCCGTCCTACGCGGCCGCGCGCTGGGTGACGCTGGACCAGCCCGCAGTGCTGGCCTGGGCCCGGGCGTTCGCGCCCGACGTGCTGATGCTGGACGGCCTGTACGGCGTGGCGGCCGTGCGCTGGCTGGCCGCGCAGCTGGACGTGCCCTGGGTCTACCGCTCGCACAACATCGAACATCGCTACATGCAGTACCAGCGCCAGCAGGCCGGCAGCTTCGGTGCACGCCTGCGGCTGGCGGCCAACCTGCTGGGCCTGCGCCGCACTGAAAACGCGGTGCTGCGCGACGCGGGCTGCACCTTCGACATCTCGGTGGCCGACGCAGCGTTCTGGCGGGCCCACGGCGGCCGGCAGCTGCGGTGGCTGCCGACGGTCGTCGACACCGATTTCGAGGCCGGCATGCACGCCGCTGCCGGACAGCCGCCGCAGTGGGACATCGCCTACTTCGGCAACCTGCACACGCCCAACAACGTGGAGGCCGTGCAGTGGCTGCTGACGCAGGTGCTGCCGCTGCTGCCCAGCCCGACGCTGCGCGTGGCGCTGGCGGGTTCCGGCCCCAGCGCGGCGGTGCAGCGCATGGCCGCGGCGGACCCGCGTGTCACGCTGCTGGCCGATCCGCCTTCCATCCCCGCCATCGCCGGCGCGGCGCGGGTGCTGGTGAACACGGTGCAAGGCGGCAGCGGGGTGAACCTGAAGAGCGTGGAAATGCTGTTCAGCGGCGCGCAGTTGGTCAGCACGCCGGCCGGGGTGCAGGGCCTGCCCAGCGAAGCCGCGGCGTGTTTTGCCGTGCATGCGGATGCCCCTGCTTTTGCACTGGCGGTGGCTCAGGCCCTCGCGCGTGCGGAGGCACCGCCCGCGAGCGCCGCAGCGCGCGCCCAGGCCCGCGCACCTTTTTCGCCGGCGGGTGCCGTGCGCGTGCTGGTCGAAAGCCTGCAGCCGCTGCTGCAGGGGCGGCTGGCATGAGCGCCGCTGCCAGCCGCCGGCCCGTGCTGGGCGTGGATTTCCACGTCTGGGACGGCATCTTCCAGGGCTCGCGCAGCCACCTCGTCGGGCTGTACCGGGCCGCCATCGTGATGGCGCCCGAGATCGATTTCGTCTTCTTCCTGGGCCAGCCCGGCAGCCTGGCGCAGGCGCACGCCGAATTCACCGCACCCCATGTGCGTCTGGTCGAGATGCCCCACCGGCCCGCGCCCTGGCGCCTGGGCTGGCAACTGCCGCGCCTGCAGCGGCAGCACCGCCTGGACCTGCTGCACATGCAGTACCGCCTGCCCTTCGTGGCGGCCGGGCCCTGTGCCTGCACCATTCACGATGTGCTGTATGAAACCCACCCGCAGTTCTTCTCGCGTTCCTTTGTCTGGCAATCGCGCCTGACGGGGCGCCGTGCAGCGCGGCGCTCTGTGCTGCTCTTCACCGTCAGCGAATATTCGCGCGACCAGATCGCACGCCTGTATGGCGTACCCGGCGCGGCCATCGGCATCACGAAGAACGGCGTCGACTTCGAGCGCTTCCAGCCGGGGGCTGCTGGCGCCGAGGCCGTGCGCGCCTTGGGCCTGGAGTCTGGCAAGTACCTGCTCACGCTGGGCCGGCTGGAGCCACGCAAGAACCATGTCACGCTCTTGCGAGCCTACGCCGGGTTGGGCCCGGACGCGCCGCCGCTGGTGATCGTGGGCCAGCGCGATTTCAGCTACGCGGCCGTGTTCGACGAGATCACGCGCCTGCAGCTCGGCGCGCGCGTGCGGCTGCTGGACCGTGTCGACGATGCGGCCCTGCCTGCCGTGTTGCGCCACGCCCGGCTGTTTGTCTACCCGGCCTTTGCCGAAGGCTTCGGCATGCCCGTGGCCGAGGCCATGGCCAGTGGTGTGCCGGTCATCACCTCCGACACCAGTTCACTGCCCGAGGTGGCCGGTGACGGAGCTTTGCTGGTGGACCCGCACTCGCCAGAGGCTCTGGGCGCGGCCATGGCCCGGCTGCTGGCCGACGCGGCGCTGCGCGAACGCCTGGTGCAGGCCGGTCTGCAGCATGTGCGTCAGTTCAACTGGCCCAGCGCCGCCGCTGTATTTGTTGCCGCGTTGCGGCGTCACTTCGCTGGAGAGAACACATGAAGCGACGAGCTTTGGTCTGGCTGCAGAGCGTGCTGGGCAGCATGATCTTGGCGTGGGTTGCCGTGGCCGCAGCCCAGTCGCCGCCTAGCCCGGCACCCAAGGTCGGAGTCTTCTACTTTCCTGGCTGGAAGGAAGGGGCCCTGGGCTTGGCTTATCCGAAACCGTGGGAGCCGATCAAGCGTTTTCCAGAGCGAGAACCGATGCTGGGCTGGTACGACGAAGGCCGGGTTTCGGTGATGGAGCAGCACCTGGCATGGATGGCCAGCCACGCCTTGGATTACGTGGTGTTCGATTGGTACTGGGGCGGCGAGCGGCCAGTTCTGGACCACGCGCTGAAGGCTTACCGCGCCAGCTCTGGCAAGTCCAAGGTTCCGTATGCGGTGATGTGGGCCAATCACGAAGAGCAGGTGGCGCCTGCCGCCCACATCGTTGCGATGGTCGAACATCTGGCGCGTCACCACTTCACGACACCCGAGTACCTGAAGGTGGACGGCAAGCCGCTGCTGTTCATCATGGAGCCGGGCAAGGTGAACCGCAGCGCCATGGGTGCAGGGATGAACCATCGCCAGCTGAGCGAACGCTTTCAGGCCGCCGCGCGGGCGGCAGGGCTGCCGGGCGTGATGCTGGTGGGTGGCGCGAACGGTGGCGTGAACGGCGTCACCCAGAACGCCAAGGCCTGGGGCTACAGCGCGTATTTCATCTACAGCTACGCCAGTGGCGTCAACGGCACACGCGGCCAGCCGCGCGAGTCGCACAACTATGCCGAGTTCGACGACAACTTTCGCGAGCACTGGGCGTGGTTCATGAAGAACGGCGACATGCCCTATGTGATTCCGATGAGCGCTGGGTTCGACAGGCGGCCGTGGGGTGGCAGTGCCGACCCCAAGCACGATCTCTCGGTGTCCACACTGGAGCAGTTCACCCGCCATCTGACAGCAGGTCGTGACCTGATTCGGCGCGAGCCCGCGAAGACGCTGGGCATGGGGCTCATCTGTTGCTGGAACGAGTTCGGCGAGGGCTCTTACATCGAGCCCACGAAGGCCCAGGGCATGAACTACCTGCGTGCCGTGAAGTCGGTCTTCGGGCAGCCTTGAGCGCTGAGCAAAAGGCAAGACGCCATGAAACGATTCGGGGTTGACGATGGCCAGCGCTGCTGAAGCCATCAAGGGCGTGCTCTTCAAGAGCGAGTGGCTCACGGCCACGCTGCGCCAGTTGCGCGTGCTGCTGTACTTCGTGCGCGGCAAGCCCCACGAGGAGGACTTCAACTTCCTGCGTCACCCGGCCTTTTCATCGGGCCTGCTGCTCGATCTGGGGGCCAACATCGGCCAGAGCGCGATCTCGGTGGCGGTGGTGCAGCCGGGTTTGCGGGTGGAGTCGATCGAAGCCAACCCGGCCTGTGAGCCCGGGCTGAAGACCACGGCCTTCTTGCTCGGCAAGCGCCGCGGGTTTCACTACCGCGTGGTGGGCGTGGGCGCCAGCGCGGGGGTGCTGGGTTTTCATGTGCCGGTGCGTTCTTCGCGCATGCTGCTGCAAGAGGGTACCTTTGACGCCGACAGCCTGCTGTCGCCTGCCTCGGTGGCGCGCATGGGCGTGCGCGACCGCGACTACACCGTGGCGACTCTGCAGATCCCCATGGTCACGGTGGACTCGCTGAGCCTCGCGCCGCGGGTCGTGAAGATGGACCTGCAGGGCCTGGAGATGGCGGCGCTCAGCGGCATGGTTCAGACGCTGGCGCGCTCGCGCCCGGTGCTGATGATCGAGATCGGCGAACACCACGAAGACATCGTGAAGTTCCTGGCCGAACGCGGCTACGCGCGCCACCACTGGGACGGCGCGCGCCTGCAAGCCGGTGTGCGGGCCGACACGCTGAACGCCATCTTCATCGCCCAGGGCGACCCGGCCTTGCCCGGGCCCGCAGGTTCTGCCGCTGGCGCATGAACAAGCTGCTGCGCATTCTCGGCACGCGCGGCGTGCCTGCCGCGCATGGCGGCTTCGAGACCTTCGCTGAATACCTGGCCCTGTACCTGGTTGAACGGGGCTGGCAGGTCACCGTCTATTGCCAGGAACAGGGCCGCGAGCCGCTCTGGCACGACCAATGGCAAGGTGTGGACCGGGTGCACATTCCGGTGCCGGGTGCGGGAGCGGCCAGCACCATCCGCTTCGATTGGCAAGCCACGCGCCACGCCAGCCGCAGCCCGGGCCTGTGCCTCACGCTGGGCTACAACACGGCGTGCTTCAGCGCGCTGCTGCGCGCGGCGGGTGTGCCTAACGTCATCAACATGGACGGCATCGAGTGGCAGCGCGCCAAATGGGGTGCCGTGGCCAAGCTCTGGTTCTGGCTGAACGAGCATGCGGGCAGCTGGCTGGGCGACCATCTGGTGGCCGACCACCCCGAGATCGCCACGCACCTCGCGCGCGCCGCGGCCCGGTCGAAGATCACCGTCATCCCCTACGGCGCACCGCGCCTGGTGGACCTGCCCACCGCCCCCGTGCGCGCCTACGGCCTGGAACCCGGCGGCTACCTCACGCTGATTGCGCGCCCCGAGCCAGAGAACTCGGTGCTGGAGGTGGTGCAGGCCTACTCCAGGCAGCCGCGCGGGGTGCTGCTGGTGGTGCTGGGCGCCTACGACGAGCGCACGCCCTACCACCGCGCGGTGCGCGCCGCGGCCGGGCCCGAAGTGCGTTTTCTCGGCGCCATCTACGACAAGCCGGTGGTGCAGGCGCTGCGCCGGCACTGCCTGGCCTATGTGCACGGCCACCAGGTGGGTGGCACCAACCCGTCGCTGGTGGAGGCGCTGGGGGCCGGCAATGCCGTCATCGCCCACGACAACCGCTTCAACCGCTGGGTGGCGGCCGACGCGGGCTGCTACTTCAGCTCGGCCGATGCGCTGGCCGGCGTCTTCACCAGCCTGCTGGCGGACGAAGCGGCCCTGCAGCGGCTGCGGGCGGCGGCGTTGCGCCGCTTTGAGGCCGAATTCACCTGGCCGACCGTGCTGGCGACTTACGAGCACCTGCTGCTGCGCTTCTTGCGCTGAACACGCGCCGCCCGCTCCCGCAGGCGGCGCCTAGCTGCGCGCGATGACGTAGTAGGACTTGGTCAGGCCCAGCACACGTTCGGCCACGATGCGCGTGCCGGGGAACAGGGTCTGCAATTCGGCGCTGCCCAGCAGGCGCGTGCCCCACCAGTACTCGTGGATCGTGGCGGCGTCCGGCCGCGACAGCAGCCGCCACGGGCTGAGCTTGATCAGCTGGAAACCCAGCGACCGTGGCAGCCAGTGCACGAAGGGCATCAGGAAGTGCGGCTCGACGGGGAACGACTGCGCCGGTGTCTGGCAGAACACGGCTTTCGCCACTCGCCGCATCTCGGCGGCCAGCGCCGAACGCTGCGTCGGTGGCACGTGTTCCAGCACCGAGTTGCAGATCAGCAGATCGAAACTCTGATCGCCTTCGGGGATGTGCTGGCCGTCATAGATCAAGACCCGGATGCGCTGCGGGCCTGCAGCGGCCACACCCTGGGTTTCGGAGTGGCTGATGTTGTAGATGGTGATGTTCTCGCAGGGCACATCGATGCCGAGCTTGTCCCAGAAGTGCTGCGAGCCCCCAAGATCGCAGATCCTGAGTTTCCGGATGTCCGGAAACTGCGCCAGGATGAACTGCCCGCGCTGGCGCCTGAAGTGCTGCGTGACAGGGTGGATGATCCGATGCCAGAGGCTCATGGGCTTGCCAGGGGGTCGGTGCGTTGCGGTGGTTCCGATTGTGTCTTGGGCGTTCGTGCGCAAAAACACCCGCCCCGGGGCCTTGGAGAAGGCCGCCGGCCTGAGGCTGTGGGCTGGGGGCACTTTGGGGTTACATTAGCAAGGTAGATTTGAGCAAGACAGTTTTTTGAGACAGTGTTCGGTGTGCCCTGCAAGGCCTTCACAGGCGGCGCAGGTTTCGGCGGATTTCTTGATCGGTGATTCTTCTTGGCCCGCATCTGCACTGCGCACGCATGTGCGGCGCAGCAACCGTGAAAGGAAATTCAGCATGACTACGCAAACCGGCATCGTGAAGTGGTTCGACGACGGCAAGGGCTTCGGCTTCATCACCCCCGACGGTGGTGGCAAGGACCTCTTCGCCC
>LNFM01009013.1_pt1 | contig 20523 bp, 17 predicted proteins | sample 596031 | NCBI WGS metagenome assembly LNFM01 (sample SAMN04254537, study PRJNA301005) | activated carbon metagenome | isolation source: dual media filters at the Ann Arbor, Michigan drinking water treatment plant | place: USA: Ann Arbor | reverse complement strand
CTCCGCGCATCCTCCAGGCGCTGACCGAAGAGGGCTACACCACCCCGACCCCGATCCAGCGCGATGCGATTCCGCATGCGCTGACCGGGCGTGACATCCTGGGCATCGCGCAGACCGGCACCGGCAAGACCGCCGCCTTCGGCCTGCCGCTGCTGCATCTGCTGGCCGAATCCAAGGGCCGCCCGCCGCGTGGCGGCTGCCGCGCGCTGATCCTCTCGCCGACCCGCGAACTGGCCAGCCAGATCGCCGACAGCCTGAAGAATTACGGCCGCCACCTCGGCCTGTCCGTCTTCGTCATCTTCGGCGGCGTGCCGCATGGCCCGCAGCGCCGGGCGCTGGCGAATGGCATCGATATCCTGGTGGCCACGCCGGGCCGGCTGCAGGACCATATGGATGAGGGCTCCGCGCGCCTCGACATGGTGAATGCGCTGGTGCTCGATGAGGCCGACCAGATGCTGGACAAGGGCTTCTGGCCCGCCATCCGGAAGATCCTGCCGAAGCTGCCGACCAAGCGGCACACCATGTTCTTCTCGGCGACGATGCCGGCCGAGGTCGCCAAGCTCTCCGCCGAGATCCTGAAGGACCCGATCCGCATCGAGGTGGCGCCCGTCTCCTCCACCGCGGAGCGTGTGACGCAGCGCCTGGTGGTCATCGAGCAGGGCCGCAAGCGCGGCAAGCTGGCCGAGCTGCTGAAGGGGGAGGGGGTTGGCCGCGCGCTGATCTTCACCCGCACGAAGCACGGCGCCGACCGCGTGGTGAAGAACCTCGAGGCCGATGGCATCGCCTCCAACGCCATCCATGGCAACAAGTCCCAGGGCCAGCGGGAACGCGCGCTCGCCGATTTCAAATCGAACCGCGCCCCGGTGCTGGTGGCCACCGACATCGCCGCCCGCGGCATCGATGTGGATGGCGTGACGCATGTGATCCAGCACGACATGCCGGACACACCCGAGGCCTATGTCCACCGCATCGGCCGCACCGCGCGCGCCGGCGCATCGGGCATCGCAATTGCGATGTGCGCGCCGGATGAGCGGGAGAAGCTGTGGGCGGTGGAGAAGCTGATCCGCATCTCCATCCCCGCGACCGATGAACGCCAGGACGTTTCCGTGCCGATGCACCGCACCAGCGGCCGCCCGGATGCGGTGAAGCCGGCCGGCGGCAATCGCGGCCGCAACAGCCCGTCCCGCGGGCGCAATGGCGGCGGCGGCGGCGGCGGCGGCGGTGGCCGCAGCGGCCAGCAGGGCGCGCCGCGCGGCAATGCGGCACCGGCCGCCCGCACCGGCGACCAGCCGGCGCGCCGCCCGGCCGTGGCCGCGGCGGGCCAGAAGGACCGCAACTGGCGCGAGGGTGATTTCCGCGACGGCGGCAGCGCCCCGGCCTTCATCCGCACCCGCTGAGGTCCTTCGCGATGCGTGAGACGGTGTTGGCGAAGGGCAAGATGGCACCCCGCGTCATCGTCACCACCGCCGCCGGCACGGAAGTGCTGGATGAGGAAGACGAGGTGCTGGAGTCCCACAAGGACGACCAGCACGAGGCCATCCTGGCGCGATTTTTGGCGCAGGGGTGGGAGGTGGAGGAGGACGGGCCTTAGCGGGGAGCGCGGCGGGCGCTTCGCCGCGCTGCCTGTCCCGGGTCGCTACGGCGCGTCGGCTGGACCTTCGCCACGCGCGGGTCTGAACTCTCTACCGTTCATGAAGACGGACAGCTTACTGAGCCCCACGAGTGGCGACAGATCTGTCACGCCCGTCTCGTTGAGCCAGAGCTCCTGAAGGCTGGAGAGCCCCGCGAGCGGAGACAGGTCTGTCACGTCCGTATGGTCGAGCCGGAGCGTCCGAAGGCTGGAGAGCCCCGCGAGCGGCGACAGGTCTATCACGCCTGTCCGGTTGAACCGGAACGTCCGAAGGCTGGAGAGCCCCGCGAGCTGCGACAGGTCTGTCACGCCTGTCTGGTTGAGCGTGAGCGTCTCAAGACTGGAGAGCCCCGCGAGTGGCGACAGGTCTGTCACACCTGTCTGGTTGAGCCAGAGCTCCTGAAGACCGGAGAGCCCCGCGAGCTGTGAAAGGTCTGTCACGCCTGTCCGGTTAAGCGTGAGCGTCTGAAGACTGGAGAGCCCCGCGAGCGGCGACAGGTCTGTTACGCCCGTCTGGTCAAGGTCGAGTCTCTGAAGACTGGAGAGCCCCGCGAGCGGCGACAGGTCTGTCACGTACGTATGGTCGAGCCGGACCGTCTGAAGCCTGGAGAGCCCCGCGAGCGGCGACAGGTCTGTCACACCTGTTTGATTGAGCCAGAGCTCCTGAAGATTGGAGAGCCCGGTAAGCGGCGCCAAGTTTGTCACGCCCGTCCGGTTGAGCGTGAGCGTCTGAAGTCTGGAGAGCCCCGCGAGCGGCGACAAGTCTGTCGCGCCTGTGTGGTCAAGGTCGAGTCTCTGAAGGCTGGAGAGCCCCGCGAGCGGCGACAGGTCTGTCACGCCCGTCTGGTCGAGCCAGAGCTCCTGAAGACTGGAGAGCCCCGCGAGCGGCGACAGGTCTGTCACGCCTGTCTGGTTAAGCCAGAGCTCCTGAAGACTGGAGAGCCCCGCGAGCGGCGACAGGTCTGTCACGCCTGTCTGGTTGAGCCAGAGCTCCTGAAGACTGGAGAGCCCCGCGAGCGGCGACAGGTCGGTCAGCGGTACGGTGTTGAAATCCAGTGCCTCGATAAAGGGTACCCAGCGCAGCGGCGGCGCCTCGCCGGCCAGGATCATGCGGTGCACCGCGACCAAATCGAAATCCGGCGGTGGCAGACGGTGCGGGACCGGGGCAGGGGCGAAATCCGGCCTCTTCTTGGCCAGGTCAACGGCATAGCGCAGTGTCGCCGCTAGGTCTCCCGGCAGACTTTCCCTGATCCGGCCCAGCGGCTCCTCGATCCCCACCAGGAAGGGGCCCACACGCTGCGCCACCATGGGCGAGGCATTGACATAGGCGGAGACGGCGAAACTCACCGCGGCGTTCAAAGCGAGATTTGTCATGCCGCGCAGCAGGCTGCGCCCCGCCTTCTGCCCCTGGATGCCACCGCGCTCCGCCGCCCGCTCGATACGATCCAGCAGGGCCTGTTCCGCCGGGGCCACCAGCCCGGCCGCCTGCGCCTTCATGGCCCGGGCCTCGGCCAGGCCACCCTGCGCCCAGAACATCGCGTTCTGCTCATCGCGCTCCCGGTTGGTGGGGAAGGCGCGGACCAGAAGCGCCGTCGCGCCCAGCGCATCGGCCAAGGCGCGGCGCAAATCCGGCGCCAGCGCCTCATCCATGGAGTCGGGCCGCGCCATCAGCTCGTTGTGCTGTTCCAGCAGCGATCCCAGTGACACGGCTTCGTGGTAGAAAAACACGATCCCCGTGGGCAGGCTTGCGGTCTCGCCTTCCAGCCGCGTGGACAGCGCCTCCGCGGTCGGCAGCAGGTCGTCCCAGGACGGGGTCAGGGAATTATGCTGGCGCCTGACCGCCGCGAGAAGTTTGCCAGCGGCGCTGCGTGCCACCGCGTGTTGCGCCTGCACCGCCGGGTCTTCCGCAGCCAACGCGTCCGTCGCGGCAGCGTCGCGGATGATGACGAAATGCTCGCGTTCCTGCCGCCATTGCGGCGCGCCGGGCAGGGGCTTGGTGCGATTGAGGCGCTGGCGCTGGGCGTGGTCCCAGGCCTCCTGCATCTCCGCGCGTTCCGCGGCGAGCGCGGGTTCCGTGCCGAACAGGGCGGAAAGGACGTCCTGGAACGGGTCGGGGTCCGGCAGTGTCTGGCCGCTGCGCCAATTGCGAACCGTGCGGTCCGTCACCTGCGTTGCCTTGCCGAAGGCGATGGCGGTCCATTTACCGCCCACGGCGCCCGGCTTCAGGCCCGGCCGAGTGCCGTGGTCCAGGTGCTGCGCCAGGATTTCGTGGAATGGTCGATCCGGCACGCGTCGCGCTTCCTTTCCGCCGCTTCCGCCCTTGCCGCCCGGAAACCCGGAAGGCCGCTGCGCCACCGGCCTTTCCGAGGGTGGATGAGGTCCTTCGCCGAAACAAGTGCGAGGGATTTCCGACCATGCCGATCGATGCCGCCTTCTACCTGGCCGTTGCCCTGCTCCACGCCCGGCAGGCCCGCCATCACCGCAGCGGAAGCGCAACCTACTGGTGCCTTGCCCTGCTGCATCTTGCCCAGGCCTGCACCAAGGGATGGCCGCCGTGACGGCCGGGTCCGGGGGCGGCCCCGCCCCCGGCGGGGTCCAGGGGCAGCGCCCCTGGCCTTGTACCTCTCGCCCGCCATGCCAGGATGCGCCAGGGCAGGAAGCAGCAAGGACCATCCGCATGGCGTCGCCATCCGCAACAGGCCATGGGCACGTCGTGGCCGGGGAAGCCGTGTCGCGGCCCTTGCCGGGCCTGCTCGCCATGGGCCTGGTGGCGCTGCTGGGCATCGGGGGCGCGGCGCCGCTGCTGGTTTTGGGCTTGCCCTTTCCCGTTGCCGTTGCGCTGGGTGGCCTCGGTGCCTTCCTGGTTGGCGTGGTGATGGCGATGCGCTGGCGCAGTGGCGCCTTTGTCGCGCTGGGCCTGGTGGGTCTGTTCGGCTTCATCGGCGTCGCGGCCGAATCGGCGCTGTGGTTGCGGCTGGGTGGCGGGGAGCCGGCACGGCTGGCGAGCGTGGCGGAGGCGCCGGCCGTGCCGGATGCCGCCCGGCTGATCTTCCCCGAGGCCACCGCGCGCGCCGATCTGGCCGGCGAAGCGCGCAGCCGCATTCCGCGCAGCGCCGGCCCGCCGGTGGAGCTTGCGGCGTTTGCCGTGCCGGTGGTGCCCGCGGGTTGGGATTCCAGCCAGCCCGTGCCGGCCTTCCTGGTCTGCTCCGAGACCCGTGCCGCCACCCCTTGCGCCGCCGCCTTTCCGCAGCGGCTGACGGAAGCCTTCCGCACCACCCCGCGGCCGGAGGCGGTGCAGGCGGCGCTGGCGCTGCATCGCCTGACCGCGGTCCCCAACCCCGCCTATCTGGCGACCACGGATGAGGTTGCGGCGGAGCGCGCGCGTGCCGGCTGGATGGCGCTGGCCTGGCCTGTGCTGGCCTGGCTCGCCTGGGCGGCCGGGCTGGCGGTGTACCGGATGATCTCGGTGCCGCGCCGCCGCCCGGCGCGGGCCTAAGGTTAGCCGAACACCTCGCCCCAGGCGGCCATCAGCGCCGAATCGGCTTCCTCCATCGTCGCCAGCACGCCCAGCCTGTGCAGGCTGGTGACGCCGTGCTCGGCGATGCCGCAGGGTACGATGCCGGCGAAGTGGGACAAATCCGGGTCCACATTCAGCGCCACGCCATGCCAGGACACCCAGCGGGTGACGCGCACGCCGATGGCGCCGATCTTTTCCTCCGTGCCGCGCGCGCGGTCCGCCACCCAGATGCCGATGCGGCCGTCCCGCCGCTCGCCCTTGATGTTGAAGCGGTCCAGCGCGCGGATCAGCCATTCCTCCAGGCCGCGCACATAGTCCCGCACATCGCGGGCGCGGACGGTGCCGTGCTCCCGGGTCAGGTCCAGCATGACGTAGCCGGTGCGCTGGCCCGGGCCGTGATAGGTCCATTGCCCGCCGCGGCCGGCGGCCACGGCGGGGAAGCGGGTCTCCAGCAGATCCTCGGGCCGGGCGGAGGTGCCGGCGGTGTAGGTGGGCTCATGCTCCACCAGCCAGACGGCCTCGGCTTCCGTGCCGGCGCGGATGGCGGCCACGCGCGCGGCCATCGTCTCCAGCGCCAGCGCATAGGGCAGGCGGCCCGGCGCGATGGACCATTCGGGGGAGGCGGCGAGGGTGCCACTACCCGATATGCGGTCGTGGCGGAATGGTAGACGCGCCAGCTTGAGGTGCTGGTGGGGGCAACCCCGTGGAAGTTCGAATCTTCTCGACCGCACCATCGCCGCGCCGGACAGGGCGCAGGCGCACCCCGGTTCAAATCCCGTTGCTGCCGATCTGCTGGCCCGCCCGGCTGCCATATTCCGGGATGGCGGCCAGGGCATGCACCAGACCCACATAATCCGGATCCGCGATGTCGACGCGGAGGCTGGTATTCGGATGGGCCTTGGTGTGGAGGTATGCGCGCAAGGCCAGGCGCAGGGCGAAGCGGTAGCGCCCGGCGGGGATGCTGGCCGGGTTGGCGCTGCCCGGATCGGCCAGGGCCAGCAGGCCACGCAGCGCCTCCGCCACATGCGCCCCGGCCTCATGCGGCAGCACGGTGCCGGTCTGGCTGGTCAGGTCCATCGCGGCGTGGAACGCCTCATGCACGATGATGGCGCGCTTGGTGGCGGTGACATTGGCCGGATTCCGGACCCAGAAGGAATCCGTCACCGTGTTGTACTGGGCGATGGCGGCCAGCGGTTCGGCCCCGGGCGCCAGTTCCAGCGCGAGGAGGGACCGCGAACGAACCGCCGCGGCCACCTTGTCGAACATCGCCGGGGTGATCTGCAGCCCGCCGATCTCGAAGCGGATCCACGCCATGTGATCCTGGGCCAGCGTCTCCAGGATCAACGCGCGCACGCTGTCATCATTGGCGGAGAAGGCGCGGAAGCCGATCGGCGGGATGGCGATGACGGGGTTCCGGTCGGTCCGGTCGAAGGAATAGTTCTGGCCATCGACCGATTTGGTGCAGCCGAGGAAGTGGTTCAGGCACCAATTCACCTCCGCCGGGTTCCGGCAGCGGAAATTGTACATGATGAGGTCCCAGACATCGGGAATGGCGTAGAGCCCCGCAATCTCACGGAAGCCGACGCGCCGGCCGAGCGCCCAGGCGCCACGATCGGCGTAGCGGAACAGGGCGCGTGGCGCGGGCTGGACCGGCGGGTAGACCAGCGTCGTCCAACGACCCGGGCGGCGGGAAATGATGGCCACGGCGCGGCTCCTCGCGGCTGCCGGCCGGTTTAGCTATGCAGATGTTGCGTACCGATTGCAGAATGTTGCGTGATGTTGTGCCGGAAGCCGGCCCACATGCCTGGAGGATCGGCGGGTGGTCCGCGCTCCACGCCGATCACCCGCGCGGCATGCGGCCCCGTGCGCGGCCGCAGCCGCATGCGCCGTCTGCCGCGCCGGGTCGCGATCGGGCAGGTGCCGGCGGGTGCGGGGCGCGCGATGGCCGGGGAGCCGGGCCGCAGCGCGCATTCCATCACCAGGTCGCCCGTGGCGGGCAGGGTGCCGGCCAGGCGGAACCCCACCTTGCCATAGAGCGAGACGGCGCCGGCATTGCCGGGCACCACGATCAGGCGGATGCGCTGGCAGGCGGGCACGCCGGCCAGGCCGGCCATGATGCGGGCCAGGATGGCCTTGCCGAGACCCTTGCCCTGATGCGCGCGGGCCAGGATGAACCAGCCCAGCCACCAGCAGCTGGTGTCCCGCGGATCGGGGTGGATGACATAGAAGCCGATCATGCGGCCATCGGCCTGGATACCGATCAGCGAATGCGCGGCCCCGGCGCGGACGGTTGCGAGAATATCGGAGAGCGGGCCGAGGTAGTCGTCGACCTGGGCGGCATCCAGGTCCATGGCTTGGACGATCTCAAGCTGGTTCTTGGAAATCGACCGGAAACTGAGGGCCTGCCGGGCCCAGGGGGGTGACATGTGATCCTGCTGTGCTTGTTTGTGCCAGGCATCGCGGCGGCTGCCGCGCGACCTTGACGAGACAGGAGATGGCATCCCGGCCGCCGGAGGCAAACCGGACGGCCTGCGTCCGCCATGTGACAATCGGGATATTTCCCGGGGAAGGCCGAAGGGGCGGGAAATGGGCCAGTTTTACTTCGTGGCGCCGGAACAGGATTTTGACGGCCTGCGCCGAAAAAATATTCCTTCCGCCCGGGCTTTGGCCCTTCGGGCTTCGCTGTACGGGTCGCCCGCGGGTCGCGGCGCGGCGGGATATCGCCTATAGCGGACCACGGAGGTGTCAATGGACGAGGATTTTCGCAAGACGGCCCTGGACTATCACCGGCTGCCGCGCCCGGGAAAGCTCAGCGTGGAGCCGACCAAGCGCATGGCGACGCAGCGCGACCTCGGCCTGGCCTATTCCCCCGGCGTCGCCGCCGCCTGCGAGGAAATTGCCAAGAACCCCGACGCCGCCTGGGACTACACCGCGCGCGGCAACATGGTCGCCGTCATCACCAATGGCACCGCCGTGCTGGGGCTGGGCGCCATCGGCGCGCTGGCCTCCAAGCCGGTGATGGAAGGCAAGGCGGTTCTCTTCAAGAAATTCGCCGGCATCGATTCCATCGACCTGGAGATCGAACAGCGCGACCCGGAAAAATTCATCGAGGCGGTGGCCGCCCTGGAGCCCAGCTTCGGCGCCATCAACCTCGAAGACATCAAGGCCCCGGAATGCTTCGAGATCGAGCGGGCGCTGCGCGCGCGCATGAAGATCCCGGTCTTCCATGACGACCAGCACGGCACCGCCATCATCGTCGCCGCCGCCGTGCGCAACGGGCTGCTGCTGCAGGGCAAGAAGCTGGCCGATGTGAAGGTCGTCAACACCGGCGGCGGCGCAGCGGCGATCGCCTGCCTCGACCTGCTGGTGGCGATGGGGCTGAACCGCGCCAATGTCACCATCTGCGACATCGACGGCGTGGTCTGGAAGGGCCGCCCGAACACCGACCCCTATAAGGCGGCCTATGCGCAGGAGACGGAGGCCCGGACGCTGGAGCAGGTGCTGCCCGGCGCCGACGTGTTTTTGGGACTTTCCGCGCCGCGCATCCTGAAGGCCGAATGGCTGCCCATGCTGGCGCCGCGGCCGCTGGTGCTCGCCCTGGCGAATCCGGAGCCTGAGATCCTGCCGGAGGCGGTGCGCGCCGTGCGGCCGGATGCGATCGTGGCGACGGGGCGGACGGACTACCCGAACCAGGTCAACAACGTCCTCTGCTTCCCCTTCATCTTCCGCGGCGCGCTGGATGTCGGCGCCACCACGATCAATGAGGAGATGAAGGTCGCCGCGGCGGATGCCATCGCGGCGCTGGCGCGGATGGAGGCCAGCGAGGTCGTGGCCGCCGCCTATGGCGGCAATGCGCCCACCTTCGGGCCGGACTACATCATCCCCAAGCCCTTCGACCCGCGGCTGATCCTGGAGATCGCGCCGGCGGTGGCGAAGGCCGCCATGGCGTCAGGCGTGGCGCGCCGCCCCATCACCGACATGCCGAAATACCGGCAGGAGCTGGAGCGCTTCGTCTTCCGCTCCGGCAACCTGATGCGCCCGATCTTCGAGGCGGCGCGCAAGCGCCCGGCCCGCGTGGTCTATGCGGAAGGCGAGGATGAACGCGTGCTGCGCGCGGTGCAGACCGTACTGGATGACGGGCTGGCGGAGCCGATCCTGATCGGCCGCCGCGATGTCATCGCCGCGAAATGCGCGGCGATGGGGCTGCGGATGGATTTCTCCGAATCCGTGCGGGTGCTGGACCCCTCCGCCGATGCGGAAACCTTCGGCAGCCTCACAGCGCTGTACCAGGGCAAGGTCGGCCGCAAGGGCATTCCCCCCGATGCCGCAGCCCGCCGCGTCGGCAACCGCCCCACCGTCGCCGCGGCCCTGTTGCTGGAAGCGGGCCTGGCCGATGCCTGCCTGTGTGGCGGCAGCGGCGACTGGTTCCGCCACTGGCACCACGCCTATGACGTGATCGGCAAGCGGGCGGAGGTGGCGCGGGTCTATGCGCTGTCCGCGCTGATCGTGCCGAATGGCCACCTGTTTTTCGTGGACACCCACCTGACGGTGGACCCGACGGCCGAGCAGATCGTGGACATGACGCTGCTGGCCGCCGAGCAGATCCGCGCCTTCGGCCTGACGCCCAAGGCCGCGCTGCTGTCGCATTCCAGCTTTGGCGCCTCCGGCGCGCCCTCCGCCCGCAAGATGCGCGATGCGCTGCGCCTGCTGCGGGCGCGTTCGCCGGATTTCGAGGTGGATGGCGAGATGCACGCCGATGCCGCGCTGGTGCAGGCCATCCGGGACCGTGCGGTGGCCGACAGCCCGCTGACGGATGCCGCGAACCTGCTGGTGATGCCGACGCTGGATGCCGCCAATATCAGCTTCAACCTGCTGAAGGCGGCGGGCGAGGGGCTTCAGGTGGGGCCGATGCTGCTCGGCATGGCCAGGCCCATCCATGTGCTGGTGCCGAGCGTCACGGCGCGCGGCATCGTCAACATGACGGCGCTGGCGGCAGCCCAGGCGAATGGGATGCTGGCGGTGGGCTGAGACCGGATCAGCGGTCAGGCGCGCCAGCGCCTGTCGCCTCCGCCGGCCGCAGCCGCTGCTCGAAGGTGGCGCGGAAGCGGCGGCTGCGCTGCATGGCGATGGCGAGGGGCAGCATGAAGGCCAGGCCGGCCACGAATTGCGCCATCGCCTCGGCCGGGTCGTCGGGGCCGCGCAGCCCCGGCGCGAAGACCGTGCCGGCCAGTTGCAGCGCCGAATCCACCACCAGGAACACCCAGGCATAGGCCAGGCGGAAATACCGCCAGCGGCGGAACCACAGCACCGCCGCGGCCAGGGTCAGCCCGATCGAGACCAGCAGATCCAGGTTCAGCAGCAGCGCCCCGGGCGCGCCTGCCGGTTGCCATTCCTGCACCAGCAGGAAGGGGCACCCCAGCACCGCCACCACCATCAGCACGGAGGGCACCCGCAGCCAGCCGCCCATGCCGTAAAGGGGGTGCGCTTCCGCCGCCGCCGGGCTGACCTGTACCCACCTTGCCATGCCGGCCTTTTCGCTGCGTAGAGCCGGACAACATGCGGGGTTGCCGGGTGTCGGGCAGGACACACCTGCGGCGCGGCGATGTCTAGCCTGCGCAGCCTGGCCACCCTGGCACTCCGCCCCAGGCGGGGCCACATTACAGCCATGACAAATTTGCCCGACAAGCCCCGCGACAGCGCGGTGGCGGCCTTCCTGCAGAAGGTGGCCGCCATGCCGGTGGCGGCGCCGGCGGCCGGTGCGCCGGGGCGGCTGGTCTTCGCGCTGGACGCCACCGCCAGCCGCCAGCCGAGCTGGGACCGCGCCTGCCATTTGCAGGCGGAGATGTTCGGCGCGGTGCGGGACATTGGCGGGCTGGCCGTGCGCCTGGCCTATTACCGCGGCTTCCAGGAATTCGCCGCGACGCCCTTCCTGACCAATGCGGAGGAGCTGGCCCGGCGGATGACGGGGGTGACCTGCCTCGGCGGGCAGACCCAGATCACCCGCGTCCTGAAGCACGTGCTGGAGGAAACCCAGCGCCGCAAGGTGAACGCCCTGGTCTTCATCGGCGATGCCTTCGAGGACGATGTGGACGCCGCCTGCCATGTCGCCGGCCAGCTCGGCCTGCGCGGCACCCCGGTATTCTGCTTCCAGGAAGGCCAGGACCCGGTGGCACGGAACGCGCTGCGCCAGGTGGCGAAGCTGTCCGGCGGCGCCTGGTCCCCCTTCGATGCGGCCAGCGCCGGCGCGTTGCGCGACCTGCTGCGCGCGGTCGCCGTCTTCGCCGCCGGCGGCCGGCCGGCCTTGCAGCGGCTGGGCAGCGCGGCGGCGCGGGGCATTGCCGGGCAATTGCCGGCACCGCGGGGCGCCTGAGCATGGTCTGGCTGGCACTCGGGCTGCTGCTGCTGGTTGCGATACTGGCCCTGCTGAGACTGTTCGTGGCGGCGAAGCCGGCGCAGGTGAAGCGGGCGCTGGCACTGATGGCCGGCGGCTTCGGCCTGGTGCTGCTGGTGGCGCTGCTGGCCACCGGCCGCGGCGGGCAGGCAATCTGGGCGCTGGCGCTGTTCGGCCCGCTGGTCTGGCGCTGGGTGCAGGCGCGCCGCGCCGCCGGGACCTTTGCCCGCGGTGGCGCGGCCAGCCCCGGCCAGGCCTCCGATGTGGAAACCACGCTGCTGAGCATGACGCTGGACCATGACAGCGGCCGGATGACCGGGCGGGTGAAGGGCGGGCGCTTCGGTGGTGCCGATCTCGGTGACCTGGACCTGCCGGCGCTGCTGGCGCTGATGGAGGATCTCGCGGCGCTGGACCCGGATGGGATGCCGCTGCTGGAGGCCTGGCTGGATCGCAGCCACCCGGATTGGCGCCAGGCCGCCGCCCCGCCCCCGCCCCCCTCCGGCCCGATGGGGCGGGCGGAGGCGCTGGAGGTTCTGGGCCTGGCGGAAGGTGCCTCTGCCGAGGCCATCCGCGCCGCGCATCGGCGGCTGATGCGCCGCGCCCATCCCGACCAGGGCGGGTCGGATTGGCTGGCCTCCCGGCTGAATGAGGCGCGGGACATTCTGCTCGGCTGAAATGGGCGGTGGTGGGCGCTCCGGTGGACGGCGCCGGGCGGGCGTGGCACTTCTGCGCCACCAATCGACAGGGAAAACCCCATCCGTGCGAAAGCCGCTCCGCAAGGCCGTTCTGCCCGTCGCCGGGCTTGGCACGCGCTTCCTGCCCGCCACCAAGCAGATGGCGAAGGAAATGCTGCCGGTCGTCGACAAGCCGCTGATCCAATACGCGGTGGAGGAAGCCCGCGCTGCGGGGATCGAGGAATTCTGCTTCGTCACCGGCCGCGGCAAGACCATGTTGGTGGACCAGTTCGACGTCGCCTTTGAGCTGGAGCGCACGCTGGTCGAGCGCAACAAGACCCGTGAACTGGCGATGCTGCGCGAACAGGCGCTGCCGCCCGGCTCCGTCGTCTCCACCCGCCAGCAGGTGCCGCTCGGCCTTGGCCATGCCATATGGTGCGCGCGCGCCTTCGTGGCGGATGAGCCCTTCGCCATCCTGCTGCCGGATGATTTGATGCTGTGCGACGTGTCCTGCACCAGGCAGCTGGTCGACGCCTATAACGAGACCGGCGGCAATGTGGTGGCGATCGAGGCGGTGCCGAAGGAACGGGTTTCCTCCTATGGCGTGATCGACCCCGGCGCGACCACGGGCAAGCTGGTGGAGGTGAAGGGTCTGGTGGAGAAGCCGCCGATCGAGAAGGCGCCGTCCAACCTGACCGTGATCGGCCGCTACATCCTGATGCCGGAGGTGATCGGCCACCTGGCAACCCAGGAAAAGGGCGCGGGCGGGGAAATCCAGCTGACCGACAGCATGGCGAAGCTGATCGGAACCCAGCCCTTCCACGGCGTTCTGTATGAGGGCCGCCGCTTCGACTGCGGCGACAAGGCCGGCTATCTGGAAGCCCAGGTGGCCTTCGCCCTGGCCCGCCCGGACATGGCGCCTGCCATGCAGTCCATCATCCAGAAATACGCTAGCTAAATGCTGACCCTCAGACGGTCGTGCCGGAGGCACGCCTCTGGCGTGACGCGGACGCCTCCGGCGTCCTTGGCTTCGCCGCATTAGCGGCGGGCCGCAGTCGCGGCCTCGGACCGGTTGAAGACCGGTCCGCCGTTTTTCTTCGAGGAGACCAGCCGCCGATGACCGCCTTCAACCATCGCTTCGACCCGACTTCGCTGCGCGAATACGACATTCGCGGCATCGTCGGGCAGACCCTGCATCCCGAGGACGCCTACGCCATCGGCCGCTGCTTCGGCTCCCTGGTCGCGCGCGCCGGGGGCAGCAAGGTCGCGGTGGGCTATGATGGGCGGCTGTCCTCGCCGGAGATGGAGGCGCAGCTGGTGGCCGGCCTCCGCGCCTGCGGGTTGCAGGTGGCGCGGATCGGCTGCGGGCCGACGCCGATGCTGTACTTCGCCTCCTACGCCCTGAAGGCGGATGGCGCGATCATGGTCACCGGCAGCCACAACCCGCCGGACTATAACGGCTTCAAGATGATGCTGGGCGGCAAGCCCTTCTACGGCGCGCAGATCCAGGATATCGGCCGCATGGCGGCGGAGGGCGATGTGGTGCCGACCGCCGTTGGCACCGATGAGCAGGTCGATGTCTCCGAACGTTACGTCGCCCGCATGATGCAGGACTGGGACGGGGGCGATCGTGCCCTGAAGGTGGTCTGGGACCCGGGCAACGGCTCCGGCGCCGAAATCGTCAAACTGCTGACGGCGCAGTTGCCGGGCACCCACTACATCATCAATGGCAGCATCGACGGCACCTTCCCGGCGCATCACCCGGACCCGACGGTGGCCAAGAATCTCGAGCAGATCATCGCGGAAGTCGCCAGGCAGGGCGCCGATCTCGGCATCGCCTTCGACGGCGATGCGGACCGCATCGGCGTGGTCGATGGCGAGGGCCATATCCTGTTCGGCGACCAGCTTCTGGTGGTGCTGGCGCGCGACGTTCTGAAGTCCAAGCCCGGCGGCGTCATCATCGCGGATGTGAAGGCAAGCCAGGTGCTGTTCGATGAGATCGCCAAGGCCGGCGGCACGCCGCTGATGTGGAAGACCGGCCATTCGCTCATCAAGTCCAAGATGGCGGAAACCGGCAGCCCGCTGGCCGGCGAGATGTCCGGCCACATCTTCTTCGCCGACAAATGGTACGGCTTCGACGATGCGCCCTACTCCGCGCTCCGCCTGCTCGGCATCCTGGCCCGCAGCACGGAAACGCTGGGCCAGATGCGCGCCGGCCTGCCGCAGGTGATCAACACGCCGGAGCTGCGCTTCGACTGCGCCGATACCCGCAAGTTCGGCGTCATCACCGAGGTGAAGCAGCGCCTGGCCGCCGAGGGGGCGAAGGTGCAGGACGTGGATGGCGTGCGGGTGCTGACCGAGGATGGCTGGTGGCTGCTGCGCGCTTCCAACACCCAGGCGGTGCTGGTGGCGCGTGCGGAGGCCTCCTCCCATGCCGGGCTGGACCGGTTGAAGGCGGATATCGCGCGCCAGCTCCAGGCCTCCGGCCTGCCCGTGCCGGATTTTTCCGGGGCCAATGCCGGCCATTGAGCGGGTCGGCCTTGCAGGTCTTCCTGTACGGCACGCTGCTGGACCCGGGCGTGCTGGCCGCACGTTCCGGACGCCGCTTCCCACCCCGCGCCTTGCGGCCGGCGCTGCTGCCGGGCTGGCGCCGGGTGATGCTGCGCCGCCAGCCCTACCCGACGCTGCGCCGTGACCGGCACGGGCAGGTTCGCGGCGTCGTCCTCACCATTTGCGGCGCCCCGCTGCGCCGGCTGATGGCCTATGAGGGCGCCGCCTACCGGTTGCAAAGGGTCCGTTTGCGGACAATCCGGGGTTGTGGGGCTGTGTCAGCCTGGATTGCAAACCCTCTGATGGCGGGTTGTTGATCGACGACGGCATACGAAACATGGTGAAATTGTAAACATCGGCTTCTCGCGCAATGTGGCGCGTGAGACGTGCAGATACGGAACGTCCGGGTGGATCCAGCGTTTGACTCGAGCTGGACCACAAGGCGAACGGAGTGGGCAATGTCGGGAGTCATCAGAAAGGTCCTCGTCATCGAGGACGAGGCTCTGGTTGCCATGTTGGTGGAGGACGCGCTGCTCGATGCCGGCTTCCAGGTTCTTGGCCCAGCAGCCACGGTGGAGGAGGCCATGCGCTTCCTGGATGGGGAGCGGCCGGATGCGGTCGTACTCGACCTCAATTTGGCGGGCGAAACCTCAACGCCTGTCGCCGACCTGCTGGCGGCGCGCGGCATCCCCTATGTGATCGCCACCGGCTATGGCGCATCGGGCCTGCCGCCGGGCCATCAGCACGCCATGGTTCTGGCCAAACCCTATGATCCGAGTGAGCTCACCGCCATGCTGGGGCGGCTCTGCGCCGCATAAAGCGCCTTGAGCGCGCTCAGGTTGCGGCCGGCCAGCGCGGGGCCGGTGCCGTGTCGCGCACCGGCCGGGAGGGCTGCAGGCTGCTGGCGACCTGCGCGCGGCGGAACACCAGGGTGAACTCGGCCCCCATTTCCGAGCCCTCCGGCGCATTGGCCGCCACGATGCGCCCGCCCAGCCCGCGCATGATGGTGCGGGAGATCGACAGGCCAAGCCCGGTGCCCAGGCCGGGTGGCTTGGTCGTGTAGAAGGGCTCGAACAGCTTCTCCAGCACTTCGGCGCTCAGGCCCGGGCCGGTATCGATCACCCGCAGCGTGACGGCATCGGCCTCGCCGCCCGGACCGGCCTCGGCTTCGATCCGCAGCCGGCGGCGCTCCGGCGGGCGTTCCTGCAAGGCGTCGCGCGCGTTCAGCACCAGGTTCAGCAGCACCTGCTCCACCAGGATGATCTGGCCGACCACCGGGGGCAGGACATCCGGCAGGCGCAGCTGCAACTGGACCCCCGCATCGCGCAGCGCCTGGCCGGCCAGCACCATCATGCCCTGCACGGCGGCACCCAGATCCACCGGCTCCAGCGCCGCGACATCGACGCGGGAGAAGGCGCGGAGCTGGGTGACGATGGCCTTGGCGCGATCCGCCTGGGCCATGATGCGGCGCAGCCGCACCAGCGCCTCCTCCACCCCATGCTCGCCATCTTCCAGCGCTTCCGCGGCGTTTTCCGCGGCCAGCGACATGATGGCGATGGGCTGGTTCAGCTCATGCGCCAACCCGGCCGCCATCTCGCCGAGCGTGGCGAATTTGGCCGCGGTGGCAGCCTGGAGCGCCAATTCGCGCTCCGCCGAGATATCCTCCAGCGCGCCCGCCACCTCGATGCCCTCCGGCGTGCGGGCGGTGGCGCGCAGCGTCTCGCGCAGCCACATCCAGGCGCCATCGGCGCGGCGGAAGCGGAATTCGACGCTGGCGGAGGGTTCGCGCCGCAGCCGGTCCTCGATATCGGCGCCCAGCGGCAGGCTGGCCGCATCCATGCTGCGCACCCGCCAGCCCGGGCGCAGCGCCGCTTCGGCGGTCCAGCCGGTCAGCCGTTCGATTGCCGGGCCGATTTCGGTCAGCCGCAGCGCCCCGGTCGCATCGATCAGGCCGCGATAGCCGACGGCGGGCAGCGCCTCCTCCAGTGAACGCATGGCGGCCGGCGCCGTGGGGCGGCCCAGCAGCGGCGTGCCGATGGCAACCACGCTGGCCAGGAAGGCGGCGAGGAAGCCCAGCCAGCCGGCTTCCGTCGCGGCGGCCGACAAGGCCCTGCGGTCATAGGCCGCCAGCACCATCAGATCCGGCGCCACGGGGGCGGCGGCCAGTGCCAGGGGGGGCACCTGCGCGGAGGCGCGTTGCAACAGCGGCGCCGCGGGTGGCGCCGGCCACACCGCGCCCCATCCGGCGGCGCCCCCGATTGCGCCCCCGGTGGCGAGCGGCGTTCCATCCGGCCGCAGCAGCGCCAGCCGCAGGCCCGGCAGCAGCGCCACATCCTCCAGCGCCCGATCCAGCCGCCGGGGGTCGATCGCCACCACGGCCATGCCGGCAAAGCCGCCACGTGCATCAGATAGCGCCTGGCTTGCCAGCAGGCTGCGCGGGCCGCCCGGCAGGTCGAGCAGGGCAGGGGTCAGCAGCAATTCCATCCGCCCGTCGCGGTGGCGCGCAAAGGCCTCGCGTTCCGCCAGGGATTTGCCGGTCAGCGGCGGGTGGCTGGACCACAGGATGCGGCCGGTGGCATCCGTGACGGCGCCGAATTGCAGCCCATCCCGCCCCGCCCGTCCCGCCAGGGATTGCGCCAGCGCCTGTTCGGGCCGCGTCCCGCTGACCGATCCCGCTGCGGAAAGCGCTTCCGCCGCAGCCTCGATCGGGCGTCCGGCCAGGCGCAGCCCGGCCATGGCCGCGCGTTCCGCCGTGGCCAGGGCGGTGGCGGCCGCGACCTCCGCGCGCTGCTGCGCAAACCAGGCGGCGGCACCCCAGGCGAGGCCCGATGCCAGCACCCCGCCGAGCAGCACGGCGCGACCGGGCCGCGTGGCTCGGGCATGTGCGGCGCGGGGCTGCGGGTCGCGGGTGATGAAAAAGAACCCTTTCACCTGAGGTGGCCGGAAGCGAAACCTGTGAGGAATGGGGGAGGGGACGCGCCGCGCTGGGCGGTGTGCGCCTGCCTCCTGCCGATTCGCTGTGCAGGATAGGCCAAGCGGGCCGAGGCCGCACGCCGCGGCCGCAACAGTCTTTCTCAGGCCTCGGCGCGTTCCAGGGCCGAGAGTCGCGCCGCCAGGTCATCCTCCCGGCACAGCATCAGGCCGAGCAGCCCGGCGCCGACCACGCGCTTGAAGCGATCGCCCAGCGGCAGGCCGTCGCCGCAATCGAAATCCACCGCCAGGCCCCCCGGACCGGCCTCCGCCTGCAACACGCAGCGCAGCGTCTCGCCCGGCTCCAGGGCCACGCCGCGCCAGGCTTCCACCCGCTGGCCGCGGGCGCGCAGGCGCAGGCGGAAGGGGCGCGGCGGGCCGCGCAGTTCCAGCACCACGCGCATCGGCGTGCCGGCGGGCTGGTCCGTTGGCAGAGCAAGGGTGGCGATGCCGTCCCGCATCCACACGCCCCAGTCTTCCTGCCACCACCAGGCCAGCCCCTCCCGCACCCGCTCGGCCCAGGCCATGGCGGCGGAGGGCAGGCCCTCGCCACGCCAGCCCATCGGCAAATGCTGGCCGAGCGGCAGGAAGCGGGGTGTGGCCGGCGAATCGGCGGGGTTGGCCAGCGCCTCCAGCACCTCCCGCGCCGCATCGGGCCAGTCGCGCCGGGCGCTGGCGCGGTCGATGCGGGATTCCAGGGTGGTGCGCTGCGCCGGGTCGGCCAGCAGCATCTCAAGCTTCGCGACCAGGTCCGGCTGGTCCTGCGGGGCGAAGAACACCGCGCCCGGCGCGCCGGCTTCCAGCAGGCCGGAATGCGCCGGCACCACGGCCAGCTTGCCGGCGGCCAGACTCTCACTGACCGGCAGGCCCCAGCCCTCATGGAAGGAGTTGTAGATGGTGAACAGGCAGCGCCCATACAGCCCGGCCAAGGCGAGGTCCGAGACGCCCGATTGCACCGTGACCTTGCGCCGCAGCTCCGCCGATCCGTCCAGCAGCGCCAGCGCCGCATCCGCCCGCCAGCCGGGGCGGCCGACACAGACCAGGCGCGGCACGCGATCCGCGCCCAGGCGGCGGATCAGGTCGAGCCAGGCCTGGAACACCATCAGGTGGTTCTTGCGGGATTCCAGCGTGGCGACGAACAGCACGAAATCCTCGCCCGGGCGCGGCGCACGCAGCGCCTCCGCCGCCTGCGCCGCGGCGATGGGGGAGGCACCGCCTTCCGCGGCCAGCCGGATCAGCCCGGCCGGGGCGACCGGGCCGAGCGGGGCGGCGAAGCGGGCATGGTCGGCGATGGTGGCGCGGGAATTGGCCAGGATGCCATCCGCATGCAGCGACAGGGCCGCGAACCAGCGGGCATAGAGGCGCACCGTCAGGTCGAGGCAATGCTCCGGCATGGCGAGTGGCACGCAATCATGCACGAAGGCCACGTAGCGGAGTGGTGTGCTGGCGCGCAGCCGGCGCAATCCCCGAAAATACTCCTGCACGCCCCAGGCATTGCCGAGCGAGACCAGGGTGCAGCCGGCGATGATCGGCGCATCCGGCCGCGCATCGGGTGCCACCAGGGCGGCGGTGGCGGCGCGCCAGGCCGGGTCGTCGTCCCGCCCGCCGATGCGGGCCAGCGCCAGCACGCGGCGAAAGGCAGCCTCCTCCACATGCCACCAGCGCCAGGTGGAACCCTCGAAGCCCACCAGGATCACATTCGCCGGACGCTGCGTGCTGGCCAGCAGGGCGCCGAGGATACCCATCTGCACCCGCTGGATGCCCGTGGGCGTGCGGGCGGCGCGCAGATAGTCCAGCAGGTCCGTGACATCGAAGGCGAGTTGCGTCGGCGGACCGGCCGGGCGCGGCGCCGGCATCTGCATCGGGCCATCCGGCGGCGGCAGCGTGCGGTGGCGCAGCAGGGCGACCACATGCCGCAAAGCCGGGCTTTCCGGTGCCAGGGCCAGGGCCCGGGCCAGGGCGACGGAGGCTTCCCCGCCGCGGCCCAGGGTTCGCAGCACATGGCCGGCCTGCAGCATCGGGTCCGGGTCGTCGGGGGCCAGCATGGCGGCGCGCTGGTAATGCGGCAGGGCGCCTTCCAGGTCGCCCTGTTCCTTGCGGGTGTGGCCGAGCTGGACATGGATCTGCCAATGGCGCGGGCGTTCGGCCAGATAGTCCCGATACGCCGCCTCCGCCGCCGGCCAGTTCCGTGCATCCCGCAGCGCATCGGCGCGGGCGCGGATGGCCTCGGGGGAGGGGGGCTCAGGGGCTCCGGAGGCCGGGTCCACATCCATCTGCTACGGCTCCACGATGCTGCGTTCCTAACGCATGCCTCGCCGCGAGGGAAACCGGGTCGAACAGGCATCGCGCGCGGGGCCAGGCTCCGCGGGTCGGCAGGCGACAGGGCGGAATCGCCAGGGCGGGTATCGACCCGCCCGGCATACTGGCCTCAGGCCGCCTCGATCCGCCGGCCGCTGGTGCCGTCGAACACATGGAAGGCCTCCCAGGGCAGAATCACCGGCAAGACGGCACCGATGCCGCTGGCCGGGATCGGCAGGCGCACGGTCAGTGCTTCGCCGCCCTGGATGGTGCCGTGGATCACGGTCTCGGACCCCAGCGGTTCCACCAGATCCACCGCCAGGTCGAAGCCGCCCTGGCCGAGCTGGACGTGTTCCGGCCGGATGCCCATGGTCAGCGGCATCCCGGCCTCCCCGGCGCGCGGGCCGTCGGGGAAGCCGATGGTCAGCCCCGCCTTCAGCGCGGCGGCACCGCCGCCCGGCTCCAGCGTTGCCGCGAGAAAATTCATGGCGGG
>LNFM01012120.1_pt1 | contig 20527 bp, 21 predicted proteins | sample 596031 | NCBI WGS metagenome assembly LNFM01 (sample SAMN04254537, study PRJNA301005) | activated carbon metagenome | isolation source: dual media filters at the Ann Arbor, Michigan drinking water treatment plant | place: USA: Ann Arbor | reverse complement strand
CCGTATCGCCGAAGGGCGTGGGCAGGACGGTGCCGGCACTGCGACCCGAGGCGAAGAGGCGGAGTTTCGTCACCGGGAAGCGACGCCGCCCGAGGACCTCCACCAGCTCCCGCCCCACCGCTCCGGTGGCGCCGATCACACCCACACGCATCGCACGCTGCTCCTGTTTAAAAGGGACAGGTCGCATAGCGCAAAGCGCGCCGCGGGCCAATCACGCGATGGGTGTCACCTGCTGCGTGTCCAGGTCATAATAGGCGCCGACCACCTTGAGGCGGCCCGCGGCGGCGGCGGCGGCGAGCACCGGGCTTTCGGTCAGCAGGCGGCTGACGTTCAGCGTGACATTGGTGCGTACGGTACCATCAACCGTGTCGCCGCCGGCGCGCAAAGCGGCCAGGGCGGCGGGCAGCATGGGCAGCAGCATGTCGCGCAGATGCGCGGGCAAGGCGAGGGGCTGCTGCGCCAGGGCCACGGCGGCACCGGCGGCGCCGCAATGGGCGTGGCCGAGCACCATGATCAGCGGCACGCCCAGATTGCCCACCGCATATTCCAGGCTGCCAATGGCCCCCGTATCGGCCAGGTTGCCGGCGTTGCGGGCCACGAAGATGTCGCCGAGCCCGGCCTGGAACAGCACCTCCGGCGCCGCGCGGCTGTCGGCGCAGCCGAGCACGGCGGCGAAGGGCGCCTGGCCGGTGGCGAGGATGGCGCGGCGTTCCAGATTGCTCGGGCCGGGCCGCGCAACCTGGGCCAGGAAGTGCTGGTTGCCCTGCATCAGCCGTTCCAGCGCCTGGTCCGGGGTCAGGGTGGTGGGCGGCATGGCGCTGGTGGCGCGCGCTGGCCGCACAAAGGCGGCGCCGGCCGCCAGCCCGGCCAGGGCCGCCATGAAGCTGCGGCGGCCGCGCCCGGCTGAAGGAACGGGCCGGTGCAGGAAGGGGGCGGTGCAGCAGGCACAACTCGGCATGGCGCGGTTCCTTCGGCGGCCGGACATACCCGTCCGGGATGCCAACAATCAGCGGCAGGCTAGACGACATTCAACCTAAGATAAAATGACTTCGGGAGTCTGAACGTCCGGCCGCGTTGAGACGGCCTCGCCTGGACCATGAGGTGCCGATCCGCCATGTCCGCCGAATACGCCGCCGCCAAGGCCTGGCCCTTCGAGGAAGCGCGCAAGGTCGAGGCGCGGGTGAAAGCCGCGGGCAAGGGCCAGGCGCTGTTCGAGACCGGCTACGGCCCCTCCGGCCTGCCGCATATCGGCACCTTCGGGGAGGTGGCGCGCACCACCTGGGTGCGCCGGGCCTTCGAGAAGCTGACCGGGCTGCCGACCCGCCTGATCGCCTTCAGCGACGACATGGACGGGCTGCGCAAGGCGCCGGACAATGTGCCGAACCGGGAGATGCTGTTGCAGCATCTCGGCCGCCCGGTCACGGCCATCCCGGACCCCTTCGGCACGCATGAGAGCTTCGGGCACCACAACAACGCCCGTCTGCGCGCCTTCCTCGACCGTTTCGGGTTTGAATACGAATTTGCCTCATCCTCCGACTACTACCGGTCGGGGCGGTTCGATGCGGCGCTTCTGCGGATGGCGGAACGGCATGAGGAGGTGCGGGCGGTGATCCTGCCGACGCTCGGCCCGGAACGCCGCGCCACCTATTCGCCCTTCCTGCCGCTGCATCCGAAGACCGGGGTGGTGATGCAGGTGCCGATGGAGGAAGTGCGGCCGGCGGAGAACCTGCTGGTGTGGGTGGACCCGGAAACCGGTGAGCGCCACGGCACGCGCATCACCGGCGGCCATTGCAAGGCGCAGTGGAAGGCGGACTGGGCGCTGCGCTGGTACGCGCTCGGCGTCGATTACGAGATGTCGGGCAAGGACCTGATCGACAGCGTCAAGCTCTCCGGCGCCATCTGCAAGGTGCTGGGCGGGGCGCCGCCGATCGGCTTCACCTATGAGCTGTTCCTGGACGAGGCCGGCGGCAAGATCAGCAAGTCGAAGGGCAACGGCCTGACCATCGACGAGTGGCTGCACTACGCGCCGCCGGAATCCCTGGCGCAGTTCATGTACAACCAGCCCGGCCGCGCCAAGCGGCTGCATTTCGACGTGATTCCGCGCGCCGTCGATGAATACGTCCAGAATCTGGACCGGCTGCGCACGGCGCCGGGGCCGGACAATCCCGCCTGGCATATCCAGGGCGGGCCGACCAACGACCCGGGCACGCCGGTGTCCTTCACCATGCTGATGAACCTGGCCAGCGTGATCAACGCCGATGCGCCGGAGATGCTGTGGGGGTTCCTCCGCCGCTACGCCCCGGAAGCGAGCGGTGAGACCCACCCGCTGCTCGCCCGCCTGGTGGAGCATGCGGTGTCCTACTACCGCGACCGCGTGGCGCCCAACAAGCAGCACCGCGCGGCGACCGAGGCTGAGCGCCCGGCCTTCGAGGCGCTGGCCGCGGCACTCCGCGCCCGGCAGCCGGAACTGGATCTGCTGCCGCCCGATGAACAGGCCCGCGCCATTCAGGACGTGGTCTATGATGCCGGGCGACGGGAGCCCTTCATCGAGATGACCAAGGATGGCCGGCCTGGCGTGTCGCGGGCCTGGTTCAACGCCTTGTACCAGGTGCTGCTCGGCCAGCCGGAGGGGCCACGCTTCGGTGGCTTCGTCGCGCTGTACGGCATTGCCGGGACCATCGGGCTGATCGAGACGGCGCTGGCCCGCCCCGCTGCCCCGCCTGCCACCAGCGGCGACGCAGCCGCGTGAAGAAGCTCGGCGGGCTGCTCCGCCGCCATGGCGTGGCGGCCTTCGGGGTGCTGCTGCTGATTGCCGCCATCTGGGTGGTGCAGAGGGAATTCCGCAACCTGTCGGTGGCGGATATCCGCGCCTCGCTCGCCGCGATCTCCCCCGTCACGCTGTGGATCGCGGCGGGGTGGACCGTGCTCGCCTATGCGGTGCTGACCATCTACGACCGGCTGGGCAGCGTCTATGCAGGCTATCCGGTGAGCTATGCGCGAACCTCGCTGGCCTCCTTCTGCGCCTATACGCTGGCGCATAACCTGGGCTTCGCCGCGGTCTCCGGCGCCGCGGTGCGCTACCGCTTCTATGCCGCCTGGGGGCTGCCGCCGCTGGCGATCGCCAAGGTGGTGGCCTTCACCAGCCTGACCTTTGGTCTTGGCGGCTTCGCGCTGGGCGGCCTGGTGCTGCTGGTGGAGCCGGAGGTGATACCGGGCCTCGGGGAGCATGTGCCGCATTGGGCCATGCGGCTGGTCGGCGCGGTGATGTGGGGGCTGGTCATCGCCTACGTCACGCTGTCACGCATCCGCAGCCATGTGACGATCTTCAAGCACAAGATCGACCTGCCGGGGTTCCGGATGGCTGTGGCGCAGACCACGCTGGCCAGCGTCGATGTCGCGATCACGGCGATGATCTTCTACACGCTGCTGCCGGCGGCGGAGGGGCTGACCTTCCTGCGCTTCCTCGGCATCTATGTCGTGGCCTACACCGCCGGCATCGCGGCCAGCCTGCCGGGTGGCATCGGTGTGTTCGACGGCGCCATCCTGATCGGGCTGGCGCCCTGGCTGCCCCCGGCGCAGGTGGTGGGGGCGCTGCTGCTGTTCCGGCTGTACTACTACATCGTGCCGCTGTTCCTGGCCGGCATCCTGTTCGCGGGCTTCGAGATCGCGCAGCGTCGCCACGCGCTGAAGCGCTTCGCCGTGGAACAGGGCGTGGCCGATGCGCTGGAGGTGCCGGTGATCGCGGGCCTGGTCGGGCTCGGGGGCGCGCTGCTGATCTTCGTCGGCGCCTTGCCGGCCCGCGATACGGCGGTGGCGGCCTGGGCAGGGTACGAGGCGGCCGTCGCATCGCATTTCGCGGCATCCCTGATCGGGTCGCTGCTGCTGGTGATGGGATACGGGCTGCTGCGGCGGCTGACGCTGGCCTGGGGCGCGGGCATTGTCCTGCTGCTGACCGGCGCGCTGATCTGCTGGCTGCGCGAGGATGGCTGGTGGATCTGGGGCGCCTTCCTGCTGGTGGCCGGGCTGCTGGCGGCGATGCGCAGCGCCTTCTACCGCACCGCTCGGCTGATGCAGGAACCGCTGGCCGGGTCCACGCTGCTGCCACTTGTGGTGGTGGGGTTGTGCGCGCTGATGCTGGCGCTGGTCAGCTATGGCGGCAAGGTGGCAAGCGATAGCTGGTGGGGCGTGGTCGCATCCCCCATGTCGCCGGACAGCCTGCGCTTTTCCGTCGGCCTGGCGGCGGTGCTGCTGCTGGTGGCGGCGGTGCGCCTGCTGCGGCCGGCGCGCATCAAGCCGGAGCCCTGGGGGGCGGAGGTGCGCGCCCGGCTGAAGGCGCTGGGGGCGGAGGCGCCGGAAATGGCCGATGGCGCGGTATTCGGCGAATCCGGCCGTGCGGGCTTCGGCTTCGTCAAGCGCGACGGCATCTGGATGGCGCTCGGCGACCCGGCGGGAGAGGAAGGAGACCGGATCTCCGCGATCTGGCGCTTCCGCGACATGTGCGAGCGCGCCGGCGTGGCCGCCGCCTTCTGGCGCGTGGGGCCGGGGCTGCTGCGGGTCTATGGCGATATCGGGCTGACCCCGTTCCCGATCGGCGCGCCGAAGCCGGGCGATGGCCTGCGCTACCTGGCCTGCCGGGCCGAGACGGATCTGGAGACGCTGGCGCCGCTGCTGCCGAGCCGTTGAGACCTACTGGATCGCCCTACTGGGTCGCCCAGATGATGCGGTGCATCCAGGCCAGCTCCGCGAGATCAAAACTGTAGTTCGGATGCGCCGGGTTCAGGCTGGCGAGCTCCACCCGGCGCGCCGATTGGCGCAGCAATTCCTTGGCCATCACCTCCCCCTGCCGGGTGCGGACCACCACGCGGTCGCCGCGGCGGACCGGGGCGCCAGGGGAGACGATGACCACGTCGCCGTCGCGGAACACCGGCTCCATGCTCTCGCCGCTGATTTCCAGGGCATAGGCATTGGGGTCGGGCACGTCGGGCACCGAGATCTCGTCCCAGCCGCCACCCACCGGGTAGCCGCCATCGTCGAAGAAGCCATCGCCGCCGGCCTGCGCCAAGCCGATCAGCGGGATGCGCCGGGCGATGGCGGCCCGCCCGCTACGGGACAGGGCCGGGGCGCCGGTGACGAGGGAGGCGAAGGATTCGAACCCCGTGCCGGTGGCGCTGAGCACCTTGGCGACGCTTTCGGTGGAAGGCCAGCGCGCGCGGCCATCCACGCCGGTGCGCTTGGAAGGATTGAAGGCGGTGGCGTCCAGCCCGGCCCGACGCGCAAGGCCGGAGGCGGAGAGGCCGTGCTCGGCGGCCAGGGCGTCGATCGCCCGCCAGATATCCTCATGCCGCATCGCCAAGGCAATCCTCGAATCGGAAGGCGGCGGGCATAGCGCCGCGTCCTGGGTGGGACATCCTAGGTTTCGAGTCGCGATGCAATAGGAACGATATCCTTGCAACCTCGGGTGGAACACGTTAAGGGGTCTTTGTTCCTGTTTTGTTCAGGCACAGACCCGCAGAGGACCCCCCACCCGATGTCCATCGCCCCCTGCCGCGCCCCCGTCCTTGCCAGCATGGACCGCGCGCAACCCTTCGCCACCGCCGAGGATGCCTGGTTCTGGACCATGGCCGCACTGACCGCCCGGCGCGACGGCGCGCGCCTCGGCGCCGGTCGCGGCTTGGTGGTGCGGCCCTGTGAGCCGGATGATGTGGTGAAATGCCTCGACCGGCTGTACCGCCAGCGCCGCATCGATCTCGCCCATGCCCGCATCATGCGCATCTGGGGAGAGCGGCATGAATCCCCAAGCCCGCGCATCCCGCAGGAAGCCGGCGATCTGCGGCTGTGGCGGGAGGCGATGGACCGGCTGGATTTCCCGCTGCGCGCCAAGGGAATCGTCAGCGGCCCGCCGCGGGGGTTGCAGGAAGCCGAGATCCTGCCCTTCCGGGGGCGCGTGGCATGACCGGGGCCGTGGAATCGCTCTCCACCCGCCGCCTGGCGCATCGACGGGCGGCCGATGATGCCGGCCAGAAGGTCTGGATCGCCTTTGGTGGCGTGGCCGACCAGCCCTGGCTGCACCTGCTGCGCCCCGGCTTCCGGCATTGCTTCGCCGCGATCGGCGACGAGGCAGGGTGGACCGTGCTGGAGCCGCTTTCGGGCCGGCTGCTGGTGGCGCGCCTGCCGGTGGAGGGCAGCTTCGACCTGCCGGGCTTCTACCGCCGCGCCGGGCTGCGCGTGCTGGGCCCCTTCACGCCGGGGGAGGCGCAGCCGCAGCGCCTGCCGAACCTCGCCCCCTTCACCTGCGTGGCGCTGTGCCGGGCGCTGCTGGGCCAGGGCGCGCCGGTGGCCTGGACGCCGTTTCAGCTGTTCCGGGCGCTTGGCGGCGCGGAGAAGGAAAATAATCAGCAATAATAGGAATAAAATTGACAGGCCGCTGAACCCGGTCTATCAAACCCCTGCCACGGGACGAATTGCGTCCCACGGCACCCTCCTCTCCCGGTCCCCCAAACTCAGACCCGTCCGGCCTCGCCGGGCGGGTCTTTTTTTGCGCCGAACCCGGGAGCCAACCCGATCCGAAGGAAGCGCGCATGGGTGGCCTGTTCCAGGCGCCGAAGCCGGTCGTGACCGCGACGGACACGAGCAACGCGGTCGAGGCCGCGACCGAGAAAGCCGTCGCCACCGAGGCCTCGGCCGAGGATGCCGCGCGCCAGGCCCGCCAGCGGGCGCTGGACCGCGCCCGCCGGGGCCTGGCCGGCACCATCGCCACCTCCGCCCGCGGCGTGCTGGCCCCGGCGCCGGGCAATGCCGTGCGCAAAAGCCTGCTGGGCGAGTGAGGGACATGATGACACCCGAACAGATCCTCGCCCGCCACGCCCGCGCCGCCGCACGGCGTCGGCCGCTGGAGGGGCGGTGGCAGGATTGCTACGACCACGCCTTGCCGGCCGCCAATGCCGCGCCGCTGTTCGATGCGACGGCAGCCGATGCGGCGGAGCAGTTGGCGGCGTCGCTGCTCGCCGAACTCGCGCCGCCCTGGTCGCGCTGGTTCGGCCTGGCGCCGACGCGGAAGGTGGCCGAAGGCCCGGCGGCGCAGGCCGTGGCGCGGGTGCTGGAGGATGCGGCGGAAACGCTGCAGGGGCATCTCGACCGCTCCAACTTCGCGCTCGAGCTGCACCAGGCCTTTCTCGAACTGGTGGTCACCGGAACCGCCGTGCTGCTGGTGGAGGAAGCGCCGCCCGGCGAGACCTCTGCCCTGCGCTTCACCGCGGTGCCGCTGCGGGAGACGGTGCTGGAGGAAGGCCCCTCCGGCCGTCTCGACACGGTGTTTCGCGCCGCGAAGCTGACGCCGGCCGAGATCCGGTCGCGCTGGCCGGCGGCGCAGGTCGCGCTGCCGAAGCAGGATGGCAATGCCGAGCCGCCACAGCTTCGCGTGGTGGAAGCGGTGTGGCCCAATGCCCGCGCCGGCCACCGCTTTGCCGTGGTGCTGGATGGCGGGGAGGGGGCGGCGGAACTGCTGGCGGAGGGGCGGTTCTCGGAGAACCCCTTCATCGCCTTTCGCTGGCTGAAGGTGCCGGGCGAGACATACGGCCGCGGCCCCGTGGCCAAGGCGCTGCCGGATATCCGCACCGCCAACAAGGTGGTGGAGCTGATCCTGAAGAACGCGTCCATCGCCGCCACCGGCATCTGGCAGGCGGAGGATGACGGCGTGCTGAACCCGGCGACGGTTCGCCTGGTGCCGGGTGCCATCATCCCGAAGGCGCAGGGCTCCGCCGGCCTCACGCCGCTGGCGGCGCCGGGCAATTTCGACGTGTCGCAGCTGATCCTGCAGGACCTGCGGGCGCGCATCCGTGGCGCGCTGCTGGCCGACCGGATCGCCGCTTCCGACAAGGCCGGCATGACGGCGACAGAAGTCACGGAACGCAGCGCCATTTCCATCCGCCTGCTCGGCGCGATCTATGGCCGGTTGCAGGCGGAGCTGCTGTCGCCGCTGGTGGCGCGCTGCCTGGCCGTGCTGCGCCGGCGCGGCGAGGTGCCGGCGCTGCTGGCCGATGGGCAGGAGGCGCGGCTGGTCTACAGCTCGCCGCTCGCCCGTGTGCAGGCGCGGGCCGATGCCTCCGACACGCTGCTGTTCCTCCAGGCCGCCGCCGGGCTGGGCGCGGAGGCGGCAGCGGTGCTGGACGCGCCGGCTGCCGCGCGCTGGCTGGCCCGCACCCTCGGCGCGCCACCGGAGATCATCCGGCCCGTAACCCCACAGAACCAGGAGTGAGCCCCGGCATGTCCGACAACCTTCTCGACGCCGCGACCGAAACCGCCAGCACGAATACCCGGCCTGCCGAGATCCCCGAGAAATTCTGGGACGAGGCGAAGGGCGCGCTGCGCGTGGATGCGCTGCTGAAATCCTACATCGAGCTGGAGCGCCGCCTGTCCCAGCGCTTCGCCCCGCCGGCGGATGACGCGCCGGAGGAGGACCGGATGCGCTGGCGCCGCGCGCTGGGCATTCCGGACAGCGCGGAGGAATACCAGGTGACGCCGCCGAACGAACTGCTGACGCCGGATTCCGCGGTGAACCAGCGGCTGCATGAGGCAGGCTTCAATCCGCGCCAGGTGCAGCTTGTCTATGACCTGGCCGCCGAGCGCCTGCTGCCGCTGATTGCCGAGGCCGCCGCGGAGTTCGAGGCGGGCCGGCAGGTGGAAAAGCTGCGCGCGCATTTCGGTGGCGAGGACCGCTTCCGCCGCATCGCCGGGCAGCTTTCCGCCTGGGGCCGCGCGAACCTGCCGGAGGCGGTGTTCACCGCGCTGTCCTCCACCGCCGATGGCGTGGTCGCGCTGCACCGGATGATGGAGGGCAAGGAGCCTTCCCTGTCCCGCGACGCACAGGCCGAGGCCGGGCCGGATGAGGCTGAGCTGCGCAAGATGATGCGCGACCCTCGTTACTGGCGCACGCGGGAGCCCGATTTCGTCAAGCGCGTGACGGAAGGTTTTCGGCGACTCGTCGGCGAGTAGCGCCACAATTTCCCGCAGGCAACCCGCCCCGGCGGGCTGCGGGCTTCAGCCGCGCACCGGCCCATCATGGGAAACCAGCGCGCGCGGCCGCTTCGCAAAACCTCTTTTCCTGACAGGGAAATCGCATGTCCGCTTCCACCCAGATCGACGCCGTGTTCACCCGCCAGTTCCAGGCCGAGGTGCATGAGGCCTATCAGCGCCAGGGCAGCAAGCTGCGCTCCACCGTGCGCTCCAAGACCGGCGTGACCGGCACCAGCACCTTCTTCCCGAAGGTCGGCAAGGGCATTGCCGCGGCGAAGACGCGGCATGGCTCCGTGCCGGTGATGAACCTGGAACACGCACAGGTCGAATGCGTGCTGCAGGACTACTACGCCGGCGACTGGATCGACCGGCTGGACGAGCTGAAGACCAATGTGGATGAGCGCAACGTCGTCGCCAATGCCGGCGCCTATGCGCTCGGCCGCAAGACGGATGAGCTGATCATCGCGGCGCTGGATGCCTCGACGCGCGACGCCGTGGGCACGGCGGCCGGCACGACGGATGCCGATGGGCTGACCAAGGCGAAGGTGCTGCTGGCCTTCGAGATGATGGGCGCGGCGGAAGTGCCCGATGATGGCGGGCGCTACGCCGTGGTCGGCTGGAAGCAGTGGTCGCAGCTTCTGGAGATCGATGAGTTCTCCTCCTCCGAATACATCGGCGAGGATGCGCTGCCGTGGAAGGGCAGCCAGGCGAAGCGCTGGCTGGGCGCGATGTGGATGCCGCATTCGGGCCTGACGCTCTCGGGCGGGCTGCGGCATTGCTACTTCTACCATCGCACCGCCATCGGCCATGCCTCCGCCGCGGAGGTCGAGACCGACATCACCTGGCATGGCGACCGCGCCGCGCATTTCGTCTCGAACATGATGAGCCAGGGCGCGGCGCTGGTGGACGATTTCGGCGTCGTGCGGATGCGCGCGGCAGAATAATCCGACAAGCCCTCTCTCCCCAGCCGGGGAGAGAGGGTGCCGCGACACCCAACATCCCGGATCGGAACACCCAAATGGCACTGACCGCTGTCGCGCTCTGCTCGCGCGCTTTGCTGCGCATCGGCGCGCAGCCTGTTGCTTCGCTCGATGAGGGCACCGCGGAAGCGGAGGTGGCGGCCAATCTCTATGGGCCGACGCGGGATGCGCTGCTGTCCGCACATCCCTGGTCTTTCGCCACCGGCCAGGCCAGCCTGCCGCGGCTTTCCGCCGCGCCGCCGGCGGATATGGCGCACGCCTTCCAATTGCCCACCGGCTTCCTGCGGGCGCTGTCCGCCGGCAGCGGTGCGCGTGGCGGCGGCATGCCCTACCGGCTGCATGAGGACAAGCTGCAGGCCGATTCCATCAGCGTGACGCTGACCTACATCTTCCGACCCGACGAAAGCGCCTTCCCGCCCTTCTTCGCCCAGGCGCTGGTCGCACGCCTGGCGGCGGAGTTCTGCCTGCCGCTGACCGAAAGCGCATCCCGCGCCGAGATGCTGTTCCGCCTGGCGGAGAACGAGATGCGGAGCGCGAGGCTGATCGACAGCCAGCAGGATACGCCGCGCGCGATCGAGCATTTCCCGCTGATCGATGTGAGGGGCTGAGCGCATGACGATCGCCACGCGCCGCATCAAATCCTCCTTCACCGCCGGCGAACTCGCGCCCGAATTGTACGGCCGCGCCGATCTGCGTGCTTTCGAGAATGGCGCGCGGCAGTTGCGGAATGTCGTGATCCAGCCAACGGGCGGCGTCGCCCGCCGGCCCGGTCTGGTGCATGTCGCGACGCTTCCGGGCCCGGCCCGGCTGGTGCCCTTCGAGTTCAACACGGAGCAGACCTATCTGTTGGTGCTGACTGCGGGGCGCCTGCAGGTGTTCCTCGGCGATGCGGAGGTGGCGAGCCTGCCGGCACCCTGGTCCACTGCGCTGTTGCCGCAGCTTGCCTTCACGCAAAGCGCCGATACCTTGCTGCTGTTCCACCCGGAGATGGCGCCGCAACGCCTGACGCGCAGCAGCCATACCGCCTGGAGCATCACGCCCTTCGTCTTCGTGCGCGAGCCGTTTCATAATTTCGCACGCAACGTGACCCTGGCGGCCTCCGCCACCATGGGCACGGTGGCGCTGACCAGTTCCGCGCCGTTGTTCAGCAGCGGCCATGTCTCGCGCCGCTTTCGCCTGAAGGGAAAGCGCGTGGTGATTGCTTCCGTCGCCGGGCCGCAGAACGCGACCGCGGTGGTGGAGGACCCGCTGGAGGATACGCTGGCCACGGAGGATTGGCAGGAGGCCGCATTCAGCCCCGTGCGCGGCTGGCCGGTCTGCGCCTGCTTCCACCAGAACCGCCTGGTGCTCGGTGGATCGCGCGATGCGCCGAACCGGCTGTGGCTGTCGCGCACCGGCGATCTTGGTGATTTCGATGGCGGCACCGGGCTGGATGACGAGGCGATCGAATTCGCGCTGGTCTCCGACCAGGTGAATGCGATTCGTGCGGTGTTCTCGGGGCGGCATCTGCAGGTCTTCACCTCCGGCACCGAATGGATGGTGACGGGCGATCCGCTGACGCCGTCCTCCATCCAGTTGAACCGCCAGACCCGCATCGGCATGGCGGTGGACCGGCAGGTGCCGCCGGTGGATGTGGATGGCGCGACGCTGTTCGTCGCACGGTCCGGCCGCGGCGTGCATGAATTCGCCTACACCGATGTGGCGGATGCCTATCAGGCGAATGACCTGGCGCTGGTCGCGCGGCATCTGGTGCGCGATCCGGTCTCGATGGCCTATGACCAGACGGCGCGGCTGCTGCATGTGGTGATGGCGGATGGCAGCATCGCGACGCTGACGCTGTATCGCGCCGAGCAGGTCACCGCCTGGACGCGGCTGGAGACGGAAGGCGCGTTCCGTGCGGTGGCGGAAACCGAGGGCCGTGTCTTCGCGCTGGTGGAACGCTTCGGCAGTTTCCGGCTGGAGCGTTTCGATGCCGGGATGGGCCTGGATGCCGCGCTGTCCGGCAGCAGCGCCGCGCCGCAGGATCGCTGGACCGGCCTGGCGCATCTGGAGGCGCGCGAGGTCGGCGTGCTGGCCGATGGTGCGCCGCGTGCGGCGGAGCGCGTGCGGGACGGCGCCATCACGCTGGACCCGCCGGCGGCGACCGTGCAGGCGGGGCTGCCCTTTCGGCATGTGATCGAGCCGCTGCCGCCCGCGCTCGGCAATGCGAACGCATCTGCCGCCGCGCCGCTGCGCCTGGTCTCCGCCACCTTCCGGGTGCTGGCGACGCCGGCGCTGGAGGTGGATCTCGGCCGCGGCGTGCAGCCGGTGCCGTTCCGCCGTCTGGACACCGCACTGCTGGATGCGCCGCCCGCGCCTTTCACCGGGGACATCGCGCTGCGCGCACTCGGCTGGCGGCGCGCTGCCGCTGACACTGCTTTCCGTCACCACCGATATGAGGATCTCGAACTGATGGCGCAACTCGCACCCATCGCGACCGCCATCGGCGCGGGCGTTTCCATCTTCAACAGCGTGCAGCAGGGCCAGGCGCAATCCGCCAATGCGAAGGCGCAGGCCAATGCGGCGCGGGAGCAGGAACGCGTGCGCGCCGAGCAGGTCACCTTGCAGCAATCCTCTGACGCCCGTGCACGGGAGGCGCGGCTGGCGGGTACGCTGGCCTCCACCCGCGCCAGGTTGGCGGCCGGCGGAATCTCGCCCGATGAGGGCTCCGCCGCCGCGCTGACGGCGGGGCTGGAGCGTGATGCCGCGGCCGCGCAGGCCGACAGCGACCAGATCTTCGCAGCCAGGCTTTCCGCCGGGCGGCGCAGCCTTCTGAACACGGACGGCTCGCTCACCAGCTTCCTGCGCGCCGGCACCACCTTCGGCAGTTCACTTCGCAACCTGCTCGATTGACGCACCCGAGCATATCCGCATCGGCGACGTCGCGCCGCGCGTCCAGTATCTGGGCGACGGCAGCCGCGTTGCGTTCACCTATCCCTTCCCGATCTTCCACCCCACCGACATGGAACTGCGCGTCGATGGCGTGCCGGTGGCGGGTGGCTTTACCGTGACGGGTTCCGGCAGCAGCGAGGGCGGCAGCGTCATCCTCGCCACGCCGCCGGCCAATGGCAGCACGGTCACGCTGCGCCGGCGCATCCGCGTGGAGCGCAGCACGGACTTCCAGGACAATGGCGTGCTGCGCGCGCGCACGCTGAACGATGAGCTGGACCGCATCGTCGCCACCATGCAGGAGCAGCGGGAGGAGCTTTCCGCGGCGATCCGCCAGGACCCCGCCGAGGTGGGCGGCAGCTTCACCCTGCCGCTGCGCGCCGCGCGTGCCAACCGCATGCTGGGCTTCGACAGCACCGGCAACCTTGTGGTGCTGCCGCGCGATTCCGGCCTGATCAGCGCGCCGTTTCCGGGCGCTGTGCCGCATACGGTGGAAGACAAGCTGGCCGAGCAGCTCAGCGCGCGCGATTTCGGCGCGACGGGCGATGGTGCGACGGAAGATGGCCCGGCACTTCAGGCGGCGATGAATGCAGCTGGCGCCGCCGGCAAGGTGCTGCTGATCGGCGAGGGCACCTACCGCACGACGCAGCCGCTGACTCTGCCGGGTGCCGCGGCCGGGCTGACCATGCGCGGCACCATCGTCTATGCCGGACCTTCGGGGCCGGCGCTGACCCTCGGCGATGGCGGCACGGCGCGCAATGCCAGCAAGTGGCACAACGGCCTTTCCGTGGTGCGCGAGACGATCGGTGCCTGGGAGGATGAGGCCGAGATCGGCATTCTGCTGCGCAACCACGACGCCTCCATCATCGAGGTGCGGCGCGTCGAGGGCTTCACCATCGGCGTGCGGACGCTGGGCGATGGCCGGGGGTTCGAGGATTCCACGCTGGAGCTCGGCCGCATCGTCAACAACAAGATCGGGCTGGATATCCACACCGCAACGGCGGCGGCGTGGAATACCTCGATCCGCTACCATGGCGGCCACTTCGCGGTGGGCTCCACCGTGCATGTGGACAAGGACCGCTTCGGCATCCGGCTGTCGGCCGCGCCTGGCGCCTATGTCGCGCATAACCGGCACCTGTTCAACGGCCAGAATTTCGAGCTGAACGCGGAAGGCCGGCCAATCTCCGGTATTCCATTTCTTTGCGAGGTGAACAGCCGTTCCATCATCGCGCGTGGCCTGCGGATGGAAGGCTGCAGCGGCTTCGTGGCCCGCCACACGGCCGCGGCGCAGGACCATGTGTATGAGGTGACCTGGGCGAGCCAGGGCTACACGGTGGAAATCGACCACGCCGTCTCCGCCACCCGCCTCGGCGGCGTGGTGGAGGCGTTGCACCAGGCCGCGCCGCATCGTGCGGCAACGCGGGAAGTGGCGAGCGTGCCGTCGCTCCGCGCTGCCGCAATCCGCTGGAGCGCGACGCAGACGGGCTTCGAGAAGCTGGCCTGCCTGTCGACCAACGTGGCCGGCAGTCCATCATTGTTGCAGGACTTCGTGTTCCCCGCCCTGGATTCCTTTCAGTTGACGAACCGCGGCGCGGTGCTGACCGGCGGGCGGGCGCTGGGCTTCGTGGTGGATGCGCGGGCCTGCCGTGAATTCGCACTGAGCGTCGATGCAGACTTCCCGCGGCTTTTCGTCATGTGCTTCGACGCCGCCAACAACCTGCTGACCGACAGCATCGGGCAGCTGGTGCGCGCCTCGGGCCAATCCATGGTGTGGAACCCGGCGGCGCGCTGGTGGCAGGGCTCGGCGGATATGACGGATGCGGGGCTGTCGCGGCTGCAGGCGGTGCGGCTGTGGGAAGGTGTGGCCACGGCGGTGATCGGTGTGGCGCGCATCTCCGCCGATTACGAGCTGCGTGCGCTGCGGCTGAACTGCGACCCGCGGCACGCACCCTCCGTCCTGTACGGCCTGCCGGACCTGCGGATCGGCGTGCGGGAGCTGGTGGCGGAACAGGCGTGGGATCCGGCCTCGATCGAGCCCGGGTCCAGCGCACAGATCAACGTGTCGGTGCCTGGTGCCAGGCCCGGCGATTTTGCGCAGGCGGCCTTCTCGCTGGCCACCTCCGGCGCGGTCTTCCTGGCGCAGATCGGCGCGCAGGATGTGGTGACGGTCACGGCCTGGAACCGCACCGGCGTGGCGGTCGATCTCAATGCCGGCACGGTGCGCGTGCGCGTGGTGAAGGCATGAAGCGTCCCGCTCGGGGCAAGCCTACCACTTCGCCGCTGCCGCGGGAGACGCTGGCGGCGGCGATGCAACGTGTCGCCGGTGACTACGCCGACTTCGTCGCCTCCTGGCCGCGGGGCGACGTGCCGCCGGACCCCAAGGCCTTCGCCGCGCACCAGGCCGCTGCCCGCGCGGCGCTGGCGCATATGGCGGAACTGGCGGCGATGACCTCCGGCGAGGCCACGAAGATCGGCGACCTGCCGCCGGATGAGGACCATCTGCTGGCCGCGATGCGGGCACAGATGGCGAAGGAAGGGGATGCATGACCGAACGATGCAGAACCGAACGGCCGGCCGACCTGCTGGAATTCGCCTGGATCTGGAACCGCATCGCCGGGCTGGGTACGCCCGCCGTGCATCGCCGCATGTTGCGCTGGCTGGCGGATCGGGGTGAGCAGGGCGACCTGCGGCTGCTACTGATGGCCTTTCGCGGCTGCGGCAAATCCACGCTGGTCGGGCTGTACTGCGCCTGGCAGCTCTACCGTGCGCCGGATACGCGCATTCTTGTGGTGGCCGCCGACCATGCGCTGGCCACGCGCATGGTGGCGACCGTGCGGCGCATCCTCGGCCGGCATCCGCTGTGCGGCGCGCTGCTGCCGGACCATGGCGAGGGGTCCTGGGCGTCGGACCGCTTCACCGTGGCGCGGGAGGCGGTGCTGCGCGATGCCTCGATGCTGGCGGCCGGCATCGGCGGCAACATCACCGGCGCCCGCGCCGACCTGATCGTCTGCGACGATGTGGAGGTTGCCGGCAATTGCGGCTCCGCCGGGCAGCGCGCCGAATTGCGCGAACGCCTGACGGAGACGGAGTTCGTGCTGGTCCCCGGCGGCCGCGTGCTGTTCGTCGGCACGCCGCATTGCGCGGAAAGCCTGTATGCCGAGGGGCCGGATGCCTTCCTGTCCGGCTACCGCCGCCTGGTGCTGCCGCTGCTGGACGAGAACGGCGCCAGCGCCTGGCCGGAACGCTTCACGGAGGCGGGCATCGCCGCGCTGCGCCAGCGCGTCGGCCCGCTCGCCTTTCGCCGCCAGATGCTGCTGGAGGCGGTGGCGGAGGAAGCAGCGCGGCTCGATCCCGCGCTGATCCTGCGCTACGCGGAGGATACCGACTACCGGGAAGCGAATGGCCGCGGCGTGCTGACGCTGCTGGGCCGGCAGATGGTTTCCGGTGGCGGCTGGTGGGACCCGGCCTTCGGGCGGCCCGGCGTGGGGGATGCCAGCGTGCTGGCCTGCACCTATGCCGATGCGGAGGGGCGGCACTACCTGCACCGCCTGGCCTATCTGCTGCACGACCCGGACGGAGAGGACGACGCGGCCACGCAGCAATGCCGCGCGGTGGCGGAAATCGCGCGTGACCTGCTGCTGCCGGTGCTGCGGGTGGAGACCAACGGCATCGGCAAGTTCCTGCCCGGCCTGCTGAAGCGGGAGATGACCCGCATCGGCATCCATTGCAGCGTGCTGGAAGCCACCAGCCGCCGCGCCAAGGCGGAACGCATCCTGGCGGCGCTGGACCCGGTGCTCGCCGGCCGGCGCCTGCTGGCGCATGAGGATGTGTTCCGCACCCGCTTCGCGCGGGAGATGGCGGATTGGCGGCCGGACCGGCCGGGTCAGCACGACGATGCGCTGGATGCGGTGGCCGGCTGCCTGCTGGCGGAACCGGTGCGGCTGCCCGGTGCGCCGGCGCTCAGACCGCGGACGCTGCCCTGGCGCGGGGCATGATCTCCGTCGCGTGACGGTCGAGGCCTGCTTCCGTGGCCTCGAACCGCCCATCCTCGCGCTGCCGAGCCAGGCCCATGCCGGCCAGGCGGTGCAGGCAGGGGCCGTCCTTCAGCCCATCCGGGCGGCCCGGCCAGCCCACCAGGGTCAGCCGGTGCAGCGCGGATCGGCAACAGGTCTCGAGATAAGGCTGGTTCCACATCGTTCGCTGCGCGGTCGCTTCTTCCTGTCGGCCGCGCGGCGGCCGGGGCTGGGCGCCGCAGTCCTGAATCCGCGGCGCCCCCAGGGTGGTCCCGCCGCCGCCCCCCTTCAAGGAGTTTCCCCCAATGATCCCTGAGATCCCGCCCCAGATTGCGGCTGCGCTGGCCGATGCGCCGCTGGCCGGGCTGATGCTTTGGATGATTTTCCTGCTGCGGCGGGAGTTGCAGGCGCGGCCGGAAGCGCCGCCCGCGATACCCCCTGCTGCCCCGCATCCAGGCCCCTCGCGCGACGAACTGGTGGATTTCAAGCTGGAGGTGGCGCGCACCTATGTGCCGCTCTCGCTGATCCGCGACCTCGATTCGCGCCTGTCGCTGCAGTTGCTGCGGATCGAGGAGAAGCTGGATGAGGTGAGCCGCGCCGCCACGACCGCCACCGCCATCGCCGGCCATACCATGCCGAACCGCAAGATGGGCTTCGGCGCCCGCGCCGAGACGGAGGCCGGTCAGTGAGCGCCGCGCTGAACCAGCCGCCCCGGCCGGGCGCGGCCGTCATTCTGGAGCTGACCCTGTGGGGGGAGGCCGGGCATCGCCCGGTGCGGGCAATTGAGGGTGTGGCGGCCGTGGTGATGAACCGCCTGCGCCTGGCGCGCGGCCCCGGCGGGCCGCAGCATCTGGGGGGCGATGTCGCCGCCATCTGCCGCGCGCCCTTCCAATTCGCCTGCTGGCACCCGCGGCATTCCCGCCGCGCCGCCATGCAGGCGCTGGACATGGCGGAGGACCCGACCTTCGCCATCTGCCGCCGCATCGCCGCCCGCGCCCTGGCCGGCGCGCTGCCGGATGCGACGCGGGGTGCCACCCACTACCACGCCGCGGATGCGCTGCCGCGTTGGGCGATCGGCCAGGTGCCGACGGCGGAGGCGGGCGGGCTTGTCTTCTACCGGCTGCTCGGCTGAAACCAGCCGTGCAAGGGCAGGGGCGCCGCATGGAAGACCGCATCTACACCATGGTCCGGGACGCCGATTGGCGCGCGGCGGAGGCGGCGGGCGCCTATGCCGGCAGCGCCGATGATGCGCGCGATGGCTTCCTGCATTTCTCCACCGCGGGCCAGCTGCGCGCCAGCGCCGCCAAGCACCGCGCCGGCGTTGCGGATCTGTGGCTGATCGAGGCGGACGCCGCGCGACTGGGCGATGCGCTGCGGTGGGAGCCGGCGGCAGGTGGCAGCCGGTCCGGGCTGTTCCCGCATCTCTATGCGAAGCTGCCGCTTGCCGCGGTGCTCACGGCCACGAAGTTGCCGCTGGGCGCGGATGGGCTGCACGGCTTTCCGGCGCATATTCCCTGAGCGCACATCAGCCGCAACAGCTGATGGCCGTCCGGCAGCTGTTGCCTGATTCCTGCCGCGCCGCGCTCTGGCCAGGTTCGGACCGTCGCCGGCGCCGCAGCTGAGCACCTGGTAGGTGTTTGCATCTCAAGTGATGATCAGGCCCAGCGCCCGGATCCTGCGCGCCACCTCGATGCGGCGATTTCCATGACCAGACGGCAGGCGCCCCGGCCGCCTGATGCGACATCTTGCGCGGCATCACGCGCCGCCGCAGTTTGGTGGCCGGCGGCTTCGGAGGCAGGCGGATGGTGGGATTCGTGCAGACGGTGTTGGGCGCGGTGCCGCCCCAAAGCCTGGGGCCGACGCTGATGCATGAGCATGTGCTGTGCGACATCACCCCGCCCAGCCTGCGCCAGGCCATCCCCCGCCGGCCCGAACTGGTGCAGCCCATCACCCTCGCCAGCCGCTACGACATCGACTACGGCCGTCACCCGCATGCCGGCAAGACGGTGATGCAGGACCGGGCGCTGGCGGTGACGGAGCTTGAGATGTTCCGCGCCGAGGGCGGCGCCAGCATGGTGGAGATGACCATCGGCGGCCTGGCGCCGGACCCGGCAGGGCTGGTGGAGGTCTCGCGCCGCACCGGCGTGCAGCTCGTCATGGGCTGCGGCCATTATGTCGAGGATTTCCAGGACCCCGCCAACCACGACCGCAGCGTGGAGGCTTTCGCCGCCGAGATGGTGGCATCCCTGCGCCACGGCGCCTGGGGCACGGAGGTGCGCGCCGGCATCATCGGCGAGATCGGCTGTTCCTCGCCCTGGACCGCGCTTGAGCGCCGGGTGATGGCCGGTGCCGTGCTGGCGCAGCAGGAAACCGGCGCGACACTCACCATCCACCCCGGCGTCCACCCGGACCAGCCGGCGGAGATCATCGCCTTCCTGCGCGAACGCGGCGGCGATATTTCGCGCACCATCATCGACCATGTCGACCGCACCATCTTCGACGATGACCGGTTATTCGCCCTGGCCGATACCGGCTGCGTGCTGGAGTTCGACCTGTTCGGCTACGAGCATGCCTACTGGTCCTTCGCGCCGATCAACATGCCGAATGACGGCACGCGCATCGACATGATGCGCCGCCTGGCCGACCGTGGCCACGGCGCGCAGCTGGTGATCAGCCAGGACATTTGCCGCCTGACCCGGCTACGCAGCTTCGGCGGCCATGGCTACGGCCACATCTTCCGCAACATCGTGCCCTTCATGCGGGAACGCGGCTTTTCGCAGGCGGAGCTGGACGCGATCCTGGTGGAGACGCCGCGGCGGCTGCTGACCCTTCCGGGTTGATCGGGGTCGGGTGATCAGCGCTGCAGGCGCGCGATCAGTGCGGCATTGTGCTCCGCGACGATGCCCGGAATCAGCAGGGCATCGACCAGCCACCAGATGAAGATGACCAGGAAGCCCAGCATGCCGATCAACACATAGGCCAGCGGGAAGGACACCAGGAAGATCACCAGCATGGCGACGCCGGAGCCGATGCGGCCGAGGTAGAAGCGATGCGCGCCGAAATACCCGAGGAAGAACCACAGCAGATAGGCCAGCAGCGCGGTCTTCTTGGCAGAATCGTACTGCATCATCGCGACGGCGTCGCGTGAAGGGCCATTGACGGCGTCGCGTGAAGGGCCATTGACGGCGTCGCGTGAAGGGCCGGAAGGCGGCAGGCTGCTGGACATCAGGGGGCGCTCCGAGGCGGGTGGCCCTGCATCGGCCCGCCCGCCCGCCGGGTCAAGCGATCAGCCGGTGATGCCGATCTGCCACGGCGCGAATTCATGCTTGCCGAGGCCGAGCTGCTCGCTTTTGGTTGGCTCGCCGGAGGCCGTGCGCAACAGCAGGTCCAGGATGCGCTCGCCCATCTCGGACAGGCTCGCCGTGCCGTCCAGGATCTCGCCGCAATTGATGTCCATGTCCTCCTCCAGCCGGCGGAACATGGGCGTGTTGGTGGCAAGCTTCACGCTGGGCACGGGCTTCGCGCCATACATCGATCCGCGGCCGGTGGTGAAGGCGATCATGTTCGCGCCGCCGGCAACCTGGCCGGTGGCGG
>LNFM01005951.1_pt1 | contig 20536 bp, 18 predicted proteins | sample 596031 | NCBI WGS metagenome assembly LNFM01 (sample SAMN04254537, study PRJNA301005) | activated carbon metagenome | isolation source: dual media filters at the Ann Arbor, Michigan drinking water treatment plant | place: USA: Ann Arbor | reverse complement strand
CGATCGGGTTGTGGGGATAGCGTTCGGTCGCTGCACCGGACGGATCGACATAGCGCAGGGTCACCAGCGGGGATGCAGCTTGCAGGGCTTCATCGGAACGGAACAGCGGCAATCCTTCGCCATGCGACACCACCACCGGCAGCCGGCTGCCCGCCATCCCGTCGAAGAACATCGATGGGCTGGGCATGACTTCCACCATCACCAGCCTTGCCTCGAACTGCTCGGAACGGTTGCGCACGAAGCGCGGCCAGTGTGACGCGCCCGGGATCAGGTCGGACAGACCGCTCATCATCTGGCAGCCGTTGCAGACCCCGAGGCCGAAGCTGTCGGCTCGGGCGAAGAAGGCGCTGAACGCATCCAGTGCACGTGCATTGAAGCGGATCGACTTGGCCCAGCCCTCGCCTGCCCCCAGCACGTCGCCATAGGAAAAGCCGCCACAGGCCGCGATGCCCTTGAACGTGTCGAGCGCGACCCGGCCTTCCAGGATGTCGCTCATGTGCACGTCCACGGCCGTGAAGCCCGCGCGGTCGAAGGCGGCCGCCATCTCGTTCTGGCCGTTGACGCCCTGCTCGCGCAGGATGGCCACGCGCGGCCGCACGCCGGCATGCAGCCAGGGCCCGGCCAGGGCGTCCTGCGGATCGAACCCGACCTGGGCATGCAGGCCGGGCTCGGTCGGATCGCAGGCGCCGGCATGGGCCTCGTCGACGCAAGCAGGGTTGTCGCGCAGGCGCGCCAGCAGGTAACTCGTCTCGGACCACGAGCGCCGCAACGCTGCCCTCGGCTCGTCGAGCAGCACCTTGCCGCCAGCCGTCACGCGCAGGCAGTCGCGATCGTTCGTACGTCCGACCGGGAACACGCACCCCCCGAGACCGCACGCCTCGAACAGCGCGCCCACCGCTGCCAGCTCGGCGCTGCGCACCTGGACCACCGCGCCGAGTTCTTCGTTGAACAGCCACGCCATGAGGCTGCCGGCGGCGGCGCCATCGGGCAGCATCGCACCCGGGTCGAGGTCGACGCCGACCCCGGCGGCGAACATCATCTCGGCGATCGTGGCCAGCAGGCCGCCATCGGAACGGTCATGGTAGGCCAGCAGCAGCCCCTCCCGCCGCAGCGACTGGATCGCGTTGAAGAAACCCGCGAGGTCCTGGGCGCGGTCGAGGTCGGGTACCTGGTCACCGAACTGGCCGTGCACCTGCGCCAGCGCCGACCCACCCAGCCGGGCGCGCCCGCGCCCCAGGTCGATCAGCAGCAGCCGCGTGTCGCCGGCGTCGGTCAGGAGTTCCGGTGTCGACGCCCCGCGCACATCGTGCACCGGCGCGAACGCCGACACGACCAGCGACACCGGCGAGATGACCGCACGTTCGGCACTGCCGGGCGGTGCATCGCGCCACACGGTCTTCATCGACAGGGAATCCTTGCCGACCGGGATCGACAGGCCGAGCGACGGGCACAGTTCCATCGCGACGGCATGCACCGTATCGAACAGCGCAGCATCCTCGCCCGGGTGCCCGGCCGCGGCCATCCAGTTGCCGGACAACTTCACCAGGCCGAGGTCGGCGATCGGCGCCGCCGCGATGTTGGTGATCGCCTCGCCGACCGCCATGCGGCCGGAGGCCGGGGCGTCGACCAGCGCGATCGGCGTGCGTTCCCCGATCGCCATCGCCTCGCCGGTGTGGCCGGTGAAGCCGGACAGCGTGATGGCACAGTCGGCCACCGGCACCTGCCAGGGCCCGACCATCTGGTCGCGCGCCGTGAGGCCGCCGACGCTGCGGTCGCCGATCGTGACGAGGAAGGTCTTGTCGGCCACGGCCGGCAGCGTCAGCACCCGGTGCACCGACTCGCGAAGGTCCAGCCCGGCCAGGTCGAGCGGAGGCGCGCGGCGAACGACGCGCTTCACGTCGCGCAGCATCTTCGGCGGCTTGCCGAGCAGCACGTCCATCGGCATGTCCACCGGGCGGTTGCCGAACAGCGGATCCTCGAGCACCAGTTGCGCCTCGGCGGTGGCGGTGCCCACCACGGCGAACGGACAGCGTTCGCGCGTGGCGATGGCGCGGAAGGCTTCCAGCCGCGCGGGATCGAGCGCGAGGACGTAACGCTCCTGCGACTCGTTGCTCCAGACCTGCATCGGCGACATGCCGCGCGTCTCGACCGGCACTGCACGCAGGTCGAAGCGTGCGCCGAGCCCGGCCCCGTGCGCGAGTTCGGGCAACGCATTGGACAGCCCGCCGGCACCGACGTCGTGTATCGACAGGATCGGATTGGCATCGCCGAGCGCCCAGCAGCGGTCGATGACTTCCTGCGCACGGCGCTGCATCTCCGGGTTTCCCCGCTGCACGGAATCGAAATCGAGGTCGGCGGTGTTGTGGCCGGTGTCCATGCTCGACGCCGCGCCCCCACCCATGCCGATCAGCATGCCTGGGCCGCCGAGCTGGACCAGCGGCGCGCCGGCGGGCACCGTCGCCTTCTCCGTGCCGCCCGCCGGGATGCTGCCCAGGCCACCGGCGAGCATGATCGGCTTGTGGTAACCCCGCCGTTCACCGTCGAACGTCACTTCGAACGAACGGAAGTAACCGCACAGGTTGGGCCGACCGAACTCGTTGTTGAACGCGGCCGCACCGATCGGCCCCTCGATCATGATCCGACAGGCATCGTCGATGCGCGCCGGCTTGCCGTAGGTGCTGCCATCGGGCAGCAACTCCCAGGGGCGCGGATGACCGGGCAGGTTCAGGTTGGACACGCTGAAGCCGCACAGCCCCGCCTTGGCCCGCGCCCCCCGCCCGGTCGCCGCCTCGTCGCGGATCTCGCCGCCGGCGCCGGTCGCGGCACCGGCGAACGGCGAGATCGCCGTCGGGTGGTTGTGCGTCTCGACCTTCATCAGGATGTGCGTCGGCTCGGTGCGCCAGGCGTAGGTGTGCGGCAGCAGGTCGGCCCCGCCGGCGCCCGGCGGCGGCACCGGCAGCAGCCGCGCGGTGTCGAAGCCCTCGATCACCGATGCATTGTCGACATAGGCGACCACGGTGCCGCCGGGACTCACCGCATGGGTATGGCGGATCATCCCGAACAGCGTCTCGCTGCGCGGCTGGCCGTCGACGATCCAGTTCGCGTTGAAGATCTTGTGCCGGCAGTGCTCGGAGTTCGCCTGCGCGAACATCATGAGTTCGACATCGCTCGGGTTCCTGCCCAGGCGGCCGAAGGCGTCCACGAGGTAGTCGATCTCGTCGGCCGACAACGCGAGGCCCAGCGTTCGGTTCGCCGCTTCGAGCGCGGCGCGCCCGCCGGCGGCCAGGTCGATGGTCGCCAGCGGCGCATCGCACAGGTCGTGGAACAGGCGGTCGGCCGACGCGAGCGTGTCCAGCACCGATTCGGTCATGCGGTCGTGCACCCGTGCGCCGACCGCCAGGCGCTCTTCCGCCGTCGGCACCTTGCCGTCTGCACGGTGCAACTGCCAGGCACAGCCGCGCTCGATGCGCAGCACCGCGGGCAGGCCGCAGTGGCGCAGGATGTCCGTGGCCTTGGAAGCCCAGGGTGACAGCGTGCCCAGGCGAGGCACGACCAGCAGGTCGACGCGCCCGGCCGGGCGGGTGGCCGGGTCGGTGGCGGGCTGGCTGGCGGGCCCTTCGAGGACAGCGTCGAGCCGGCGTGCCTCGTCCGCCGACAGCGGGCGCTCGACCTGCACGAAATGCCAGAACGTCGCATCCAGCGAACGGATCGCCGGGGCGTCGGTCCGCAGGGACTCCAGCAGCTTCTGCAACCGGAATCCGGAAACGGCGTGGCTGCCGCGCAACCGGAGGATCTGCGTCATCGGGATACGTTCGGCGCGGAGCGCCTTCGTCAAACCCCGATTATAGCGGCAGCCGACGGACTACAATCCGGCCGTCGTCCGACTGGAACCCCGATGCGACCCACGCACCCTGTCCCCCTCTACACCGCGGCCGACCTGCGCAGGGTCGAAGGCCTGGCCGCCGACGCGATCGCACGCAAGCGGGCACTCCCGTTGATGGAACGCGCCGGCCGCGCGGCTGCGGACCTCGCGATCGAGATGCTGGGCGACCGCCCCGGCCCCGTGCGCGTGTTCGCCGGCCCGGGCAACAATGGCGGCGATGCACTGGTGGCTGCGCGCCGGCTGCGCGAGGCCTTCGTCCCGGTCGACGTGGTGTTCAGCGGCGATCCGGGGCGGCTGCCACCCGATGCGGCCGGCGCGCTTGCCGCGTGGCACGCGGCGGGCGGGCGCACGCGCCCGGCGCCGCCTGGCGGCCCCTGCGGTCTGGCGATCGACGGCCTGTTCGGCATCGGCCTGAAGCGCGCGCCGGAGGGATCCTTCGCTGCGCAGGTCGAGACGATGGCGCAACTCGCCGGAGGTGGTGTCCCGGTGCTGGCGCTCGACGTGCCCAGCGGCCTCGATGCGGATACCGGACAGGCACACGGCGGCGCGGTCCGTGCGATCCGCACCCTGACCTTCATCGCACTCAAGCCGGGCCTCTTTACCGCCGATGGTCCCGACTGCTGTGGCGAGGTCCGCCTGGCGGACCTGGGCGTGGATGCGCCGGCGCTCCTGCCCCCGTCGGGACACGCCCTTGACGCCGGCCTGCTCGCCGGGCTGCGGCCGCCGCGCCTGCGCAACAGCCACAAGGGCACCTACGGCAGCGTCGGCATCCTCGGCGGCGCACCGGGCATGGTCGGCGCCGCACTGCTTGCCGGGCGCGCCGCGCTGCTCGCCGGCGCGGGAAGGGTCACCCTCGGACTGATCGACGAACAGGGCCCCACCTTCGATCCGCTGCAGCCGGAACTGATGCTGCGCCGCTGGCACGAACTGCCCCGCCTGGATGCGATCGACACCCTGGCCATCGGACCGGGCCTCGGCGATGATCCGGAGTCGCACGCCGCGCTGCGCTGGGCCCTCGCCGCGCCGCTGCCGCTGGTGATCGATGCCGACGGCCTGAACCTGGTCGCCCGCGACGACAGCCTCCGCGCCGCCCTGTCGGGACGTCGCGCACCCGCCATCCTCACGCCCCATCCCGCCGAAGCGGCAAGGCTGCTGGGCACCGATACCCGCCGCGTGCAGGCAGACCGGGTGGGCAGTGCCTGCCGCCTCGCCGCCACCTTCGGCGCGGGCGTGGTGCTGAAGGGCGCCGGCAGCATCAGCGCCCTGCCGGGCGGCGCGGTCTGGTTCATCCACCGGACGGGCAACCCCGGCATGGCCTCGGCCGGGATGGGTGACGTGCTGACCGGCATCATCGCCGCGCTGCTCGCGCAGGGCCTGCCGCTGCAGGACGCGCTGGCCGGTGGCGTCACCGCGCATGGCGCGGCGGCCGACGCCGTGTCGGCGGACGCCGGGATGCCCTCCGGCCTCCCGGGGCTGACCGCGTCCGAGGTCTCCTGGCGCGTGCGCGCGCTGCTCGGCGCAGGCTGAGGCTGAGGCCCGGGCAGCAGACCACCGGGACGCGCGGACCGGGCCGCCCGGGTCAGTGCGCGGTGGAGCGGAACTCGGCGTTGAGCGTGTCGACGGCCGCCCGCGGACCCGGCATGTGGGGATTGATCGCGAGCGCCGACTCGAAGGCCGCCAGCGCCTCGGCGCGCAGCCCGTGGCGCAGGCAGATCTGCGCAAAACCGCAGATCGCGCCGAAGTGGCGCGGCTCGAGTGCCAGCGTGCGGAGGATGTCGGCCACGCTGTCGCGGTCCCGGTCCATCAGGAAATACAGCGTGGCCCGCTTGTTCCAGGCCTCGACATAGTCGGGCCGGTCCGCCAGCAGCGCGTCCAGCAGGGGGAGCGCAGGCTCGAATTCCCGCGCGGCGATATGGTGGATCGCCCGGTCGAGCCGCTGCTCGAGGGCTGCATCCTCGTGCGACGTCCACAGCGCCCAGATCTCGTCTTCCGCCTCGCCCGCGAGCACCGGGTCGTCGGTGGCGGCGAGCGTGCAGAACAGGTCGGCCAACCGCCGCTCCGGCGCGTTGCGGGGCGACGGCGCAGGATGCCGGGACACGATCAGGCGCAGCGCCTGGTCGAACACGGCCGACCTCATCGGGCGCGCGCGCTCATGGCGTGAGCTCGATACCCGACGAACGCACGACCTTGGCCCACTTCGCGATCTCGGACTTGATGAAGGCGCTGAACTGCTCCGGCGAACTGCCTACCGGGTCGGCCCCGAGCCGGGACAGCGTGTCGGAGACTTCCGGCAGCTTCACCACGCGCGCCACTTCCCGGTACAGCTTCTGGATCGCATCGCCCGGGCTTCCCGCCGGCGCAAGCAGTCCGGTCCAGCCCGACGTGGTGATGCCCGCCATGCCCGCCTCGGTTGCCGTCGGTACGTCGGGCAGCACTGCCGAGCGCTGCCCGCCCATGACGGCCACCGCGCGCAGTTTCCCCGACCGGATGTGCTGCGTCACCGACGGCAGCGTCGTGAACATCACCGCGTTGCTTCCGGACAGCAGGTCGGTCACCGCCGGCGTCTCGCCCTTGTAGGGGACGTGCAGCATCTTCACCCCGTTCAACTGGCTGAACAGTTCGCCCGACAGGTGGTTCATGTTCGCGACCCCGGCCGAACCATAGGGAAGTTCGCCCGGGCGCTTGCGGGCAAGCATCGCGAGGTCCTTCAGCGAAGTGACCGGCAGCGCGGGGTTCACGACGACCACGAAGGTGATGCCGGTGACCTGGGACACCGGCGCGAAGTCGCGCAGGGTGTCGTACGGCAACTGCTTGAACACCAGCGGGTTGATCGCCACTGCCGACGGGGGCGCCATCACCAGCGTGTAGGCATCGGGCTTCGCCTTGGCGACCGTCTCCATGCCGATGATCGCGTTGGCACCGGGCCGGTTCTCGATGACGACCGGCTGTCCCAGGCCTTCCTGCATGCGCTGGCCGACGGTGCGCGCCGCGATGTCCAGGCTCGCGCCCGCGGCCTGCGGGACGACGATGCGTACCGGCCGGTTCGGAAAATCGGCCTGCGCGAGGACGCTGGCCGGAAGCGTGGCGGCCACCAGCGCCGCCAGCACCCGTGCCCCCGGGCGCCGACGCGACCACCCTTCAACCTGCGACCCGACACTGCTGCCTGCCAACTGTACGGACTTGCGCATCACACCTCCGCGGTCACTTCGATTTCGATCAGCTTCCCCTGGCGGGTATCGACCCATGCGTACTCGCAGCCACCCACGGGCTGCGGCACCAGCCTGCGGAAGGCCGCGCACAGGTGCTCCATGCGCTGCGATTCGTGCAGGAAGAACGATGCCCTCACCACCCGCTGCCATGAGGAACCGGCCATCGCGAGCGTCTGCCCGATGCGTTCGACGATCACCGGCAGCTGCTCGTCGAAGGTCGGCAGCACCACCGTGTTGCCCGAGATGAACAGCACGCCTTCGCGCACGAGGTGGCGCGCGACGATCGTCGGCGGTTCGTACTCGACCACCTGCTTGCGCGAGGCCGGATCGTTCGGGCGCATCGCCAGGAGGTCGAGCGACAGCCGCGCGCCCGAGGCAAACCGTGACGGGCGGATGTGGCTGGAACTCACCGAACGTGCCGCGCCCGACAGCACCGCCGCCCGCACGTCGACCGCCTCGCCCCAGGCATCCATGTCGCGCGCCCACAGGCGGGTGCGCACCGTGTCGTCGAGCGACAGGCCGTGCGTGCGCAGGCGGCTGTCCATCCGTTGCAGCAGGCCGGCCATCTCGGCGCCGACCGTCCCTTCGGGGCTGCCTTCCGCCGACAGCGCGACGAACGCATGGCCGAGCCAGGGCGTGAGGGTTTCGTGCATCAGCCGGGCACTCCCGTGGCGGATGCAAGGCGCCGCACCAGTGCGATCCCGGCGAGTGTCGCAGCAACCGAACCGCAGACATGCAGCGCGACCAGCGCGCCGGCCCAGCCCCAGGCGCCGCGCTCGAGCAGCGCGACCGTCTCGGCGGAGAAGGTGGAGAACGTGGTCAGCCCGCCGAGGAAGCCGGTGACCAGGAACAGCCGTACCTCCGGCGGCCACCCGGCGTTGCGCCCGATCATTTCCCACGCGGCGCCCACCAGCAGCCCGCCGATCACGTTGGCAGCCAGCGTGCCCAGCGGCACCGGGCCGAACACCGGGTTCCAGAGCAGTGCAAGCGCCCAGCGCAGCCAGGCACCGAAGGCGGCGCCGACCCCGACTGCCAGCAGGCCGGACGCGCTCACGATCGCTCGCCGCCGAGCCAGCGCCCGGCTGCCTCGTCATCGCTCGCGCGCGACTCGACCCAGCGTTCGCCGTCGGCCGTGCGCTCCTTCTTCCAGAACGGGGCGCGGGTCTTCAGGTAGTCCATGATGAAGGCACAGGCGGCGAGCGCCTCTTCCCGGTGCGCCGACAAGGCGACCACCAGCACGATCTGGTCGGCGGGCAGCATGCGGCCCACCCGGTGCACGACGAGCGCGTCCTGCAGGCGCCAGCGCCCATGGGCCTCGTCGAGGATCTGCTGCAGGGCCTTCTCGGTCATGCCCGGATAGTGCTCGAGCGTGAGTTCCGTGACGCCGCTGCCATCGTTGAAGTCGCGCATCACGCCGATGAAACCGGCCACCGCGCCGACATCGTTGCGCCCCTCGCGCAGCCGCAGGATCTCGGATGAGATGTCGAAGTCTTCGTGCTGTACGCGCACCGGCATCGGTCAGCCCCCGGTGACCGGCGGGAACAGCGCGACCTCGTCACCGTCGGCGAGGGACTGGCCGGCGCCGGCGAGATCTTGGTTCACCGCGATCCGCACCTGGCGCCGCGCATCGAGTTCCACCGCCCAGGCGCCGCCGCGGCTGGCGAGCCACCCGCGCAGCTCACCCGCGGTCGCCACGCCGTCGGGCAGCACCACCCGCTCGCGCTCGATGCCGAACGCTTCGCGCAGCCGTGCGAAATATAGAAGCTGGACCGTGACCATGGCGCGATGATAGCGCTCCGGCTGCGCCTCGGCACCGATCACCGTTCGTGATCACACCCGCGCCCGCGGGAACCGCCCCTGCACGAACGCGGCGATGGCCGGGATATCGTCGATGTCCAGCCGGGGAACCGGCCGTGGCAGCGGCGGCAGCGCCGGCAGGTCGGTCGCGACCGCCAACACCCAGGGGTCGTCCGGCGCAAGCAGCCCGGCTGGACAGGCAGACCGGTGGACCTCGATCTTCGGGATCGCGGCATGTTTCCAGCCTTCGACGAGCACAAGGTCGCAGGGCGACAGCCGGGCCAGCAGGTCGTGCAGCGAAGGCTCGGCTGCGCCGCGCAGTTCGTGCATCAGCGCCCAGCGGTTGGCCGATCCGACCAGTACCTCGGTGCAGCCCGCCTGGCGGTGCCGCCACGAGTCCTTGCCGGGACGATCGACGTCGAACGCATGGTGCGCATGCTTGAGCAGCGACACCCGCCAGCCGTGCGTGACCAGCGCCGGCACCAGCCGTTCGATCAGGGTGGTCTTGCCGCTGCCGGAGAAGCCGGCGAACCCGAGCACGTTCATGGGCCGAGTGTAGCGAGCCTCCCGCTGGAAAGGTGCAGCCGCCGCGTGCCCGGCAGGTCGACCAGTGCGCGGTCATGCGCGGCGACCAGCACCGCAGCGCCGCCGTCGACGAGCCGGCAGATCAGTTCGAGCACCTGTGCATGCGACGCGCGGTCGAGGTTGGACGTCGGCTCGTCGAACAGGATGACCCGGGGTTGCAGCACCCATGCGCGGGCGATCGCGATGCGCTGGATCTCGCCGGCGGACAGTCGGCGGGGATCCGTGCGCACGATCGCCTGCAATCGCGCCCACTCGACCGCCGCCTGCGTCAGCCGGCGGCATTCATCGCGCCCCACGCCGCGCGCGCGCAGCCCGTAGTCGAGGTTCGCGCGCACGCTGGTGGAGAACAGCAGCGGATGTGCGGGCACGTACTGCAACACATGGCGCACCGACGGCGGGAACCGGCCCGGCTGCAACGGCCTGCCATCGAAGGCCAGCGTTCCGGCGTCGGGACGTTGCAGCCCGGCCAGCACCCGCAGCAGCGTGGTCTTCCCGGCACCGTTGTCGCCGGTGAGCATGCAGGCCTCGCCGGCCGCCAGCGAGAGCCCGCAGCCGTCGAGCACGCTGCGATCCCCGAAGCGCAGGTGCAGGCCCGAGGCGGACATACGACCCAGGGCACTCATCGCGGCGCCGTCGGGCGCGTGGAAGCCACGGGCCGGCCCGACCCGCCGGCAGTACCACCTCCGCGCCCGGCTCCCTGGCTGAACGCGAGCGCCACGTTCACGACGAGCGCCACCACCATCAGCACGATGCCCAGTGCGATGCCTTCGGTGAACGCACCCTTGCTGGTCTCCAGCGCGATCGCGGTCGGGATGCTGCGCGTGTGCCCTGCGATGTTGCCGCCGACCATCAAGGCGCAGCCGACCTCCGAAACCACGCGGCCGAAGCCGCTGAGGATCGCCGCGACCACCGCGAAGCGGACCTCCCGAAGCAGCGTGAGCGCGGCACGCAGCCGCGATGCCCCGAGCAGGCGCGCGGTTTCGTGCAGGCGCGGGTCGGCCGCCTGAACCGCAGCCAGTGTGAACGCACAGACGATGGGGAACGCGATGATCACCTGGCCGATGGCCATCGCTTCACGCGTGAACAGCAGTTGCCAGGCACCGAGGGGACCCTGCCGCGAAAGCACGAGGTAGAGCAGGAGCCCGATCACGACGGTGGGGAACGAAAGCAGGCTCTGCACCAGCACGACCAGCACCCGGCGCCCCGGGAAATCGGTCATCGCCAGGAGGTACCCGCCTGCCACGGCGAACGGCGTCGCGATCGCCAGCGCGGCCAGCGATACCTGCATGGAGACGGCGATGACCGTCCACAGCGCAGGATCGAACCTGGCCAGCCGATACAGTGCCTCGCGCGTGGGCTCGAGAAGGTCCACCGGCTACCTGGCCGGACGGGGCGCGCCAGGGAAGAACAGGGTTTCCCCACCCGCCTTGTACGACCCGATCCGGGCCTGGCCTTCCGCCGACGTGAGCCAGTCGATCAGGTCCCGCGCACCCCGCGCGTTCACGCCCGGGTGGCGCGCCGGGTTCACCGCGATGACGCCGTAGGGATTGGCGAGCGCCGGATCCCCTTCCGACAGCACGGCCAGGTCGAGCCTGCCGCGCATCGATGCCCAGGTGCCACGGTCGGTCAATGCATGGGCCTGCAGTTCGCTGGCCATCGTCAGTACCTCGCCCATGCCGCGCCCGGCCGACAGGTAGCCGGGCCATTTCGGCAATCCGCCGACCGCCCGCCACAGGTCGAGTTCCATCTGATGCGTGCCTGAATCGTCGCCACGCGACACGAACCGCTGCCTGCGCTCGACGATCAGCCCGAGCGCAGCCGCGGCGCCGCCCGCGGTCCGCACCGCCGCCGGATCCGCCTTGGGGCCGACCAGCACGAAATCGTTGAACATCACGTCTCGTCGGTCCACGCCGTATCCAGCGGCGACGAACCGGTCCTCGGCCGCGCGTGCATGGACCAGCACCACGTCGGCATCACCGTTCGCCCCGAGCTTGAGCGCCGCACCGGTGCCGACCGAGACGACGCGGACGGAATAGCCGGTCGCCTTCTCGAATGGCGGCAGCAGCCAGCGGAGCAGGCCGGAGTTCTCGGTACTGGTGGTCGTGGCGAGGCGGATCACGCGCTCCGACGGATCCCGCGCCGGCCCTGTGGCGGCCTGGGCCGTCACGGCGATCGCCACCACCAGCAAGGCCACGAACCTGGCGGCCGACACCCGAAGGACTTTGTTCACTGGACACCTCGTACGCGCGGAAGCAGGCAAACTTACACACACGACTGTGGGTACTCAATATGAACTCGAAAGCCTATTCGACAGGTGCGGTGGTCCACTACCGGAATCCGGGCGCACCCGTTGCCGCGCGCGGAGGCGCGCCCACCCCTGACGCACCAGCTGCTTCCAGCCTGCAGGGCGTGGATCGGACGCGCCTGCAACTCCGGCTGTCGGTATCGGTCGACGGCGCGGGGCCGGCGCAGATTCCCGCCGCAGCCTTCGAACTGCTGCGGCGGATGCCGCGCGTCGACTCCCTGCGCGAAGCGGCCAGCGGCCTGGGCCGGTCCTATCGCCATGCCTGGGCATTGATCCACAACGCCGAGCGCGCACTCGGCACCTCACTGATCGAATCGCGCCGCGGCCGCGGGACCCGCCTGACGCCGTACGGTGAATTGCTGGCCGCGGCCCTCGAGGAGATCGAATCGAAGCTCGCCTCCGAGCTCGATATCGCCACCCAGGCGCTGTCGGCCGCCCTGGCCCTCGGCCGTACGAGTCGACCACCCACGGCGGCTCCGGCTGCCTCGGGCGCTCGCGGCGCGCAGGCGCGCCGGCGCGCCCGCGCTTGCGCCGCGACCTGATGCGCCTGCCCGCAGCCCTCCCCGCCTGGTCCCTGCTGCTGCCACCGGCCGCGGTCGCGGTGCTCATCTTCGCGGGCGGCCGCGACCTCGGGCCGCTTGCAGTCGCCGCGGTCGCGCTGACGCTGTTCAGTGCGGTGATCTCCGCCGTGCACCATGCCGAAGTGGTGGCATTGCGCGTCGGGGAGCCGTTCGGCACGCTGGTGCTGGCGGTCGCGGTGACGGTGATCGAGGTTGCGCTGATCGTTTCGCTGATGCTGGTCGGTGGCGAGGAGACGGCGTCCCTGCCGCGCGATACCGTGTTCGCCGCGATCATGATCGTCTGCAACGGCGCAATGGGCCTGTGCATCCTGGTCGGAGGCCTGCGCCACCACATCCTCGGCTTCCGCGCCGAGGGTTCGAACTCGGCGCTGGCGGTGCTGGCGGCGCTGGCCACGCTGACGCTGGTCCTGCCCGCCTACACCACGAGCACCGACGGTCCCACCTTCTCGTCCGCGCAGCTCGTGTTCGCCGGGCTGGCCTCGCTGGTGCTCTACTCGGTGTTCGTCTTCGTGCAGACCGTGCGCCACCGCGACTACTTCCTTCCTGCGGAAGTCGTGGACCAGGACGTCGACCTGCATGCAGTGCCCCCGTCGAACGGGACGGCATGGACTGCATTCGTCCTCCTGGCGATCGCACTCGTTGCAGTGGTCGGACTGGCCAAGACGCTCGCCCCGACGCTCGAAGCGGGCGTGCGTGCGGCCGGCGCGCCGCAGGCGGTGGTCGGCGTGGTGATCGCGCTGATCGTGCTGCTGCCGGAGACCTGGGCCGCGGTACGGGCCGCGGCGGGCAACCGCCTGCAGACCAGCCTCAACCTCGCGCTCGGCTCGGCCCTGGCCAGCATCGGCCTGACCATCCCGGCCGTGGTCGTGCTGTCGTTCGTGCTCGACCGTCCGCTGCTGCTGGGGCTGCCGCCGAAGGAGATCGCGCTGCTTGCCTTGACGCTGCTGGTGGCTACCCTCACCCTCAGCGCCGGAAGGACCACCGTCTTGCAGGGCGCGGTCCACCTGGTGCTGTTCTCCGCCTTCCTGTTCCTGGCGGCCGTGCCCTAGCCGCTCGGACGCCAGGCGCCGGGACTTGAACCGGCAGGCAGGCGGCTATACTTGATGGTTTTCCATGCCGGCCTTCGAATGACCGTCCTCGACACCCTGCGCCGTCCGCTGCGGGACCTGCGCATTTCCGTCACCGACCGGTGCAATTTCCGCTGCACGTACTGCATGCCGAAGGAGATCTACGGCAAGGATTTCCAGTTCCTCGAACGCGAGGCGCTGCTGACCTTCGGCGAGATCCACCGGCTGGTGCGGCTGTTCCGCGACCAGGGGGTCGAGAAGATCCGCATCACGGGGGGCGAGCCGCTGGTACGGCGCAAGATCGAACGGCTGATCGAGATGCTTGCCTGGCACGGCGACCTCGACCTGACCCTGACCACCAACGGGTCGCTGCTCAAGCTCAAGGCGCAGGCACTGAAGGACGCCGGGCTCAAGCGCGTGACGGTCAGCCTGGACGCGCTGGACAACAGCGTGTTCATGAAGATGAACGACGTCGACTTCCCGGTCGAGAAGGTGCTCGAAGGCATCGACGAGGCAAGCCGCGTCGGCCTGCCGGTCAAGGTGAACATGGTCGTGAAGCGCGGCGTCAACGACGAGGATGCGATCGCCATGGCCCGCCACTTCAAGGGCAGCGGCCACATCCTGCGCTTCATCGAGTTCATGGATGTCGGCCATACCAACGGCTGGAAGCTCGACTCGGTCGTGCCTTCCGCCGAGCTCGCGGCGCGCATCGGCGCCGTCTTCCCGATCGAACCGGTCGAGGCCAACTATGTCGGCGAAGTCGCTGAACGATGGCGCTACCTGGATGGCAGCGGCGAGATCGGCTTCATCTCGTCGGTCACGCAGGCCTTCTGCAGCGACTGCACGCGGGCGCGGCTGTCTGCCGAGGGCAAGCTGTACACCTGCCTGTTCGCCACGCGCGGCACCGACTTCCGCGCGCCCTTGCGTGCGGACGCGTCCGACGACGAACTGGCGGCGCTGATCGGCAGCGTCTGGTCGGCGCGCGCCGATCGTTACTCGGAGCTTCGCACCGCCGAGACCACGAAGGTCCACAAGATCGAGATGTCCTACATCGGCGGCTGACGCGATGCTTGCCCGACGCGCCCGCAGAGCCCCCTGGAAACCGCGCGAGATCCATTGATGACTGCCCACGCCCCTGCCCACGCCGCCGGCGCTTCCGCCGATGCCGCGTCTCCCGTCGCGCCGGATTCGATCCGGGCTGCCTCCTGCGCGGACGACTACGATCCCGATTCGATGCCGGTGGACCGCGCGCGCGCCTTCATCGAACGGTTCGTCGCCCCGGTCGGCGGCATCCGCCGCGTCGCCATCCGCGATGCGCTGGGCCAGGTGCTCGCGGAAGACGTCGTCTCTCCGTTCGACGTGCCGCTGTCCGACAATTCCGCGATGGACGGCTATGCGCTGCGCCACGCCGATGTCGACGGGCGCGAGGGCGTCACGCTGAAGGTGGTGGGGACGGCGTACGCCGGGCGCACCTTCAATGGCGAGGTCGCGCCGGGCGAGTGCATCCGGATCATGACCGGTGGCGTCGTGCCGGCGCCACTCGACTGCGTGGTGCCCCAGGAGCACACCCGTCCCGGCGAGGGGACGGTCACCTTCGGCGGCGGCCTGCGGCGTGCTCAGAACGTGCGCTATGCGGGAGAAGACATCCGCCGCGGGTCGGTTGTACTGCGCCGCGGCCAGTGGATGCGCCCCGCCGAGATCGGCCTGCTCGCCTCGCTGGGCATCGGCGAGGCAACCGTGTTCCGCCGGCTGCGCGTGGCCTTCTTCTCGACCGGGGACGAACTGGTATCGATCGGCGGCACCCTGGGCGAAGGCCAGGTCTACGACAGCAATCGCTACACGATCCACGGCATGCTGACGCGGCTGGGCGTCGACCTGATCGACATGGGCGTGGTGCGCGACGACCCGGCGAAGCTCGAGGCGCATTTCGCCGAGGCTGCACGGTCGGCCGACGTGATCATCACCAGCGGCGGCGTGTCCGTCGGCGAGGCCGACTACATCAAGCAGATGCTCGACCGCATGGGCGAAGTCGTGTTCTGGAAGATCGCGATGAAGCCGGGGCGCCCGCTGGCCTACGGGAAGATCGGCGGTGCGCATTTCTTCGGGTTGCCTGGCAACCCGGTGGCGGTGATGGCCACGTTCTACCAGTTCGTGCGCGAACCGCTGCTCAGGATGATGGGGCGCGACCCGATGCCGCTGCTGCCGATGTTCAAGGCCACCTGCACCGCCCCGCTGAAGAAGGCGCCCGGCCGCACCGAGTTCCAGCGAGGCGTGCTGTCCGCCGGCCAGGACGGCGGCTGGCAGGTACGCCCGACCGGCGAACAGGGCTCCGGCATACTGTCGTCGATGTCGCAGGCCAACTGCTTCATCGTGCTGCCGGTGGACCAGGGCAATGCCCCGGCCGGCGCGGTCGTCGACGTGCAGATGTTCGAAGGCATCGTGTGATGGCGGCGCATGCCGGTCGTGCACGCCCCTCGCTGACGGCTGCCCGGCGCGACCTCACCTTCGAGGTCGAAGCGGTCGACGAGCACGGCGATCGCGCGGTGGTGCCGATCGCCGGCGAGCATCCACTGACCCTCTATGTGGACAAGCGTGAACTGGTGACGCTGATGACCCTCGGCCAGGCACCCGAGGCGCTGGCCCTCGGTTTCCTGCGCAACCAGCGGCTGGTCGACGGCATCGACGCGATCGCCGCCGTCCATGTCGACTGGGAAGTCGATGCCGTGGCGGTGACCACGCGCGCCGGCGGCGCCGACTACTCTGCGCGCACCGCGAAACGCACCGTCACCACCGGCTGCGGCCAGGGCTCCGTGTTCGGTGGCCTGATGGAAGAGATCGAGGCGATCCGCCTGCCCCAGGATGCACGGCTGACGCAACGCGGCCTGCATGCGCTGCTCGATGCGGTGCGCCGCCGCGAGACGATCTACAAGCAGGCGGGCGCCGTGCACGGCTGCGCCCTCGCCCGCTGCACCGACGACGGCACCGCAGCCAGTGCCGAGGTGCTCTACTACGTCGAGGACGTCGGCCGCCACAACGCGGTCGATGCGATCGCCGGGCACATGTGGCTCGACGACGTCGATGGCGCGGACAAGGTGTTCTACACCACCGGCCGCCTCACCTCCGAGATGGTCATCAAGTGCGCGCAGATGGGCGTGCCCTTCCTCGTCTCGCGCTCGGGGCTGACCGAGATGGGCTTTCGCATCGCGCGCCAGGTCGGGCTCACGATGATCGGCCGTGCAGCCAACAGCCGCTACCTGCTGTTCACCGGCGAAGCGCGCTTCGACCGATGACCCGCGACGAGGCCTCCACCGGCCCGCAGGGCGCGATCGTGGACATCGGACCCCGCCCGACCGGCGTCACCGGGCTGGTGCTCGCCGGCGGACTCGGCCGCCGCATGGGTGGCGTCGACAAGGGGCTGCAGCCGTTCGACGGCCGCCCGATGGTCGCGCATGCGATCGAGCGGCTTGCACCCCAGGTGGATGAACTGCTGATCAACGCCAACCAGAACCTCGACCGCTACGCAGCGTTCGGGCACCCGGTGGTGCCCGATTCCGTCGCAGGATTCGCCGGGCCGCTCGCCGGCCTCGAACGTGGCCTGGCGACGGCCGCGCACCCGCTGGTCGCGACCGTCCCGTGCGACTCGCCCTTCCTCCCGGCCGACCTGGTCGCGCGGCTGCACGGCGGCATGGTCGCTGCATCGGCAGACCTCGCGGTCGCGCGCACGGGCACCCAGCCACACCCGGTGTTCTGCCTGTGCCGGCGTGCCCTGCACGGGCATCTGTCCGCCTACCTTGCGGGTGGCGGTCGGAAGATCGACCACTGGTACGCCACCCTCGTGGTGGTCGAGGTGGACTTCAGCGACGAAGCCGCCGCGTTCGACAACATCAACACCCCGGTCGAACTCGATGCCGCGGCGGCACGCCGCCGCGCCGGCATCGATCGCTGATCCGGCCGTCCCCGGGCAGCCAAGGCGGCCCGGCCGCGGATGCTGCGGCCGTCAGTCCGCGAAATGCCGCGCGACCATCGCCGCGCCGAGCAGGCTCGGATTGCGCCCCAGGACGACGTGCAGCGGGAACTGCGCCAGCACGTCGCCGAAGCGGCCCTTGGCCGCAAAGGCTTGCATCAGCGTTCCATCGCGCACCGCGTCGATGATCTGCGGCGTGATGCCGCCCGCAAGGTAGATGCCACCGCGGGGCATCAGCGTCAACGCCAGGTTGCCGGCCAGCGCACCATAGGCACCGAGGAAGATCGACAGGGCGTTGCGCGCGATCACGTGCCCGCCGGCCAGGGCGGCCTCGGTCACGGCGACCCCGCCGCGCCGCTCGACATCCTGCACGATGTCGGCGCTGACCGTCGCATGCTTGCGGATGACCAGGAACTCGAAGATGCTTGCAAGGCCCGGCCCGGAGAGCACGCGCTCCCATGACACATGACCGAAGCGGCCACGCAGGTGCTCCAGCAGTTCGCCCTGTATCTCGTCGTTCGGCGCGAAGTCGGCATGGCCTGCCTCCGACGGATAGGCGAGATAGCCGGAGGGCTGGCTGACCGCGAAGCCGATGCCCAGGCCGCTTCCGGGTGCGATGACCAGGCGCGGAGCACCGGCGACCACGCTGCCGGCCTGCAGCCGGATCATCTCGGAGGACGTGAGCTGTCCCACGCCATACGCGGCTGCCTGCACGTCATTGAGCAGGCGCACGGTCGGCAGCGCCAGCCGCTGCACGAGGTCGCGGGCGTCGATGTCCCACGAGAGATTGGTCATCCGGCAATGCAGGCCATCGGTCGGACCGGCCACCGCCAGCGAGGCGCTGACGAACGTGCCTCCCGCGGACGACACCTCGGGGCTGGCCATGAAGCCGGCCAGGATCTCGTGCAGCGAGGCATGCTGGGCATTGCGGTAGGTGGCTTCGTGGACGGGCGCATGCGTCGCCGCCGATTCGGCCATCACGCGTGTATTGGTGGCGCCGACATCGGCAGCAAGGATCAGGCGTTCGGTCATCGCAGGCAGCTCCTGGTCGGGTTCCACGGCATGGTGGGCAGTGTGGTCGATGCGAACGGGCGCGGCAAGCGTGCAGCGGTTCCGCGCCGGCTTGCAGGCTGGTCAGTCACCGGCGCAAGCCCCCGTCCCGCCCAGGCCGAGCGCCTGCGGCGCCAGCGGCGCCGCGGGGTCGGACGAGGACATCGCAGGCCTGGCCGCTGCCTCCAGCAGTGGACGCGGCGCGCCGTACTGGTTCCCCTGTGCGTAGTCCACGCCCATCGCCTCCAGCCTGCCTGCGACATGGACATCGTCGACACCCTGCGCAACCGTATGGATGCCCAGCACGTGGCCGATCCGCGCGATCGAATCGACGATCGCACAGTCCATCGGATCATCGATCATGTCGCGCACGAAGCCGGCCTCGATCTTCAGGTAATCGATCGGCAGGTAGCGCAGGTAGGAAAAAGAGGACAGGCCCACGCCGAAATCGTCCAGTGCGAAGCTGCATCCGGCCGCGCGCAGTTCATGCATTCCGTCCGCGATGCGCGTGAGGTTCGTCATCGCGCCTGCCTCGGTCACTTCCAGGCAGAGCTGCCCCTGGGGCAGCCGGTGGCTTTCGATCAGGCCACGCACGAATGTACGGAACTCGGCGTCCTGCAGGCTGGCCGAGGAGATGTTCACGCCGTGGCGCATCGGACGTTCGCGCCGGCCGCCCCGTTCATCCTCGCGCGCACGCCGTTCGGCCAGGTGGACCGCGAGCGAACGCAGCACCCAGCGGTCTATCGAGGTGAGCAGTTCGTAGCGTTCCGCGGCAGGCAGGAACACCGAGGGCAGCACCAGGTTGTCGTTGGAATCCAGCATGCGGACCAGCACTTCCCGATACGCGCTGCCGGCGAGCTCGACCCGCAGCGGCGCCACCGGCTGGGCATACAGCACGAACCGGCCCATCTCGAAGGCATCGCTGATCTGCGAGATCATCTGTGCGTCCGACGACCTGCGCCGGCCGGCGTCCTCGTCGGGACGGTACACCTGGACCCGGTCTCGACCGTCGGCCTTGGCCTGGTAGCAGAGGGCATCGGCGGCGGCGATGACCTGCGCCACCGAGCCGCTGCCGGCGTCGATCGGCAGCAGCCCGATCGTCACGCCCACCTTGAACTGTCGGCCCTGCCATACGAACACGAACGCATTGACCGATTCGCGCAGGCCTTCGGCGATGCGCAGTGCCTGGTCCGGCGGGCACGATTCCAGCAGTGCGCCGAACTCGTCGCCGCCGAGCCTCGCCAGGATGTCGCTCCCGCGCATGCGCGACTGCATGAGCGCCGTGATCTGCCGCAGCAGTTCGTCGCCGCCGGCATGGCCGCCGCTGTCGTTCACCGCCTTGAAGTGGTCGAGGTCGATGTAGAGCAGTGCATGGGCCTTGTGGCCGCTCGCCGCGGTGGACAGCAACTCGGTCAGCGCACGCTCGAACTCGCGCCGATTGGCCAGTCCGGTCAGCGCATCATGGCTGGCCTGCCAGGACAGCTGCTGTGCCAGCGAGCGCAGGCTGCTGTCGTCGTGGAACACGATGATCGCCCCGCCGCAAGTCCCTTCCAGGTCGGTCACCTGGGAGAAAGAGTGCCGGATCGACACCTCGCGGCCGTCGCGCGAGGACAGGCGCAGCAGCGACTCGCCCTCGTGGCGCCGCTGCGGCACGGCCGAAGGCTGCCAGGGCTCGAAGCCATGGACCTCGCGGGTGCGCTCGTCGACCAGCGCGTAGACCTCGCGCAGCGGTCGCAGGCGGGCTTCTTCCAGGCCCCACCCGGTCAACGATTCCGCGACGGCGTTCATGAACTCGACCCGCCCCTCGGCATCGACGGTGATCACGCCATCGTTGATCGAACGCAGGGTCATGTCGGACAGTGACCGCTCCCGGTGCAGGTCGGACGCCTGCCGGTTGGCCCGGCCGATCAGTGCATGGCCGGCCAGCCCGACCCCGGCGATGACCAGCGCCACCGCAGCGGCAAGCAGCAGGAACACCTGGCGCGCACGCTGGGCCGCATCGGCGGCGATGGCGGCGGTGGCGATCCGGTGTGCCGCCGTCAGGCGGTTCATCGCCGCCTGCAGGTCGCTTTCCGCTTCGACTTCGCGCTCGACG
>LNFM01005949.1_pt1 | contig 20536 bp, 21 predicted proteins | sample 596031 | NCBI WGS metagenome assembly LNFM01 (sample SAMN04254537, study PRJNA301005) | activated carbon metagenome | isolation source: dual media filters at the Ann Arbor, Michigan drinking water treatment plant | place: USA: Ann Arbor | reverse complement strand
CCTCGCATCCCGACGTCGCCATGGCGGCCGTGTTCGGCGTGCCGCATGAGAAGTGGGGCGAGGCGGTTGCCGCGCTGATCGTCGCCAGGGCCGGTTGCACGCCCTCGCCCGAGGCGCTGATGCAGCTCGTGAAGGACCGCAAGGGCTCCCCGCACGCGCCCAAGCACATCGAGATCGTCGACAGCCTGCCGCTCACCGCCGTCGGCAAGGTCGACAAGAAGGTGCTGCGGGCGAAGTACTGGGCCGGGCAGGCGCGTCAGGTGGGATAGCTAGGACGGCCAGGGCGACTGCCAGTAGGGCTCGATCTTGAGCTGCCGTACCACCGTCTGTTCCCAGGACTTCAGGACGCGATCGATGCGCGCTTGGCCGCCATCCATTAGCTGAAGAAAGCGGCGCGTATGTCGTGACTGACGAGCGTGTGGATAGTATCGGCGAAGCGTCTGCATTCCCAAGTCAATTGCCTTGTCGCGATGGCCGAGAAGCAGATGAGTGAGAAATATGTGCCAGTCGCCCCCGGTCATCAGGTCATCCAAAGTCTTGGCGTATTCGAGGAAGGTCTCGGGATTGTTGATGTGTTCAATGCGAGCCATGCCGTCGCCGAGAATCGCGTCTGCGATCCGCTCTTCGATATGAGGATGACTTGGCGACCAAGGGCCGTAGTCGTCATTAGGAAAGCTATCGCCAAAGCCAATGCCGACACCAGTGAATGGCTCATAGAGCGGTCGCACCAAGTAGTGGAAACGGAATCTATCCTTGTTGCTCAAACTTGCGAGATTGAAAGCTCTCAGGTAGTGCCCTGCTGGGGGCAAGATCAGAGTGCGCTTGACGAGGATCAGCCGCGGCTCGCGCTCGCGCACGAGCCGGGTGATCCTCTTTACGTCGGCTGCAGTCGTCATGGTTTGTACTGATAGAGCTCTACTCGCCGGTCGCGACTGTCTCCGCCGACGTTGCGAACGATCTTTTCGATTTGTGCAGCGCTCAAATTGGCTCCGCCGGTCTTCAAGTCAACAATGACGATGGTGCCATCCTCGCGGGTCCAGACCAAGTCCACGCGAGCCGAACCTTTGACATTTTTCTCTTGCGGCTCTTTGGTATCGAGATATGTCACTTCAGCCCGAACACCCTTGGCCTCGCCGCGTTCCTGGAACTCTTTGACAACATCTTCGGCGATTTGATGCCATTCGGTGCCCAACGCCGATCCGCCGGCCTTGGTCGTTCGCTTTCCCGCTTCTCGATAGATTTCATCCGCCAGTCCGAAATTCGGGTCCTGCTTCTTGAGGTCTTCGAAGTCCTTGGCGATGAGTTGACGCCTGCCATCAGGCCGCAGACGCCCCTCAGCAATCTGCATTTCCAAGACGAAGGTTTTGAGCGGATCGTCCTCGGCCGGGGCCGGGAAGGCCGGTAGCGGCGCATGCGGATCCTTCGGGATCGAAAAGCCGCCACCGGCGATCTGGCTGTCGGGTTTCGCAATGTCGTCCGGCAGGATCCGCTCAGGCTCAAGGGATGGAGGCTGCTTGGAGGGCGGCGAAAGCGTCGGGCCAGCCGGCGATGGAGCGGGAAAAGGCGGTGGGCTGGCTTGGCTGGTGTCTGGATTGACCGGCCTGAAGAGCGGACCGCCGACGGGCGGGGGCAGAGCGGGAACTGGTGTGACGGGTCGCGGAACGAGCGGCGCCAGTCGACCTCCAGGTGGAGGAAGGATCAGTGACGGCTGCGGTGCCATGAGTTCCTTGGGCACCTTGTAGTTCCAGGCCTCCACGAACGCTTCTCGCGCGCCCGGCACCAGAAGGCCTGCAAGATGAAGGTTCGGGTCGGATTGAGAGGGTGACGCCTGCTGGTTGTCGCTGCGAAGGTTCGGGTAGAGCGCGAGGGCGCTGTTGATTGGCGTCGGCGTGGATTCGCCATACGACGTCGGCGGCACAGGGCTGCGCATCTGGCACATGCTTGTCTCCGGAAATGAAAAAAGCCGCCCGGAAGGGCGGCTTGGAGGGGGTGGATCGGAAAAAGATAAAGCCCGCGCGGCGTGAACCGGGCGGGCTTTGGGATGCCGACGTATTACCCGTCAGCATATCGATTTATTACACTAAAACTTGCTGAATCGTCAACTTTAATTTTCGTCGCTTTTCGCGCTACACTCCTTGGCACGTCTCGCCGCGGTTCATACCGCACCTTGTGTGTCGCGAGCTTGCGTCGACGGGATTTGCCGCGTCGGTGATTTCATGGGATCAATGGTTGGTTGTGACCGCTCTTCGCGCCGCCGCTCTCCCTTTTCTCGTCGCCGCCTCGTTGAGCGTTGCAGGCTGCGTCAACCTGTTCGCCTCCAAGCCGCCCGAGGTTGCCGCTGTCGCCCCCGGACTTAGTGCCCGTGAGCAGGAAATCGAGGATCGCAAGGAGCAACTCCTGCAGCAACTCGCGACTTGCGAGAGCGGGAGTTGGGGTCCGTCGGCGCGGCCCATCTACGGCAGTCGCGGCGCCTATCACGGACGCTTCCAATTCACGCTGCGCACATTCATCAGCTACACCCGCATGCGCGACGGCACGGTGCTCACGATGAAGGAAGCGGCCGAGTACACCCAGAATTACGAGAAGGCCGCCAGCCTCGCCTGGTACATGATCTATGACCTGCAGGAGCCGTGGCACTGGCCGCTCTGTTCGCGCAAGCTCGGCATTCCGGCGCAACTAAAGCTGATCAAGCAGCTCTAATCGGGCGCAACGCCACCCCGGTTGAGCGAGAAGACAGTCCTTGAGCGACCTGCGAACCCTCGAAGAGCAGCCATTCCCGCTGCGTCGCCACTTCCGGCGTCGCATCGTGCCCTTCCTCGCCCTGTTCATCGCTGTCCTGGTCACCCTGACCGTCCTCGGTGCCCGTCAGGCCACGGAGGCGATCTATCTCGATCTGGCGCAGCGGCGTGCCGATACGATCGCCCGCGCCGTGTCGAGCGCGGCGCCCGCGGCCTGGCTCGACCTGATGGCCGGACGGGGCACCGACTCGGCCGAGTTGCACAAGGCGTTCGCCGATGAGGTTCACGAGCTGAAGCTCATCCGGCTCAAGGTCTACGATCTCCAGCGACGAACGATCTACGACTCGGTCCCCCAGGGTGAAGGCAAGATCGAGGAGGGGCCGGCCCTGCGTGCCGCCATCGAGCGCGCCGGGCCGTCGGCCGTCCCGCGGGTCGAGCCCGACGGAACATCGGTCTACGAACTCTATGTGCCCTTGCTCGATGGCCAGGGCCGCGTCCAGGCGGTGTTCGAGCTCTATGAGCCGATCGACCGGCTCGACGGCATTCTCGCACGGGCGACCGCGGCGCCCTTGATCGTGCCGGCGGTGTTGATGGCTCTCCTCGTAGCGGCGCTCTGGCGGCTCGTGAGCCGCGCCCAGGGCGATATCGATGCGCGTACCCGGGCGATGGTGGCGCTGCGCCGACGCATCGAAAGCTTCGTCTCGGCGCGGGCGACTGAGGCCGCGCGCGGCTCCGACAGCGGGGGAGCGATTCCCTCGCGTCGCCTCGCCCTCAGCCTTCTCTACTCGGATGTCCGCGCCTTCACCGGCTTCGCAGAAGCCAGTTCGCCGGAGGCCGTGGTCGCCTTTCTCAATCAGCTGATGACGATCCAGGTGCGGGCGGTCCACGACCATGGCGGGGATGTCGACAAGCTGATTGGGGACGCCCTGCTCGCCCACTTCGGTGGCGAGGATGCCGCCCAACGTGCCGTGGCCGCGGCGCGCGCCATCCTCGAGGCCTGCGCTGCCGCCAGTCTGCCGCGTCAGGTCGGGATCGGCGTGTTCACGGGCGAGGTCGTGGCCGGCGCGATCGGCCCCGCCGAGCGCCGCGACTACACGGTGGTCGGCGACAGCGTGAACGTCGCAGCGCGGCTCTGCGCCGCCGCTCACGGTGGCGAGCTCGTGGTCGCGGCGGCGGACCTTGTCGATGGCGACGGCTTCGGCGCGACTGAAACCCTCTACGTCAAGGGCCGACGGGATCCGCTGTCGGTTCGGCGCTGGCAGGCATCGGCGAACGGCAAGCCGGGCTGATTTTAGCGGCCACCGCGGAACAGGCGTTTCCACCAGCTGCCGAAGCGTGTGTCCTCGATGCTGCGATCGATGTTGTCGAGCCCGCGCACCATGACGTAGAGCCCGCCCACCAGCTGGATCGACTTGGCCGTCGACAGTTCGGAGGGCGCAGGCAGCGTGACGATCGACTGCGAGGAGATGAGCAGGCCGATCATGACCTCGAACAGCCCGTAGGAAAGCCGGTCGCGCTCACGCCACCAGAAGAACAGGAGTCCCGCCAGCAGGAGCGCGATGGGCACGATCCAGTCGGGCGCCGTGTGGAAGATGAGCTGGTGATTGATCACGATGACGATCGCGACGGCTGTCCCGGCAAGGGCGATGGCGAGCCCGGACGCCAGATTGCGGTGCTGCGCCCTCACGATGCGCCTGGCGGCCTGCTCGATGCCCGCGTCGGACGGCGCCGTTGCCTGCGCCGACAGGAGGTCGCTTCCGCCGATCGACGTCACGCCTTTCGATTCCAGGAGCCGCACAAGCCGGCGATCGGTCGTGACCACGCGGACGTTCTCGGCGCCGTTTTCCGCGGCCAGGGTGAGGGCGATCTCGGCAATGCCGCCGTCGGCGGGCGGCGCGACGACGGCGCCGGCTTCGATTGACCTGTCGAGAAGATGCGCGAGGTCGGCGCGCAGCCCGCGCTTCTCGCGGTCCCGGATGTCGTCGACGGCGGCCTGCGGGATGAGCAGGTCGCCGCCGGCGGCATGGGCGAGAATCTCGGGCCGTTGAAGGATCGCGCCGGTGTCGAGGATGTAGAGCACGGCTCAGCGCAGCTCGCGGCAGAATTCCTGGATGCGCCCGCAGCCTTCGCGGAGGCTGGCCACGTCGGTGGCGTAGGAGATGCGGAAGTAGGGGCTCATGCCATACGCCGCGCCCTGCACGGTGGCGACGTGCTTTTCCTCGAGCAGCGCCGTCACGAAGGCGGTGTCGGTGTCGAGCTTGCGCCCGGCTTTCGTGGTCTTGCCGATGCAGCCGGCGATATTGGGGAAGACGTAGAACGCGCCTTCGGGCTTGTGGCAGGTGATGCCCGGTGCCGCGCGCAGCATCGCCACGACCTCGTCGCGCCGCTTCTGGTAATCGGCGGCACGTTCCTTCAGGAGGTCCTGCGGTCCGTCGAGCGCCGCCGTGGCCGCCGCCTGGCTGATGGTCGAGATGCCCGAGCCGATCTGGCCCTGCATGTTGGTCATGGCGGCGATCAGCGGCCTGGGCCCGCCGGCGAAGCCGACGCGCCAGCCGGTCATGGCATAGGCCTTCGAGGCGCCGTTCACCGTCAGCGTGCGTTCCTTCAGTTTCGGTTCGACCTCGGCGATCGTGCAGAAGCCGAAGTCGTCGTAGATCAGGTGCTCGTAGACATCGTCGGCCATGATCATGACGTGCGGATGGCCGAGCAGCACGTCGGCGATGGCGCGCATCTCGGCGCGCGAGCACACGGCGCCGGTCGGATTGTTGGGGAAGTTCAGAACCACCCACTTGGTGCGCGGCGTGATTGCGGCCTGCAGATCGGAAGCGCGCAGCTTGAACTGATTGTTCTCGGGGCACGACACGAATATCGGTGTGGCGCCGGCGACCGTCGCCTGGTCGGCGTAGGAGATCCAGCCCGGTGTCGGGATGATCACCTCGTCGCCGGGGTTCACGCTCGCCATCAGCGCGTCGTACATGATCTGCTTGCTGCCGTTGGAGACCATGACCTCGTCAAGCGCATAGTCGAGATTGTTGTCGCGCTTGAATTTGCGCCGGATCGCCTCCTTGAGGGGCCTGACGCCATCCTGTGGCGGATACTTGGTGTCGCCGGCCAACGCCGCCTTGTGGGCCGCCTCGATGGCATGAAGCGGCGTCGGAAAGTCGGGCTCACCCGAGGACAGGCCCACGATCTTCACGCCCTCGGCGCGCAGCTCGCGCACTTTGCGGGTCATGGCGGCCGACGCCGACACCTTTACGTTCTTGAGACGCTCGGAGACCTGGAACATGGAGCCTTCTTTCAATTCTTCCGATAGATCGTGAGGGCGATGCCGCCCAGAACCGCGACCGACGCCACCAGCAGCCGCACCGTGACCGGCTCGGCGAGTAGCACTGCCCCGCCCAGGGCCGCAATGGCCGGCACGCAAAGCTGCACCGTCGCCGCCGACGTGGCGCGCAGCAGGGGCAGTGCGGCATACCACAGCACGTAGCCCAGGCCCGAGGTCACGGCGCCGGACAGCACGGCGTAGAACGCGCCCGTGCGATCCACCGTGTCGGTCGCGGCCGTGGCCAGCATGAGGACGGCGGCAAAGGGCAGGGTGCGCAGGAAGTTGCCGCCGGTCGCTGCCGTCGGATCGCCGGCGCCCTTGCCGAGCAGCGAATAGATACCCCAGGCGAGGCCCGCGGCCAGCATCAGCGTCGCTTCGAGCCAGGGTGGGGCAGCGAGACCGGGCAGCAGCAGCCAGACCAGGCCGCCCAACGCCAGGACGAGGCCCGCCAGTCGCACACCGACAATCCGTTCGCCCGTCCACAGGCCGTAGACCGTCATGGTGAACTGGACGGCGCCGAACAGCAGCAGCGCGCCGGTCGCGGCCGTCAGGTCGCGGTAGGCGAAGGAGAAGCACACGGCATAGGCGAAAAGCATGGCCGCCATTGGCCAGCTTCCCCCCGCCGTCGGACGCTTTCCGCGCAGCATGAGGATGGCGGCCAGGACCAGCGCGCCGGAGCCGAGCCGGATCGCGGTGAAGCTCGCGGCGTCGATCGCCGTGTCGCGCAATGCCAGACGGCAGAGCAGCGAATTGCTCGCGAAGGCCAGCATCGCCAGCGCGGTCAAAAGGGCGGTGCGTGCCATGCCGTCCCTTCTCGACGGTTTTGTCCGTGCCGTCGACAGAGTTTCATCGTGCCGTCGCCATCATGTCTCGCGGTAGACGATCGTCTCGAAGCCTTCCTGCTCGGACGGCGGCACGAAGTAGCGCGTGATCTCGTCGAACTCGGCGTCGCTCACGACGAACTCGTGCGTGCCAGTGGCATTCCGCTGTTTGAGGCGCGCCCGGCAGATATCGTCGGACACGTCGAGGAAGTGAAGCCGATGATCCACGCCGGCGCCCTCGAAGATCGTTCGCATCCAGTACCGGGTCTTTGGCGTGTTCGCCGGAAAGTCGAGCACCACCGACAGGCCTGTCTTGAGCAGGGCTTCGACATGCCCGCCCATGGCGTTGCGCAGACGGGCCGAGTAATGGACATAGTTCGCCACCGACTGCAGTTCTTCCTTGTAGAGGCGGGACATCCAATAGTCCTCGCTGATGAGCACCGTTGCCGGTGCCCGAGCGAGGCGGTGAGTCAGCGTCGATTTGCCGGCGGCGATCTTGCCGCAGGCCATATGCAGCACGGGTTTCTGTGAAAGCATGGCGATCTGCATCCCTGAAGAGGAGCATCGCGAAGCGATGCCCTGACTGAACACGAAACGGCGACCCGGCCTGAAAAGTCAGGCCGGGACCGTAATTCGCGTCGCGCCACGGCGCGTCGGGATCGGATGCAGACGCATGTCGCTCAGTTTCCGATACGATAAAGCTTCATCGCGTTGTCGCGGACGATCTTGCGGCGCACCTCGGCCGAGACGCCGGTCAGCTCCTCGGTCAGGAACTGCTGGCTGTCCGGCCAGATGCCGTCGGGATGCGGGAAGTCCGACCCCCACATGACATTGTCCTCACCCAGGTGCTTTAGCAGTTCGATGCCCACCGGATCGGTCTGGTAGGTGGCGTAGAACTGGCGATGCCAGTACTCGCTGGGCTTCATCTTGAGATCGAGGTCCTTGAACTGGTCCTCCCACTCGAGATCCATGTGCTGCAGCACGTAGGGAATCCAGCCGAGGCCGGCCTCGCCGATCACGATCTTCAGGTTCGGATAGCGCGCCGGGGCACCCGAGAAAATCAGCCCCATCAACATGGCGCTCATGTGCATCTGGAAGCCTGTAATGTGCACGGCGAAGATGCGGCGCTGCACGTGCGCCGGGAACTTGGTGACGTCGGGCGAGCGGCCGCCGATCGTGTGGAAGTGGAGCGGAATGCCGGTCTCGTGACCGAATTTCCACAATGGCTCCCAATGCTCGTCCCACAGCGGCGTCATGTCGGGCCGGTTAGCGATGTCGAGGCCGCGCACGCCGCGCTTGGCGCAACGCATCGCCTCGGCGACCGACTCCTCCATGTTGTAGTTCGGGATGTTGGCGAGTCCGATCAACCGGTCGGGCGCGCGGCTGCAGAAATCATGGAGCCAGTCGTTGTAGATGCGCAGCATCTCCAGCGCGGCCTCGGGATCGTTCAACCGGCCGCTCGAGCCCAGCACGCCGTACAGTACCTCGGCCTGCACGCCGTCGCGGTCCTGGTCCTTGAGACGCAGGTCAACCTCGGTGAGGCGCCGGATGCCCTTCTTGCCGTCGTCGTAGAGGCCGGTCGAGGCCATGCGGTCGGAGCGGTGGATGATACCCGGCACATACTCGCGACCGGCCGAGCCCATGCCGTTCACCAGGCCGAACTTGGCGCCGTTGCGGCTGGTCCATTCCGGCCCCTTGGGTCCCTCGACCACGTAGGGCATGCGTTCCTTCATCTGGCTCGACGCGTTCTTCGTGAACAGGTCGGGTGGCAGCCAGATCAGGTCGACGTGTCCGTCGGCGGAGATGACATCGTATTTCATGGGCGTGTTCCTCCGGCGCAAATCATCCTCCCGACCCGGCCGCCGGGCCAGCCCCTTCGCATCGTTCCGCGAAAACGCCCTGCGCCCGCCGGAGGATTCTTTGGCTAGAGTGGCCCCATGAAAGAGACCACCCCCTCATCCGCCACATCCGACTGGCTCACCCGTTTTGCCGCTGCCCTGAAGAACGGCGATGCCGCCGGCGCCGCCGCCCTGTTTGCCGACAACGGTTACTGGCGCGATCTCGTTTCCTTCACCTGGAACATCGTCACCCTGGAGGGGCGGCCGGCAATCGCCGACATGCTGAAGGCGCGGCTCGGGGATGTGCAACCCGGCGGGTTCGTGCCCGGCGACCGCGACGGCTGGTTCACCTTCGAGACGGCGCTGGGCCGTGGCACCGGCCATGTCCGGCTGAAGGACGGCAAAGCTTTCACGCTGTTCACCGCCCTGATGGAACTGAAGGGTTTTGAGGAGCTGAAGGGCGAGACCCGCGAGACCGGCGTCCAGCATGGCGCCGTCCGGAACCGCGTCACCTGGACCGATCGCCGCCACAGCGACGCCACCGAACTCGGCTACGGCCGCCAGCCTTTCGTGCTGGTGATCGGCGGCGGGCAGGGCGGCATCGGCCTCGGCGCGCGCCTCAAGCGGCTGGGCGTGCCGGCGCTGATCGTCGATCGCAACCCGCGGCCGGGCGATGCCTGGCGCAACCGCTACAAGTCGCTCTGCCTGCACGATCCGGTCTGGTACGACCACCTGCCTTACCTGCCGTTCCCCGATCACTGGCCGATCTACACGCCCAAGGACAAGATGGGCGACTGGCTCGAGTCCTACGTGAAGATCATGGAACTCGACTACTGGAACTCGACGACGTGCAAGGGCGCGTCGTGGGACGAGGGCCGGCAGGAATGGACCGTCGTCGTCGAGCGTGATGGCAAGCCGGTCACGATGACGCCGAAGCACATCGTGCTGGCCACCGGCATGTCGGGTTTCCCCGAGATCCCGCGCTTTCCCGGCGCCGAGCTGTTCAAGGGCACGCAGCACCATTCCAGCCGCCACACCGGGGGCGAGGGCTGGGCGGGCAAGCGTTGCGTCGTGGTGGGCTCGAACAATTCCGCGCACGACATCGCGGCCGATCTCTGGGAGCACGGCGCCGACGTGACCTTGCTGCAGCGCTCGCCGACACTCGTCATGCGGGCGGAGACGCTGGCGAAGAATCGCGCGCTTTATTCAGAGGCAGCGCTGGCGGCCGGCATCACTACCGAGATCGCCGATCTCACGACCGCCTCGATGCCCTATGGCGCGCTGCCCCAGGTCTTGCGGCCGGTGGTCGAGCAGATCAGGCGCGAGGATGCGGATTTCTATGCGCGCCTCGGTGCCGCCGGCTTCAAGCTCACCTTCGGCGAGGACGACACTGGCATCGGGCCGATGTATCTCCGCCGCGGCTCCGGCTACTACATCGATGTCGGTGCGTCGGAGCTGATTGCCGATGGCCGCATAAAGCTCAAGTCGGGCGTCGAGGTGGCGCGGCTCACGGCGGATTCCGTGGTGCTGAACGACGGCAGCGAACTGAAGGCCGATCTCGTGGTCTATGCCACCGGCTACGGCTCGATGAACCAGTGGGCGGGTGAGCTGATCTCGCCCGAGGTCGCCGACAAGGTCGGCATCTGCTGGGGCTTGGGCTCCGGCACGGCCAAAGACCCGGGCCCATGGGAGGGCGAGCTGCGCAACATGTGGAAGCCGACGGCGCAGGAGAACCTATGGTTCCACGGCGGCAACCTCATGCAGTCCAGGCTCTATTCGCGGTTCCTGGCGCTGCAGCTCAAGGCGCGGCTGGAGGGATTGCCGGTAGAAGTCTACGGCCGGCCGCCGGTCCATCACCGGGCGTGATTTACCCTGGGGACGATCATCGTGTTGACGGCGTAGACTAGGAACGATGTTTCGCCGCGCCCTGTTCCTTGGATTCCTGCTCACGGCGAGCGGCTGCTCGTTCTACATGGGCGAGCCCAAACTGCCCAAGACCGACTTCCGGGCGATCCTGAATGGCGCCAGCGAAGTGCCACCCACGGAGACCAAGGGCAGCGGCTATTTCACCGCGGTCTACCGGCCTTCTACCAATGTGCTGGAATATCGCCTGAACCTCGTCGGCCTGAGCGGGCCGGTCACCATCGCCTACCTGCAAGGTCCGGCCGCGCCGGGCGAAAACGGCGAGAAGGTCGTGCCCATCGACGGCCCGTTCTACCGCGACCGCTCGCACCTTTGGGACGGCGTCACGCTCACCGAGGAACAGGCGGCCCAGGCCGAGGCCGGCCTCTGGTACGTGAACGTCATGACGGAGAAATTCCCCGACGGCGAGATTCGCGGCCAGATCCTGCCGCTGAAGAAGTAGCGTCTAGAACTTCTGCTTCCAGCCAATCCACTCGCACAGCCCGCGGCCCATCACGTCCTCGAGGTCGCGGCCTTTCAGCCACGGCAGTTCCTCGGTGAAGAAGGTGACGCACTGGCGGTAGCTGCACTGCATGCGGGTGATGTCGGTGCCCCAGAAGAAGCGCTTGGGCCCGAAGGCGTCGAAGATGCGGTGCAGCCCATCCTGGATGTTCTTGAATGGATAGCCCTTGGTCGAATAGTGCGGCGCGCCGGTCGCCTTCACCGCGACGTTGGGCAATTTCCCGAGCGCAACCAGCTTGTCGAGATGGATGAAGGCTTCCTCGTCTTGGCCGTGGCGGTTCAGTCCGCAATGGTCGACGATCAGTTTCAGGTTGGGATGCTTCTCGGCGATAGCGCGGAACTTGTCGAGGAAGAGGCCGCCCATGGTCGCCACCGGGATTCCTTCCTTCTCGGCGGCGGGCCACACCCAGTCCAGCAATCCGTCATCCAGCCACTTCTGCTCGGCGGGCTGCAGCAAGGCCCAGCGCAGGCCCATCATGCCGGGCTGGTTGCGCCAGCCGACGATGCGCTTGCGACTCTCGGGATCCTGCAGCGGGAACTGGCCCATCACGGCGAAGCGGTCGGGATATTTCCGGGCGGCGTCGAGGGCGAGCTGGTTGGAGGTCGGGTCCCAGGTATAGGGCGGATGGATCAGGGCGGCGGAGACGCCGGCCTCGTCCATCTCCTTCAGGCACTCCTCGGCCGTGAACTTCGAAACCTTGCGGTGCAGGCCCGAAGGCGGCGTGACGGTCTGCGACCAGATATGGACCTGTGCGTCGACGATCTTCATGGCGGCATCCTCAGTTCGGTGTGGGGGCCGCCGGATCGAGCAGCTTCTCGCGTTTCAGCTCGCTCCACAGCTCGACCGGGATCTTTACGCTCATGTGCGCTAGGTTCTGCTTCACCTCCGCGACGCTGAGCGCCCCCGGGATCACCGCGCAGAAGGCGGGATGGAACAGCGGGAACTGCATGGCCGCGGCGCCCAGCGGCACACCGTGGCGCGTGCACACCGCCTCGATCTTCTGCGCCTTCTCGATCAGCGGAGCGGGAGCGGCGACATAGTCGTGGGTGGCGCCGGCCTTCACGTTGCCGGTCAGGATGCCGGAATTGTACGGCCCGCCCAGGATCACCGAGACATTGCGCTTCTGGCACTCAGGCAGGAATTCCTCGAGCGCGCCCTGCTCGAGAAGCGTATAGCGCCCCGCGAGCAGCATGCAGTCGAAGTCGCCCGCCTTGATGAAGCGCGTGCTGGTGTCGCTCTCGTTGATGCCGACGCCGATGGCGCCGATGATGCCGGCCTTGCGCAGCTCGTCGAGCGCGCGATAGCCGCCGTCCATCACCGTCTTGAAGCGCTCCTCGAGCACGGCGCGGTCCTTGGTGGTCCAGAAGTCGACGTCGTGGATCAGCGCGATGTCGATCTTCTGCAGGCCCAGTCTCATGTGCGAGTGTTCGAGCGAGCGCATGACGCCGTCGTAGGTGTAGTCGTAGACTGGCGCGAAGCCGGGCAGGCCGTTTTCGCGGAAGTCGGCCGGCGGCTTCTCGCCGGGCTTCATCGCATGCATGATCCTGCCGATCTTGGTCGACAGCACGTAGCTGTCGCGCGGCTTTTCGCGCAGCGCCGCGCCCATGCGCAGTTCGCTGCGGCCGTAGCCGTAGTAGGGCGAGGTGTCGAAGTAGCGGATGCCGGCGTCGTAGCCGTCGTCGGTGAGCTTCACCGCCTCGGCATCGGGGATGGTGGCGCGAAAGCCGCCCATCGGCGCCCCGCCGAGGCCCAGCTCCGTGACTTCGAGTTTCGTCTTTCCGACCTTGCGGCGCTTGAGCGTCGTCATGTTCGTTTCCTCCGAGGATGGGGACAGAGTACGAATTGGCTCCGGCCAGCGCCACAGGAGACCCCATGAGCGATGAGCGCCTCGTTTTGCACGGCAGTTTCACCTCGAGCTCGAGCTACAAGCCGATGCTCTTCCTGGCGCTCGCCGGCCTGCCGTTCTCCTTCCGCACGGTCAATCTCAAGAACGGCGTGCAGAAGGAGCCGGCTCACCTGGCCATCAACCGCTACGGCCAGGTGCCGGTGCTGCGCCACCGCGGCCTTACCATCGTGATGTCGAATGTCGTGCTCGACTATCTCGCGCGGACCACCGGTCACTTCGAGCCCAAAACGGAACAGCACCGCTGGCAGGCGCGCGAATGGCTCTCCTGGGAGAACGACGCCATCACCAACGTGGCCCGCGTCCGCCACTTCGCCCGCTTCCGCCCCGACGTGTCCCAGGACATCGTGAATTTCTTTCGCCCGCAGGCCGAAGCGGCCCTCGACTTCGCCGACAAGTCGCTGGCCGGACGCGACTGGCTGGTGGGCGATGCCTGCTCGATCGCCGACATCGGCTGCTGGGGCCGCATGGTGTTCGCGCATGAAGGCGGCCTGTCGATCGACACGCGGCCCAACCTTGCCGCCTGGCGCGACCGGCTGAAGGCGATGCCGGGCTTCGCACTGCCTTACGATCTTATTCCGAAGAAGGACGCGGAGTTCGAAGCCCGCGCCTAAGCCGCTTCCTGTGCCGCCGTCGGCCCGTCGCTCTTGGTGGTGGTGCGGCGCAGATCGCGCACCGTGTTGAGATCGTCGTAGCGCCGCACGCGGTGCATGGTGGCGCGGTTGTCCCAGATGACGAGGTCATGCTGGGTCCAGCGATGCGAATAGACGAACTGCGGCTGCGTGGCATGCTCCGCGAGATCGCGGATGAAGGCCATCGCCTCGGGGCGCGGCCAACCCAAGATTCCGCCGATATGGGCCGACAGGAAGAGCGACTTGCGGCCGGAGCCGGGGTGCGTGCGCACCAGCCGATGACGCACGGGCTTCATCATGGCGCGCTCGTCGGGCAGGTAGTTCGTGAAACCGAGCTGCTCGCGCGAGAAGATCTGCGAGTGCTCGCAGATCATGTCCTCGATCTCGGCCTTGGCTTTTGCGTCGAGGGCGTCGTAGGCCGCGCGCATGTCGGCGAACTCGGTGTTGCCGCCGTCGGTCACCACGATGCGGCCGCTCAGGATCGAATAGCGCGCGGGAATGACGCGGAAGCTCGCGTCGGAGTGCCAGAGCCGGTTGCCCAGCGACGCCATGCGGCGGCGGTCGTCGCGCGCGAGCCTTTCGCCGTCCTTGCCGATGTTGGAGACGTCGGCGAAGGCAGGGTCGAGGCGAAGGTCGGGCCGGCGCAACGTCGCATTGGCGCCGTTCTGCAACGGGCCGAAATTTTTGGTGAACTCGATCTGCTGTTCGTCGGTGATGTCTTGGCCGGGCAGGACCAGCACGGCGTGCTTGTCCATGCCCGCGTCGACGGCGATCACCTCTTCTGGCGTGAGCGGCTTGCGTACGTCGATGCCGGTCATTTCGGCGCCGACATGAGGATGGAGCGGGCGTGTCTTGATCGTCATCAGGACCTCCGGGAAGAGAACTCCCCGCAAGAAAACCCTAGCGCAGGGCCGCCGCGATATTACCACCGTCCACGGTCGTGACAGCGCCCGTCGTCTTGCCCGCTTTGGCCAGCGAAACGAAGGCCTGGGCCACATCGTCGGCCGTCACTTCGAGGCCGAGCAGGTTGCCGCCCATGTAGTCGGCTTCGCTGAGACCGCGCGCCTTGGAGCGCTGGGCAATCATCTCGTCGGTCAGCAGGTTGGAGCGGATGCGGTCGGCGTTCACCGAGTTGGAACGGATGCCGTCGGCGCCATGGTCGAGCGCGTACTGGCGCATCAGGAACAGGGTTGCGGCCTTCGGCAGTCCATAAGGTCCGAAGTCGGGGCCGGGGTTCACGGCCTGCTTGGACGTGTTGAACAGCAGGCAGCCGCCCAGGCCCTGTGCCGTCATGATGCGCACGGCGTTCTGCGCCACGCTCTGGTGGGCCCAGAAGTTGAGTTCGAAGCTGTCGCGCAAAACTTTCTCGTCGACAGTGCCGATCTTGCCCTGCCAGGCTGCACCCGCGTTCGACACGACGATATCGACGCCGCCATATGTTGCCGCAACCTTGTCGAAGGCCGCGCGCACCTCGGCCGGCTTGGTGACGTCGCAGGCAATGCCGAAGCCTTTGACCTTTGAGATGTCACGGTCGAGCACCGCGACCTCGGCGCCTTCGCGCGCAAAGGCCGCTGCCGTGGCCGCCCCGATGCCCGAGGCGCCGCCGGTGACGACGACGATACGCCGCGTCAGCGGCTTCTCCGCCGCTGCGTTGAGCTTGGCCTGTTCGAGCGACCAGTATTCGATGTCGAAGATGTCGGGCACGGGAATGCACTCATAGGTGCCCAGCCGCTCGGCGTCGCCGATCACCGCCACCGTCGTCTCGGCGAGATCGGCCGCGATCTTGGCGTCCTTCGACGTGTTGCCGAGACCGAACAGGCCGAGGCCCGGGACCAGCACGACGCGCGGGATCGGGTCGAGCTCCTTCTTGGCGGTCTCGAGCTTGCTGTTGTGGCGCGTGAAATAGGCGTGATAGTCGGCCGCGAATTTTTCCAGCGCGACCTTGGTGTCCTTGGCGAAGACATCGAGTTTGCCAGCTTCGGGCGTGGGCGCGATGAACGGCAGGTTCTTGGTCCGGATCGCGTGATCGGGTGTCACCGGGCCCTGCTGGCTGTAGCGCGCGATCTCCTTGCCGCCGACGAAGGCCAGGATCTCAGGTCCCGTGCGGAACTCGAACACGAAGCGCTGCGCGGCCTCCCGGCTGCCGTTCTTGGCCGGCAGCGACAGCAGCCCGCGCAGGATCGGCGCCACGTCGGCCGCGCTGGCGATCTCCTTGGGCAGGCTGGCGCCCGCGAAAATCTTGCGCGTCTCCTTGGCCAGCCGCTTCTCGGCCAGGGTCACCAGGTCGATCATGCGCACGTAGGCCTGTTCGGCCGTGGCGCCCATCGAGAAGATGCCGTGCTTCAGCAGGATCAGCCCCTCGGCATCGGGATTTGCCGCGCTGACCTCGCTGCACTTCTTGGCGAGCGCGAAGCCCGGCATGACATAGGGCACCAGGGCCGCACGCCTGCCATAGACGTCGGCGGCCAGGGCCTCGCCGTCGGGCTGGTCGGTGAGTGCCAGCACGGCGTTGGAGTGGGTGTGGTCGATGAACGTGTGCGGCAGGAAGGCGTGCAGCAGCGTCTCGACCGACGGGTTGGGCGACTTGGCGTCGAGCAGGTTGTTGCGCTGGACATTGACCATGTCCTCGTCGCTGAGTGCCTTAAGGGCCTCGAGCTCGCGCAACGGCGCGAGCCGAACGGCGGGCAGGCCGGGCGCCTCGATCGTGCCCATGTCCCAGCCGCTGCCCTTCACGCACAGCACGTCGATCGTACGGCCCGTGATGTCGGCCATGCGCGTCTTCACCGAGGTGTTGCCGCCGCCGTGCAGCACCAGGCGCGGCTCGCCGCCCAGCAGGCGGGTGGTATAGACGCGGAGCGCCAGGTCCTCGTTGATGCCCTTGGCGGCGTGGCCCGCGATCGCGGCCTTGGCGTCCTGGCTGGACCAGAGATTCTTCATGCTGCCGACTTACCCCTCCGGCTGGATGCCGGCGTCCTTCGCGATCTTCACCCAGGTCGCGATCTCCTGCATCTGGTAGGGCCTGAATTGCGCCGGGTCGCGTGGCTCGACGGTGAAGCCGAGCTTGTCGATCTTCTCCACGATCTCGGGCTTCTTAAGGCTCTTCAGGATCTCCGCGGAGAGAACGTCGAGAACCGGCTGTGGCGTCGCGGCGGGCGCGAAGAAGGCGGCCCACGACGAGGCGTTGGCGCCCGTCACGCCCTGCTCCTCGAGCGTCGGCACGTCGGGCAGCTTGGGATTGCGCTTGGCGCTGCCGATGGCGACGGCACGGATCTGGCCCGCCTTGATCTGCGCCAGCACGCTCGGCAGCGTCGAGTTGGAGAGGTCGATCCGGCCCCCGACCAGATCCTGCACCAGCGGCGCGGCACCGCGGTAGGGCACATGAGTCATCTTGGTGCCGGTGCGGGCCATGAAGAGTTCCATGGAAAGATGCGAGCCCGAACCGATTCCGGTCGACCCGTAGTTCAGCTCGCCAGGCTTGGCCTTGGCGAGCGCGATCACTTCCTGGATGTTCTTGGCCGGCAGGTCATTCTTGACCACGAAGGCGTGTTCGAAGGCGCCGGCGCCGGCCAGCGGCGCGAAGTCCTTGACCGCGTCGTAGCCGGGCTCCTTCAGCATGAACATGTTGTTGCCGTGCGTCTGGTTGTTGCCGAACGTGATGGTGAGCCCATCCGGCTTCGCCTTGGCCACCGCGCGTGTTCCGACCGAACCGGCGCCGCCCGACAGGTTCTCGACGACGACCTGCTGGCCGAGCGGGCCCGCGATGTCGGCGGCCACGATGCGGGCGATCACGTCGGTCGGTCCGCCGGCCGGATAGGCCACGACCAGCTTGATGGGTCCGGACGGCTGCCAGGCCTGCGCGAGGGCGGGCCTTGTGAACGTGGACTGGGCGAAGGGCGCGGCGAGCAGGCCCGCCCCGAAGAGACGTCGATTGATCATGATGGCTTGCGCTTCCTAGGCGTGTGAGATGACGATTTTTCCGAAATGGTTCTGACTCTTGAGGTGACGGTAGGCGTCTTTCGCCTGGGCAAAAGGAAACACCCGGTCAATGACGGGCTTTAGCCCGTTGGCCTCGATGGCGCGGTTCATCGCCTCGAACATCTGCTTACTGCCGACATAGAGGCCCTGCACCCGAAGGTTCCGGCGCAGAATCGGCATCGGATCGACCGTGGCCATTCCCGAGAGAAGGCCGATGACGGCGATGCGACCGCCCAGGCGGGTGGCCAGGAAGGAGCGCGGCAGCGTGCCGGCGCCGCCTACCTCGACGGTGATGTCGGCGCCGCGACCGCCGGTCAGCTTCAGAGTTTCTTGGTCCCAGTCGGGCGCGGCCTTGTAGTCGATGACCGCCTCGGCCCCCATTTTTCTCAGCCGCTCCGCCTTGGCGGACGAGCTCGACGTGCCGATCACGCGCGCGCCGAACATGCGCGCGAACTGCAGGGCGAAGATCGAGACGCCACCGGTGCCCTGGATCTGAACGACGTCGCCGGCCTTCAGCTGGCCGATCTCGACCAGCGCATGCCACGCCGTCAGGCCGGCGCAGGGCAGCGTGGCGCCCTCCTCGAAGCTCATGCCGGCTGGCAGCCTGACCACGCCGTCCTCCTCCAGCACGGCAAGCTCGGTCAACATGCCATCGATGGCGCCGCCCATGGCCGAGGCCTGCGCGGCCTCGTCGATCGTGCCGCCGATCCACTTTTGCATGAAGCAGCCCGCGACCCGGTCGCCCACTTTCACCCGGCTGACGCCGGGACCGACCGCCACCACATCGCCCGCGCCATCGGACAGCGGGACCAGGTCGGGCTTGGGCGCCGAGCGCGCGTACTGTGCCTCGATGGTGAGCAGATCGCGATAGTTGAGCGAGGTGGCGCGCACTCGCACCAGCACCTGGCGCGGGCCGGGCGTCGGGTCGGCCCGCTCGGCGACCGTCAGCGAGTCGATGCCCTTGGGTGAGGGGATGACGTAGCACTTCATCACTTGCTGCCTTTCAGCTCGATCACGGTCTTGGCCATCACCGCCTCCTGGTCCCAGGGGAACAGGATCCAGGTGTCCTGACTCACCTCGGTGATATAGCTGTCCACGGTCGGCCGGCCGGCAGGCTTCGCATAGACCGTGGCGAAATGCGCTTGAGGCAGCAGCGCCCGCACGGCCCGGGCAGTGACGCCAGTGTCAACCAGGTCATCGACGATCAGCCAGCCCTTGCCCTGTTCCAGCTCGGCAGCCGAACCTTTCAGGAGTTCGACCTTGCCGCCCCGGTCCATGCGCTCGTAGGTCGAGCAGCAGACCGTGTCGATCAGGCGGAGGTTGAGTTCGCGGGCCACGATGGCGGCGGGGACCAGCCCGCCCCGGGTGATCGCAACCAGGCCCTTGAACGGCCCGAGATCGGCCAGCCGCCAGGCCAGCGCGCGGGCGTCGCGGTGCAATTCCGTCCACGAGACGGGAAACATCTTGTTGTAACCGGCACTGCTCGCCATGCGGTCTTCTCCCTGGGCCTGTCCGGTTTGGCTTGCCCCCCGACAGAGGCTGCATTAACAGCTTCGACGGAGACAATGAAGATCGTGCGGAAAACAGAAGCGAAAGAATAGCGGAAGTGATGGGATTTGAGTTTACGCCGGCCTTTTGGAGCGGTCTGACCCAGATCGTCCTGATCGATATCGTTCTGGCCGGCGACAATGCCCTGGTTATTGCACTTGCCTGCCGGAATCTCGAGAAGCGCTATCGGTGGCCGGCTATCGCGGTAGGCACGGGCGGTGCGATCGTTCTGCGCATAATCTTCGTCCTGATCGTCGACCAGCTCTTGCAGATCTCGTATCTCAAGCTGATTGGTGGCCTTTTGCTCCTGTGGATCGGCGTCAAGCTCGTGCAGGGCGACGAAAGCCATGGCGAAGGCGTGAAGGGGGCGAGTTCGCTGTGGGGCGCCATCCGCACCATCATCATCGCGGATGCGGTGATGAGTCTCGACAACGCGATCGCCATCGCGGCGGCGGCCAAGGGAGACACTGTCCTCATCGTGCTCGGCCTGCTCATTAGCATTCCACTGGTGGTGTTCGGTGCCCAGGTCTTCATGGCATTGCTGAATCGCTTTCCGATCATCGTCATAGCGGGCGGCGGCCTGCTCGGCTGGATCGCGGGCAATACGATTGTCAGCGACCCCGCATACGCCGAACTACTTGTTGCGGCATTCTCCCATGCCAAAATCGCGTTTGAGATCGGCGGTGCAGCGATTACCGTGGGGCTTGGTTATTGGCTTCAGGTTCGTGCCCGGCGTCGCCGACGCGACGAGCCCGTCGATCTGGCGAGCGACGATGCCGCTAACGGCAAGGGGTAACGGCGATGGCGAAGATGAAGGCGATTCTGGTCGCGGTCGACGGGTCGGCCCACTCAGATTTGGCGGTGCAGCATGCCCTCGAGCAGATCGCATCGGGTCTCGCCGCGGAACTCCATCTACTCAACGTTCAGCCCAATCTGGGCGCTTCCGTGGCGGCGTTCGTATCCCGCGAACAGATCGATTCCCACCTGCGCGAGGAAGGCCAGAAGGCCCTTGCATCGGCTGTAGAGATCGCCAGGAAGGCGGCCGTACCGGCCAAGGTCCATATCGGTGTCGGCCGACAGGGCGAGATTGTGGCAGACTTCGCGAAGAAAATCGGTGCCGGCCTCGTCGTCCTCGGCACCCGTGGCCACACTGGCCTTGCTGGCGTTCTTTTGGGTTCGGTCGCCCAGGACGTGATCGCCCATTCGAATGTACCTGTGACACTGGTTAAGTAGTGCCGTCCTAGCTACCCGCGCTGTTGTTGCCAGGGCCTGGAGGGCGGACGGAGGTCGGCGTGGCTGACGAGATGTGGCGAAACCAGGCGCTGGCGCCC
>LNFM01011478.1_pt1 | contig 20538 bp, 14 predicted proteins | sample 596031 | NCBI WGS metagenome assembly LNFM01 (sample SAMN04254537, study PRJNA301005) | activated carbon metagenome | isolation source: dual media filters at the Ann Arbor, Michigan drinking water treatment plant | place: USA: Ann Arbor | reverse complement strand
GGCCTTCGTATTGGTTGATCAGGCCGCCGAGAAGATGTGCACTCAAATAGTCTAAGGTGCCGGCTTCTCCTTGTAGCTGCCGTGACCCGCCCGGCCCTTCGCCAATGTGGTACCGGCCACCCGTGTCACGGAGATCTCCTGAGGAACGCCTTCTCGTGTGACGGCTAACTTCACGTTGGCCCCTGCTTCTCCGCGGACCATCTTCACCACCTCCTCATATGTCTTTCCCGAAACCGATGTGCCGTCGACGCTCACCAACTCGTCTCCGTGCTTCAGTCCGGCCTTGTGGGCCGGCCCTTCAGGATATACGTGGCCGACATATAACGAGGCCGGATCTCCCACGCGCAAGGCCCCAATGTGGAGCGAGATACCAATCACACCTTCCGACATCTTGGCTTCGTCTACACGACCAGGACTCTCTCCCGGTTGATCTGCGGCATGAAGCGGACCGATCACCATGAGACTGAACAACATGCCGGCTATGAGAGCCGTACGTCTGTTTCTCATACATGTCCCTCCCCTTACATAAATGGTTGAAGCAAGAACGCTCCGGCATGATCAAACTAGATTCACGCTACTAGCTGTACATGAGAAATAGATTAGGTGGGCATTAGACCTCACTCAGCTGTCGCCTTCTGCGACAAGACCTCGGTGCCGGCTGTAGACAAAAGCTACTGTTGTCGATCGGTTGTTCGTATCACGCGACGGAACCAGTGAATGTCCAAGGCTGATTGATATGTTTCTTGAACCCGTCCCGCGGTTCTCTCCTTGCACCCGTCAAGGACTGATTGGTCGAAGAGGTGGCTTCTTTGTCCAAAGAAATGACGGGATGGCTTCGACCATGAATAGAAAGGTATGGCAACAGAAATGAAATCGCGCTGGTGTACGTCGGTCTTTCTCCTCTGGATCCTGACAATCACTGTGCTGGGGTGGTTCTTCATCAAGGGATGGACGACGACGGGAAGTGACGGACGCACGGAGATACTGCTGGCGGGAGCTGAGCGTGATCAAATCCTTGTGGAGATGCGGCAACTCCTGAAAGCCGTAGATGGCATCGTCAGAGGTTTGGCGGCAACGGAGCCCGACCGGAAGCTGATCCAAGAAGCCGCAAGGGCGGTGGGGATGGGCATGGCGGCGGATGTGGAGCCAACCATCATGGCCAAGTTGCCGCTGCCCTTCAAGCAGATGGGTATGTCGATTCATGGTGACATGGATGTACTGGCCGATGCGATCACGCGGAACGAGACATCTCAACAGATCTTGCAGCGGTTGTCGAGCATGACGGCCCGCTGCACGGCCTGCCATGACATGTATCGATTTTCAGTGGATCGCTAGAGGTGCACCCCTATAACGTCCGTCCAGAAGGAGGTGGACCATGGCGCGAGTGGCGATTATCGGCGCATCAATCGGCGGCTTGCCTGCCGCCTACGAGGCACGGGCGCTGTTGGACAAGCAGCACAAGGTCACGGTCATTTCGAATGTGGATTCGTTCCACTTCGTGCCGTCGAACCCCTGGGTGGCGGTGGGGTGGCGCACACGGAAGGATATCAGCTTCGCCGTGGGGCCGGTGTTGGAGAAGAAAGGCATCGAGTTCGTCCATGCGGCGGCGGATCGGATTGAGCCGGAACAGAACCGGGTGATCACGTCGAAAGGCGAGGTGCCGTATGACTATCTCATCATCGCCACTGGCCCGAAGCTGAATTTTGGTGCGGTGCCGGGGCTCGGCCCCAGCGGCTATACGCAATCGGTCTGTAACGTCGATCATGCGGAACAGGCTTGGGGTGTCTATCAGAGTTTCCTCAAAGACCCCGGCCCCATCGTGGTCGGCGCCGCCCAAGGGGCGTCCTGCTTCGGACCGGCCTACGAGATGGCGTTCATCATCGACGCGGATTTGCGGAAGAAGAAGCTTCGGAAGAAAGTGCCGATCTATTTCGTCACGCCCGAGCCGTACATCGGCCATATGGGGCTGGCGGGGGTCGGCAAGTCGCGGAGGCTGATGGAAGATGAATTCGCCGAGCATTCGATCAAGCCGATCTGTAATACCGCGATCAAGGAAGTGCAGCCGGGAAAGATGTTGCTGGAGGATGGACAGGTAGTGCCGTTCCGCTATTCGATGATGATCCCGCCCTTTGCCGGCGTGGACGCAGTGGCGGGAACGTCCGGACTCTGCAACCCCAAAGGTTTCGTCAACATCGATGTCTATCAGGCGAATCCCAAATATCAGAACATCTATGCGGTTGGAGTCTGTGTGGCGATCCCACCGGTTGAGCAGACGCCGGTCCCGACCGGCGCGCCCAAGACCGGCTACATGATCGAGTCGATGGTGTCCGCCTCGGTGCACAACATTAAGGCCGACATTGAGAACAATGACAAGAGAGAAACGGCAACCTGGAATGCCATCTGCCTGGCCGATATGGGCGATACCGGGATGGCCTTTGTCGCGCTGCCGCAGATGGCGCCGCGCAACGTGACGTGGGCCAGAAAGGGGAAATGGGTGCATCTGGCTAAGATCGCCTTGGAAAAGTATTTTCTGATGAAAATGAAACGAGGCGTCAGCGAACCATTTTTTGAGAAGGCGATTCTCGAAGGGATGGGTATCGGAAAGCGCGAGCAGACCGGCTAAGCGGGTCGTCGTCGCCCTGAATCCTTTGTCCTGGCGGTGTCTCACACAGGCAAAGAGGAAAGGAGGGCAATATGAAACTCAATGAACGGTTGCGATTGATTGCGGGGGTCTTTGTGCTCGCCTCGGTCGTTCTTGGTGCGACGGTTCACCCCTACTGGAATTACTTCGCCGCTTTTGTGGCAGTGAATCTTATCCAATCGGCCTTTACCGGCTGGTGTCCGATGATGGCGCTGTTACGTAAGTTCGGAGTGCAAGAATAGCCGGGCGACGGGTGAAAGGTGCACGGTGTTGGAGTTTGGTCGGGATCCGGAGCAACCCATGACTATTCCTCTCGTTCTCGATGGAGCCTTCGCCGGCGAGCAGGCATTGCGGGACATGATCGTTGCGCGGAAAGTGTGTTTCGATCACGCCCCGTTCTATGTGCAAGATGGGTCCGGCCGCATCATCCAAATCGGCTTTCAACTGAGCCTGTATGCCGCCTTTCAGGATGCCAGGCATGTGCCGATCGGCGAAGACCCTGAGCTTCATGAGCTGGTCGGAGAACTCCATCGTCTCTGCCGCGTGTTCTTTCAATCGTTGGACATTCTGAAACCCTGCCAATACCCGGACCCTCCGATGCATCGCGTCATTTACTCTCCGGAGCGCCGGTACCGGGCCGAGGTCTGTCTGCAGATCCCCATCTTCGACCGAGGACACTATGGCGCCAAGCCGGATCGCCGACTGGAAGAATTGCTCGCGACGGCTGAATGTCTGCTGTTGCAGTTAGGGGCCAAACGCAGCCAATGGGAAGATCAGGCATGCACAGCGCCGCAATCCGGCATGAGTTGCGAAGGTCACGCTCAAGCAGCGTTGGGAGGATGAGCGAGTCGGCAAATGGGTCCGGTTGTTCGCACTGTCCACTCCGACCGATCTATTCCGGCGTCGGCACTGATCCCCTGAAGTGAATGGAAGAACATCCCTGACCGGCGAGGACAAGACACATGACACGATGGTTCATCGCGGTGTTTCTGTTGGCGGCGGGGTGCGGCTCGAAAGACGAACCGCCCACGTCCGTCGTGTCGGCCACTCCGCAGACGATCATCCAAGCCGCGGTCGTCGAAATCCGGACCTCCGAGGTGCCCATCCGAGTCGAAGCCACCGGGCAGGTCATGCCCATCTTCCAAGCTGTCCTCTCCAGCCGCATCCAGGGAACCATCGATCAACTGCTCGTGCGGGAAGGCACGGCGGTGGTCAAGGGGCAGACGCTCATTCTGTTGGACAACCGCGACGTGCGGGCGGAGCTGGCCCGCGCCGCAGCGGAAGTCGAGAATGCCGAGGCGCACCTCGACCGCATGAAGACCCTGCATGCCCAGGACGCCGTGTCAAAACAGGAGATGGAGAACGCGACCAGGACCTACAAAGTTGCGGAGGCGAATCACAAGGCGGTGTTGGCCCAGCTCAGTTATACCGTCGTGAAGGCGCCCTTTGATGGCGTCATTACCGAGAAGAAAGTCGAAGCGGGAGAATTAGCCTCGCCGGGGCAACCCCTGCTGAAAATGGAGAATCCCCGGCAGCTGCGTCTTGAAGCGACCGTGGCGGAAGGAGATTTGAAATCGGTGTCTCGTGGAGACAAGATTCCCGTGATCATCGATGCTTTGCAGGGGCTCGGCCAAATTCTCCCCGCCGGCGATCCTCAGACGCACACCTTCACGGTGAAAGTGGACCTGCCTTCGGTGCCGGGATTGAAAACCGGCATGTTCGGACGGTTTCAATTGGATAAGGGAACAACCCGGACCATCCTCGTGCCTGAGACCGGCGTCGTCGAGCGAGGGGAACTGACGAGCGCCTTCGTTGTCGGTTCCGATCGGATCGCCCGCCTCCGCTGGGTCAAAACCGGCCGGCGGTTCGACAAACAGGTGGAACTACTGTCCGGTGTGAACGTCGGCGAATCGGTCCTGCTCGACGCCGCCCGCGGCGTTGATGGCGCGACGGTAAAGATCGTCGCGCAGGCGGCAGAGCCGGCGCAGTAAAGTGTGTCCCGCGAGACCGGCGGGAATCGCGAGAAAAGCGCGACGGGTCGAGGAGGTTGCTGAGACAAGTCCCGCCTTTCGCGCATGTCTCGCCTCTCTCGCAAGCACGAGAAACGATTGACGTATGACGAATGACGCACCTTCTTACGGTTTATCCGGCCGCATCGCAGCCCTGTTCATCGGGAGCAAGCTGACTCCGCTGATCATGGTGGGGGCGCTGCTGCTGGGCCTGTTCGCCATCGTGGCTACGCCGCGAGAAGAAGAGCCGCAGATCGTTGTGCCGATGGCCGACGTCTGGCTGCCCTTTCCCGGTGCATCCGCCAAGATCGTTGAAGAACAACTGACCAAGCCGTTCGAGCGGAAGCTCTCGGAGATCAAGGGCGTGGAGTACGTCTATTCCATCTCGAGACCGGGGGGTGCGCTGCTTATCGTCCGCTTCCACGTCGGCCAGCCGATGGAGCAGAGTCTGGTCGATCTCTACGACAAATTGATGTCGAATCAGGATCTGTTGCCACCGGGCGCGGAGCCCTTTCTGGTGAAGCCGAAGGACGTGAACGACGTCCCGATCGTCACAGTGACGTTGTCGAGCGAGCGGTACGGCGAATTCGAATTGCATCAGTTGGCCGAGCAGGTGTTGGAGGAGGCAAAGAAAGTCGCCGGCACGTCAGGAGGCTTCATCGTCGGCGGACGGATGCGCGAGTTGCGGGTACAAATCGACCCCACGAGATTGAAGGCCTATGGGCTCACCCCGTTGCAAGTCGCGGCTGTCATTCACGGAGAGAATCGAGCCTTGCCGACGGGCCGGTTCGACAGCCGCAATCAAAATTTCCTCGTGGAGACCGGCCGCTTCATTCGATCACGCGCCGATCTGGAAAGCTTGGTCGTCGGGGTGAGCGAGCAACGCCCGGTCTATCTGCGGCATGTCGCGGAGGTCAGCGACGGACCGGCTGAGGCGACAAGCTACGTCTGGTTTGGTGAAGCAGTCGGTAAGGGGTTAGGGGTAAGGGGTGAGGGGTTGGAGTCGCCCGCGGTGACTGTGGCCATTGCCAAGCAAGGCGGCACCAATGCGGTGACGGTGGCCGAGCAGGTCATCCGCAAGGTCGAAGACATGAAGGGCGTGACAGTCCCGGCGGATGTGCGCGTGACCGTCACGCGCGATTACGGAGCGACCGCGCAAGAGAAGGCCAATGAACTGTTGTGGCACCTTCTCATCGCCGTGGTCGCGGTGGTGGTTTTTCTCGGGCTCGCACTTGGGCCGCGCCCCGCGCTCGTCGTGTCCCTTGCGATACCCCTCACCCTTGCCTTGACCCTCTTTACGTCCATGCTCATCGGTTACACGATCAATCGGGTGACGCTCTTTGCGCTGATCTTCTCGATCGGCATTCTGGTGGACGATGCCATCGTTGTCGTCGAAAACACGTACCGGCATTTGACGCTGCGCTTGCGCCCCCATGACGAGGCGTCGATCTATGCCGTTGATGAAGTCGGCAACCCGACGATTCTGGCAACCTTCACCGTCATCGCCGCGCTCCTACCGATGGCCTTCGTCTCCGGCTTGATGGGCCCCTACATGAGGCCGATTCCGGTCAACGCCTCCATCGCGATGTTCTTCTCGCTGCTGGTCGCCTTCGTGGTGATTCCATGGTTCTGCCGCACCTGTTACCGGCCCGGAGCTGCCGTGAAAGGAGTCGATCACGACGAGGACGAACGCGGCCTGACGGCGCGCCTGTACCGCCGGGTTCTCTCCCCGCTGCTGGCCCATCCGATCCTTGCCTATTCTGTCTTGGGCGTGGTCGCGCTTTTGCTGGCCGGAGCATGCCTCTTGTTTTACACGCGCCATGTCGTCGTCAAGATGCTGCCGTTCGACAACAAGAGCGAGTTGCAACTGGTGATCGATATGCCGGAAGGGACGACACTGGAAGAAACCGCCCGCGCAACCAAGGCCCTGACGCAATATGTTCGGACGGTTCCAGAGGTGCGGGACTATCAGGCCTACGTCGGCACGGCCTCACCCTTCAACTTCAACGGACTGGTGCGCCACTACTTTTTGCGGGCGTTGCCGCATGAGGCGGACATTCAGATCAATCTGGCGGCAAAGGATCAGCGCCAGGCCCAGAGCCATGAGATCGCGCAGCGACTTCGGCCCCCGATCCAGGACATCGCCCGACAGTATGGTGCGAACGTCAAGGTCGTCGAAGTGCCCCCGGGACCGCCTGTGCAATCGGTGATGGTCGGAGAAGTCTACGGCCCGGACTATGCCAGGCAGATGGCCGTTGCGCGGGATGTTCGGTCGCTCTTTGAGTCCACACCCGGCGTCGTTGATGTAGACGATTTTATCGAGGCGGATCAGACGAAGTACGTCTTCACGGTTGATCGCGCAAAGGCGGCTCTTGCCGGAATTCCCGCGGGCGATATCGTGCATACGTTGCGTATGGCGTTGGAAGGGACAAAAGTCGGGCTGGTCCATATTCCTCAGGAGAAAAGTCCGGTTCAGATCGTGCTGCGTCTGCCGTTGGCGGAGCGGACGGGGCTTGAGCATCTCGGCGAAATCGGATTGCGGACGAAGAGCGGAGACATGGTTCAGCTCTCCGAATTGCTCACCGTCGAACAGACGACCCAGGATCAAGCGATCTACCACAAGAATCAGAAGCCTGTAGTCTATGTCGTCGCCGATGTCGGTGGCACCGGCGCGGAGAATGCCGAAAGCCCGGTCTACGGCGTGCTGGGCGTCGGGAAGAAACTGGAGAGTTATCGGCCGGCCGAAGGATACGAAATCGAGCAATTCTACAGGGCGCAGCCCTGGTCGGAAGACAAGATCTCCATGAAGTGGGATGGCGAGTGGCACATCACCTACGAGACCTTTCGTGACATGGGGATCGCGTTCGCGGTGGCGATGTTGCTGATCTATCTGCTGATCGTCGGACAATTTCAGTCCTTCCTCACCCCCCTGATTATTATGGCGCCTATCCCGCTCACCTTGATCGGCATTCTGCCGGGCCATTGGCTGACCGGATCCTATTTCACGGCCACATCCATGATCGGCTTCATCGCGCTTGCCGGCATCATCGTCCGGAACTCGATTCTGCTCGTGGATTTTATCCAGCTTCAGGAGCGCGCGGGCGTTCCGCTGTCGGAGGCGGTCATCAAGGCCGGGACGATCCGCACTAGGCCGATCCTCTTGACGGCAGCCGCGTTGATGGTGGGGGCGTTCGTGATCATTCTCGATCCGATCTTCCAAGGGCTGGCCGTGTCAATGCTGTTCGGCGTCGGTGCCTCCACACTCCTGACCCTCATCGTCATTCCCCTGCTCTACTACCATCTCATCGGGAAACGGATTAACCACACTCGTTGCTCCAACGGGCTGGCACTCGGAGACGGCGAATTCTCAAAGCGGGAGCTGGTACCTAGTCCTCGGTGAGCCTGCAGCTGTCGCAAAAGGCAACAGCCGTATTTCCCCTGCTGTAGCAAGACACTACGAAGAAAGAAGATCTCCGTTGCCGGGCGGTCCAATCGGTCGATTTTCCTATCGGAACGGACCCCGTAACGCGCGGTTCGATGCGGCTCCCTCCTTGCATTTTGCACGATATGCCAAACGTGGAGGGGGTCGATGGTGCTTCTCCGAGAGATAAGGGTGTGCCCTGTCATGATCCGATGGCTTGCCGCTACGTTCCTACTCATCTTTCCTCTTTGGCACGCCGGAGGTGGAATCGCCGATGCGGAGGAGCCTGAGGCAATAGTCCCGGAGCTCAGGCTGAGCCTTCGCGATGCCATCCAAGCTGCGATCGACAACAACGTCAACGTCCGGCTGCTGAAGGAACGCATCGCTGCGGCGCAGGCACAGGCTGACACGAGTCTTGGAGCCTTGCTGCCGAATGTATCGGGTTTCGTGAACGGACGGAATCAAACGGTCAATCTCGCTGCGTTCGGTCTCCCGGCTGACCGGCTGGCCGGTCTCGGTCTGACCCGTAGCGTGACGGAACCGTTCGAGGTCTACGATGCGCGTGCGACGTTCGTACAAAACATTTTCAGCCTCAGCCTTATACAACGGTGGAGGTCGGCGAAAACCGGAGTTGATGTTGCGGGTCTGGAGGCGGAGGTGACGAAACGCGATGTGATGGCAACGGTGGGGCTCCTCTACATTGAGGCGTTGCGAGCCGATGAAGCCGTGAAAGCCAGACAGGCCGACATCGAACTCAGCCAGCAATTGCTGAAGTTGGCAAGAGATCGTCGGGCGGCCGGCATTGCCACAGGGTTGGATGTGACCAGGGAAGAAGTTCAACTGGAGAACAACAAACAACGGTTGTTGGTCTCTCAGAATGAGCAGGAGAGTGCGCGTCTCAACCTGATTCGTGCTCTGGGAATCGCCTTCGAGGTGCGGTTGACGCTGACCGATGAGTTGAAGTTCACGCCGGTGGAGCCTCAGCGCGCGGCAGACGCGCTTGCGGCTGCGAGGGAACAGCGACTGGAGTTGAGGGCGCAAGAGAATCGGCAGAGGCTGGCGGCGCTCAGCCTCAGTTCTGTAGCCGGAGAGCGGGTTCCCGCCCTCTCATTGAACGGGGATTACGGCTGGATCGGTGTGAAGCCGGAAGATGCTTTGGCAACCCGCTCGATCGGGTTGCTGTTCTCCGTTCCGATCTTCGACGGCGGCCAGCGGGAAGGGCGTATATCGGAAACCCGCAGCCGTGTCCGGCAAGAATCCATCCGGATGAAGGACGTGTCGGATCAAGTGACACTGGAAGTCCGGAACGCGCTCCTGACATTGGAATCTTCCACGCAGCAAGTTGCCGTTTCCGAGAAGGGGATGGAGTTGGCACTCAAGGAATTAACCTTTGCACGCGACCGGTTTGCCGCAGGTCTGACGACCAACATCGAAGTGACGAACGCGCAGACCTCCGTGGCGCGGGCTCGCGACAATCAGATTGAGGCGCTGTTTCGCTTCAATGCCTCGCGCATCAATCTGGCTCGGGCGAAAGGGGAGATCGAGAAGCTGTTCTAAGTGGAGCGTGATAGATGCCGACTCTAGGAAAACCGATTACCCTCACTGTCCTGGCCGTCGTTCTTGCCGGAAGCGGCTATGTCGCGCTCGACCGATGGATTCTGAACACCGGATTGCCGGACGGCTTGATTCAAGCGAATGGCCGGATCGAGGGCGATCATGTGACGGTTGCGAGCAAATTCTCAGGACGTATCCAGGAATTGCTCGTCAGGGAAGGAGCGACGGTTACGCAAGACCAGGTGCTTATTCGACTGGATAACAGCCAGACCGCCGCTCGCGTTCAGCAGGCCAAGCATGCAGCCGAGGCGTTGGAAGCGCAGGTGCAGGCGGCGCACATGACGTTGGCCATCCTCAATCTCGACGTGCCGCTCGCGATTGAACGAGCCGAGGCACAGGTTGCCAAGGCGAAGGATACAGTGGACAAGGCTCTTTCCGTGGAACGAGAGGCGCGCAGCGACGCCCAACGATTCAAGGATCTTGCTGCAAAAGACGAGGCGTCTATCCAGCAACGGGATCAGGCCGTGATGCGATGGGAAGTCGCCCAGAAAGACATCGGATCGGCACGGTCCGCGCTGACCCAAGCGACCAAGGAGCTCGCGCAGGCCGAACTGGGGTGGAAGCGCATTCGCGCGAAGGAATCGGATGTGGTCGCGCTCGAACAGCAGCGAGACCAAGCCTATGCATTCTTCGATGAAGTCGAAAGCGTCCTAAAAGATTTGACGATCACTGCTCCCACGAGTGGGACGGTCACCACAAGAATGGTCGATGTGGGCGAAGTGGTTGCAGCAGGGGCGCCGCTGTTGGAGCTGGTCGATCTTGACCGCTTGTACCTCAAGGTCTACGTGCCGGAGGTCCAGATCGGCAAACTACGACTCGATCTCCCGGCCCGCATCTATACCGATGCCTTCCCTGATCAGCCGTTCGACGCGACCTTGCGGTACATCGCCTCCAAGGCCGAGTTCACCCCGAAAGAAGTGCAGACACCGGATGAACGAGTGAAGCTGATCTACGCGGTGAAACTGTATCTGAAAGAGAACCCGGGTCATCGCCTGACGCCGGGATTACCGGCCGACGCCATCGTGCGCTGGAAGGAAGATGTGGCCTGGGCGAAACCGCGCTCGTGAAACGTGAGGGGTGAAAGGTAAGGCGTGAGGGGTTAGCGCAAAACAGAAGAGCATGAACACGTCTCCAACTCAGCACTCAGCACTCAGTCCTCAGCACTTTGACTGTGTTGTCAAGGTGTCTGGCTTCGTGAAGCGCTACAAGAAGCAGGTGGCGGTCGATGGAGTCGATCTTGAAGTCAGGAGAGGGGAGATCTATGGCCTGATCGGTCCGGATGGTTCCGGTAAAAGCAGCCTCATGAAAGCCATGGCCGGTGTGCTGACCTATGACGAGGGAACGGTTGAAGTCTTCGGAACGCTGGTTGATTCGGAAAGGGCGGCGGAGCGAGTGAAGCAACGAATCGGCTTTCTGCCGCAAGGGTTGGGGCTGAATTTATACCCTGACCTCTCGGTTGAGGAGAATATCGACTTCTTTGCACGGCTCCGACTGGTTCCCGAGCAAGAGTTAGCTCAGCGCAAGGCCCGTCTGCTCGCGATGACCCGCCTCGACAAGTTCCGCGATCGAGCCATGAAGAATTTGTCCGGAGGCATGAAGCAGAAGCTGGGATTAATCTGCACGCTGATTCATGAACCGGAGCTGGCAATTCTCGATGAACCGACGACCGGTGTCGATCCTGTGTCACGCCGTGAGTTTTGGGCCATTCTCGCCGAGTTACTGCAGGAAAAAGGAATGACCGCGTTGGTCTCCACGGCCTACATGGACGAGGCGGAACGGTTTCATCGTCTGGCTTTCCTCTCAGGCGGTAAAGTGCTGGCCTCCGGCATGCCGACAGAGGTGCGGTCGCTGGTTCCCGGTTCGATCGTGATATTCGAAGTGAATCCTCAGTTGGAAGCGATTGCCCTCTTGAATAAGTCGTTCAGGCAGGTCGAATCGTTAGGTCCACTGTTGCATGTCTTCACTGGCACCGCCGATCAGTCTGAGGCGAGAGTGCAAATCGAAGCCGCCCTGGGCGATCTGGTTCCCTCAGGGATCAGGGTGGATCAGCCGGAGTTGGAAGATGTGTTCGTGGCGCTGCTGCTTCGAAACACCGAGCACAAAGAGACGCCCGGTGGGCTGCCGACCTCGGCAGGGGTGACTAACCATGATGGCTCCGCGATCGAAGCGGAAGGGCTCATTCGGGATTTCGGGTCCTTCCGCGCGGTAGACCGGGTGAGTTTCCGGGTCAAGCAAGGGGAGATCTTCGGCCTGTTGGGCGCCAATGGAGCGGGCAAGACGACGGTCATCAAAATGCTGAACGGGATTCTTTCGCCGACCGAAGGCGCCGGCCTGGTGGCGGGGGCGGATATGAAGACGGCGAGCGGCACGATCAAACAACGGATTGGCTACATGTCACAGGCCTTTTCACTGTACATGGATCTGACCGTGGAAGAAAACATCCGGCTCTTTGCCGGTATTTATGGACTCGACAATAGCGCAATGAACAAGCGGTTTCAATGGATCGTCGGCATGGCGGGCTTGTCGGGATACCAATCGAGCTTGACCAGCCGCTTGCCGATGGGAGTTCGTCAGCGATTGGCGCTTGGTTGCGCGTTGGTCCACAGCCCCCGTGTATTGTTCCTGGATGAACCGACCTCCGGTGTCGATCCGCTCGGCCGCCGCCGCTTCTGGGAGATCTTGTCCAGACTCGCCAGGGAGGAAGGCGTCGCAATTCTGATCACGACCCATTATATGAGCGAAGCCGAACATTGCGACAATCTCGCGCTCATGTATGCGGGCCGGATCGTGGCGGAAGGGGCTCCGGCAGACATGAAGCATCACGTGGAGCAGGAGGCTGGCCGGCTGTTTGAAGTCGTTGTCGATCAGCCGGGGCTGGCGTTGGCACATGTGCGGCAGGCGGGGCTTCGCGGGGCGGCGCTCTTTGGATCCAAACTTCATGTCTATTGTCGGGATCCTGTGCGAGACAAAGCCTGTGCATGCCGCGCGCTCGAAGAGAGCGGAGTGCGTGTGATGTCGGTGAGCGAACGACCACTGAGTCTGGAAGATGTATTTGTCTACCATGTCATGAAACTGGAGCAGGCAGAACAGCCCGCCGGCCGGCACGTGGTGGCCGCATGAACATGGCGCGCATGGTCGCAGTGGCTCGGAAGGAATGGAAGGAAACGGTCCGCGACAGACTGTTTCTGCTCATGGCCTTTTTGCTGCCGGGGCTCTGGATTGTGGTGTTCGGGTATGGGCTGGTGTTAGACGTCGAGCATGTGCCGTTTGCGGTCTTGGATAGGGACCAGTCGTCCTCGAGCCGCGATTATCTCTATCGGTTCATCGACTCCCGCTATTTCGACTTTCGAAAATCTGTCTCCGATGAGCGGGAGATCGACCGGTTGTTGGGCGACACGTCCATCCGTATGGCAATCATTGTGCCGGAACGGTTCGAAGAGCGGCTCCTGGCGGGAAGGTCTGTGATCGTCCAAACGTTGCTGGATGGAACGTTTCCTCTCCACGCGGATACCACAAAGGGCTATGTGATCGCCGTCAACAATTCCGTTACACAAGAACTGATTACCGACTTTCTGACCCGCACCAGAGGACTCGTGCCGGCAGAAGCGCGTCGGCTCACAGAACCTGTTTCACTGGAAACCCGGTATCTCTACAACGAGGAAGTCCGCAGTACCTGGTCGATAGTGCCGGCCCTGATCATGTTCGCGCTGATGGTGGCGTCGCCCCTCTTGACCGCATTGGGTGTGGTTCGGGAGAAGGAAACCGGTTCGATCTACAACATCTATAGTTCCACGGCCAGCAAGGCCGAATTTCTGGTCGGCAAGCTCGCTCCCTATTTCGCCATCTCGACGATCAATGTCGGCGTGCTCTGGATGATCGCCGTCTGGCTCTTTCGAGTGCCGTTTAAGGGCAACATCGCAGTCTTCTTCACGGCGTCGATGCTCTTTGTGCTGTGCAGTGTCGGCATCGGGCTCGTGGTTTCGCTGTTGGTGCGGACGCAAATGGCCGCGCTGCTCATCACGATTGTCATTGCGATGGTTCCGACCCTCTTGTTCTCAGGCCTGCTGGTTCCGGTATCGTCGTTGAGCCCCGGTGCTCAGGTCCAGGCCCATTTGTTTCCCATGATGTACTACACAGATGTGGTGCGAGGAAGCTTTCTCAAGGGATTGGGTTGGAAGTCCATGTGGATGGATTTGTTTGCGCTCGCCGGCTTCGCGGTGGTGTTGCAACTGGTCGCCTACGGCCTTTTCACCAAACGCCCGAAGACGTAAACCCGACCGGCAAGGCACAGAGGTAAGGGATGATCGGCAAGGGCGGCAGAGTTCCTGAGGCGGTGCGGCTCTGGACGCTCCGGCTCTTCGTGCTGACGAGGAAGGAATTGTTGCAGCTTCGGCGGGATGTTCCGTTGCTCCTCTTCCTGCTCTATTCCTTTTCGCTCTCAATTTACGTCAGCGGCGCGGGGATCTCGATGCAGTTGAACAACGCCAGCCTCCTGGTCCATGACGGCGATCACAGTGAGTCTTCGCGCGAGCTGATCCATCGATTTCGACAGCCCTATTTTCGCTTCGACGGAGAAGTGCAGGATCAGAAAGTCGGGGTACGGCGACTGGACCAAGGAACGGCTATGTTGCTCCTGGACATCCCACCGCGGTTTCATGAGTCGATCGTCGGGCGAGAACCGGTCTCGGTCCAGTTGCTGGTCGATACGACCAATGCGCCCCAAGGACTCTCGGCAGCCGCTTACGCCAGCCGTATCGTCGGGAAATTTTCGTTTGATCTTGTCGCATCCCGACTCGGCGGCGCGTCGGACGGCGGCGTACAGCTGCCGGCGGTTGAGAGCGCCCATCGGGTCTGGTTCAACCAGGAGCAGAATGAAACATGGTTCCAGTCGATTTCCCATATTCTGCGCATGATTACCTTGTTCGCCTTTCTCCTGCCCGCGGCGGCCCTGGTGCGGGAAAAGGAGCATGGCACCGTGGAACAGCTGCTCGTGTCGCCCGTCACACCGCTCCAGATCATGCTGTCCAAGGTTCTGGCTATGACATTGGTGATTCAGGCTGCAACGGCGATCGCCATGGCGACCGTACTCAAGCCGGTGTTCGGCGTGCCGGTGAAAGGCAGCGCGGCGCTCTTCTTCGTGATGACCGCGCTCTACAGTTTTACGACCGCCGGACTCGGCCTGTTCGCCGCCACGATCACCAGGAACCAGGCGCAGGTTGGGATGGTTTCGCTGCTCGTGATTTCGCCGATGTTGTTGTTGTCGGGCATCACGACGCCGTTTGAAGCGATGCCGCCGTGGGTTCAGACCCTCATGGCGCTGTCCCCGCTTCGGTACTTCGTCGACGTGACGTATGGGATCTTGCTCAAGGGCGTCGGACTCGAATTGCTGTGGGACTCCGTGCTGGCGATGGTATTCCTGGGCGGGACGATGTTCGGGCTAGGCATGTGGCGGTTCCGGAGGCAGTTGCAGTGACGGGTCATGGGGAAGCAATGGGGTCAGCATCCATTGGAGTGCCGAACCCGTCGAATCGCCACGACAAATGGTTGACGACTTCCTGGCTCGGTCAACCTGCCGGATGAATCATCCAAATTAATGGAGCCTCGCAATGGCTGAGCAAATGCACCTTTCGAAGAGCGTCGCAGTGGGGCAGCCGTTGGTGGCCTATTTCTCGATGGAAATCGGGCTTGCCCCCGGCATGCCGACGTATGCCGGCGGTCTTGGTGTGCTGGCGGGCGACACGCTTCGGTCTGCCGCTGATCTGGACATTCCCATGGTGGCGGTGACACTGTTGCACCGGCGCGGCTATTTTCATCAACGGCTGGATGAACGGGGTTTGCAGCATGAAGAGCCGGTGGCTTGGCCGATCAATGATTTCTGCGCGCCGGTGGATCAACGTGTCGTTGTCGAAATCGAGAATCGCACCGTGCAGGTCGGTGCGTGGCAGCTTCGTGTGAAGGGCGAGTCGGGCGGCGAGGTGCCCGTCTACCTGCTCGACACGAATCTTCCCGAGAACCAGCCCTGGGATCGGACATTGACCGACGTGCTCTACGGCGGTGACGACTACTATCGGCTCTGCCAGGAGGTGGTGCTGGGGTTTGGCGGCTACCGCATGCTGCGGGCGCTCGGGTACGGGCGCCTTCGCCGCTTCCATATGAATGAAGGACACGCGGCATTGCTGGTGCTTGCTCTGCTGGAAGAAAAGCTGGCTTCGCGCGTTCCTGAACAAGCGGTTCCAGCCGATCTCATCGATGCCGTCCGGGAACACTGTGTGTTTACGACCCATACGCCGGTGCCGGCGGGCCACGATCAGTATTCCCCTGAGCTGGCGCATCGCGTGCTCGGTGACCGGCGTTGTGCCTGGCTCAAGGCCTGCGGCCATGACCATCGTTTGAACATGACACAGCTCGCGCTGCGTGGCTCACGATTCATCAACGGAGTAGCCATGAAACATGGCGAGGTCTCGCACAGCCTCTTCCCCGGCTATCCGATTCACTCGATTACCAACGGCGTCCACGCGGTGACCTGGGCCGCTCCCTCGTTTCAGTCGCTCTACGACCGCAGCTCTCGCTTCGTTACGCGATCAGCATTCCCGGCGAAGAGATTTGGAACGCCCACCAGGAGGCGAAGCGGGTGTTGGTCGAGCATGTGAATCGAGAGACCAACGCGGGATTCGATCGGGACGTGCTGACGCTGGGGTTTGCTAGGCGGGCTGCGGCCTACAAGCGGGGGACCTTGATCTTTCACGACATCGAGCGGTTGGCCAGGATTGCCGAACTCGCCGGGCCTGTGCAAATCGTCTTCAGCGGCAAGGCCCATCCGCGCGACCAGGATGGGAAGGATATGATTCACAAGGTCCATGAACTCCGTGATATCTTGCGGGGCAGGATTCCGGTGGCGTATCTGACAAACTACGACATGACACTGGCCAAGCTCGTGTGTGCCGGCGCGGATGTCTGGCTCAATACGCCGCTCCCTCCGATGGAGGCCTCGGGGACCAGCGGCATGAAGGCGGCGGTCAATGGAGTGCCCAGCCTGAGTGTGCTCGACGGGTGGTGGATCGAAGGACATGTGGAAGACGTGACCGGTTGGTCCATCGGTGATCGGGTGGAGGCTTGCACGGAGCCGCAAGCGGGCATGGATGCCTGTCATGCGGCGGAGCTCTACCGCAAGCTCGAAGAAAAGATTCTTCCCTGTTTCTATCGGGACCGGGGGCGGTTTATCGAGATCATGCGCCATGCGATCGCGTTGAACGGCGGTTTCTTCAATACCCAGCGCATGGTAGCGCAATACCTTCACAATGCCTATCGACTGGTTGGTGAGTATGCCCGACTCGGGTAACGAAGGCAGCAGCTGGATTCTAGTGCTCAATGGCGGGTCGTCGACGCTCAAGTTTGCCCTCTTTCGTTCCGGGGACAGTCCTGTCCGTGAATTGTCGGGCTTGATCGACCGCATCGGATCGCCACAGGGTACCTTCACCTGGATGCGGGAGGGCGCCGTCCGCGCCGATCGTCGAACGGTCGACGCTCCCGATCATACGGCCTGCCTCGACCTGCTCATCGAGTGCGTCAACAACCGGCTCGCAAGCGATCCGCTACTGGCGATTGGGCATCGGGTCGTGCATGGCGGCAGGGATTATCGTGAGCCCCGACGAGTGACTCCGGTTGTGATGGAAGAACTGAAAAGGCTGAGTCCGTTCGATCCGGAACATCTTCCGGCTGAGATCAAATTGATCGAGGCCTGTGCGCGGCGATACCCCCGTCTCCCGCAAGTCGCCTGTTTCGATACGGCGTTTCATCAGGGCATGCCGAACGTGGCGCGTCTATTGCCGATCCCAAGGCGCTATGACAGGTTGGGACTTCAGCGATACGGGTTCCATGGCTTATCGTATGCCTTTCTCATGAAGGAACTGGCTCGAATCGGGCGGCAGGGCGAAGCCAGCGGCCGCGTCATACTCGCTCACTTGGGAAACGGCGCCAGCATGGTCGCCGTGAAGGACGGCAAGAGCGTTGAGACTACGATGGGGTTTACGCCGGCTTCCGGCATGCCGATGAGCCGTCGATCGGGAGATCTCGATCCGGGGCTTGTCTCCTATCTGTCTCGAACGGAAGGGATGAGCGCCGATCGGTTTCATCAGATGGTCAACGCCGAATCAGGCTTGCTCGGCGTCTCGGAGATCAGTGCCGATATGCGTGACCTCCTCAAGGAGGAACAGAGCGATTCGCGAGCGGCTGACGCCGTTGCGCTGTTCTGTTATCAGGCCAAAAAATGGATCGGCGCATTGGCGGCGGCGCTGGGGGGCGTCGATACCCTGGTGTTCAGCGCGGGAATCGGTGAGCAGGCGCCCGCCATTCGGGCGCGCATCTGCGACGGCTTGGAATTTCTCGGCGTCGGGATCGATCACGTACGCAATCAGAAGAACGAAGCCGTGATTTCCAAAGAAGGCGGCAGGGTGACCGTGCGGGTGATTCACACGGATGAAGAGCGTGAGATCGCAGCGTCCGTCATGGCGTTGTTGAGCGCAGACTGAATCGGGAGGGTGAGAAAGAGTATGGACAGGCGTCGAACCATCGGGAAGTCTCTGAGTCCGGAAGCAGCCAAGAAACTGGATGCCTACTGGCGGGCGGCCAACTATCTCTCCGTCGGCCAGATTTATCTCTATGACAACCCCCTCCTGAAAAAGCCGCTGACGCGCGCCCATATCAAGCCGCGCCTGCTCGGCCATTGGGGCACGACGCCGGGATTGAACTATCAAGGCACACGATCTCAACATGATCTATATCGCCGGGCCCGGTCACGGCGGTCCCGGGCTTGTGGCGAACGCCTATCTCGAAGGTGTCTACAGCGAGGTTTACACCAATGTGTCGCAGGACGAGCGCGGGATGAAGCAGCTGTTCAAGCAGTTTTCATTCCCCGGCGGCATCCCCAGCCACGTGGCGCCCGAGACGCCCGGCTCCATCCACGAAGGAGGCGAGTTGGGATATGCGCTGTCGCACGCGTACGGAGCTGTGTTCGACAATCCGGACTTGATTGCGGCCTGCGTCATCGGCGACGGCGAGGCGGAAACGGGTCCGCTCGCCACGAGCTGGCACTCCAACAAGTTTCTGAATCCGTCCACCGACGGCGTCGTCCTGCCCATTCTCCATTTGAACGGCTACAAGATCGCGAACCCCACCGTGCTGGCTCGAATCAGTCACGACGAATTGGATCATCTCTTCCGAGGCTACGGCTATACCCCCCATTTCGTCGAGGGCAGCGATCCGTGGGAGATGCATCAACGCATGGCCGCGACGCTCGATTCCATCATGAGTGACATCCGACGGATCAAAGATGCTGCGCGCCGAGACGGAGCCAAGGAACGACCGCTCTGGCCGATGATCGTGCTTCGGACTCCCAAAGGATGGACCTGCCCGCCACAGATTGATGGAAAGAGGACCGAAGACTACTGGCGGTCCCATCAAGTGCCGATGGGGGACATGGACAAAGTGGCACATATCAAGATCCTCGAACAGTGGATGAAGAGCTACAAACCCCAGGAGTTATTCGACAAGACGGGAGCTTTCCGGCCGGAATTGGCGGAGCTGGCGCCAAGAGGACACCGTCGTATGAGTGCGAATCCCCATGCGAATGGCGGCCTGCTGCTCAAAGATCTGCGTCTCCCTGATTTCCGCGAATATGCCGTCAAAGTTCCGGGGCCCGGCGTCGTCGAAGCGGAATCCACGCGTGTGATGGGGGCATTCTTGCGGGACACGATGAAACTCAACTTGGGGAGTCGGAATTTCCGGCTTTTCAGTCCTGACGAGAACAACTCCAATCGCTGGCAAGATGTCTTGGAAGTCACGAACCGGACATGGATGGCAGAGCGCCTTCCGTACGACGACCATCTGGCGCCGGACGGGAGGGTTATGGAGATGCTCAGCGAACATCAGTGCCAGGGGTGGCTGGAGGGCTATCTTCTGACAGGTCGGCATGGCTTCTTTTCCTGCTACGAGGCCTTCATTCACATCATCGACTCGATGTTCAATCAACATGCCAAATGGCTCAAGGTCTGCAACCATATCCCGTGGCGACGACCGATCGCCTCACTGAACTATTTGTTGTCTTCCCACGTCTGGCGGCAGGATCACAATGGATTCAGCCATCAAGACCCCGGCTTCATCGACCACGTCGTGAACAAGAAGGCCGAAGTGATCCGGGTGTATCTCCCGCCCGACGCCAATACGCTGCTGTCCGTCACCGACCATTGTCTGCGCAGCCGCAATCACGTGAACGTCATCGTGGCGGGCAAGCAGTCAGCGCCGCAATGGCTCGATATGGATGCCGCGGTGAAGCACTGCACGGCCGGCATCGGCATTTGGGAATGGGCTAGTAACGACAAGAATAGCGAACCGGACGTCGTCATGGCTTGCTGCGGCGACGTGCCTACCATGGAAACGCTCGCGGCCGTGTCCTTGATAGGGACGTATTTGCCCGAACTATCCGTACGAGTGGTCAATGTGGTGGATCTTATGAAGCTGCAGCCACCCTCTGAACATCCGAACGGGTTGTCTGACAAGGATTTCGATGCGCTGTTCACGATCAACAAGCCGATCATCTTCGCCTTCCACGGCTACCCCTGGCTGATCCACCGCCTGACGTACCGGCGGACCAATCACAAGAATTTGCACGTGCGTGGCTACAAGGAAGAAGGCTCGACCACGACGCCGTTCGACATGGCGGTGATGAACGATCTGGATCGGTTTCATCTGGTCGCCGATGTCATCGATCGGATCCCCCTGCACGGGTCCCAGGCCGACTATGCCAAGCAGGCTCTCCGCGACAAACGCATCGAGCACAAACAGTACATTGCCAAATA
>LNFM01005948.1_pt1 | contig 20541 bp, 22 predicted proteins | sample 596031 | NCBI WGS metagenome assembly LNFM01 (sample SAMN04254537, study PRJNA301005) | activated carbon metagenome | isolation source: dual media filters at the Ann Arbor, Michigan drinking water treatment plant | place: USA: Ann Arbor | reverse complement strand
TGGATTGGTGAGATTGCGAGCGCTCTTGACCAGCCGTTCGAGCAGCGGCGCGATCGTTCCTTCGATCTGAGCGAGGTCCTTTTCTAGAGATGCGTCACGGGTGCCATCGTCGCGAATGTGAGAATAGACGTGGTTGTGGACGAAGAGGCGCTCCGGCTTGGCGCGTGCTATACACGGAGGGTTTCGACGCTTGTTGAAGAACCAAAGAAAGCCATCCGCATCGGCGAACCGCCTAAGGATCATCTGCGGAATGACGTGATGACGTTTTGGTTCTTGTCCCAAGCCTAAGCCGCCGCACCCTTCGCCGCCCGCGCGCGATCAAGCTCCTGCACGGCGAGATATTTCTCCGCTTCAAGTGCGGCCATGCAGCCCAAGCCTGCTGCGGTCACGGCTTGACGATATGTATCGTCGGCCACGTCGCCGGCGGCGAAGACGCCGGGGATGTTTGTTTCCGTCGTGCCCGGCTTCACAACGATGTAGCCGTTGTCCTTCATGGTCACCTGGCCCTTGAAGAGCTCCGTCGCCGGGGCGTGGCCGATGGCGACGAAGACGCCGTCGAGTTTGCGCTCCTCGCGGGCGCCGGTTTTCAAATTCTTGATCACGATGCCGGTGACGCCTTTCGGCTCTTCCGTGCCCTCGATCTCCTCAAGCTCGGTATCCCAGACCACTTCGATCTTCGGGTGGTTGAACAGACGCTCCTGCAACACCTTTTCGGCGCGCAATGAATCGCGGCGGTGGATCAGCGTCACCTTGCTCGCGAGGTGCGCCAGATAGAGCGCTTCTTCGACAGCGCTATTGCCGCCGCCGATCACAGCGACTTCCTTGCCGCGATAGAAGAAGCCGTCGCAGGTTGCGCAGGCGCTGACGCCGAAGCCTTGGAATTTGTGCTCGCTCTCGAGGCCCAGCCACTTGGCTTGTGCGCCGGTGGCGATGACGAGTGCGTCCGCCAGATAAACCTGTCCGCTATCGCCGGTGAGCTTGAACGGGCGCTGATCGAGTTCGGCTTTGACGATGATGTCGTCGACCATATCCGTGCCGACATGCTTTGCCTGCGCGCGCATCTGCTCCATGAGCCACGGGCCCTGGATAGTGTCGGCGAAGCCCGGATAGTTTTCGACGTCCGTCGTGATGGTGAGCTGGCCGCCCGGCTGGAGGCCCGCGATCAGCATCGGCTTCCGGAGCGCGCGCGCCGCATAGATCGCTGCCGTGTACCCGGCCGGCCCCGAGCCGATGATAATGATAGGGGCGTGGCGGGCGGCGGCTTGCGTCATGGGAAAAGTCGGCTTTCTGCGGGAGAGATTCGTCTTTGCCCAATATGGCGTTACGCGGGGCTGTTCAAAAGCGTCTGCTGCCCCTCGCGTGATCACAGAGTTGCAGACGGGAACTGCATTTGCGCGGGTGAAGGCTCTCGCTATTCTCCGGAACCTTGGGATATCGAGCGGGCGATGACCGGGCGGAAAATCTTAGTGGTTGAGGACGACGTCCTGATCGCCATGGAGCTTGAAGAGCGCCTGGGCGAGATGGGCTATGTCGTTCTGGGGCCGGTCGGAAACGTGGCCGACGCAGAGAAGCTCATCGAAAAAGAGCGCCCGGACGCCGCCTTACTTGACGCCAATCTGGACGGCGTCTCCAGCGTGCCGATCGGCGTAAGGCTGGTGGGCCTGGGCGTCCCGTTTGCGTTCTGCACAGGCTATGATGCGATCAAGAACGCCCCGCCGGAGGTCGCCAAAGCGCTGGTCCTCACCAAGCCGATTGGCGACGCTGAACTCAGAGCCGGGCTGAGGACGCTGCTGCCGTAAAAATCTGAATGTCGCTTGAGAGCGGCGCTTGCGGCGCTAATGATTCGATGATACTGGAAATGTCGAAATGAAAGCCGAAGCCGCCGTCGACGCGCTCAGTGCGCTTGCCAACGACCATCGCCTGGCCGTGTTTCGCTTGCTTGTGCAGGCAGGACCCGAGGGCAAGCCTGCCGGCGCGATCGCGGATGCGCTTGCTATGCCGGCTTCGTCGCTCTCGTTTCATTTGGCGCATCTCAATCGCGCTGGCCTGATCACACAAAGCCGTGACGGCCGCTCTTTGATCTACGCCGCCGACTTCGCCGCCATGACTGGCCTCGTCGGCTTTCTCACCGAGAATTGCTGCGGTGGCGCGTCCTGCGCGCCGTCCGCCGCGCCTTCGCAGAAGAAAGGGAAAGCGTCATGAAGCGCTTGCATGTCCATGTTGGGGTGACCGATCTCGATCAATCGATCCGCTTCTATTCCACGCTCTTTGCCGCCGAACCGACGGTGAAGAAGAACGATTATGCCAAGTGGATGCTCGACGATCCGCGCGTGAACTTCGCGATCTCGTACCGCCCTGATGCAGGCGGCGTGCGCCATCTCGGTATTCAAGTCGAGAATGGCGAAGAGCTGCAAGAAGTCTATGCGCGTCTCGCACAAGCCGACGGGCCGATCCTCGAAGAGGGCGCGACGACCTGCTGCTACGCCAAGTCAGAAAAGAGCTGGATCAGCGATCCACAAGGCGTGGCGTGGGAAACCTTTCTCACCACCGGTGAGGCCACGACCTATGGCGGCGGCTCTGAAGGTGCGGCGCCTGAATCGCATGCATCAACGAAGCCGCCATCACCATGCTGCACACCGAAAGCGCTGGAGAACGTGACGTGACTGCCGACACGCCGCATCGCCCGTACAACGTTCTCTTTCTCTGCACTGGAAATTCGGCCCGATCGATCATGGCCGAAGCGATCCTCTCGCGCGTCGGCGCAGGAAAGTTCAACGCTTACTCAGCGGGCTCGATGCCGAAAGGCGCGGTGCATCCCGAAGCGCTGAAGCTGCTGCAGCGCCTGAATTACAAGACTGACGCGTTTCGCTCGAAATCATGGGACGAGTTCACGCAGCCCGGCGCGCCGCAACTCGATTTCGTGTTCACGGTTTGCGACAACGCGGCGGGCGAGGTCTGCCCCGTCTGGCCGGGCCAGCCGATGACGGCGCACTGGGGCGTGCCCGATCCGCCGGCGGTTGAGGGCTCAGCCATCGAAGTCGCGCAAGCGTTCGCCGATGCTTACGGCAGGCTGAACAATCGCATCGCGATCTTTGTGAACTTGCCATTCAACGCGCTCGATCGCCTCTCGCTGCAACGCAGGCTCGATGATATTGGCAAGTCCAAAGACGCAAGCCGCGAACAATGAGTCTCGCGCGTCGCGTTGCCGCTGAATTTGGCGGCGCGCTTGTTCTGACTGCAGTCGTCATCGGTTCGGGCGTCATGGGCGTACGCTTGGCGGACGGCAACGCCGCCATTGCGCTCCTGGCAAACACGATGGCGACAGCGGCGATTTTGTTCGTGCTAATCACCGCGCTCGCGCCGGTTTCGGGCGCGCACTTCAATCCGGCGGTCACGTTGGTTTTTGCGCTGAAGCGCGACTTGGCTTGGGACGATGCGTTCGCGTTCGTCCTTGCGCAGATCGCCGGTTGTGTTGCGGGTGCCGTGCTCGCGCATGCGATGTTCGATTTGCCATTGTTGCAAACCGCGACGAATGCGCGCGAAGGCCCATCACAGTGGCTCTCAGAAGCTGCGGCGACGTGCGCGCTCGTCGCTTGTATTCTGCTTGTGTCGCGCGCGCGGCCAAACGCGGTCGCGGCCGCCGTGGCGCTCACTATTGCCGCCGGCTATTGGTGGACGGCGTCAACGTCTTTCGCCAACCCCGCCATCACGATTGCGCGCGCGCTCAGTGACACGTTCGCGGGCATTCGCCCTGAGGACGCGCCAGGATTTATCGTTGCGCAGATTATCGGTGCACTAGCAGCGCTCGCCGCGTGCGGATGGCTTTATCCACACACACGCGACGACGCTTCACGCTAGCGCAGATCGGCGACGACGACGCCGAAGATGTTTTGCTTATCCATGCTGACCGAGCGGATCTTGAAGCCCGCTTCCTCAGCCCAGCGGCGCGTCTCTTCCCACGCACGCAGGCGCATCACCCACGGCTCGCCCGTGTGCGATTTGAGTACGCGCGCGATGAACTCGATCTGCGGGTGACGCGGCTGGATGGTGAAGATGAGCGTCGCCGGGCGCGCGGCGATCGCTGCGATCTGGTGGAAGTGCTGCTTCACCAGCGCGTTGTCCGGAATGATCTCGTGAAGGCCCGAGACGATGATCACGTTCGGCTTTGGATTGGCGCGTGTGAGATCGGCGTCGCTGAACGCATCGGCTTGTTCGAAGCTCGCGCGGACGCCCAATTCTCTCGCGAGTGCGCTGGCGCTATCGGTGTTCTCGCGGCGATAGTCGCGCAGCGTGGCGCTACCCACGCGTGCGCCTGATGCAAGCGTTTCTAGCACGTAGCGTCCGCCGCCGCACGCGACATCGAGCAGATGCGCATCACCGCCGCGCAGATCGAGTTCGCGCTTTAGCTCGTGCTTTAAGATGTCGCCGCGTTCGCGGATGCCGCGCCAGCCTGGCGCGTTGAGGAAGTTTCGGTCAATGATACGGCCGAGCAAATTCGTGCCGCTCGCCTTGTTGCGATAGACGTATTCCAGCATCACGCCAGAATCGTAGCCGTAGCGCTCGCCGATCGCGACGCCGCCGGCCGATTGTCCAATCGTGCGCAGCATTTTGCGCGCTGTATCGTAGTACCAACGCTTCGGGTTCAACGCATGAAGCGGACGCGCGTAGTCCGGAACGGGCTGTTCGCACGCATAGCTGGTCATGATTTCGTGTCCTCGCACAGGCCACCCCGGCCCGCGCGGATTCACGTCGCATGACATGGCGGCAACGTGGCGGCAGCGTGATTTCGATCGCCTCGATCAAGGCGTTTGGCGGGCGTACTTAACGCGCTTTCGCGCGCGCCGCCCACGCCGTCAGCACCGACGCCGCTGCGCGATCCGTTTCCAGCAAGGGCGGATACGACCACGTTTCCAAGCGGCCCACGAATGGACGCGCACAGCCGCGTCGCGCCAACGATTGATGAAAGCGCGCGAGTTTGCCGGCGTTGCCATCGACGGCGAGAATATGAATCGGCTTCGCCGTCGCTGCGGCCTCCGTCGCCATGCTCACACTGTCTTCGGTGACGAAGACATGATCAGCGGCGCCCAACATCGCGAAATAGGGGTTCACGCCTTCGCCTTCGTAGAAGAGCGCGCAATGCGGCGCGAGATAGGTTTGAAATTGCAAGCGTGCTGCATCGCTGGTGCGTCGCGAGAGCGTCACCATGAGCGTGCCGCCGGTGGCGCGTTGTACTTGCGCGAGCGAGTCCGCGATCGCGCGCGCGCGTTTAGCTGAGATGTCCTGCCGTTTCGATTTGCCGCCGATCAGCACGGCGAGGCGTGGGCTCGGCATGTCTTCGAGCGCTTGCGGATAAGCAGCGACGGCCTCTGCGATCTTCTCTTGCGTTACCCGGTGGCAGGCGCCGACGATCGGCAAAACGTTTTGGCCCTCCAGCCCGTCATGGATCGGCGGGATGACAACGTCGAACTCGCGTGGATTAACGCGCGGGTCTTGCAGCACCACGACGAACGTCCGCCCGCGCGACCACTCGCGCAGCCCAAGTGCGAACGGCGTCGCCGCGCGCCCGCAACCGATGAAGATGTCCGGCCACGGCCCTTCGATCGGATCAGAGCCGACGGTTAGAGCTTGCCTTGGCGCAGGCACAAAGCCCGGCGGCAGCCAGTTCCAGGGTGAGCGCAGCTCGATGCGTTTGGTGGTGAGCGACACCGGCGCTCGCCGGCCAAGCGCCTCGGCCAGCCCCAGCGCCTGGTTCTCAATACCAGCGCGCCCGTCGCTGACGGCCCACACCTTCAAAGCCTCGGCGGGCTGAAAACCGACGCTGCGCATCAGGCCGGCCTCACCCCAAGCTCAGAGGTACTTCACCTTGACGATTTCATACGATTTCGCACCGCCCGGGGCCATGACCTCGATGACGTCGCCCTCTTCCTTGCCGATCAGCGCGCGCGCGATCGGGGAGGTGACGGAGATCTTGCCTTGGCTCACGTCGGATTCGTCTTCGCCGACGATCTTGTACTTTGATTTCGCACCGGAATCTTCGTCGAGCAGGTTCACGGTCGCGCCGAATTTGACCTGTTTGCCCGAGAGTTTGGTCACGTCGATGATCTGGGCGCGCGCGATCTTGTCCTCGAGTTCGAGGAGGCGGCCTTCGATGAACGCCTGGCGCTCTTTCGCGGCGTGATATTCGGCGTTCTCGGAGAGATCGCCGTGCGCGCGCGCTTCGGCGATGGCCGCGATGACGGCCGGCCGCTCTTCCGTCTTCAGACGCTTCATCTCTGCGTCGAGGGCCTGATAACCCTCGGCGGTCATTGGGATTTTTTCCATGAGTATGTTTTGTAGTCCGTCTAGGATCAGAAAAATGTGTACCCGGCCCGGCTAGTCGTCAAGCATAGGCCTGGAGGGCCCTAACGCCTAGGGGTGGCCCCGATTTCAGGCGACGAATGGCCTGAATCGACGCCCGAGCGCCCGAGATAGTGGTATAATAGGGTATATTTTGGGTCAGAGCAGTGCGGCGAATGGAATAGCTGTCCCGGTAGGACTGGGCGCCCTCTGTCGTGTTGAACACCAGCTGGACCTCGCCGTTCTTCATCGCGTCGACAACGTGCGGCCGCCCTTCCGCGACCTTGTTCACTTTGACCACCTCAATGCCCCTCTCGGCGAGGTAATCGGCGGAGCCGCCCGTCGCCATGATCTTGAAACCGAGGTCTTGGATATCCTTGGCGATCTGAACCAACGCCGGCTTGTCCAAATCCTTGACCGAGACGAACACGCAGCCCGACGTCGGCAAATTGATGCCCGAGGCGATCTGGCTCTTGGCGAAGGCGGCTTCGAAGTTCTGGTCGAGGCCCATGACCTCGCCGGTCGAGCGCATTTCCGGCCCGAGCACCGGATCGACACCCGGGAAGCGCGCGAACGGGAAGACCGCTTCCTTGACCGCGACGTGGCCCTTCGACGGCCGATCGAGCTTCAACTCTTTCAGCGTGACCCCCGCCATCACTTTGGCCGCCGCTGCCGCGATCGGGCGATTGATCGCCTTCGCCACGAACGGCGCCGTGCGTGACGCACGCGGATTGGCTTCGAGAATGTAGATGTCGCCGTCTTTCACCGCGAACTGGATGTTGATCAGGCCGCGCACATCGAGTGCGAGCGCGAGCTTCTTGGTCTGCTCTTCGATCTCGGTGACGATCTTCTTGCTCAGCGAATAGGGCGGCAGCGCACACGCGCTATCGCCCGAGTGCACGCCAGCTTCTTCGATGTGCTCCATCACGCCGGCGACGAATACCTCCTCGCCATCGCAGATCGCATCGACATCGACTTCGATCGCGTCACGCAAATAACGATCCACCAGCAGCGGCCGCTTTTCGGAGACGACAAGCTCCGACGGGCCGCCGAGCGCGCGCGAGATCTGGACGACATAATCGCTGAGCTCTTCTTCGTTGTGCACGATGCGCATCGCGAGACCGCCCAAAACGTAGGACGGGCGCAGCATGACCGGATAGCCGATCCTGCCCGCAGCCGCGCGCGCTGCGTCGATCGAACCGGCAATGGTGTTTTCCGGCTGCTTCAAGCCGATCTTGCGCAGCAGTGCCTGGAAGCGATCGCGATCTTCCGCCAAGTCGATCGCATCGACGCTGGTGCCAAGGATCGGCGCGCCTTCGTCAGCGAGCGGTTGCGCGAGTTTGAGCGGTGTCTGGCCGCCGAATTGTACGATCAAGCCTTGCACCGTGCCGCGGGTTTTTTCCGTATCGACGATTTCGAGCACGTCTTCTGTGGTCAGCGGTTCGAAGTACAGACGGTCCGAGGTGTCGTAATCGGTCGACACCGTTTCCGGGTTGCAATTGACCATGATCGACTCAACGCCGATCTCAGCGCACGCGAAGGCGGCGTGGCAGCAGCAATAGTCGAACTCGATGCCTTGACCGATGCGGTTCGGTCCGCCGCCGAGGATAATGATCTTCTGGCGATCGCTCGGCTCGGACTCGCACTCAGGCTCAGCCCCGCCGTATGGGGGAAACTCATAAGTCGAATACATGTACGGCGTCGTCGCGCGGAATTCGGCGGCGCAGCTATCGATGCGTTTGAATTGCGGGCGCACGCCAAGCTTGCGTCTTGCCGCACGAACGTCGCGTTCACGCTGGCCGGTGAGCTTGGCCAAGCGCATGTCGGAGAATCCCATCGCTTTAATGGCGCGGAACGCGACCGCATCCTTCGGCAAGCCGTCGGCGCGGATTTCTGCTTCTTTTTCGATGATTTCTGCGATCTGGCGCACGAACCACGGATCGTAATGCGCCGCAGCGCAAATCTCTTCGACCGTGAGGCCCCGGCGCAGGGCTTCGGCGCACACCAGCAAACGATCCGCCTTTGGCGTCACCAAACGTGCACGCACCGCAGCGCGGCCACTGTCTTCGTCGCTTGCGCCTTCGATTTGGATTTCATCCAAGCCGGTGAGGCCGGTGTCGAGCGAGCGCAGCGCCTTCTGCAGGCTCTCTTGGAATGTGCGCCCGATCGCCATCGCTTCGCCGACGCTCTTCATGCTTGTCGTCAGCGTCGTATCCGCACCTGCAAAGCGTTCAAACGCAAAGCGCGGGATTTTGGTGACGACGTAATCGATCGTGGGCTCAAAGCTCGCCGGCATCGCGCCGCCGGTGATGTCGTTGGCGATTTCGTCGAGCGTGTAGCCGACCGCGCATTTGGCCGCGACTTTCGCAATCGGAAAGCCCGTCGCCTTCGACGCCAACGCCGAAGAGCGCGACACGCGCGGATTCATTTCGATGACAACCATGCGCCCGTCGCGCGGGTTCACTGCGAATTGGACGTTCGAACCGCCAGTCTCCACGCCGATCTCGCGCAGCACGGCGATGCTCGCATTGCGCATGATCTGATATTCGCGGTCCGTCAGCGTCAACGCAGGCGCGACGGTGATGGAGTCGCCCGTGTGCACGCCCATTGGATCGATGTTCTCGATCGAGCAGATGATGATGCAGTTGTCCGCTTTGTCGCGGACGACTTCCATCTCGTACTCTTTCCAGCCGATGATGCTCTCTTCGACCAGAATTTCACTGATCGGCGAGGCGGTGAGCCCGCGCTCAACGATCTCTTTGAATTCTTCGACATTGTAGGCAACGCCGCCGCCCAAACCGCCGAGCGTCAGAGACGGGCGAATGATCGACGGCAATTGCACATGGTCGAGCGCGGCCAGCGCTTCATCCATCGTGTTACACAAACGCGAGCGTGGGCTTTCTAATCCAATCTTATCCATCGCATCGCGGAATTTCATCCGGTGTTCGGCTTTCTCGATGACGTCGGCCTTGGCGCCGATCATCTCGACGCCGTGCTTGGCCAGCACGCCACTACGCTCGAGAGTGAGCGCACAGTTCAGCGCCGTCTGCCCGCCCATCGTCGGCAGCAGCGCGTCGGGCTTTTCGACTTCGATGATCTTCTCGACCATCTCCGGCGTGATCGGCTCGATATAGGTCGCGTCCGCCAAGCCCGGATCCGTCATGATCGTGGCGGGGTTCGAGTTGACGAGGATGACGCGATAGCCCTCGGCCTTCAGCGCCTTCACCGCCTGCACACCCGAATAATCGAACTCGCACGCCTGACCGATAATGATCGGCCCGGCTCCAATAATCAGGATCGAGTTGATATCTGTACGTTTCGGCATGCGTCTCCGCCCGCTTTTGCGGCCTTGGAATCGATCCTCTAGGGGGATCGCGCGTCAGTAAGGCAAGCGGGGGAGAGGGACAAGCCTTGTGGGCGGTGTCCGGGAAGAATGGCCGCACCTCGAGACGCGCTGCCATTCATGCAGGCGCGGTCACGGCGCGCTCCCCGCCGCGTTGCACGAGAACCGTGACCAGGAACCCGATCGCGAGCATCGCAAAGCCGCCAATGCCGACAGCTCCGTTCCATGGGAACGCGGCGTTGCCCACCATGAGCACAGTCAGTCCCCCGAGTGCGTTGAACGTGCCGTGGAAGATGCCCGCGGCCCACACCGACTTTCCGCGTTCGCGGAGCAGCGTGATGATCGGCGACAGCAAGATGCAGAAGATCACGAAGAGGCCGACGCCGAGCACGCGGTTGTCCGGATAGTTGTGGCCGTAGAGATAGATCATCGGCGCGTGCCAGATGCCCCAGATCACGCCTGTCAACAGCGAGGCGCGCCAAAAGCCCATGCCGCGCCACAGATCATAAAGATAACCGCGCCAACCGAGTTCTTCGCTGAAGGTGAGGACCACCGTGTTGACGACCGCGCCGAGCAAGAGCGCTTGCGCCATGATGATGATGTCGAGCGCTGGCAGGGCGCGCACTTGCTCGACAGCTTGCGGCGCAGTCGCTTCCAACATCGCGATCACGGCTTCCGCCGGGCCAACATAGTCGTGCTCAGACAGTGCGACCGTGAGCCCCACACCGCCAAATGCGATAGCAATTGGCGCGAGCCAAGCCAAAAGCCACCACCAGTTCGGCTTAAAGCGCAGCCCAAGCGCCTCGGACCGACGGCCTTTCTCAAAAGCGAAAACGCAAATCAAAGCCGCGATCGACGGCCCAAACATCGATGCCGCGAGCGTGTAGCCGGCAGTCTGCGGATTTTCGTGCAGACCTAAACTCCAGCTGAGGATCACGATCGCCCACGTCACCGTGAAAGCGAGCACCAAGAAGAGTATCGATTTTCCGGTGGTAGACATCATTCACCCCCACTATTTTCTGTTTTGTCGCCGCCCGCGTCCTTGGCCTCGATCTTGACGCCACGGGCCCGAAGCGCTTCGCGCAGTAGGAATTCGATCTCGGCGTTGACGCTGCGCAGTTCGCTGTTCGCCAAGCGGGCGATGGCGTCGTGCAGCGCAGGATCGAGCCTGAGCGCGAAGGCTTTGCGTTCGGATGGCATCGGCCGCTACTGGTAGAGAGAGCCTGCGTTCACGACAGGCTGCGCATCGCGGTCGCCGCAGAGGACAACCAACAGGTTCGACACCATCGTCGCGCGGCGCTCGTCATCAAGCTGCACGACATCGCGCTCGGACAGCTGTTGCAGAGCGTGCTCGACCATCTCGACAGCGCCTTGCACGATGAAACGGCGCGCGGCGAGTACGGCTTCCGCTTGTTGGCGGCGCAGCATCGCACTGGCGATTTCTGGTGCGTAGGCGAGGTGGCTGAGCTTGGTTTCGTCGATGACGACACCGGCGACCGAAACGCGCTCTTGCAGCTTTTCGCGCAGCAGCGTCGAGACTTGATCGGCGTCGCCACGCAGGGTCGGCTCTTCGTGCTCGGCGTGATCGTAGGAGAAGTGCGACGCGATTTCGCGCACAGCGGTTTCGATCTGGATGTCGACGAAGGTTTGATAGTCATCGACGTCGAAGAGGGCTTGGCCGGTATCGGTAACGCGCCAGACGACGACGGCAGCGATCTCGATCGGATTGCCGCGCTTGTCGTTCACCTTGAGCTTCTCGCCGGTGACGTTGCGCACGCGCAAGCTGATCTTCTTCTTCGTGTACCAGGGCAGCACCCAGCGCAGGCCCGGCGTACGGTCGGTGCCCTTGTAGTTACCGAAAAGTGTGATGGCGGCGGCCTCGTTGGGCTGCAGCGAATAAAAGCCGACCAGCTGCAAGGTAAAGATGAGCGAGAACACGATCAGCGCGATGACGTGGATGCCTTGCTCGGAACGGATGATCTCGATGAACGACCAAACCATCAGCCCCATGACCACCAGGGTCAGGAGGAGCATCAGCCCTCCGCCGGAAGTATTGGCTTTGCGTTCTTGTGTGTGATTGAGCGCTGCTGCGGTCATGACATACCCTCTCATGCCATCAAAGTGATATCATCATAATACTGCTTCGATAGATACCGCAAGCGAAATCGGTTCCGTTTACCAGGTTCCCAAATCGGAAATTAAGCGCATTCGCGTATGGCTGGGTCGCTTAAGCGTCGGATTTTGAGGCGGAAAATGGTTACCCGGGCGTACACCAAGCGGCAGTCCAAGCGCTCGTTTTTGCGCAACGAGGCCGGCAACGTCGCAATGATGTGGGGTCTGATGGGCGCGGTCTTGATCGGTCTGATCGGGATCACCGTCGATTTCACCCGCGCGCAGGCTCTCCAAAACCAGATGCAAAACGCCGCCGACGGCGCAGCGTTGGTTGCCGAGCGCAGCTCGAACCTATCAATGGCGCAGCGCACCGCCGCGGCGCGGGCCTTCTTCGACGCCGAAATGGGCAACAATCTCGACGCCGCCAACCTAACTTTCTCGGTGACGCAGCTGACCGAGGGTGGTCACCAAGTCAGCGTCAGCATGCCGATGGACCTCAGCCTCGCGCGCATCATCAACGGCGATGATTGGGATATCGCGGTTCAATCAACCGCCGAAGCCAATGCCAGCCCGCCGATCGAAGTCGCACTTGTGCTCGACAACACCGGCTCGATGGCCGCCGATATGCCTGCTCTACGCAGCGCCGCTGCCGATCTCGTGGGCGATCTCTTGTCGCTCGACGGCGATACCGTGCGCGTCTCTGTCGTGCCGTTCGTGGCGCAAGTGAATATCGGCAACGGCGCCCAGCAGATGGCGTGGATGGATACGACGGGCGTTGCGCCAATGAATGGCGAACTGCTCGAAGACCGCATGATCGGTTACGTGCCGAGCTTGAACAGCTCGAGCAATCGCAATCACACAGGCGCTACCTGCCAGGATCTCAGTGATCGCCCGTGGTTCGACAACACGGCGACAGGCACGAACGAGGGCTATCCGGGGCCGTATCGCGTTACATGGCGCCACTCGCCAACCATTGCGCCCGGCTATTGCTTCGCGTTCACGCCGGCTGACGGGATCAACTATTTCACGCTGTTCGATCTCATTCCGAACGACGCTTGGAAGGGCTGCGTCGAAGCGCGCCCGGAGCCGTTCGATATCAATGACGCAGCGCCAACGATCTCGGATCCGCGCACGCTTTTCGTGCCGTTCTTCTGGCTCGATACCGGCGGCACGGCGAACCAATCCAACTCGAGTTCATCGAGCGCTCCGAACTATCGCAACAACTCCCAGTCTTATCTGGATGACACGCCGGCCGATCTACGCGCGGCGCGAGCCTCTGTCGTCAATGCGAGCGGCGCTACGGCTACGTCGACCAATCAGAACAATGCCGCCAATAGCGGCACAGCCACTGGCGTCGTCATGTCGAGCGGTCAACCGCCAGCGTTGGATGCGAACCCCACTGCGCAGCAACAGCGCGAGGCGCGTTTCTTCAACGTGTTCAAGTATCGCGGCGTGAACGCGTCCATCGACAGCACCGATCCAGACACGCGCGGCCCGAACCGTGGTTGCCCTACGCCGATCGTGCCGCTGACTTCGAACGAGACCATCGTTCAGTCCGCCGTCTCCGGCATGCGTCACTGGCAGGGCGGCGGTACGAACCAAGCTGAAGGCTTGGCCTGGGGCTGGCGCGTGCTTTCGCCGACAGCGCCGTTCACGGAAGGCGCTGCTTACGGTCCGGACGTGCGCAAAGTCATCGTGCTCATGTCAGACGGTGAAAACACTAATGTCGGCACCGATGCAGTGATGGCGACGGATTACTCCGCTTACAATTACATGGGCTTCTGGCGGGATTACGCGAGCGGCAGCGCCGTGACGCAGCTCTTGTTCGGAATTTTGCACGGCGTCCTGCCGCCGGGAATCACGCGCCGCAACATCGACTCTGGCGGTGAGTACGTCGACTACGTCGACAACCGCCAACGCGCACTTTGCACCGCGATCAAGAACGCTGGCATCGAAATCTACGTCGTGCGCTTCCGCAGTGGCAACGAAGACCTGATGCGTGATTGCGCCTCGAGCGACGATCACTTCTTCAACGCCAATAACGCATCGGAATTGTCGCAAGCCTTCGACGCAATCGGCACCGGCATCGGCTCGTTGCGTCTGACGCACTAAATAGGGGCGTAGGGCAATTAGGGCAGTATGGCAGTCTCGTACTGCCGTACTGCCCTACTGCCTGATGATCTCGTTGTTCTCGTCCAAGAGCACCACCGTCGGCGCATAGTTGCGCGCTTCTTCGGCGGGCATCTGACAATAGGCGATGACGATGATCGGATCGCCCAACTGCGCCAGACGCGCGGCCGCGCCATTGATGCCAAACGTCTTGGATCCGCGCGGCGCTTCGATCGCGTAGGTGGTGAAGCGCACGCCATTATTGATGTTCAGCACATCAACTTGCTCGTTCGGTAGAATGCCGGAGCGTTCCAGCAGGTCAGCGTCGATCGAGATCGAGCCTTCATAATGGAGGTCGCACTGCGTCACGCGTGCGCGATGCAGCTTGGCTTTCAGCAGTGTCAGGATCATTCGGACGGAGCTTGGAATTGCACAACGATGCGCGTCGACTGGCCAACCGCGCTTGAACCATCGCTCCGTGTTGGATTGGCGCGGTAGGAGCTGGACGCCTGCATAGCGGCTTGGCCAAAGCCCAAGCCGGCCGGCGATTCACTCGCGACCGAGCAATTCAGCGAAAGACTTGAACCCACCGTGCAATCGAGCACCGCGCGTCCGCCGACGCCGTTGCGCAGGGCGCGGTTCGGATAAAGATCGGCGATGCGGCGCGCCGAGGGGCGCGATGAGAACGAGACAGTGGCCGCGCGCGCTGGCGTTGCCGTGCGCGTGGTTGACGGTGCTGGCGCCGGGTCACTGTTCATTGGTGCTGCGGCAGGGCCAAGCGGCACGGGGCCAGGGCTCGTCGTCGGCGAAGAGGGCTGCGATGCGCCGCCGGGCTGCAAGGAAACCGGACCGCCAGGCTGTGTCGTGTTGCCGGCCCAAGAGGTCGACGGCGCAGCGGCGCGATCTTCGTCGCGCTGTTGCTGTTGCTGCTGTTGTTGACGGGTCTCTTCGCGCGGCGGCGTCGGTTCGCGGCGCGGCTGCTCAGTACGCCGGGGCGCTGGATCGATTGCTTCGCCGAGTGAGATGGCGTCCGGACCGGCCGGATCGTCGCTGTAGCTTTCAGGTTCGCCCGCCGGCGCTTCCGCGATTTGCTGATCTTCCTGCTGCGTGGCGCTGCCGCCAAGATCGTTCATGCCGCCGCCAAAGTATATGCCGCCAGCGAGGGCCGCACCGCCGAGAAGGGCGATAAGAACAAGCGCGCGAAGTGGGCCGCCTTCCCCGCGCGGCGGATCGCGCACTTCTCGATCGTAGCGCTCTGGTGGTGGCCGGCGCGTGGGTTCGGGGCGGCGCGCTTCCGGTGGCGGATCGTAGCGCCGTTGTGGCGGCGGCTCGCTCCGGGTCGGCGGCATCGCAACGCGCGGCGCAAGCGGCGCCCGCGGCGTCGATGGCGGCGCAACGGTCGGGCGCGTCGGCGGCGCTGGGGTGCGGGCTTCTTGTGCTGCTGTGAGTTGCTTTAAGCGCAGTTCAGCGACCTCAGCGAAAGCGCCTTCCGGACCGAAGCGCGCGAGGTGGTCCATGAAGTCCGATGGATTGCGGCTGTCGCGGATCGCGCGCCAGTGTTCGGCTTCGGAACTGAGCGGGTCGGCGCCGGGGCGCGTATAGGTCGGCGGCTTCGGCGCCGCCGGCGGCGGAGGCGGGGGTGCTGCGGCGCGGCGCGGCGGCGGCGGTTCGTAGGCCGGCTCGGCAGCCGGAGCAGCGCTTGCGCCAACACTGGCGCGCGCGGAATTCACCATCCGGTCGACGGCGAAAAATAGCGGATCGAGTTGCGGATCGTTCGGATCGCCATCCCAGCGGGTCAGATCGAACACCGGAGAGTCGCCAATGCTGGATGGCGGCGGCGGTTCGATGAGGCTCGCGACGACGGCCTTGTCGGCGTTAATCACGCGCTGTGCCGCATCGAGAAATGGGCGCGACCGGATCGAGGCCTGCGACCAGACCACGAGGCCTGCGCCTGATGAGCGCAAAGCGCCGTCGCTCGATGGCGCGCCACCGATCGAAAAGCCCGCCGCTTCGAACATTTCCGCAAGCGCTTTGGCCTGCGGTTCGTCCTCGCGCACACAAACAATATGGACGTCCGCCATGACGTGTCCTTTGGGTCCCCACCAGTCCCCATGCGTCTTTCAGGCCATAGCACGGACCATTTCGGCACAACACCGCCGATCACGTTTAGCCGTGATGAAAACGCATCAAGCTCCCGGATGTCCTTTACTCTACGGGTTTAAATGTGCCGGTTTCGTGGTCGAGCACCTCTAATCCGCCGTCCGCCACGCCATAACGCGCGCCCTCTAGCGTCAGGCCCCGCGACTTGATGGCTTCCTGAATGAACGGAAAGGTTGCGAGGTTCTCCAACGTGACGCGGATGGACTCATGCTCGAGGTCGGTCTGCTCGTCGTGGCTGTGGCTCTCGCGGACGCGGCCCTTGGCGCGGTCCAGCAAGCTGATCCAGGAGTCTAGAAATGAGTGCGGATTGCGCGGCCGGTCGGCCAAAGCGGCTGTGACGCCGCCGCACTGGGCGTGGCCGAGCACGAGGATCGTCTCGACCTTGAGTTGGGTCACCGCGAACTCGATCGCTGCACTCACGCCGTGAAAGCCCGGCGCTTCCTCAAAGGGTGGGGCCAAGTTGGCGACGTTGCGCACAACGAAAAGCTCGCCCGGACCAGCGTTGAAGATGGTCGCCGGATCGACCCGGCTGTCGGCGCAGGCGATCACCAGCGTCCTCGGCTGCTGGCCGCGATCCGCCAGATAGCGGTGCAGGGTCTGCAATTCCGGCCAGCGCTGTTCGCGGTAAACGCGATAGCCTTCGATCAGCTTGTCCATGGGGCGTCCTTCAAGCGTGAGAAGCATTCGCGCGCAAGCCGCTTGTTGCGACCCTCGCCATTTGGGGAACTGGCTTGAGGCCCGCGCAGTGGCGGCGGAATCTCCGTGCGGGAGAATGAAGGCATGCTGTTCCGAAACTTGACGCTCGCCGCCTGTGCGCTGCTCGGCGCGTGCGCCACGGGCGCGGCGCCCGCCCAACGCGGCGATCTCGCCCGCCAGATCGCCGATGACGCGGCCGCGTTCAACGACGCTTACGCGCAAGCCGTGCAGGCGCAGATCCTGTTGAACATCATGCGCTCGCGCGACCGGCTGCCGCGCCATTATCTCTCGATGACAGGCATCGCCGATAGTCCGTCTTGGCGCTATCGCCAGAACGCCGGGATCGGCTCGATTCCGCTTGGCGATGGCGGCGCGCCTTGGGGATTTGGCAGCGTAGGTCTTGAGCGCGAAACACAAACGCGGCCGACTTACGCCGTGCAGCCGTTCGGCGCCGAAACTCTGACACGCACGGTGTTCGATGCCACCCAGCCTTATGTCTTCGCGCATTATTGGCGCAGTGGCTGGCCGCGGGACTTGCTGACTTTGTTGTTGGTCGAGCGCATCACCGTCATCGCCGCCGATGGCCACACGCGCCTCTTTTACAATGAGGCCAACGAGATCTTCGGCGATTGCGCTGACGATGTGCAGACCGAAGGCTGTGCGTTCGTACGCACGCTGCGCGCGTTTTTGAGCCGTGTCGGTCCGCATAGCCAAATCTCGACCGACGCAAGCGCTCGCGCCGTTTGCGGCCTCGTGGACGCTTATGAACCAACGCGCCCAGTGCGCGCCGCGCCGCCTTCCGAGGACGAAACGTGCGACCCGACTTTTGTCGTCGGCGACGACACCTACGTCTTCCGCCTGCGCTCGCTCGATGAGACGGTCTACTACGTCGGTGAATTGCTGCGCGCTGGGACGATGTCGGCTGAAGCGGGTGGAGCGATCGAAGCGCAGATCACCATCCGCGCCGCTGGCTTGCGTGGCGGCGGCCAAGGCGTGCCGCTCTTCCGCGTCTTGCCGCACCAGGCCTCGCGGCATGGCCGCATCTATGGCGCCGAAGTCGCGTATGGCGGTGAGCGCTTCTATGCCGGGCCCGCCATTTCGCGCTCTTGCGCTGAAGCGGCAAGCGCGGGGCCTTGCCAGGATAATGCCGAAGAGGGCGATCGTTCGTCTTCGGTGCTGTCGCTGATTGCGGAGCTCTTGGCGCTCAACCAATCGCCGGATGCGATCCGTGCGCCGAACCGGCTGATCGCCGAGTAGGCATTGCCGCGAGGGCTTAGGGCCCTTAAGTCGAATGCCATGCGCGGCACCATTCTCGGCGTCCACGGCGGACGTGGCGTTCTTATCGGCCCCAACCAAGAGCGGCTGGAATTTCCGTTGAGCGAATGGCGCTCGCCGGGAACGCCAGCGCCGGGGCAGATTGTCGATTTCGTCGAAGCCAATGGCGAAGCGCAGGGCGTGTTCGCTGTGCCGGGGGCGACTGCGGCGGGCGTTGCCAGCGCGGGTTCAACATCGAACGCGACCGTGATGGGCGCTATCGGCTGCGTCTGCCTCGTGCTCGGCTTCGTCATCCCGTTCATCCCGACGATCGCTGCATTCGTGCTGGGCGTCATCGGCGCGGCGCAAGCCAAAGCCGCTGGCAATGACGACACCGGCCTCGTGCTCTCGCGCATCTCGTGGATCGGCGCGCTGACATTGCTCGTCATCGGCACGTTGTTGATGCTCGCCGTGTTCGCCATGATCGGCACGCTCGGCCTCTCGGCGATCTGGAGCGAAGTCGGCAACGAGTTCGGCTATTAGAGCGGAAGCTCTATCTCATCGCTTTGAACGAATGCGCGGATCGCGCTTTGGTGCGCGAGAAAAAGTTGTGGCCAATCGCGCTCTAGCACGCTCAAAACATCGAAGAGGTCGAACGGGCCGAGCGAGGATTTGTAATCGCCATAGCGCGCTTGCAGACCGCGCCACGCTCCTTCGCCGCCTTCGTGCTTCACCAGCGCGAACGCAGCGCCATCGCGGATGACGAGGTGCAGATTATTCGCGCCCGGTTCATCGATGCGCCAAGGCGGATAGCGGCGGTTGTCCGCAGCGTTGTAAATGCAGATGCGGTTGCCGGCGGGATCGCGCAGCCAAGCCTCATACCAAAGCCAGGTCTGCGCCTTCGGCGCCGCCTCGATCTCATAGCCGGCATGACGCATGCGGCTCACTTCGAAATCGACGTCGAGCACTTCGAAATAGAGATGCGGAGCGTTGTCGCGCGGGATCGCGCCGTCGGTGACGTGCAACGAAAACGTGGCTTCGCCCTCCGGCAGTTCAAAGCGCGCGTAGTGGGGGCTCTTGACGATGAGGCGAAGCCCCAGCGCTTTGTAGAATGCGATCGACGCATCGAGGTCGGTAGCGGCGGCAGTGATCTGGTTGAGGCGCATGTGCGCACCTTAGCACGCTCAACGCGCTGTGGGATGAGCGCCTTTAGTGCGGCAGCATTGTCGCCGCGAGCGCCTTGATGGCGCGGCAAGCATTCTTGTGGGGGGCATCGCTGCGCTGCGCTTTCGATATGACGAACGCGCCTTCCATCGCTGTCAGCATTGCGGATGCGAAGATGGCCGCGTGAGGCTTGGTCATGCCGCGCGCTTCAACGGCAATCCGAATCTCGGCTTCCCACGAATTAAACGCGCCGCGCACGGCGTCGGCGAGGATCACGTCATTGCTGCCGAAGCCTGTGGCGATCGCGGCCATTGGGCAGGAGGCGCAGTATTCGCGCTCTTTGCTTTCCTTGGCGGTGGCTTTGAACACTTGATCGATAAAGCCATCGAGATTGACGCCGCTTTCATGCAGCACACGAAAACGTGAAGCCACCTCGGCGCCAACGCGCGCGACGACTTCGGCGCCGATTTGCTGCTTCCCACCGGGGAAATGGAAATAGAGAGACCCGCGTGGAGAGCCTGATTTCTCCAACAATTCGGCGATGCCGACGCCCTCGTAACCGCGCGCGCGAAAAAGGTCTGTTGCGACCGCCAACATGTCTTCGCGGGCCGATGAAACTTTTGCCATAGCGTCAATTTAGCACTTGTATGACGACCGGTCTAGTGATAACCGCATAATAGACCGGTCATCATAGTCCGGCGTCTCTTCTCCCCGGAGGGTTAATCCTTATGAAAAAACTTATTGTTGCAGCACTCGCGCTCACCGCTTTCGGCCTCCCTGGCGTCGCCTCGGCCGATACCGCCCGTGACCGCCAAGCCGCCATCTCGCTCTGCCGCGCCGACATCGCCGCTCAGGCCAATGTCGATCCGGCCTCGATCGAACTCGACAACATCCGCGTTCGCGCCGGCCTGATCCGTGTCGATTTCGACCTCTGGCACAATGGCAGCCTGCAAAACGTCCGCTGCGAAGTTTCGCGCGGCGCAGAACTCACCGTCGCGTCGATCACGCCGACGCTGACTGCCTCGGCCCGCTAACGGCCATTGCCCGCGCATCCGTAGCCTCCCGCGCGGATGTGTTGATCGCCTTGAAGCGCTCCCGTTCGCGGGAGCGCTTTTTTGCGTGGGGAATGGTGTTGAAGCAAAGCGGCCCGCGCGCTCTAAGCTCGGCGCATGGCTGACATCGCTTCACTCTTCGTGACCAAACTCTACCGCGCCGCACTCGACGGCGTGGACGTGCGCGACCTCGCGAAATCCTGCCGCGCGATCGCCGCTGACGATGTTGCGGGGCAGGCGTGGAGCAAAGAAAAGAACTATCGCGGCTACACCTCCTATGCCTCGCTCGACGATTTGCCGAAGCGCGATCCCAGT
>LNFM01005946.1_pt1 | contig 20543 bp, 21 predicted proteins | sample 596031 | NCBI WGS metagenome assembly LNFM01 (sample SAMN04254537, study PRJNA301005) | activated carbon metagenome | isolation source: dual media filters at the Ann Arbor, Michigan drinking water treatment plant | place: USA: Ann Arbor | reverse complement strand
GCCAGCCGGTCGGCGATGGCGAGACCCTGGACGCCGCCCGCGCAGCCGAGGCCGAAGACCGGCACCCGCTCGACGTCGGGCCGGAAGCCGACGCGGCCGGCGGCGCGCGCCTCCAGGCTGGGCGTGGCGATGCCGGTGGAGGAGACGCTGACCACCGTATCGACATCGGCGCCGGTCAAACCGGCCGCCGTCAGCGCGTTCTGCGCGGCGTCGACGAACAGGTCGCAGGCGCCGGCCAGGTAGGATTCGGTCCGCTCACCCCAGCCGCGCTGCTCCAGATACCAGTCCATGGGCTGTACGAGGTGCCTGGTCGCGATACCCGTGGAGGCAAAGACGCGGGCCAGCCGGTCGAAGTCGGGATAGCGCGGCGAAAACACGTCGCGGGCGATGCGGGAAGCGTCGGCCTGGGTCAGCAGATGGGGCGGGACCGCGGTCGCGAGCGACAGCAGGCTTGCCTGGACTCCGTCAAGCGGTCCGGTCGATCTCTGCATGGCGATGACCTTATCAGCGGCGGCTTGCGCCGGCCGGGTGGTATCTGGTTGACGTGCCCGATACGCTTTAGAAGTATCGCGTGCACCGGCACTGTCAACGCCGGACGGCCGCCCTTGGTGCCCCCCACGCAAAAGGACATGGCGATTTCAACAGGATTCGGAAACAGGCAACCGTGGCTGGTCCATGGATGTCGATGACGGACGACGCCTGACACCTACCGCGCGTCGTATCCGATACTGTCGGGCGTTACATAGAGCGGCGCGCGCTCGGGCTCCAGCACCGTCGGACGGCCATGGCACAGGTTGATGGTTTCGCCCGTGCGCCCACCCGGACCCTCCTTGATGATGTCGACGACGACCTGCGCCGAATCCTCGGGCCGCATCCAGGTGGCGGCGAGCTCGGGGGTCACGGCATCGCCGAGGAAGTTGCGCAACATCGAGGTGTCGGTGGCGCCCATGGCCATGCAGTTCACCCGGATGCCGTGCGGCCGCAGCGCCTTGGCCCAGGCGAAGGTCAGCGCGTAGGTGCCGTATTTGCTGGCGTCGTAGATGTCGAAGACGATGCTGCCGCCGGTGGGCCGGGGCGACTCCGCCCACGGGCAGCTGTCCAGACGCGGGCACAGCTCGCGCGGCGAGCCGCAGGTGACGCCGTGGTCAGTGCCGATGTTGACGATGTTGCCGCCGCCGCGCGCGATCATGCTGGGGATCGCCGCCCGGCCCATCAGGTACTCGCCCTTCAGGTTGGTGCCGACCATGCCGTCATAGTCGGCCAGGGTCTTGTCCAGGTCGTCATGCGACGAGCTGACCCAGCACTTGCCGGCGTTGTTGATCAGGATGTCGACGCCGCCGAAGCGGGCGATAACATCGTCAACGAAATTGCGCGCCACTTTCGGATCGGACACGTCGCCGACGACGGCCGTGGCCTTGACGCCCCGCCGCTCCAGTTCCTTCGGCAGGTCGAGCACCTCGGACATGAGGTCGATGACCGCCACGTTGCAGCCCTCGCGCGCCAAGGCCCGGGCATAGGCGCGGCCGATGCCGATGGCCGCACCGGTGACGATGGCGGTCTTTCCGATAAGCAACTCGGTCATGGCTTTCTCCCCGCCGGCGGTCCGGCCTTGCCTCAGGCCACGCCCGAGATGCGTTTGTGCGGCGCCTTGCGCGGGCCCAGTTCGACCGGATAGCCGACCCAGGCGCCGATATTCTCGCCGGTGCGGCCGTCCTTGAACAGGTCGATCATCTGCTGGGCGATCTGCTCGGGCTTCATCACCTGTTTGGCCATGTCCGGCGGCAGCTGCTTGTCCGGGAACAGGCCGCGCAGCATCGGCGTGTCGGTGGCGCCCATGCACAGTGCGTTGACCCGGATGTTGAACTCGGCGAGCGCCTTCGCCCAGGAATCGGTGAAGCCGTTCAGCGCCCATTTGGAGGCGTTGTAGAGGTCTGTGTCCGGCTGGTTGGTGCCGTCGCTGCGGGCCGGCAGCACGTAATAGGTGCTGATGTTGACGATGTCGCCCGAGCCGCGGGTCTTCATCTGCGGGACGGCCGCGCGGGTCAGCATCAGCAGGCCCTTGAAGTTGGTGTCCATGATGAAGTCCCAGTCGGCGACCGCCTGCTCCCAGGACGAATCGATCGGCGTCTTCTTCCAGGTGCCGGCGTTGTTGACCAGGATGTCGATGCCGCCCAGAGCGGCGGCGGCCGCGACCACCTTCTCCACGTCGGCGCGCTTGGAGATGTCGGCCTTCAGGCCGACCACCTTGGCGCCGGTTTCGGCGGCGATGCTCTTTGCGACATCGGCGATCTTGTCCTGCACGTCGAAGGCGAGGACGGTCGCGCCTTCCTGCGCCAGCCGGCGGGCGAAGGCCTCGCCCAGTCCCTGCGCCGCGCCGCTGACGATGGCGATCTTTCCCTTAAGCATCGACGGTCTCCCTCGCAGTGTAGCCGACGCTCTCGGGCGTCACGAAGATGGGCTTGCGTTCCGGCTCGAGCACGGTAGGCCGGCCGACGCAAAGATTGATGGTCTCTCCGGTGCGGCCCTTGGGACCTTCCTTGAGGATATCGACGACCACCTGGGCCGAGTTTTCGGCGGTCATCCAGGTGGCGACTTCCTCGGGCGTTGCCCGGTCGCCATAGAAGTTGCGGATCATCCAGGAGTCCGTCGCGCCCATGCACATGCAGTTGACGCGGATATTCTGCGGCTTCAACGCCTTCGCCCAGGCGAAGGTCAGGGCATAGGTGCCGTATTTGCTGGCGTCATAGATGTCCATGACGGTACCGCCGCCGGTCGGCCGTGGCGAATCGCCCCACGGACAGGCCGACAGGTGCGGGCACAGCTCGCGGGGCGAGCCGCAGGTGACGCCATGGTCTGTACCGATATTGACGATCTCGCCGCCACGGCCCTGCTTCAGCAGTTGCGCAATCACCGCGCGGCCCATCAGGTATTCGCCACGCAGATTGGTGCCCACCATGCTTTCATAGTCGGCTTCGGTCTTGTCCAGATCGTCATCGACCAGGCTGACCGAACACTGGCCCGCGTTGTTGATCAGGATGTCGATGCCGCCGAATCTGCCGATCACGTCATCGACGAATTTGCGCACGGTCGCCGGCTGCGACACGTCACCCCGCACGGCAAAGGCCTTGACCCCGTGCTTCTCCAGTTCCCCAGCCAGATTGGTGATCTCGGCCCGGAGGTCGATCACTGCCACGTTGCAGCCTTCCCTGGCCATGGCCTTGGCATAGGCATTGCCGATGCCCACGGCGGCGCCGGTGACGATGGCGCTCCGGCCTTTCAATGACACACTCATCAGCGTCCTCCCGCGACGTCAAGGAACTGGCCCGTCGTCCATTCGGCGGCGGGCGAAGCAAAGAACACCGCCGCCGCGGCGACGTCTTCGGGATAGCCGGTGCGGCCCAGCGGCGTCGCGTCGGCGGCCATCTTCAGCGCCTGATCGTTCGTCATGTTCAGGGTTTCCTTGAACATGTCGGTGACGACGATGCCCGGCGCGATGCAGTTGACCGTGATCTTCTTCGGCGCCAGTTCGACCGCCATGGTGCGGGTGAACGCGATCATGCCGTTGTTGGCCGAGGAATAGGCGCCGAAGCCCGGCGATGCGTTGTGCGCGGCGACGGAGATGATGTTGATGATGCGGCCGCCGTTGGTCATCCGCCTGGCGGCCTGCTGCGACCCCCAGAACTTGGTCTTCATGTTGAGGTCGATCTGCTCGTCCCACTTGTCGATGGAAATCTCGGGCAGCGGGTACATCTTGCGGTCCAGATTGCCGCCGGCGTTGTTCACCATGATGTCGAGGCCGCCGAGCTCGGCGACCACGCGGTCGAGCGCCTTGGGGATGGCGGTCCAGTCCATCACGTCCGCGGAAATCGCCAGGCTCTTGCGGCCCAGCGCCCTGATTTCCTTTGCCACGTCGTCCACGTCCGCCTGACGGCGGGCGAGCACGGCCACATCCGCACCGCATTCGGCGAACGCGATGGCGATGCCCTTGCCGATGCCCCTGCCGCCGCCGGTGACGACCGCGACCTTGCCGTCCAAGCGGAACCGCTCGTGCATTCCCATCAATATCTCCCCTGTACTACTGGGCTGCGATGCTCTGGTCGACCCGCGTCAGGTTGACCGGGATGGCGCTCATGCGCGGCATGCCGGTGCGCGGGTCGTAGTCCTTCTCCACGTTCGTCAGCCGGCCCGTGTTGGAGCCGATGAAGAACACCTGCTTGTCGAACTCGGGCGCGTCGCCGAACGAGTGCGCCATGGAGATCACGCCGCGCTTCACGTCCGGCGCTTCCTCGATGATGCCGAGGATGGACGCATGGTCCGACGAGATCTTCACCACATCGCCCGGATTGAGGCCCAGCGCCGCGATGTCGCCCGGGTTCATGAAGGCCGGGTTGTAGCTGTGGTTACGCACCAGCGCCGGAATATCGCGGCCCGACGAGTTGTAGACGTCGTTCATGCGGCGGCTGACCAGGCGGTGGGTGAATCGCACGGCGGTATAGCCGGCATGGTCGGTGACCGGCTCGGCCATCACCTGGGCCAGTTCCGCCATCATGTCGGCGTTGCCGATATCGAGCTTCTCCTCGCAGTCCTCGTCCTTCGGCAGCACCAGGATGGTCGGGTCGTCGAAGATGTGGCCGTGCGGGTACTTCTTCACCTCGGACAGCGGTATCCGCGACCCCTTGCAGAGAATCTCGAAGATGTCGTCGGTCGATGGCTTGTTGACCATGTCGAGTTCGGTGCCGTTCACCCGGAGCTGCAGGCCCATGCGCTGCGCGAGGCCGTAGAAGAATTCCCACTCCTCGACCAAGTCCGCGCCGGCCGGGTCGTCGACGATCTTCGGCTGGTACATGGCGTAGGGCTCGGGATAGCCCGTCGAGAAGCCATAGAACCAGATGAACTCGTTCGGCTGGGTGATCGCCGGGGACTCCAGGCCGAGGCGCGGCGGGATCACGTAATCCGCCAGCTTCGCCGTCGCCGACATCTTGATGTCGAGGGTGACGTTGAGCTCGAGCTTCTTCATCGCCTCGTAGGTCTTGAGCTGGTCGGGCCAGGCGGCCATCGGGTTGCCGCCGACGCTGATCAGCGCCTTCACCTGGCCGTCGCCGTCGAGCAGGATCTCGTCGGCGAGCGCGGCGGCGGTCAGGCCGCTGACGTTGTCGCCCAGATCGCGGACGCGCAGCTTCTCGCCATAGCCCCATGCCTGCTTCGGCCTGGCCTCGGCCTGCGCCTTGCCGCGGCGTTCCGGGATCAGCACGAACGGATTGGGCATCTTCTCGCCCTCGCGCAGCCAGCGGCCGCACAACGTGTTGATGACCAGCACCATGTATTCGGTCAGCGTGCCGCGGGGCGCCATGTTGGGTCCGGTGCCGGCCGTCGTCATGCCGCGCTTGCCGGACGCATAGACCCGCGCCGCCTGGATCAGCAATTCCTCGGGAACTTCCGCCCGCTTCGAAACGTAGTCGGGGGTGAAGGGAGCGACGGCCTGCTTCAGTGCCTCGAACCCTTCGACGTCGGTGTCGAGGAACTCGCGGTCGTACAGGCCTTCCTCGATGATGATATGGGCCAGGCCGGCCAGGATCGTGGGATCTTCGCCCGGCTTGCACTGCAGGTGGATATGAGCCTTTTCGGCACATTCGGTCTTTCGGGGATCGATCACAATCAGCTTCATGCCGCGGCGCAGGGCGTCGTGCAGCCGTTTGGCCGGGTTGTACTGCGGAATGCCGCCCCATTTGGACACAACAGGGTTGGCGCCGACCAGCATCCAGGTGTCCGAATCGGAGAACGGCTGCGGACCGGCGCTCCAGCGCCCGTGGAACGCGATGGCCATGGGCTTGCCCGGCTGGTCGATGCTGCCCGACGAAAATTTCATCGGCGAGCCGATCGCCTGCATGAACGCGCCCGCCACGGCCGAGCCCGCCGGATACGGGAACGAGTAGGTCGCGGTGTACAGGGCGACCGCGCGCGGGCCATGATCAGCGATCAATTGCTTCAGCCGCGCCGCGATATCGTCGAGTGCCGCGGCCGAAGTCACAGTTTCGTGAGCGCCGGAAACCTTGCGCTGCGGCCGAAGAACCCTTTCGGGATTGTAATGTTGCTGCGGCAACTGTCGGCCCTTGACGCAGGTATATCCGAAATACATCGGATTTTCCTTGTCGCCGATGACTTTTACGGCTCTGCCATCCTCGACTGTTACTTTAATGCCACAGAAAGAGTGGCAAAAACGGCAGATCGCCGTTTGCGTCTCAGCCATGATCGTCTCCCCGCTTCAGGCCACGCGCGAACATGCATGCTTGAAGGTGGAGCCTACGACGCCATTCCGGCCTTGACAAGGGGCGAGGGAAACCAAGACTCTACTCGGCGCAAGCTGCGAATAAACTTTCATTTTTCGCCGCACATATGCGATATATATCAACGGAGCTGGGCTATGGGTGAAACGCAAGGAGGGTTGTGCGTATGAACCGAATGGGAAAATATGTCGTGCTCGGACTGGGCGTTTTGACGCTCGGTGCCTGCGCCACGACGGACAACTTGGACACTTACAATAAAGCCAAGGGCGCGTGCACGGCCGGATCGGCGTTCAATGCGGCCTTGTGCAGTGGTTACAATCAGCTCGCCACGGAAGAACAGACTCCGTACGAGCCTTACGTCATTGATCCGCGCGACCGCGACTACTACGCGACGAAGGCCTCGGCTGCTGGCGCTGGCCAGACGCCGCTGCCGTCCAACGTCGCCGGTCCGCTGCCGCCGGAAGGCTGCGGCCCCGATCAGCAGGGGGCGCCTTGCGTCGCCGTGCCTGACAGCCGCCCGATTCCGGGTGAGGCGATCGCCGAGGTTACCGATGGCCGTGCCCGCCTGATGGCGGCGTTCGACGCCGGTGGCCGCGAGAAGGCGCCCGATCCGGCCGCCCGCGCCCAGACCCAGTTCGATTGCTGGCTGGAGCAGCTGGAAGAGAACTACCAGCCGCAGGATATCGCGCGCTGCCGCCAGGGCTTCCTGGATGCGTTGGCCGAGCTCGAAAAGGCTCTGATGCCGCCGCCAGTGGCCGCTCCGGAACCCGGTAAGCCGGAACCGTTCCTGGTGTTCTTCGACTTCGACAAGTCGAACATCACCCCGGAATCGGCTCAGGTCATCTCCGAGGCCGCCCGCAAGGCCAAGGATACCGGCGCCGTCGCGATCCAGGTCATCGGTCATGCCGACCGGTCTGGCCCGCCTGGCTACAACGACAGGCTCTCCATGCGCCGCGCCAACGCGGTGAAGGACGAGCTGGCGAAGAACGGCATCGACGCGTCGACCGTTACGGTCGAAGGCCGCGGCGAGTCCGATCCTCTCGTCCCGACCGCAGACGGTGTGCGCGAGCCGCAGAACCGGCGTGCGGAAGGCATCTGGATCTACCGCTAGTATCCAGAGCTGACGCCAAGATCGAGGGCGCGTGCTTCGGCACGCGCCCTTTTTCTTGATGGGAGCCTGATCGATGCAGCCGACCATCGAGACCTTGCGGTTGGTGCTGACGCCGGCGGTTCCCGGCGACGCCGCCCGCCTGCACGCCTTGCTCGCCGCACCCGATGTGCGGCGGTTCCTGTGCGACGACCGTGTCCTGAGCATGGACGAGGTCTCCGGACTGATCGCCGAAGCGCTCGCTCTGGCGGCGGACGGATTGGGTTTCTGGATGCTGACGACCAAGTCCGGCGCGTTCGTCGGGCTGGCCGGGCTGATGCCGGTGTTCGAGGGCGCCGTCGCGACGTTCCCGGAGTTCGCCGGCGACATCGAGCCCACCATCGCGCTGGCGCCGGAAACCTGGGGCCAGGGCTACGCCGGGGAAGCTCTCGCCGCCGCCATGGCCCATGCCGGCGCGCTGGGCCGCCGCCGCCTCGCCGCGCTGGTCGACGCGCCCAACATGCGCTCGCACCGGATGGTGGAGCGCGCCGGTTTCGCCATGATCGGCACCACGCCCGGTCCCCGGCACACGCTCGTCGCCTATGTGGCCGAGATCGGCCGCCCGGGCTGATCGCGGGCCTGATGCCTATTTGTTGAGGAAGTTGAGCGGCAGGCCCGGGCGCGGCCACGCGCAGCTCACCAGCTTGCCGGTGGTCGACAGAGTGACGAACGCCGTCTTCAGGCCCTTGCCGCCGAAGCAGATATTGGTGGTGAGAATGTCGGGAAACGGGAAGTGCTCGGTGCCCGAGCCGTCCGCCCTGAAGCTGGTGACGCCGCCATTGATCAGCGTCGCCACGCAGATGTTGCCGTCGGCGTCGACCGCCATGGAATCGAGCAGCTGGTGGCCCGGCAGGCCGTGCACCAGCCGGTGCGGCTGGCCGTTCGGCTGCTTCCTGGGCTTGCCCGGAGCGTCGAGATCGACGGCCCACAGGCGGCCGGTGGTCGTTTCGGCGAAGTACAGACTCTTCTCGTCGGGCGACAGGGCGCAGCCATTGGCGGTGATGACGCCGTGCACGATCCGCGTGATCGAACTGCCGTCCGGCCTGGCGTAATAGACCGAGCTCAGGTCCATGTCCCACTGGCGGCGCTTGCCCAGATCGGTGAAGTAGAAGCCGCCGGAGCGGTCGAACACCAGGTCGTTCGGCCCTTTCAGCTTCTGGCCGTCGCATTCGGTGTAGAGCACCTTCACTTCGCCGGTGTCCGGGTTGACCTTCTCGATGCGGCCGCCCTTGTAGTCGTCGGACTGGTTGCCGGGCATCAGGCCGCCGTCGGGCAGCGTGTGCCAGGCGAAGCCGCCATTGTTGCAGATATAGATCCAGCCGTCCGGCCCCATGGCCGCGCCGTTGGGGCCGCCGCCGACGGTGGCGATGACCTCGATCTTGCCGCCCGGCAGGACCCGCGACAGCGCGCCGCGCTCGATCTCCACCAGGATGACCGAGCCGTCCGGCATGGCGATCGGGCCTTCCGGAAACCGGAGCCCGGATGCGATTTCGGTGATCTTCATGTCGCCCTCCCCGTGCGGCGCCCGCCTAGGCGAACGCGATCTCTTCCTGGTACCAGCCGGCGCCGATGATCTTCATGGACTGGTTGTTCGGCTGGCGCTTGTCCCAGCCCTTGGGATCGGCCTGATAGGCGTCGAGCACCTTCTGCGCCGCGACCGCGTCGTCGCCCTCGAATTCATAGATGGTGATGTAGCCGGCCGGCGGCTCGCCCAGAAAACCCTTCAGCGACTTGAAGCAGCGCACCGCGGTGACGTTCGGGCAGTTGAAGGTGTCCTCGACGTGATTGCCCAGATACCAGTCCTTGAATGCCTGGATATGGTCGTCGGTCTTCGGCTCGATCAGGCCGATCAGAACAAGCTTGCCCATGGTGACTCTCCCGTTTCATTCATGTGTGAAGGTCGCGGGAGCGTAGGCGAGCCCCACCGGTTTGACAAGCGAGGCTACAGCACGACCTCGCGCACCGGGTCCGAGCCGTCCCAGCCGGTGGCGGCGTTGATCAGCATGGTCTGGAAGTCGACCAGATCCTGGCGTTTTTCCACCAGCTCGACCATCACGCCCAGATCGGCGCGGGTATCCATGTAGGCGAAGCGGCCGCCGATGTCGGGCGCGCCGCCGGTGGTGACCGCCGGATAACCGAGCAGCTCGTATTTCAGCTTCACCGCGTCGAAGTCGTCGACCCAGACGCCGACATGGTGGAAGCCGCCCTTGTCAGGGCCGAACACGTCGCGGTAGGCGCTGGGGCTGTCGTCGTGCTGCTGGATCAGCTCGATCTCGATGTCGCCGGCCTGTGCCAGCGCGAACGAGGCGTCCAGCTTGCCCGGTTTGCCGCGATAGGTGATCTCGCCGGCGTCGAGATGCCGGTAGATGTAGAACGGCCCGACGCCGAGCTTGCCGGTCCAGCGCTGCAGCGCCGCGTCGATATCCGGCACCACGTAGGAATTCTGGAACACCTTCAGGCCCAGCGGCAGGTCGATCATCGGTCGTCTCCCCATTTCCGCGCTCAGTCTAAGCCCAGCCGCTCGGCCTCGGCCAGTTCTTCAGGCGTGTTGATGTTGAAAAACGGATCGATCGGCACTGTCGGAAAGTCCACCGCCCGGGCGCAGACGCGCTCGGCCCATTCCCCCGCCTTGCGCCCGCCGCCCGCCAGGAAGTGCGACAGGCCGCCATGCAGCCGCATGTGGAACAGGCCGGCGACCGGATGCAGCCGGCCGCCCGAGCGCGCCACCGCCGCCGGCGCGTCGCCCACGGCCGCGTGCAGCCGCGCCACCATGTCGCGCGGCAGGAACGGCGAATCGCACGGCGCGGTGACGACCCAGCCGAGCGACGGCGCATGGACCGCCGCCCACTCCATGGCGGCGAGCAGGCCGGCGAGCGGTCCGGGATAGGCATCGACCGTGTCGCCGATCACCGGCAGCGCGAAGCGCTTCCAGCGGTTCGGGTTGCCATTGGCGCTCAGCATCAGCCGGTCCACCTGCGGCGCCAGCCGGTCGATCACATGGCGCAGCACCGGCTTGCCGGCGAGCGGCAGCAGCGCCTTGTCGCCGCCGCCCATGCGGCGCGACAGGCCGCCCGCGAGGATGACGCCGAGCACGCCGCTTGTGGCTGTATTTTCCATGAGTGGCAGTCTTTTTCGTCGCGGCTTTCGGACGGCAAGGCGATACCGCCTTGCCTGAAAGCGCTTTAGGATACGCCCCAACTATAGCGGGGAGCGGCCCTGATGCACGTGATCGGTATCGTCGGCTGGAAGAACAGCGGCAAGACCACGCTGGTCGTCGAGCTGGTGCGCCTGCTGACGGCACGCGGCCTGAAGGTGGCGACGGTCAAGCATGCCCACCACGATTTCGACATCGACCATCCCGGCAAGGACAGCTACCGCCACCGCGAGGCGGGCGCCACCGACGTGATCGTCGCCTCGGGCGCGCGCTGGGCGCAGGTGCACGAGCTGCGCGGCAGCCCCGAGCCGGAGCTGGCCGACCTGCTGCCGCGCCTCTCGCCCGATACCGACATCGTGCTGGTGGAAGGCTTCAAGCGCGACCCGCACGACAAGATCGAGGTGGTGCCGGCCGATTTCGACGGCCGGCTGCTGACGCTGGACGACCCGCATGTGATCGCCCTCGCCAGCGACGCGCCGGGCCTGCCGCCGGTCGCCGTGCCGGTGCTGCGCCGGTCGGACCCGGCGCAGGTGGCGGCGTTCATCCTGGCGCATCTGGGTCTCGGAACCGTTTGACGGCCGGGGACCGGCGCCTATATCAACCGGCCATGCTCGACGCCCTCTACAACAAGGACGTGCTGCGCCGCGCCGCCACCATCGGCCGGACCGGACGCCTTGCCGCGCCCGACGCCAGCGTCACCCGTGTCTCGCCGGTCTGCGGCAGCCGGATCACGGTGGACGTGACGATCAAGGACGGCGTGGTGAGCGACTACGCCCAGGACGTGCACGCCTGCGCGCTGGGCCAGTCGTCGGCCGCCGTGCTCGCCGAGAAAATCGTTGGGCGCGAGATCGCCGAGTTGCGCGAAGTGGCCGGCAAACTGCGCGCCATGCTGGTCGACGGCGCGCCGCCGCCCGACGGCGACTGGGCCGGTCTCGCCATCCTAGTGGCGGTGCACCAGCACAAGACCCGCCACGGCGCGGTCATGCTGCCCTTCGAGGCGGTGATCGACGCGATCGCGGAAGTGACGGGCGAGGATGCGGTTGCTGCCGGCGAACAGTTAACCAAGCGGTCGTAGGCACCCCTCACCCTAACCCTCTCCCACAAGGGGAGAGGGGATTCGGCCGGAGCATCATAGGACCCTTCGCCCCTTGTGGGAGAAGGTGGCCGCGCAGCGGCCGGATGAGGGGTCGCCGCGCAAGCGGCTCCCTTCCGGTCAGCTCACCTGGCGTTCGCGGCCGGCCCAGTAGGGTTCGCGCAGGACGTGCTTCATCAGCTTGCCGGTGCCGTTGCGCGGCAGTTCGGCGATGAACTCGACCGATTTCGGCACCTTGTAGCCGGCGATGTGGCTGCGGGCGAACATGATCAGCTCGTCGGCGGTCAGCGCCTGGCCGGGTTCCAGCACGACGATGGCCTTCACTTCCTCGCCCCAGCGGTCGCTGGGCACGCCGATGACGGCGGCTTCCTTGACGGCCGGGTGCTCGTAGAGCGCGCTTTCCACCTCGGCCGAGTAGACGTTCTCGCCGCCGGTGACGATCATGTCCTTCAGCCGGTCCTGGATGTAGACGTAGCCTTCCTCGTCCATCCGGCCCACGTCGCCGGAATAGTACCAGCCGTCGGCATCCAGCACCTGGGCCGTCGCTTCGGGGTTCTTGTAGTAGCCGACCATGGGCGCGGCGGTGCGCAGCGCCACTTCGCCGGGCTGGCCGCGCGGCAGTTCCTTGCGGGTGACCGGATCGACGATCTTCATCTCGTGCAGCTCGCCCGGCTTGCCGCAGCTCTTCATCTTCTCGGTCGGCACCAGCGTGTGGTCGGCCGGCTCGAGGAAGGTGGCGCTGCCGCCGATTTCGGTCATGCCGTACATCTGCAGGAAGCCGCAGCCGATGTACTCGACCGCTTCGCGCATCATGTCGAGCGGGATCGGCGAGGCGCCGTAGGAGATCAGCTTGATCGCGCTGAGGTCGGCGCCCTGCTTGGCCTTGTCGAGCAGGATCTTCAGCACCGCCGGCACCATGAAGATCTTGGCGACCTTGTATTCCAGCACCGCGTCGACCATTCGGGTCACGTCGAAATCGGGATGGATGACCACGGTCGTGCCCATGCGCAGGCCGCCCAGCACCGAGCCGTTGCCGCTCAGGTGGAAGTTGGGCGCGATGCACAGCGCCACCTCGTCGGGATTGTATTCCTTGTAGGTGCCCTTCAGCGGCTCCGGATCGGGCGGCACGCCCATCCAGCCCAGATAGGCGGCCTCGTTGGGGATCATCACGCCCTTGGGCTTGCCCGTGGTGCCGCTGGTGTAGAGCTGCACATAGACGTCGCGCGGGGCGACCTTGATCTTCGGGTCGGTGGCCGGCTGGGCGTCGCGCCAGGCGGCGAAGTCGCCCCAGTTCTTGTAGGGTCCGTCCATCACCAGCACGGTTTCCAGCCTGGGCAGGTCGCCCGCCAGCGTCTCGACCAGGCCGGCGAACTCGCGGCTCACGATCAGCACCTTGATGTCGGCGTCGTCCATGACATAGCGGACCTCGGGCGGCGCCAGGCGCCAGTTCACCGGCACCAGCACGGCGTTGGCCTTGTTGACGCCCGCCATGATCTGCGGATGGTAATCCGAGTTCTTGCCGTAGTAGCCGACCCGCTCCTGCTGCTTGACACCCAGCCTGGCAAGGCCGTTGGCGATCTGGTTGCTGTAGCGGTCCACCTGCGCGAACGTGGTGACGCGATCGTCGAAGATGGTCGCCACCTTGTCCGGCGTATGTTCGGCGTGATAGCGCACGCTGTCGCCGACGTTGAACGCCTCGTTGATCTGGTACTCTGGCATGACAGCCGCTGCTCCCGTTAAGTCCGTCTTCCCCTGAGGCGGGATTTTAGCGAGATGTCGCCGGGCCGCAACCAGCTACCTCGCATGTTCCCGTTCGCCCTGATATGTAGCGAGTCGAGGGAGAAATACCATGAATCTGCTGATCTACGCGCCAGCTTACGAACGCATCCGCGCCCGGATGCCGGAAGGCGTCACCCCGCTGCTGCTGCACCCCGACGAGTCGCTGACCCTGAACGGCCGGAAGGTGGCGCCGGAAGACGCGCGCTTCGACATCGCCTGGGCCTCGACCGACCTCTACGTCAAGGGTCCCGGCCGCGCCGCCTTCGGGCTGCTGACCGCCGCCAAGGGGCTGAAATGGTTCCAGTCCGGCGCCGCCGGATTCGACCACCCGATCTTCGCCAGGGTCGCCGCCACCGGCACCATCATGACCCGCAGCGACGCCCAGGGCATCGCCATCGCCGAGTACGTGCTGGCGCGCACGCTCGAGGCGTTCCAGGACGCCGCCGGCCGCGCCGCCAAACAGAAGGCGCACAACTGGGGCCGGCATGAGTTCCGCGACGTCTGGGGCACCACCTGGCTGGTGATCGGCTATGGCGCCATCGGCCGCGAGATCGGCATCCGCGCCCGCGCCTTCGGCGCGAGGGTGATCGGCGTCCGCCGCACGCCGTCGGCCAATGACCCGGCCGACGAGATGATCACGCCCGACCAGGTGCTGGCCGCCGTGCCGCGCGCCGACGTGGTCGTGCTGGCCGCGCCCCATTCGGACGGCACCGACAAGCTGGTGAACGCCGGATTCATCGCCGCCATGAAGGACGACGCTGTGTTGGTCAACATCGCCCGCGGCCGGCTGGTCGACGAGGCGGCGCTGCTGGCCGGTCTCGACGCGGGCAAGCCGGCGACGGCCATCCTCGACGTGTTCGAGAAGGAGCCGCTGCCCACCGACAGCCCGTTCTGGGATCATCCGCGCGTCATGCTCAGCGCCCACTGCGCCGCCGACAGCCCCATGAACGTCGCCCGCGGCGACGAGGTTTTCCTCGGCAACCTGACGCGCTATCTGAAGGGCGAACCGTTGCGGCTGGTGGTGGACTTCAACGGTTGACGCGATAGAGCCCGCCGGGAGCATCGGTTGACGCTGTTGGCGGGCAGGCTCACAATAGGACGACCTCAGGGACTCTGGAGACGAGACAGATGGCACAGCAGCAATCCGTGGCGATCAAGGTGGACGGCGCCACCCTGGCGCCCTTCGACCGCGGCACGATCTCGGCGGCGGAATGGCAGATCCGCGTCGACCTGGCCGCCACCTACCGGCTGGTCGCGCTGTATGGCTGGGACGACCTGGTGTTCACCCACATCTCGGCGCGGGTGCCGGGGCCGGAGCATCACTTCCTGATCAATCCTTACGGCCTTGGCTTCGACGAGATCACCGCGTCGAGCCTGGTGAAGATCGATCTGGAGGGCAAGCCGCAGCATTCGACGCCGCACTACGTCAACGCCGCCGGCTTCACCATCCACAGCGCCATGCACATCCACAGTCCCGATGCCAACTGCGTCATCCACACCCATTCGCCCGACGGCGCGGCGGTGGCGGCGCAGGACCACGGACTGTTGCCGGTGTCGCAGAACGCCATGGTGCTGTGGGGCGACATCGCCTATCACGACTATGAGGGCGTGGCGCTGGACATCACCGAGCGCGAGCGGCTGGTCGCGGACATGGGCGCCAAGCACTGCATGATCCTGCGCAACCACGGCCTGCTGACCATGGGCAAGTCATGTTCGGACGCGTTCATGCGGCTGTATTACCTGGAGCGCGCCTGCACCTATCAGGTCCGCGCCCTGTCGGCCGGTGTCGCGCACCTGAACATGCCGAACCAGGGCGTGCCCGAGCACACGGCGGAAATGGTGCAGTGGAGTTTCGACGGCGGCACCGCCAAGATCGGCTGGCCCGCGCTGCTGCGCAAGCTCGACCGCGAGAACCCCGGCTACGACGCCTGACCGGGCTGGTCGCCGGCGCGGAAAAAAGGGGAGCCGCGAGGCTCCCCTTCATTGCATCACCCGATGCGTCCGATCACTTCTTGTCGACCGGCTTGTCCTGGGCCTTGTCCATCTCGCGCTCGCCGGCCTTGCCGACGCTCTCGACGTCCTTGCCCGCGCCCTGCACCGTGTTGCAGGCGCCCAGCGCCGCGACAACGGCCACGATCATCAGCTTCTTGATGGTATCCGACTTCATGATTCAACCTCCTGGAATGTAACGGTGGTGTCGCCGCCACGTCCCGTCAGGGCGGCAGCATGAAGCGATAACGCCGCGAGACGCCAAAAAGTTCGAGGCAGATGAAAATATCGCGGTACCCCGGCACCAGGGAGAGTCCGCGCGGGTGGCGCGGCTTACAGGCCTTCCTTGGCCTTGTCCAACGTCCGCTCGCCGGCCTTGCCGATGCTCTCGACGTCCTTGCCGGCGCCCTGCACCGTGTTGCACGCGGCGACCAGGGTCACCAGCGCGGCGACGGCCAGCTTCTTGACGGTTTCGGTCTTCATGTCGTGCCCTCCAGGGTTGCTTCTTGTAACGAACCCCGAAACTGTGGGGCACGCGAGGCCGGCGATCAACGCCGCTATTGCACCACCGGTTCTCCTTCGCGAAAACTTTAGGCTAGAGTGGTGCCGCAAACGAGGAAGTGGAGGCGGAATTGGACGTTTTTGAGGCGATGGAAACCTGCCGGGCCGTGCGGTTCTTCAAGAAGGACCCGGTGCCGGACGAGATGGTCGACAAGATCCTGTACGCGGCCACCCGCGCGCCCAGCCCGGGCAACTCGCAGGGCTGGGACTTCATCGTGGTCACCGACCGGGCGATCAAGCAGAAGCTGTCGGAGAAGGTCACCGAGGTGATCGACGCCACCGTGGCCGGCATCCAGAAGAGCATGGGCGGCCTCGACGCGCTCGACGACGTCAACCGCCGCATGCTGCAGGGCACGCAGAACATGGCGCGCACCCTGGGCGACATCCCGGTGATCATCCTGGTGTGCGGCAAGAAGATCTACCCGCCGCAGGCGCCCAGCGAGCAGTTCGTCTGGTCGGCGCTCTACCCGGCGGCGCAGAACATCACGGTGGCGGCGCGCGCACTGGGCCTGGGCAGCTGCTTCACCACCTATCAGAACACCTGCGAGACGGAGCTGCGCGAGCTGCTCCACATCCCGCCCGACGTGTATATCGCGGCGTTCATCCCGGTCGGCTGGCCGGCGATCAATTTCGGCCCGCTGGCGCGCCGCCCGGTGAGCGATTTCGTGCACCGGAACGGCTGGCAGGGCGATTTGCGGGGGTAGTCCGTCACGCCGAGGGTTCCCCCTCACCCTACCCTCTCCCCGGCGGGGAGAGGGGCGCGATTAATACAGGGACATAATACCTATTTCGTCGTATGGCTCAGGCTGGAGCAGGGTTGAAATATGTATTATGTCCCCGCATTAAGGGGAGGGCCAGGCCGCGCCGCCCTGTAATGCTCTCCTACCCGAACTTGCGGCGCAGCCACGGGATCATGATGTCGCACAGCTCGTCCGGGCGCTCGTGGCCGGTCCAGTGGCCGCAATCCTGCAGCACCGCCACGTCCAGGTCCGCCACATAGGGCTTCATGGGCTCGGCGCAGCCGGGCGGGCCGGACGGATCGTCCGTCGCCTCGATCATCAGGCAGGGCACATCAATGTTCGGGTCCAGGTCCTTCACCGCGCGCCAGTTGGCCGAGATGTTGCGGTACCAGTTGAGGCCGGGCGTGATGCCGGTGCGGCGGAAGGCGGCGAGGAAATAGTCCAGCTCGTCGTCGGTCAGCACGAACTCGCCGCGCGGTTTTTCGGCGAACACCAGGTTCTCCATGGTCAGGATGCGCTTTTCCTTCGGCAGCGCCTGGAAGTCGCTCATCTTGAACAGCGCCTTGCGGTACAGGCCGGTGAACAGCTTGTCGAGATGGGCGTTGAACTTGGCGTCGGACGAGTCCGGGTTGTCCGGCCCCTTGTTGTGGAAGTTCACGATGTACTGCCCGTCGCCCCACTCGTCCTTCAGCATCTGCAGCGGATCGCGCGGAATGAGCGGCGCCGCCCGGTAAGGCGTGTTGACGCCGACGACGCCGGCCACATGCTCGCGCTGCAGCAGCGCCGACGACCACACGACGGGCCCGCCCCAGTCGTGACCCACATAGACCGCTTTGGCGAGCCCGAGCGCGTCCAGCAATTCGGCCATGTCGGCGGCCAGCTCGGTGACCGCGTAATCCTCGGTGCGCGGCGGGCAGTCGCTGCGGCCATAGCCGCGCTGGTCGGCGGCGATGGCGCGGAACCCGGCCTCGGCAAGCCGCGGCATCACCCGGTGCCACGAAAACGCCAGCTCGGGAAAGCCATGGCACAGCAGCACCGGCACGCCCTCGCCCATCTCGTAATAGGCGATGCGGATGCCGTTGGTGTCGGCGAATTTCGGTTCCGGAAAACTGGCGGCCATCGGACTCCCCTTCCCTGGCGTGAGCCGAGAGCATGGGCGAGCCGGAAAACCGAATCAATCGCGCAGTGATTCAGGCGGGGAACAGATGCATGTCGGCGGCATCGACCGCGACCGAGACGGTTTCGCCGTCCCCATAGGGCCGTTCGGCCGGGACCTCGGCCGTCAGCTTCAGGCCGTCCAGGTCCAGGTGCAGGCGAACCGCACGTCCGAGGAACACACTCGATTCGACGCGGGCCGGCTGGCCGGCGGAGGATATGGCAATACGCTCGGGCCGGACCATGGCGCAGAGTGGGCTATCGCCGGCCGGCGCGGGATAGCGCCCGAGCGGCGTGACGGCATCGCTTCCGTCCCGGTGAGCGGCCATGGTGTTGGCCTCGCCGAGGAAGCGCATGACGAAGGGGTTCGCCGGGCGCTGGTAGAGCGCCTCGGGCGTGCCCTGCTGCTCGATGCGGCCCTGGTGCATCAGCACGACGCTGTGACCGAGGATCATGGCCTCGACCGGATCGTGGGTGACGACCACGGCGGTGACGCCGCTTTGGCCCAGCAGATGGCGCAGGTCCTCGTAGACGCCGCGCCGCAGCACCGTGTCGAGGCCCGAGAACGGCTCGTCGAGCAGCAGCACGGCGGGATCCGGCGCCAGCGCGCGGGCCAGCGCCACCCGCTGCTGCTGGCCGCCGGACAGGAGGTGCGGATGAACGCCCGCCTTGTCGCCGATGCCGAGCCGCTCCAGCAGCGCCCGGGCGCGGGCATGGCGTTCGGCACGGGCGCCCGAGCGGATGCCGAAGGCCACGTTGTCCAACACGTCGAGATGGGGAAACAGCGCGAAATCCTGGAACACGAAGCCTACCCCGCGCTGCTCGGGCGGCAGATGGACGCCGTCGCCGTCGACCTCCCGCCCGCCCAGCAGGACGCGGCCGGACCACGGCCGCTCCAGCCCCGCGGCGATCCGCAGCAGGGTGGTCTTGCCGCAGCCCGATGGCCCGAGCAGGCAGGTGACGCGGCCTTCGGGCACATGCAGCGACAGGCCGTCGAGCACGATCTGCCGGTCGTAGCCGTGCCGCACGTCGATGAAGTCGAGGGCGGCGCTCATGACGGCTCCGCCGCGCCGGCGCGGCGCCCCAGCAGCCCGCTGAGGATCACCGCCGGGATGAGACCCGCGAGAGCGAGGACCAGCGCCGGGGCCGCCGCCTCGCCATAGCGCTCGTCGGACGCCAGGGTATAGACCGAGGTGGCCAGGGTTTCGAAGTCGAAGGGCCGCAGCACCAGCGTGGCGGGCAGCTCCTTGAGCACGTCGACGAACACCAGCAACCCTGCGGTCAGCAGCGCGCCCCGCAGCAGCGGCAGGTGTACGCGGCCCAGCGTCGCCGCCGCGCCCCGGCCGAGGGTCCGCGCCGCCATGTCGAGCGACGGGCGGATGCGCTGCAGTCCCGCTTCCAGCGTGCCGTGGGACAGGGTGAGGAAGCGGACCAGATAGGCCGACAGCAGCGCGAAGACGGTGCCGGAGAGCAGCAGGCCGGTGGCAATGCCCCAGCGGTCGCGCAGCACGTCGCCAACGGCGCGATCGAAGGCGCCGAACGGCATCATGACGCCGATCGCCAGCACCGCGCCCGGCACGGCATAGCCGAACGACGCGATCCGCGCGGCGGCCCGGGCGAGCCGCGACAGGCCGAGCCGGGCCGCGTAGGCGAGACCGAGCCCGACCGCCAGGACGAGCGCGGTGGCCGCGCCCGCCAGGCCGAGGCTGCGCCCGACCACGGCGGCGAACTCCGGTCCGGCCACGCCGTCATGGCCCGCCGCGAGGCCCGCGAGCCGCCAGACCGGCAGCGCGAAGCCCAGCAGCACGGGCGCCACGCAGACCGCCAGCGCCGCGCCGGCGCGCCAGCCACGCAGCGTCACCGGCGCGGCCGAGCGCGACCGGGTCGACAGCGCGAAATAGGCCCGGCGCGCCCGCGCCCGGCGTTCCACCACGACCAGCGCCACGACGAACAGCAGCAGCAGCAACGCGATCTGCGCGCCCGCCGCCCGGTCGCCCATGACCAGCCAGACATTGAACAGGCCATTGGTCAGGGTCGGCACCGAGAAGAAGCTGACGACGCCGTAGTCGCTGACCGTCTCCATGACCGCGAGGGCGATGCCCACCACCACCGATGGCCATGCCAGCGGCAGCGCCACCCGGCGGAACGCCCGCAGCGGGCTGTCGCCCAGGGTGCGCGAGACCTCCCAGGCATCATGGGACTGCTCGAGGAACGCCGAGCGGGCCAGCAGGAACACATAGGGATAGAACGCCATGATCATCACCACGGCCGCGCCGCCGAGCGACCTGATCTCGGGGAACCAGTAGTCGCGCCGCGTGCGCCATTCGAACGCATCGCGCAGCGCGGCCTGCACGGGGCCGGCATATTCCAGCAGGTCGGTATAGAGAAACGCCACCACATAGGCCGGCAGCGCCAGCGGCAGCACCAGCGCCCAGCGCAGCACGGCGCTGCCGGGAAAGCGGCACATGGTGACCAGCCACGCCGTCGACACGCCGATGACGCCGACGCCCAGCGCGACCCAGGCCGCGAGCAGCAGCGTGTTGAGCACGTAGCCGGGCAGGACCGTCGCCCAGAGATGACTCCATTGCGGGCCCAGGCCGGCGGAAAGCGCCGTCCAGGCCACCGACAGGATCGGCAGCGC